>Ga0098042_1000138_pt1 | contig 25786 bp, 18 predicted proteins | sample 9_EtaG_FD_75066 | JGI IMG/M metagenome (GOLD analysis project Ga0098042, IMG submission 75066) | Marine viral communities from the Subarctic Pacific Ocean - 9_ETSP_OMZ_AT15188 metaG | ecosystem: Environmental > Aquatic > Marine > Oceanic | place: Pacific Ocean | collected 2015-01-10
CTACTCAGCTACTAGACAAGGTAATTGAGGACAAAGACCAGAAGAATGCGTTGGCGCACGAGATTGCGACAATGGCAGAGCGGCATGCGCAGGAACTGGCAAAGGGTCAGTTAGAAGTAAACAAGGTTGAAGCCGCGCATCACAGTATCTTCGTGTCCGGGTGGCGACCTTGTATTGGTTGGGTGTGTGCTTTGGGTCTTTTATACAATACGATTCTTTCAAGCATATTGGGCATCTGGGTAGAGGTGCCAGAAATAGATACTACGCTGCTTGTCCCCGTTATGATGGGAATGTTGGGTCTCGGCGCTATGAGATCCTACGAAAAGGTACAAGGCGTAAGCCGGGAGAAGTAAATGTCAGATCAATTGATTGATATGTTGAAACGGCACGAGGGCGTGCGCTCTAAGGTTTATATGTGCTCTGCTGGTTATGAAACCATAGGGGTTGGACGCAATATTGCTGAATCTGGTCTTGGACTGTCTGATGATGAGATAGAATACCTTTTGAACAATGACGTTAACCGTGTGCGTGAAGAGCTAGAGGACACCTACTTCTGGTTTGCAGCACTTAACGAAGCCCGTCAGGACGCTATGATCGACATATGCTTCAATCTTGGCATTACAAGACTACGAGGGTTTGTGAAAGCTGTTGAGGCCATGTCCCGCGAGCAGTTCGACATTGCCGCTGATGAATTCATGGACAGCCGCTGGAGCCAGCAGGTGGGCAGTCGTGCCGTAGAAGTCACTGAGATGATACGCACAGGGGAGTATCAGTAATGCCACTACAAAAAATGGTCTTCAAGCCGGGAGTGGATAGAGAGAACACACGCTACACAAGTGAGGGTGGTTGGTACGACTGCGACAAAGTACGGTTTAGACGGGGTATGCCGGAAAAGCTGGGTGGGTGGAATCGTATTTCTACTAATTCTTTTTTGGGTGTCGCTAGGTCTTTGTTTTCTTGGGTCACGCTAGGTAGTCAAAAGCTACTTGGTGTGGGCACTAATCTTAAGTTTTATATAGAACAGGGTGGAACATACTACGACATCACGCCTATACGAGCCGCTGTGTCGCTCACAGATCCTTTTACCACCGTAAGTGGGTCTACTACAGTTACAGTTACAGACGCTGCTGGGGGCTATATAAACGGTGATTTCGTCACATTTAGCGGTGCTTCTGCGGTGGGAGGGCTTACCCTAAACGGTGAGTTCCAAATAACATACTTAACGGGTAATACGTACACCATAACCGCTAGCGAAGCCGCAAGTTCTTCAGCTACAGGCGGGGGATCGGTTACTGCCACGTACCAAATAAACACTGGCCCCGCTGTCGCAGAGGCTTTGGTAGGTTGGGGCGCTGCTGGTTGGGGTCTTGGAACGTGGGGTGTAGGTATAACGTCCACTGACGCATTACGGCTATGGTCTCAGTCTAATTTTGGCGAAGATCTTATCTTTGCTGCGCGGGGAGGCAGTCTGTTTTTCTGGGATGCAACCGATGCATTAACAACTCGCGGTGTATTGCTGTCTAGTGAAAGCGGTGCCTCTAATGTTCCCGTGAAAGTAAACACCGTGCTTGTGTCAGATAATCGTTTTGTCTTTTGTTTTGGCACAAACGTGCTTGGTAGTAGTGATATAGACCCAATGCTTTTGCGTTGGTCAGACCAAGAAAATGCAGTCAATTGGACGCCCTCTGCTACTAATCAAGCTGGAGATCTTAGACTTTCTAAAGGCTCTGAGATAATAACGGCCATACAAGGTAGGCAGGAAATACTTGTTTGGACTGACTCCGCGCTCTACGCATTGCAGTACGTTGGTGCTCCTGCAGTATGGGGGGCACAGACAGTTGGAGAAAACTTATCTATCGCATCGCCGAATACGGTTGCCTATGCAAATGGTGTGGCCTACTGGATGGGTGTAGGCGGATTCTACTTATACGATGGGCGCGTGCAGACGCTGCCGTGCACACTGAAGCGGTACATATTTAACGACTTTAACGTAGAACAGTACGACCAAGTATTTGCAGGCACAAACGAAGGGTTCAGTGAGATTTGGTGGTTTTACTGTTCTAGCGGTGCCACAACCATAGACCGATATGTCATCTACAACTATGAGCAAAATATCTGGTACTTCGGCAATTTAGGTAGAACGGCTTGGATTGACTCCGGTATACGTGATTTTCCTATGGCGGCTACGTATAACAACAATGTCGTAAACCACGAAGATGGCATTGATGATAATGAGACCGGCACGACTGCAGGTATAGATTCGTTTATATCTTCAGCGCAGTTTGACTTAGATGATGGTCACAGATTTGCATTTATACAGAAAGTGTATCCAGATGTGACGTTTGACGGATCTACTGTAGACAGTCCCAGTGCTACGTTATCTTTGTTTGCGGCGCAAAACTCTGGATCGGGGCGTAACTCGCCTGCTTCTGAAGGAGGCACAAACACAGGCTCTATAACTAGAACAGCAACCGCGCCGATTGAAGCGTTTACCTCTAGACTCGACTTACGAGTACGTGGCAGGCAGTTAGCATTAAAGATAGAATCTAGCGATCTTGGAGTGAAGTGGCAGCTAGGCTCTCCTAGACTAGATATGCGGCCTGACGGGAGGCGGTAATGGCTATAGATAAAACAAGTTATGGCATAGACTTCAAAGCGCCAGTCCTTCCAGACCCATTGAACGAGTATGACGTGCGAATGTTCAATCAGCTAAACAACACGTTGCGCATATACTTCAATCAGCTTGACAAAGGAATACGGGATGCTTCGATGTCCCCCGCTGCACAAGCCACCGCTTGGTTTTTAGGTTAGTGGCTAACGTATACAAAAACGCTAAAGTGGATTTGACGGCCACCACTGCGACTACGCTGTATACATGCCCAACAGCTACTACAGCAATTATTAAGTCTATTCTTGTGTCTGAGGACTCAGGCAACGCTGACACGATTACCGTAACTATTACCGATTCTGCTTCGGCAGTATTTAGCGTGTTCAAGGTCAAAGCAGTGGGTGCGAACACCACGATAGAACTACTTACCGCTCCGCTCGTCATCGAAGAGTCCGAAATAGTTAAGGTCACCGCAGCTACGGCCAATAGGCTACACGTAGTAGCTAGCCTGCTAGAGGTGTCGTAATGGCAGTTGAAGACTTAGCAGCGCTTACACCAGAAGAGTTGCAAGAAAAAATAAACGCTTATTTTGATAGCGATGAGGGCAAAAGCTATCTTGATGACATTACAGCCAACACGTCTGACGAGTATACAAAAGCCTCGCTTGAGGAATCGGGAACATCCAACATTGCAGGGGCGCTTAGTTTTGTTAAGCCGCTGGATAGTGATGCACTGGAGACATGGAAAAGCCAAAACCAAGTCACAGATGACAATAACAATAGTTTTTTAGAAAACGACCAACTGTATCAACTTAAGGTATTTGCAGCTTCACAGCCTAAGTATGTGCCTATAGTGCCCGGAGAGGGGAACAGACGGCAACAAAGAATGGCAGAAGCATCAAAAACCCCCGGTGCTATTTACTCTGACTTCGGTGCTTATTCTTTGGCGTTACAGGCGCACAACAAAAAGATAACTGAATACGTAGAACAAGAAGATATACCTACATCCGTAACTACTCCTGATGGGGTAGAGATGAGCTTAAATCTAGGCATATCGCCCATGTATTACAACGAACAAAATGACGGCGGTAGGGTCTCACAAAAATTTAAAAACGGCGCTACTGGAGACTACTACAAACAGCTAGGTGGGGTAGGTGAGTACGGCACATATTATGTAAAAGAAAAGAAAACTGATTGGCGAGACAGCCTTGAAGCCTCTATACCGTTTGTAGCTGCATTTGTTGGTATATCAGTAATAGGGCCAGCAATAGCGGCAAAGGCTGCAGGAACGAGTACAGCGGGGGTAGGGGCAGCAGGTGAATTAACCTACGCGCAAGTTATTTCTCGCGTGCCTACAGCGGCTAGTTACAACACTGCCACGGCTGGTGTAACCAGCACCATATCAAACGCTATAAACGCCGTTGGCTCTACAATAGGTTCGGTTGCAAGCGCTGTAAGTGGGGCAATAGCAGAGGGTATAGCGACAGTTCTTCCGGGTATTAGTGCAGAAGCAATAGCTCCAACCATAGATGTTTTGGGGTCGATAACCGCTGCAGCTACGGGCGTATCTTATGTTGAATACGCTAAAAATAAAGCAGCGGCAGATGCTATAGGTGGAGCTATTAGTGTAGCTGCAAACGGACTTCCCGGTGGGGGTGTTATTTACTCTGGCCCCGGTGCTGGTGGTGACGGTGTATTTGACCCAAATGTTATTTCCAACCTTACTACGATAGCTGCAGCGAATAACGGAGCAGCGGAAGACGAAGAAGCAGCCGCAGCAATAGATGTGACAGAGTTAGCCGCAGCAGCCATAGCCGCCATAGATAACCCAGATGACGACGAAGCTGTTGTAGCTGCAAATACTGCAGTAAGCGAGGCAGAGGCAGGAGTAGAAGAAGCCGCAGGCAATGTAGCCACCGTGGTGGAAGAAGAGAATGCTAAAGCAGATGGTGCAGAGTCGTATGCTAGGTATGTAGCTAGTCGTTATGGCACACGCAGTTATTCTTATAGAAACGCAAAGAAACGAGCGGATAAAGCTAAACTAGACGCGCAGAATAAAATAAATAAGGCACGAACTGCGGCTAGTGTGGCACAAGCTGAGTTGGAAGACGCTAGAGAAGCACAGGCGGGCGCTGCCCGAGACGCAGACGATGCGTATAAAAGTGCTCGCGCCCAAGCTATTCGTGACGCTGAAGCTGAAGCTAACAAACGACGATCAGAGATAGACGCTAGAAATGCGGCTAGAAAAGAAAAACTAGAAAAAATACAAACCACTACAACCACAGATCAAGAGGCGTATAACAGCGCCTTAGAAGAGTCCAACACCAACGCAAATAACTCTGCTGCTGAGACGGTAGGAGACATAACGACCCTTACAGATGCCGTAGAAGAAGTTACAAACAAAGTAACAGAAGAAGTTACAACAGAGGCGGATAAATCTGCAGAAGAAGCTAAGCCTGTAGAAGAAATAGTAGAAGAGGTAGTAGAAGAAGTAGCAGAAGAAGCTAAGCCTGTAGTAACTACTTCAGACGGAACCGATGCGCCTACTACGGAAGTTAAATACGAAGAGCCAGACGAACCGATAGAAGTCACTACTGAGGTCGAGCCGGTTGAAAAGCCCGAAGACCCGCCGTTAGAAATAGAAAAGCCTGTTGTAGAAAAGCCTGTAGAAGAAGTTAAAACCGATGATGGAGGCGGTGGAGGCGGTGGAGGCGGTGCTGGTGAAGGTGCCGGTGCTGGACAGGGTGGTGATACAGGGGCCGATGCTGAAGTAGGCACCACTACGGCTGCAGAAAAAACTAAAGTAGAAACAACAGAAACAACAGAAACTCCAGCGAAGACTGCTGATGTAGGTTTAGGGGCAAGTGAACCAATAGACGGCAAATGGAGACGAGATCCTGATGACCCTAATGGGTGGATTCATATTCTTACCGGCATCACTTTTGAAGAAGGGCAGGGGGGAAAGTGGAGAAATAAAAGCACTGGAGAGGTAGTTGAAGAGTTTACTGAACCCACAGAAAGCACAGATGAAGATAAAGAACTTATAGAAGTTACCGGGGCAGGAACTGGACTAGGTGGAGGGGCAGACACTCCCAGTTCTACAGACACTACAACTGCGCCTTCTGAAACAACAGGTGACATTGATTTAGGAACACCGGCTTCCTCCACAACTGGGGTTAGTTCTACAACCACTGCAGGTGCTGCTGCAGGCACGGATACTACAACCACGGCTACTACGTCTACAGGCACGGCTGGTGCAACTACAACACCTACCGAAACGACCACAGGTGGGGCTGGTACAGGTGCGGATCTAGGTACAAGTGATACCGCTGCGAATGAAGATCAGGCAGGTGCAGGTGCTGACGGGGCAGGCACAGGAACTACTGGCCCTGCGGATGAGGTGGGTACAAGTGCTGCCGATGTTACAGGTACAGGTACAGAGGTTTCTGATGTTACAGGTACAGGTACAGGTGCTTCTGGTACTCCCGGTGTAGGTGCTGGCAATGTAGGCAATCCCGGTGATGTAGGCGAAGGTACGGGTGCAGGAGCAGGTACGGGTAGTGGTACGGGGAGCGGTACAGGGGCAGGAGAAGGGCCGGGAGAAGGTAGTGGCCGAGGGTCAGGCAGGGGCACAGGCATAGGTAACCAAATATTTGCTGCTCTTATGCAACCGCAACAGGTTCAAGTAAAGGCAGGGCCAGTTGCGGGTGATATAACTCCATACGATTTCAGTAGTATATTTGCAGACAAAGAACAGGCGAGTAAATTTATTACGCCTTATGGTGTGCGCAAGGCCGCTGCAGGTGGCGTGATACGCTCAGACACTGATACTATAATAAAGCAGTTAGAACGTAAGAAAAAACCTGCTGATACGATGGAAGATTTGTTCCGTATCATTGGAGGAAAGTAATGGGTTGGTTTGATGAGTTCATAAACGAGCAGATAGAAGATGCCGGTGATTTCTTTACAGAGGACATAGGCAAATATGTTGGAGATGCTGACAATTTGGGAAGCACTCTGCTTGGTTTAGGTCTTGGGTATCTTGCAGATAGATCTGGTATAGCTGATCCAAAAATACCTACCACTGGGTATCAAGGCAGTATTCCTGAGTATACTGCAGTGCGTGAGCGCGTGCCTATGCAAGCAGACCCTAACAGAAGGCCCGGATCAGCAGGGCGCAGATACTTTTCTGACACTATATTTGCACAAAAACCTGAAACAGAACCCATGACTGTAGAGCAAGCTCGCACACAAGCAGCGGCGCAAGCTAAAGGTATAGCTGCTGGACAACCTCCAGTGGCTGCTCCGATAGAAAAAGAATACGATCCTGATGCAAAAGAGGTGGGCATGGCAGGGCCAGACCGTATGTATGCGTCTGGAGGCATAGCAAATCTCTCACAGGGTAGGTATTTAGGTGGCACCACAGACGGGCAGGCTGACAAAGTGCCCGCTAGAATAGATAACGGACAAGAAGCTAGGCTTAGTGACGGTGAGTTTGTACTACCTGCTGATTTAGTGGCGCTTCTAGGTAACGGCAACTCTAATGCAGGTGCTAGAAAACTGCATGAGTTTATGGACAGAGTGCGTAGACAAGGCACAGGTAGAGAAACACAACAGAAAAACATAGATGCAAACAAAGAGCTATCTATGCTTCTAGGGTAGGAGGCGTTATGACAAACGGAACTGGTGATGGTACTGGTGGAAACGCTGGAGCAGGTGAATACACAAACTTTACGCCTCAAAGAACAGGTAGCTCAGATTCACTTGCTACCTATGCTGGCCCCTATGTTACCGATATGTTGGGCAGAGGTCGGGCACTTGCTGACCAAGGCTATCAAGCCTACACAGGGCCGCTTACCGCAGGGCAATCTCAACTACAAGACACAGCGTTCCAAGGTATAGCTAACCTAACTGTACCTACTACGAGTATGGGTGCGTTTAACCCCGGAACTTTTGCTGCGTCTGGCGCTCCTACAATGACCACAGAGGGGGCTAATGCTGCTGCCGCTACAGGTATAGTGGGTGAGTACATGAACCCCTACCTATCCGCAGTGCTAAACCCGCAACTAGAAGAGGCACGTAGACAGGCAGAGATAAGTAGGCAAGCAGAAGCGGGTAGGTTCACTAGATCGGGTGCATTTGGCGGCTCCCGCCAAGCCATTGCAGATTTAGAACGCGACAATATTCTACAACGCAATTTAGCTGATATAACAGGTAAAGGGTATGCGTCAGCATTCGATGCCGCTAGACGGCAATTCAATGAAGAACAACAACGACAGCAGACAGCTAGAGATGCTGCAAATCGTTTTGGGCTTGATGCACTTGCAGCGCAGACCAGAGCGGGAGAGATACAACGCGGTATAGAGGCAGAAGGTATTGCTGCTGATTTAGCACAGTTTGAAGAAGAACGAGACTTCCCATACAAGAACGTACAGTTTATGCAGTCACTGCTTGGTAAGCTACCACTTACAACACAGTCTTACACTTATTCACAACCTAGTCAGTTGAGCAACATACTTGCTGGTGGCGGAATAGCTGATGTAATAGCGTCATTGCTTGGCGGGGCTGGCGGTAAAAAAGAAGAAAAAGAAGAAGAAACTACTGACCCCAATGTTGGGAGGCAAATTACATGATCCCGATGGACAGAGAAGTCGATGAGCTTGCTGAAGTATACAGCCCACAGCAGCTACAACAAAAATATAAAGTTACACAAGAACTTATGTACCTGCTTGCTTTGCAGAAAGTTCAGTCAGATATGAAGGCTGCACAAAACCAACTGGCTATGAGCCAACAGCAGCAGCCCGGAACTATAAAAGACCAGATGGAAGGACAAGTCTTTCAAGAAAAACTACGTCAAGTGTCTGGCACTATAGCTCAACAAGAGGCCCAAAGAAGACAGCGACAGCAGCGCATGATGGCTAGCGGCGGTATTGTTGGGTTTAATAGAGGTATGTCTGTTTCTGCCCCAGAAAAACCGGGGCTTTTTAGTCAGTTTAGTTTTCCAGACATGACTGCCGTTAGGCGTATGGAAGAGAGAAAAGAGGCTGAGAAACAACGCTTACGCGATGCAGGTGTTGAAGTACCAGAAAACATAACTTTAGAAGAGATAGAAGAAAAACTAGCGCAAATACCAGAAGATATAAATGAAGCTCTTGCTGACCCAGTAACTAAAAAACGAAGGGCAGAAGCCAAAGCAAGAAAACAAGCGGAACTAGATGCTATACGTGCAGAAGAACCCGATCTAGCGGGGTTAGCCGGTATAGAAGCAGCTAAATTAGCAGCAGAAAAGCCACAACAAAAAAAGCCATCAACAACCACTCCTAAAACTAATGACGGTGGGATTGCAGATGTAACTCCAACGACAACCCCATTTACAAAGCCTGATAAGGTAATAGATCAGTTACCAGCAGGGCTTAAAGATAGCCTAACAACTATGGCTGGTATGGGGTCAGAAGGTATAGCGGCGGTTGCAGGCGAAGCAGAGCGTAGAGCAGAAAGAATTGCAGGCAGGGCAGACAAAGCACAGAAGTTTGAGCGTATGCGTGAAGAACAAGAACGCTTGTACAACGAACTGCAAGATCCCGACAAGCAACAAGCACAAATGCGCCGTAACATCTTTGCAGCGTTTGGTCGTGGCGGTAATTCGTTTGGTCAGTTGATGGGTAATGCTTTAACTGCGATAAGTAGAACTGAGGCGGGGCAAGATCAGCTTAAGCAGCTAGCACTATCTAAGAAACAGGGTGTTGATACGCTTGCGATGGAGCTAGATGTAAAGGTTGCGGATCAAACAAATCAGTCTATAAACGCTGCTATAGACGCTGCTAAAGCAGATAGACGACAAGCGATGAATACTATATCTAATTTAACAGCCGAAACTGCTCGTCAGAACAGGCAGTTTGTACGCGACCAATTTGACTTCCAAAGTGAAAGAGCATTACAAGCGTTTAGAAGGGCTGAGCTAGTTAGTAGGCAGTTAGATAGGCAAGTGAGTAGAGACGTAACAGATCTTAATACACTAACTTCTGCTATAAACGATATTAGGGCTACTAGAGCAGACGTGCTTAAAGAAGTACTTAGTACCAATCAAAGATACCTACAGTTAAAAGCACTAGAGCGGCAAGGTAAATTAGACGAAGAAGAAGCAGAAGAGCTTAACGAACTTAAAAAATCTGTAGAGACGGTAATATACGAAAGGTTAGGTGCAAGCGACGAAATACTACAACGTCTAACTGAGCAGGCCGATGCCGTAAGAAGTAAGCGAGAAATTTCTGTTGACCAAATAGAGAATTTTGCTGCACTGCCGCAGTAGTTAAGTACTCATGCGCTTATATAACGTACTGTTAAATGATGGCACTAGCGAAACAGTAGAGGCTCCCGAGAACGCTACTAGAGAGCAGTTAGCCGAAGCTATAAATAGAAAGCGTGTTGGCCCTTCTATATATGAAGCCTACAGTAAAGAGGCGGTAGATAGACGGCGTACTAAATTAACACAACTAAGAAGCGAATTAGCTGAAGCTAGAGAAAAAGCTAGTGAAGCGCAAAGAGGTAGTTTTTCTCGCGGTCTAGATATAGGAACTGATCTTGTAGCTCAAGCTACTGGCTCTGGTTTAGAGGGTATAGGTAGCCTACTTGGGTTAGAAGGGCTTGAAGAGTATGGTGCTGAAGTAGCCCTAGAGAACGAAGCTGATATACAGCGTAAATCTCGTTACCAAACTAAGTTTGACGATATTGAAGGTGCTGAAGATTTTTTCTCTTATCTTGGTGGTGTAGCTGCCGAGAGCGCCCCTGCTACGGCTGCTGGTATTGCTGGTGGTATTGCTGCCGCTGCCGCTGCTCCCGTTATAGGCGTAGGTGCTGTCGCTGCCGGTATTGCTGGTGCTACCCTTGCAAACCTGCCGTTCTTCTACGGTATGAACCGTGAACGTCAAAAAGAAGCCATAGAACAAGGGTTTAGAACCGAAATAAGTGAAGGCGCTGCTTTTCTTACTGCACTGCCTCAAGCGTTGTTGGACGGTATTGTTGACCGCTTGTTAGTTGGTGGTGTTTCTAAGTTAGGTGTTACAGAAAAAGCACTTACCGGCGGCGGTATATTTACTAGAAGTACAAAGGGCGCAGGTTTAGGTGCGGTTGTAGAGGCACCCACAGAGATAGGTCAACAGATACTGGAGCGTGCCCAAGCTGGTTTACCTTTAGATAATGAAGAAGCACTTGCCGAATATAGAGAGGCAGGCATAGCAGGCGGCTTATTAGGTGGTGCCATTAGAGGAACCACAAGCGCTGCCGGTATTGGTATTGATACAGACGATACTTCAGATACAACGCCAACTCCTACACCCATCTCTGACCCCGATGTAGGTGTAGAGGCTGCGGATGACACAGGCGGCATTGCTAGTCGCTTCTTAGACCCAGAGTTTGTAAGTTCTCAAGAGCTTGAAGGCGCGGACAGGACTGCTACAAAGCTAGCTTTAGAGGAGATATTAGCTAGAGACCCCACAGCCACACGGGAAGAAGTTAAAGCAAAGGTAGCCGCAGACCCTAGAGTCGTGGAGGCTGCGCAAAAAGAAAGAGAAGAAATCACCTCAAGATTGGCTGCAGGGGCAGAGCTTACAGAAGAAGAAATTAGTCAAAGAATGGCTGCTGTAACTGATGAAACACTAGCAGCTACCACCGAGACAGAAGCGGCACGCGAAGCTACTGAAACTGGCGGCGTTGAAGAAGCGGCAGTAGAGACCGCCCCCGAAGTAGAAACAGAAGCGCAGCCCGCACCAGAAAGACCCATAACTGCTGAAGATCTTAAAACTTTTGGTATTCGTAAAGGTTCAAAGGCAGCGAAGTTTGTAGGTCAAGACTTAAACAACGCAGAAGTAAGAAGTGATTTTAAGGCTGCTGTTGGTAAGTTAAAGAACAGCTTGGCAATACAAGACAACATAGCTAGGACTCTTGAAAATGAACGACAAGCCCAAGTTACGGAAGTTACAGAAGAGTCAAGTGGAGTCAGCGTTCCGAGTGATATACAAGGCGCACCAGAGCCAGAAGGAGACGGTGATACCGCCAGCACTGTTGAGTCTGGACGAGGAACAGTGGGAGATGTTGACGATAGCTCTGGACGACCTGCTACTGGAACTGGAAGAAGCGACCCTGCACTAGCCCCAGCAAGTAAAATAGAAACACTTGAAGGTATGGGCTTTAAGATTAACGGCAGGGAGGGTAAGAAAAAGAAGCAAGAGCCAAAGCCTCAACAGGTAGCTGGTGTAGAAGCACCCACAGTAACAGAACTACCTAACAACGAACTTGAATTTAAGTTTGGTGACACAGGGCCGGTATTTAGAGGTAAGCAAAAAGAAGGTGTCATAGATATAGAAGGCGCACCAGAAATTACAGCGTTTTCTAAGAACGAAGCGGTAAGAAAGCTACAAACAAAAGTAGCGGGTGCTGGGTTAGAAGCACAAGCGGGTAGAGCTATAGCAGGGCAAGCAGAACTACCCGCAGTAGAAACTGAAGAGACCGTAACTCCTACAGAAGATGTAGTCGAAGGCATATCAACCAAAAGAGAAGTAGCGCTATCTAAAGAAGATACAGGCGGAGAAGCCGTACTAAGCCGTAAAGAACTAATGCAGGAAGCTAGGGCTATGGGGCTGTCCACTGCAGAGGCTAAAGAATACACAGATGCAGTGCTAGCTGGTATAGAAGGCTTAAACCTAGATGTTGGCGAACTATATCTACTAGGCAGGGGCGTAAAAGGTCTGGACGCACCGCTACCGAGCAATGCTGTCACGGCGTTACAGGCCGGTGATATAAAAAGTGCTCTAGAAACTGTTGCAAAAAGTACGTCTAACAAGGATATACGGCAAATTGCTAGGAAGTTAATACCTTTAGTGGGCACCACTAGGGTAAGGCTTGCGCGACTACAAGAAAACTTACCAGAAAACGCTTCTGCAATAGACAGATTCTTGTCCAGAAAAGTTAGTCGTATCACAGAAGGTAGCCCTGTGTTCGGACAGTACTACCCCGGTGCAGAAAGTGTATTAAACCAACTGTCTGCTGATGCGACTATAGAGGAAGCTAGAATACAGGCTAGGCTTGCTGACGAGATAGAAAACACCATAGTCCTAAATCAAGACACTGCAGAAGGTATGTCTGTGGTTACATTGCTACATGAGATGACGCACGCAGCTACAATAAATACATTGGCTCAACCGTCAAACCCAGTAACGACGCAGTTACGAACCATATACAATAGTGTAAAAGAGCAGTTACAGGGGCTGTATGGTTCAGAAAGCCTAGAAGAGTTTGTGGCAGAAGCGTTTAGTAACCCCATGTTTCAGCAGAGGCTCGCTAGGATAAACATAAAAGGCGAGCAACTAAGTGCCTTTGACCGATTCAAGAACGCTATACGCAGGCTATTTAGACTCCCCATAAAAAAAGATACTAAGCCCGTATCCAAAGAAGTTAATGCCCTTATAGAACAAATACTAGCGCCCGCTCCACAGTATAGAGGGCTAGGCACAATATCTAATAGTTCTTCGCCTAGAGAAGTGGCTGCTATAGGTGAGGCTTTGAAGAACCGCACTGCGGGCGCGTTTAGTAAAACGAGTAGGGAAGTCTTAGCAAACAGGATAAAGGGTATATTTTCTGGCCCCCAAAACCCTGCTTCTGTAGCAGCCAAAAGGGTAGTAGGTGGATTCTTACCGAACAGTAGTATTGGGGATTGGGCGGACTCACTAGGTTTAGACGGTGCCACAGACGTACTTGAAGCTATAGAAAATCAACGGGGCGATCTTAGTAGGTCAGAGCAAGTCACACGAAGAAAACTGCTGCCCATACTGCAGTGGGGCAACAAAGCCACTAAAGAGATAAGAGACAGATTTAACGATGTTGTATACATCAGCACCATAGAAGGAGTAGACCCGTCAAAAGATTTGTCTGCTTATACAGGTAAAAAGTTAACCATATATAAAGAGCTTAGAAGAGAGTTTGATAAGTTAGGCCCAGATGGACGAAGGGCGTATACCAACCTGCGTGACTTCTACAAGTACCAATACAACCAACTGCTAAAAGCGCTAGAGGGCAGGATAGACGAGCTAGAAGCACCCCAAGAAGTTAAGACTAATCTTAAGAACGAACTGCTTGGTCAACTACTGCGACAAGCAAAAGAAGACCCATACTTTCCTCTGACTCGTAAAGGTACATATTTCTTAGCTGTTAAAGACCCCAAGGCACAGGCTAATTCTGCCGTGTTTTCGTTTGAGAACAATGGCGACAGAAACATGGCTATAGATGAGTTTACAGAGATGGGCATGGACGTTGAGATCTTTGACCCTAATGACTCAACTATGTATACGGGTGACTCGGTGCCCCCAGCGTTTGTCGCTAATGTCCTGCGGACACTAGACGCTCAAGTAGGCGCATTAGAACCAAACCAAAAAATAGGCTATGAAGCGGCAAGAGAGCAGATAACTAAGTTATTTATACAATCACTGCCAGAATCTTCTTTTGCGAAAGGGCTGCAGAAACGTAAGAAAACAGAAGGCTACGACAAAGATGCGTTAGAAGCTGCTAGAACAAAAGGCTACGACCTAGCTAGACAGGCCTCACGCATAAAGAACAGCGCTATAATTCAATCCAAACTAACGTCGTTTTTAGAAAAAAGTAAAGGCGGAGATGTAGAAGTAGTTAGAGAAATACGCGAACGAGCGAAGTTTGCGATGAACCCGCCCAAAGACAACTTTGCAAAGAACTTAAATCGCATGGCGTTCTTGTGGACTATCGGTTTCAATGCCTCTTCTGCCTTGGTCAACTTATCTCAGATACCACTTTTTGCGTACCCAATGCTCGCTGGTAAGTATGGTTATGCCAACACAAGTGCGGCTATAAAAGATGCGGGTAAGTTGTTTGTAGGCACACCCCTAAACCAAACACAAGAAACTTTGTTTGGCGGTACTCGTAATGCTAGATCAATAAGAGAAGCGTTAAAGGGTAGAGATAAACTTAAAAATGTTATGGAAGCTACGCAGGATAAAGCGCAGCCTTCATTGGAGAACTACTACACAGTTACAGAGTCTGACGGTCAACTTACATATGCGGTGCGAGAAGACCTAGACCTTTCGCAAGAGATGAAGACAGAGCTTGAAAACTTGGTACCTCTAGTTCGCTTAGCTGCTAGACGTGGGCAGTTGGGTTCTTCTTTCATAGCAGAGACACTTAGCGTAGATACTTCTGGAAGAGACATAAGTAGAGCCGATTTTATAACTAATATGTCTGCTTTGATGTTTCATACCGCAGAAGTTATGAACCGCCAAACTACATTGGTAGCAGCGTACAAACTTGCTTTGGACAAGGCTACAAAAGGTAAAGATCTTACAGAATCTCAATTAAGAGAAGCAGAACAGAAAGCCGCTGCAGACGCAGTGTATGAGACCCAACAGATAAACGGCGGGGCTAACCTAGAAACTGGGCCAAGATTTGCACGCTCTGGTGTTGGTCGTGTGGCTCTTATGTATAAGAACTACGGCATCACCATGTACTACAAGATGCTGAAGACCGCATGGGAGGGCACAAAAGCAGCTTACGGTGGGGACACAGAGGCAGCTAAAGTGGCATTTAAGCAGTTGGCAGGGGTGCATATGTCCGCATTGCTGCTAGCAGGGGTGCAGGGATTACCACTGTACGGCGCAGCCACAATGATATACGACATGCTGGTAGGTGATGAATCAGAAGAAGACTTTGAGACGTTTGTACGCCGATCTTTAGACAACGAGATGCTATACAAGGGAGTTCTGTCAGAAGTAACTGGGCTGGATGTATCTAAACGTGTGGCGTTAACTAACTTGTTATTTGAAGCAGACAGATTTAACTCTAATCCATCACCCGAAGAGTCGTTTATGCACTTCTTTGGTGGCCCAGCGTGGAGCGTAGGCTCTAGGGCTTGGGAGAGTTTTGAAGATCTTTGGCGTGGAGAAGATATGGAGCGAGCGTTTGAGGGTATGGCACCGGGAGCCATACGTAACGCTTATCGTGCTCTGCGTAGATACCCCAGAGACGAAGGCATCCTCACTCGTAGAGGTGACCCCATGTACGACGATATAACCGGCGGACAGTTGTTCGCGCAGTTGCTTGGGTTCCCGCCTACAGAGTATATGAACAACATGGAAGAGTCCTCTAAAGCCAAGCGTATGAATGACGCCGCTGCAAACAAACGAAGAAGATTGTTAAAAAGATATTATGTAGCAATGCGGTTTGGCGATTTCATGGAGGCAGACAACATACGACTAGAAATGGCTGAATTTAGTAACTCTAGGGCGGTGCAGCAAGATCCAAAACTGGCTATAACACCAGAGACTATTGAACGGTCTATGAAAGCTCACGAACGTACAACCACTAGAATGCACAACGGTGTGTTGTTATCTCCTGCCACGCGAGCGACTGTGGAAGCTGAAGGTTTTTTCTAGGGTGACCCACCCCCTCGGTGGGAAGAGGGTGGGCCGGTTTTGGAGAACCACAGCGTTCCGCTGCGTGTCATATGGTATCACGTAGTTCTCCAGAGTCTCACACCTAATTTATTGCCCTCAGTTCGGACTTGGTGCTCAAAAGTCCACCCTTTAGACTCCATAACTTGTTTTGCTTGTAGGTATGTAGCTTGTGTGTCGATACAGGGAATGAATACAGACATCCCCACTAACATCTTACTCCAGTACACTACTACTCTTACCCCATCCGGGCAGAGATCATCAGTAAGTATTACTTCGTCGCTGACGTTTTGTTTGATTCTACTACTTCTAATGACCGCCAATCCTCACCCATGTGTTTACGGGCTTCGTCCGTGGCTTTGCTTTTAGCTTCCTCTAAAGACTCTGCTTCAACTGCAAAATACTTAACTGTCGTTAGATAAAGCTCAAGCTCATACCGCTTCATCCACATCTCCTTGTGGTAATTGTACAGAACAGTCTACGACTATAACGTCGGTGGGCGGCAGACGTAGATGCGTACCTTTACTCAATCGCATCTTTGACTTTTTAGCACTCATCTTAGACTTCAAGTCTTGAACGAAAGATGCATAGTTTACTTGGTGCTTACCACACCACTCTCGCAGCGGTTTCGGCACAAGGTAGGCACGCTTCACGTCTGTTTCGTACCTAGCCACAAGTCTAGCGCGTGGGTTCAAGTCAGGTATTACAAGCTCATCTAGCCCGTTGTTATTGGCTTTTCGTAAGTCATCCGTACTCTTAATCCAAAGCACGTTGCCGTAATGATCGTTCAAATAATCATTAAGCACTTGTTCTGCAGAACTACTCATATCAGCAACACTCCTTTTGTTTTCTTCTAACACGCTCAATATCCATCTATATACCTTCTTTGTGCTGTAGGGTAATAAGCCCATATTCTTGCAGATCACCAGCGCAGTAAGCGTGCACGCTGCACCTGCAGACCAAAACCTGTTCTCAGCAGCCAAGCCAGCCTTAGAGTCCACCTTCAACTGCGTGGCCTTTAGTAACTCTTTAACGTCATCTAGGTTGTTTATGACGTACTGCACAAACGGCACACCCGCATGGCCGTAATCGCTTTGTAGGGCTAGAGCGAATGCATCGGTAGCTTCTTTAGTGTTTGCACTCTTGTAATGCTTATTTACTTTGTACTCAAGTATGCGCTGTGCTTCTGCTTTCGGCGCTTGCTTGTCCATCATTATCTTTTCTATCAGGCTAGTGTTCGCGCTGGATACGGTCATAAAGCTCCATGCATATCCATTGAAACGCTCTATGTTTGCACTGCTAGTTAGCCTACGCCGCTGCTTACCGCTATATAACTGGTAGGCCATATCACTAAGCTCGCTAGAGTTCATGTTTGTAACTTCGTCCATGAAGAACGGTAGGTTGTTATAAATTTCAGCCCTATTCATCTTGGCTAAGTATTTGTCCTCTTTGCTCAGGATAAGTTCTTCTGGATTACCCCATACACCCAGCCCTGCGAATTGTGCAGTAGTTTTACCAAGCCCAGAATCATCGCTATGTAGATGAAGCATGGAGCAAGACACAGGCATGAGTTTCATTAGTATGGAGCCGAATGATGCACCTAAGACGTACTGATATGCCTCCTGCCCGTCTTGGTTTAGAAAGGCCATTGTTTCTTTCCAGCCTTCTAACGTGCCTTTAGATTCAAATGCGGGGAACATAGAAATAGTATTTGACGCAGGGGGGTTGAAGTCCACGCGGTCACCAAATATCTCTTGGTTACCTAGTATAAACGACTTCATATCATCATCTGTCCAACCAAACTGACGATGGGCGGTTTCCGCCACAGACTTAGCCTGTAGCTCGTTTACCCACGTAGTTGTGTAATCCATGAGTTCATCCATCCTCTTTATAGCTACGCCTTGGGCGCTCATGTTTTTACGGAACTCTTCCCGTGAAGTAACAGCAGTCAAAGGAAGCGTAAATTCACGCATACCGTCTTTTGGTAAGTGCAAGCACATAACGACAGATTCACCAAGTTCGGGGTCATGCACGCGCTTAACCACATATATGTCATTATGATAAATAAGTTTATCTTCTGGCTCACCATCTGGGCCGTTCGCTCTTACGTATATACCGCCATTCGCCCCACGAAAGTATGGTCTTGGGTACTCAGGTATCACATACGTTTTAGTAGGTGCGTTTGGTAGCGAAGCAGATACTGTTTCTACTACGTTATCTTTATCAGTCGCTTCGATTATGTGTCGGCCTAACACTATGGGAGACTTTATCTTGCCCCAGTACGGGCACTTTCGACATATTTTTGGGTTGAACTCATCAAACTTAATGCACTGGTACGGGCCTTTTATCAAGTCCATTTTGTACGCTGTGTCTTCTGGTGTGTAGCCTTCGTGCCCCCTAGATATAAAGTGCGCTGCTTTTTCTGAATCAGAGCAAAACTTTGCTATAGATAGCCCCGCTCTCCACATAGGCTCAGAGCAGTTTTCTTGGTCATTTATTATCATCTCTAGTTGCTTACAACCAGATTCCATCTTTATTTTGTTTACTATCGTCCCAAACTTGTTCTCGCTGTTACCCATCAGGGCTTGCGTTACAGCATTTACGCCGTTACGCGGACTGCGTTGAGGTACAGGCAGTGGGTTATTACCCAGTAATTCTGAGAACTCATCAAAATCTACAAGTGGTGGAGGCTCCACCCCATATATGACTACCTTGCTAGGCGGGTCAGTCTTGTGATTGTGCGTGCTGACTACACGTAAAACTCTAGCGGCATCGGCAGTAACAGCAGGATCTGCTAAGAAGTTATGTTCTGCGCACTGCGCCTTGAGTTGTTCTGCTACAGGCACCCAATCATCTGTAGGTACAGACTCCTGTAAAGCCCAGTAAACGTGTATCCCACGCCCTGAGTTAACCATCAGGGGTTTAGGCAGCTTAAGCGCTTTGCAGAACCTACGTAGTTCAGCTACCGCTTCTTCTTGTGTTGCGAAGTCCTTACTAGGCCCACAGTCTAGGTCTAAGAAGAACGCCTTAAATGACAGCGTATTATCTACACGACGTGACCCAGCTTCAGAAAACGTAGCCAGCGCAAAGTAAACATCGTAACCCTGCGCATCAAGGTCATTAGCGGTGTCTACCACATCGTCCAGCGACGTGAAAAACATCTGTTTTCTTTGGTCGTTTGCTAGGTGGTTGGCGAATACACAGTAGTTACCTGTATCACTGAGCACCCTGCTTAAAAATTGCTTGGTGTGCATGACTATTACTCATAACCGAAAGACACCGTGGCAGGGGCGTCGGTACACCCTCTTCGATTGCTCTAGCCACGATGGTAGTTATGGAGCTTTAGTCGTCCCACTCATCAATCACAGCCGTGACTGCTTCTTTCTCCTCCTTTGGAGCTGCGGACTTCTTCACCATCTTCTTAGGTTCTTTTACTGGAACCTCCTCTTCCCACTCGTCTTCTGCGGGAGTAGCCGCTACAGGTTCTGGTGTTGACTCAACAGCGAATGCACCACCATCACCACCTTCAATGGTGAACCCTTCTTCTTCCTCAAACGGATCTCTGGTTGGCATTGGTGCATACTTGAGCACCTGCACTGCCCTTGGTCGGAGTTTGACCCCCGCTTTATCATCTTTCTTTATATAGTACGGGTGCAGTGATACTTGTAAGTTAATTGTGCTGCCGCCGGTCAACATAAACCCGTCAGGCAGTGGCGTTCTCTTTGCATCCACATGGGAGGGCGGTCTGCTAGCCTCACCGTTGTAGGCACCCTCCGTAGCCGCTTTATGCACCCAATTACCGTCGTCGTCTTGGTCAAAAGGCTTATCAAACTTTTTCGGCCAGTTATTTTCTTGTCCTGCTTCCTCCGTATATGCTTGCCTCATAGCAGCCCAAAGACCCTTCTGCCCTTCGTCATCCATAACAAAGTTTAAAGAAAACTCTGCGCCGACTTCTTTTGGGTCACAGGGGACGCTTTTGTTTTTTGCGTCACTCCATTTATACGTTTTATCCATCCTTGGGTGTAGCGCTTTCACGCCCTTAACTATGTATGTCGGTCTATTAGCCATTCTTATGTTCTCCTAAACATTTGTATTTATGCTATTTCACTCACGGTAAACCCCTCCACCTCATCGAATGGCGATGCTGCACTACTCCACACTGGTGGGGCACTGAAGGTAATCGCTTTCAATGTATCGGGGTGTCTCTCAAGCTCCATAGCAATCTTAAGTTCGGCCTCGTCTAACACCCGCATGGGTCTAAAACGTAGCCTTGGCGCGTAACTTGTCTGCTCAAAACAGATCCTAGTTACGACGGTTGTAGCAGACGTATCGTGTTTCACTAAGTGTTTTACATAGTTCTGCATCGACATCCAACCGCGTTCAGCCTCACCAAACAAACTCGTTGCTGGTAGTTGTAGCTGAAATACGTCGTATAGATTGTCCTCTACAAAAGTAATAGCGATCCGTTGTAAGAACTTACAAGCTCTTGAACCGCCTCCTCCTGACCCCCGTATATTTTGCTCGCAGTCTATGCAGCGTGATGACTGCCTAGTTCCCGCTGGAACATCTGGATCGGGTGCCTGTGTGTTAGATGACCAACAGCTAGGAGTAGCTGCTCGGTTTGGGTCATAGACTCCTGAGTAAAACATACGTGACATGCCTGCTGCATTTACGATCACTACATCTAGAACATCAGAGCCTACTTCTACCTCTTTACCGTCTACTACCTTACGAAACTTACCGTCCCGTATGCTGATCTTCTTAAACCCCATACTACAGATCTTCGTCCAGATCCCCTACCTCTTCGACACGCTCTTTAATATCTTCAGCAAGTTCTTTTGCCAAAGTGTTAATAGCCATGTCCTCTACAACAGTATTGGTTTCATTCAAATCTGTGTTTAGCAGGGCAAACACCACACGATTTAGATCAAAACGGTACGTCTTGCCTACGTGTATGTAGGTGTTTTCGGGTATGAGATTAGCTCGTAACCATGAACGAACGGTGCTCACGGACACTTTGAGGTGCTTCGCTACCTCGTCTATGTCTACCAAGTTTATTTCAGCCGTCACTTCTTTTTCCTTACATTGATTGTGTACTCAGTATTAGCATTCAAACCTTTAGGTAGTTTCTCAGGGTTCTCCTCCAGCCATTCTTTGATGGCTTTTTGGTGGAGCCGCTGCTGTAAGAACTCTGGCACTTGCTCTTCTATTATGAACTCACGCATCTCTTCCCAGTTGTTAGTCTGGTACACGGTCTTAGTGGTCTTATAAAAGGTGCCTGTGTCGGTTGACACGTTCTTAGCTTTGGTAGCGTCAAGATGCTTCATCATTTCGTCTTTGATGAGATCCTGCTGTTCACTGAGTTTGTTGTCTTCTTTATCAAAATCAGACTTAAGCTCAACACGCTTGTCCCTGATCTTCAGATAAACCTTTATCAGCTTATCTGTATCCACGCTGTTTGATTGCATTTAGGTTCTCCAATTACCTAGCAGTACACTTTAGTTGTAAGCAACTATCTAATCAAGTATTTCCTTGTATAAATCTATCATCTTTGTGTGGTCGTCAATTCTATTATCTAATAATGAGTACACACGTTTCTCTGCGAAGGAGCCTTGCAACTGCACCACCGTACACTTGTGATCCTGCCCAGAGCGATGCACGCGAGCATTAGCCTGCGCGTAAGTTTCTAATGAACTTGTCGGCCCCCACCATACCACTGTATTCGCCGCAGTAAGTGTGACTCCGTGAGCCGCTGCAGCGGGTTGTATAACTAACACTTGTGGCGCGGCGTTAGTCTGAAATCGTTTGAATATGTCCGTGCGTTTGGCCGCACTCACGTCTCCCCTAATGACCTCAGTGGGTATACCGTCGTTTATAAGTTTGTCGGTCAGTATGTCTATAACGTGCTTGAACGGCACGAACACCAAGACTTTCTTGGTTGACTCGTCTATCACCTCACGAAGAACTTTATAACGATGCTTGATGTCAAACTCTAAAGAGTCACCGTCATCCGTGTACACGGCACCACTTGAGATCTGCAGTAACTTGTTCATGTTTACGGCAGCATTAGCCGCAGTTATCTGTTCTCCAGCGGCCTGCATGACCATAGTATCTTTAAGTTGCTTGTAGTATTTCTTCTGCTGCCTAGTCATTTCCACCGTGCGCTTGACGTAGACCATGTCTGGTAGGTCAAGACACTCTTCTTTTGTGAACCTAATCGCTGGCTGCAGTGCTTTGAATACGGTGTCTGTAGCGTTTTCTTTAGGCACCCACTTAAAGTTAGTGACCTTCTGCATCACCATGTCACGGAAAGAACTAAAGAATCTAGGCACTGCGTTCGGGTTGACCAGCTTTGCCAGACCAAACGCATCGACAGGACTTTGTGCTGCTGGTGTGCCCGTCATCATCCACAACCACATGTGCGGAGCTAACAACTTATTCAGCACCTTCCAACGTCGGGTCTGCGGGTTCTTATAGTGTGTAGCTTCATCCACGATGATTAGATCAAACCCACCATTAGCTATGGCATCTGCAACTATCTCTACACCGTCGTAGTTAATAATCACGAACTCGGCACCGCTTTCTATTATCTTTCGACGCTTCGGTGCAGCGCCGTAGGCTACATCCGCAGTTCTGTGCATGGCGAAGGTAAACAGATCATCCATCCACGCTGATTCCATGATGGATAAGGGGCATATCACGAGTACACGCGAGACATACCCTTTGTTCATCAGGTAGTCAGCGGCCCATATAGCACTTGCTGTCTTGCCAGTGCCTTGCTCGTTAAAGCAGAACGCTCTTTTATTCAAAGTGAAAAACTCAGAAGTAGTCTTCTGGTGCTTCATCGGTGTGTGCTTACCCGTCCAATCGTATCGTGTACGTATCGGAGACGGCACGTTTATATTTAAGTTCTTTAGAACGTGAGCTTCTTCTAGCCCCCAGTTCACAATCACTTTGTTGTCTTGAAGCTCTTTGCTCTTGGGTATAACGCTCGTAACTTTTTTAGGGTCACGCAACCTAAGCAACAGGGCTTTGTTATCTACAACCTGCATGTTGTTCTCCAAATGCCGCCTTTAACACCCACGGACGGCGCGTGGTCTACCCCCTCTGACTTCGCAATGCGTGGACTTGCTTTCCAAGCAAATCAGAAGGGCGTGTTATCTCTTTGTACTGTGACCGTTTCTACTACGGTTCTTGCTTCGGCTCTCCACCTTGTAGCCATCTTTGTTAGTACCACCTCTACTTAACATTTTGTTATGGCTTACGTCTTTGCCTTCGCGTTTGTCTGCTTTGCCGTTCTTGTTGGCATCGCGTCCTGTTTTATCCATTGCTCGGCGTGCGCGTTGTCGCTCCATGCGATCTCCATGCTCGCCCCTTGCCACCTGCTGGCGATACTCTTTCTTGTAGTTTCGTTGTCGCCTACGCATCAGTTCCTTCCATTATGTGGACACTCAACAACCTGACACCACTTTTTGCATAGCCCATTAGGTTTAGGGTTCCACACATCATTGTCGAAAGCAGACTGCATGTTGTCATAATTATTCATCCACTTATCCCACAGCGCGGTTTCATCTTCAAGTACATAGCGATCTCTTATGAGGTCTTCGCTTACAACAAATAAAAGTCCCGCTCGGACAGTTTCTACTTCGGGGTAGTGCTTAAACGCGGATAACGCCATAAGCTCTAACTGCCCCTTGTCTGCATATCTTGCCGACTTGCCTGTCTTGTAGTCAATGACCCAAGCCAACTTATCTTCTTTATTTAAGATCAATAAGTCCGCTATGCCTCTAAACCAAACGTCACTGTCATAGAAGCTGCACGGCTCTAAGTTCTCAGTAAGCCCCATCTTAATTTCACACAGTTTCTCGCCTTTCTTGGCGTTGAGTGCGTCAAGCATACCCTGTGCGTACTTAAACCTTGGGTCTAGCTCACCCCCGTCACGTATGTATATCTCCGCTGCTTTGTGGAACTCGTCGCCATAGCGTATGGCGTCACTCATCTTAAACGGATACTTCTTTACTACTTTCTCATAGTAAAACTGTTTCGGGCACTGCTGAAACGCTTTGATCCTACTGAACGACCACGGTGCAGCACTCAACTACTCACAGTCTCCATACGCTCTAGCCACACCGCTCTCGCAATCAAGCGGCAGTCCTTCTGCCCAATCTGGCACGAACCGCATACACTCTTCAATGTACTGCTGTGCTTCACTAACTTCTTCCTCTGGTACACACGCGATTATAGAGTCATGCACCGTTAGTACAGGTGCGTACCTCTTACTTATTAGTAGCATCTGATCGGCTATGATGCAACGTGCCACTGCCTGACATATGTTCTCTACACATTTTCCGCCGTATATCTTGGTGCGACCTCGTCTAGTCTTGTATGTGAACTCTAGCCCTCTTTCGTTTTGCTCAGCCTTAAGATCTTCATACCGCATCACTAAATCTGATGGCAGCCGAACGCCTTGTAACGCAGCTATGGGTTCTATAACAGACTGCTCGCCTATGTTGACCACTGAGTTCTTAGACAACTCTTCCAGCATAACATTAGCATCGCGCCATAACTTGCTGATCTTCCAGTTAACATCACGGTAGATACTAATAACCCTACGGCACTGATCCATGGGTAGCTCAACCCCAAAGTTCTTAAGCTGTGCTTGAAAGCGTAGAGCGCCCATACCATACCCAGCGCCAAGTATTGTAGTCTTACCGACGAACCGCTGCTGTGCAGTTATGTCCTCCTCCCGCACATCATAGATCCTTGCAGCCATCTTGACGTAGACATCCTCCTTGTTGCGGAACGCCTCGGTCAGATCATCCTGCCCAGCGAACCATGCCAACACCCTCGCCTCTATTTGCGATGAGTCACAGTCTATGAGCATGTAACCTTCGGGGGCCATAATGCTCTTCTTTAACATCTTACCGTCAGGCCCACGGCTCGGTAGGTTCTGTAGGTTTATCTTGTCTGCCCCGCCCCATCTACCTGTGTGCGCTGCGTAGTACCTCACTGGAACCGGCAATGTTCCGCGCTTCGCGATGTCTATAAAACGCTGCGTGCGTGTCTCTTCTAACGTACTCTTGTTCCCAAGACGTGCAGCTACTAAGGCTTGTACGTTCAAATTATCGTGTTCTTCCAATGCTTTGAACGCTTCATCTGTCTTAGCGAACGCATAAGTTTCTTTGCCTGTTGCTGGGCTTGTCTTAGTAGGAGGTACAACACCTTGCTCTACAAGAAGTTCTGCAAACTTGTCGTTACTCATCAACTGCTTCTTGTCAGTTATGTCCGCAGCTTCTAGTAATTCGTCCTTACGGTCACGTATGCTGATTAGGTGTTGTTCCAACAGGCCGAGATCTAGCTCAAGCATGGGGTGTATAAACATACGCAACGTGCAATCAATGATCTTAAGTTCTTTCTTAGGAAACGATTGATTCATTATCGAGAACAGCTTGTAAGTAAGCTCTACATCGTTGATGCAGTAGTCACCGTACTTATCTAGTTCCGACTCCGTAAAGTCTTCGCGTCGTTTACCGAGTGCATTGAGCACCTCAGTTCCTTTCTCGCCGACTCCGTACCGTTCTGCCAATGCCTTGAGGCTTGCACCAACCTCCACGCCATGTAAGCCACGCCCCATGCACATAGTATCAGCCCAAGCGCGAGGGCGAATACCAAATAGCCAAGACAATATAGCCCCATCAAACATGGTGTTGTGA
>Ga0098042_1000139_pt1 | contig 25723 bp, 11 predicted proteins | sample 9_EtaG_FD_75066 | JGI IMG/M metagenome (GOLD analysis project Ga0098042, IMG submission 75066) | Marine viral communities from the Subarctic Pacific Ocean - 9_ETSP_OMZ_AT15188 metaG | ecosystem: Environmental > Aquatic > Marine > Oceanic | place: Pacific Ocean | collected 2015-01-10
GTTTCAAAACTGGGGAAAGTATTATTGTTTGGATTAGGAATAAAGAAAGAACCTAATAAAGAACCTGATAGTGAAGAAATTAAACGTACACTACTAATAGTTGCTTGAGCACCACTAGATTGACCTGTAAGAAGCATTCCAGAAGCAACCCACCCATAGAAGTCAGTTTGACTTATATCTGCTAATCCAGCGACATCTACATTCAATAGAGTCGATGAAGATGTATATGTTGTAGGGATAGAACTTGTTGTATATGGGTCTTCTGCATAGGTTCTTGAAGGAACATTAAATGAACCTGTTCTATGATTAGGATTTGCAACTCTAAATTGAATATAAGCAGAAGAACTATTTCTATTTGAACCAGAGTTCATTCTTCCAATTACAGTTTCTCCAACTTGGAATGCACCTGTTGACATGCTTATTTGCAATAACTTAGGAACACAGAAACGTGATACTTCCCTACCAGCAAAGAAAGCATAAACTCTAGTTAAGGGTTTAATACCTTGAGCAGTAAACTGAATATTTCTTGACCTTACAAAGGTAATAAGTTCTCTACTTACTAGTCTATCACCAAGAGAAACGTCATTTCTAGTTTCTGTTACTAAAACTTCTCTACCAGATCTTTGTCTACGCTGTTCTTGTAGAGTTTGTGTTTCAGTTCGTCGTTCTGTAATTCTCCATCTTCCATCATTTCTGTTCACCCTTCTAGCAGTTGACCTATCAAATGTTGCACCTGCCCACGTTACTTGCCAAGAATCCCATGCAGTATCAACAAATCCAATCTGAGGATCTCTTCCTAAAATTGCACGAGCTCTTGCTACTTGCTGTGAGAAATTACCTTCTACAATTGTTCTGGCTTGTATTCTGACAGTATCTGTCCATGTATCTGATTGTGGTGTTAACGATAAAATACCATTCCAGAAAGGAACAATAAATGGAGTTACACTAACTGATCTAGTTGCAAATTCTTGCTTAAACCATTCAACTTCAGCATAATCTAGAGTAACGATACCATTATTACGCCTAACATTAACTCCTTCAATTTGAGCAGTAGTAGGATCTTGTGTTGCATCTACATTAACTACAGGACCAAACATAAGGTCAACTGAAGTTGTGTAATGGCTTGGTCTCAATTCCTTGTTTTTTGTATCAATACTGTTCTTGATAAAACGCTCATCTTGAGACAAGAAGTTCTCAAAATTATCAACAAAGAATCCAGACTTAAATCTGTTCAATCCATTTGCATCAGAAATAAAGAAGTTTTGAGTATTTGTTTCTAATAAAGATAATGCAGTATAATATTCTAAATTACTAATTCTTTGTTCCAATCTTCTAATATCATTCATTGTATAACGAATGAATTCTAGAGAAGTAACTGAAACATCATTATCAATATCGCAAAGATATGGTTCGAGAGTAATAGTAGCAAGTTCTATAGAATCATCAACTTTCGCTGGTTTTTGTGGTAGTGGTGAAGGTAGTCCTGTTACTAATTGTACTTTTCCAATCTTAGTCAAACAAACAACATCTATTCTACCAACATAATGAGAGAATGTTGTTAAAATATTCTCATCAGATGCTAAAATACTATTTGAAGAATTACCAGAAGAATCAAAATTCCTTCCTTTAAATTCTAATGGAGATCTAGAACCTTCAGCAACAGTATATTCATTAACTCTTGGTCTGATATCTATTACATCACTATTTTTGATACCACTGTAATATGGTATTTCATTACAATAATCAAAGGACTCATATGAATCTATAGTTGTTATATCACCAGTATCATTGGTATCATAATAGGCACTTAAGAAATAAATTTTAATTTGCTTAGAAGGTACTTTTACATTATCCTTCTTAGTAATAAATCCCTGATTGTATTGAGTAGTTTCTTGTCCAGTAGAGAAATCATAATTATCTGTTATATCAAAACTAGATTCTACTATAGTTGTTATAATTGCCGATACATTTGATTCAGAAGAAGAAACACTCTCTCCCTCTGTAAATTGACCATCGTTTTTATAGATAAACTCAATTTGAGATGGTGTAACAATACTTGCTACAATAGCAACTGCACCACTGGTTTGTCCCGTAATTTTTTCACCTACCACATATTCTGCAGTAGTATTTGATGGACTAGTAATAGTGTTAAGAGTTGCTTTTGGTGCTGCTGGTGCATCAGTATCCCCAGACTCAAATACAGCATGTAGATTAATTACGTCAGGAGTGTTGAGAGAAATAATCTCATCTTCTACTCTTGTACCAAAAGGATAATTGCCATGAGTTAGACCATTATTTAATGTTGTTGTTCCTATACCAGAACCAACAAGAATAGACTTATCAACAACAATAGAATTAACTCTATTTCTTATTTTAGTTTTTGATGTTGGTTTTACTTTTGTTAATGTGGTTATAAGAGTGGCATTAGTTGTATCAGAACCCAAATTACCAATTTGTAAGGTTTTGCCACCATTAGTAAAGATAAACTTATCTGCACTTAATGTTTCGGTTGCCCCATCAGTTCTCTGTAAAGAATATCTTTCTTCATCGAATGGTAAGTATGACTCATTATCACCAGCATTTACTAAACTAGTTTTATTACCTGAGATATTAACATTATATGTTTTTCTAATTGTAATCGATGCATTTGTTAAATCAACATCTGATATGTACTGATTAGGAAGTTCAGTAAACAAACTATTGTCAGATGAACTTTGCAACTCTGTAGTTAAGACTTTAAAGTCAGTTACCTCTCTAACAGCAGTTGGCAAACTTCCATTTACTATACCATCAACATCAGCAACGTTTGTGATTGTTATGGTGTTTGTACCAATTGCAGTAACCTTACCATAAGTAGGATCATTTGATTTAGCAGAATTGCTAAATTGAACGAGATTATTTACTTTTACTAAAGTACCAGGAAATCTTTCATTAGGACTTGTAACTGTACTGAATCCACCAGAGGAAGCACTAATAGTAGCAATACCAATATTAGATGAAGTTGATTGAATTACATCAGCATTAAAGATAGATGATAATCCAACAGTACCTGAATATGGTGTAGCACCAACATCTCTGGTACTAAATATGGATTTTACGTCTTCAATACCATGAGCAGTTACTGCTATTGCAATCTTCCCACTTAAAATACCATTGACAATTATTGGTTCATTTTTAATGAAATCGCCAGAAGTTTCATATACTTCTAAACTAGCATTATCTGTGATAGGATTAAATAAGAATCCTGTTGCACCACTATTAGCACCTTTTATATGAGTTGGTGTAGTAAGTGTACTTTGTTGGTTTAGAGTAATCTGAGTAGTTGTTTGTACATCATATAAAGAAATATCCCACTCATTCAATACTGAATTATTATTATAGGTTCCACCTTCTAACGCAAAATCATATATTCTAGCAACACCTATCTCATTACCACCAGCAATAGTATTTCCTGCACCGATTCTACTATCTCTCAAACTAACAATAGTATTATTTGCTGTGCTTATTCCTGGTGAACCAAAAACTCTATTTAATTTTAATGTTGGACCAGTATTATAAATTATAGACTCATCTTCTATAGTAAAAGAAGTACGTGGTTTAGGTGCATCAACAAGAGTAGGACGTACTTTTCTAACCTCATATCCTTTTACAAATGCTGCTCCCTCAGAAACTTTATAAACAATTTTATCTTCTGCTGGAATATCTCCACCTGCAGTAAACTCTTCAATGTCATATAAACCATTATTGCCTTCATTATCATTTAATGAATTAATAACAGAAACATCAAATGCACCTAATGTATAGTTTCCTGATTCCGCAAATGTTCTTTTTGCTAAAGCGTCTGTTAATTCTTTTTGAAATGGACTTCCTGCAACTTTACCAGGTATTCTTAATATTCCATTTTCAACAGTTGCTAATTCTACAAAATTAGAATCTTCAAAATCATCTAATGATTTCTTAAATAAAGATGCTGTAATTTTTAATCTATCTGCTCCTGGTGCAGCAAAATTATTGTATCCTTGAGAATTATCATTTAAAGTTTCATCTAAATCAGATGTAATTATTTCCTCATTTACATTTAAACCAATTCTATAATTTGGAGTATTTGAATATTGATCTAATATTAATGTCTCATCCTCAACATTGACAAAGTTTCCATGAATAAAATATACACCATTCTGAATGGAGAATGATGATCCTATAATAGAAGACCCTGATTGTAGTGTAGATGCAAATGGTGTATTAGCAGCAATTGAACTATTGCCAAGTAAACCAGAAGTAATATCGGTATTAGAAACTAATTCTTCACCGTCACTAAATGATTCAGTTGAATTATTAACTGTACTCGAACTCAAATAATTTACATAAAGAGTTAAATTACCATTGTCTGAGTTTGTAGGCAACAATACTTCATTAACATATGCAGTTACTCCAGAAGATTGTCCTGTAATTTTTGTACCGACTAATTGATCAACATATGCAGATACGGGAACACCTTGATAAGTATTATTTAATTGCAACCCTGTATAAGACCTTTGGTAGGTTGTATTGCCAGGAATTACTTTAGCACCATCTTTAAAGAAGTGCTGACCAAACTTTTCAATCTGGTTTTGTAATATTGATTGAAGTCCTGTTAATTCTCTTGCTTGGACTGGGAATCCAGGCTTAAACAATACCTTATGAAAATCATCAGAAGGATCAAAGTCGTCGAAATACGGAGCAACGTTTAGATTAGTTTGTTGTGGCATAATTCGTTATTATTCCTTAGAATTGCAAAATGACTTTAATGTCTTCTTTTTGGTTGGATGATCTAGTAATAGAAGGTCTATTATCAACATAAATTATATTTCCTGTGTATTTTTCAACTTCAGGACTGCCAATACCATTCGTAAAAGTTTGACCCAAGTAATATGTTTTATTATTTATTACGGTACTGATACCGCTAAATGATGAATCTATACTTAGATTAGATACTGATGCATGACTAATATCTAAACTTCCAGGTGCTGTTGGATTGCTTGAGAACTGAACTAATTCATATCCGTATGTTGGGTCAGTTTGTGCTGTTCCAACTGTGTTGAATCCTGCAAGAGTCCTATCTTGCCAGAACTTTAACACTCCAGTAGTCTGGTCATAACTAACCACTCTACCCACCGCAGTAGATCCTGCAGCAACCGTTTGAGAGAATTCACCATCCACAGTAAATACTGCACTACTATAACCAACACCAGTTATTTTTAATGCAGACAAAGCACTTGCTTTATCAGCAACCAATAGTGAAGATGGTGTTGCTTTAGGATTTTCTACAATTCCAATCCTAGCAAACTCATTTCCTGTAACAAAATCAGGATTCTCCGTATCATTTTCAATTCTAGAATATAAAAGAACATTATATGCACCAAGTTCTCTATAGATATCAGCACCATGTCCCCCTTCGGGAGAAATAACAACATCAAGACTTGGTGAGGTAGTTCCAGCAGGAACTCCACCAGCAGCCAAATCGACATTAGCATAAGTGTATCCTGAACCTTGACTAGAAACAACTACAGAATCAACTGTCTGATCATTGTTGATAACCACTGTACATTCAGCACCAGTACCATTACCTCTGATGGGAACTCTAGTATAAGTTCTATTTGCAGTACCAATACCAACTCCACGGTTATTAATGGTTACAATTTTAACTGAACCATCAACAGCATTATTACGAACAGGTGCATTATCTGAAGAAGTTGCCCAATCTGTAGGTACGGGAATAAAATTGGTTGAGTCAAATTTTATAATATCACTTGGTTTAATCGTATACAAATACTTCCAAATATATCCATCACCACTTGTTCCTGCCGATCTTGGTTCTAAATCAATAAATGTAGGTTCATCTAAAGAAGATTTACCATTTGGCGTTTCTGGTGTTGTGCCATTTTGAAGGCACTCATAAACTCTGTATTCTGAATTAAGAACATAATATGTGGCATTATATAAATTAGTCGCACCTGAAACTTTAGCAGTGTTTGTTCTGCTATAGTCAGCACGATACATGTCATAAACTGTACCTGATGTCCATAGGCGTTTTGGAATTACTTGTCGAGTATCCGACGCAGTAATCTTTTTCAACGCAATCATATCATCCCAATATTTGTTCTCCTCATTAAAACTATCTTTAGGTGCAGGAGGATTTTTCTCCCAATCAGATTGGTAATCAGTTGGATTGGGTAATCCAATGAATGAATAATAAGAATTTGCACTTGAAGATACTCCAGCAACGAAGTTCTTTGCGTTTAATATTCTAATCTGATCAGTTATAATCGCAGACATTTGACAGAAGTTTTTATTTATTTATTAAAGATTATATAGATGGGTATATTGTCAATGTTCCAGCCATTGCTGAATGGTTTTCACAAACATAATAAAGAGTGTTTGGTGCATCGAAAGGAATCTGGAATTTTATTGTTCCAACAGCAGCACCAGGATTGGTAACTCCAGTTTCATATTGCGTTCCAGCATCATAAGCACCAGAAGTAGTTTGTATTCTGAATGGATGACCACTTGCATTAAGAACAAACTCATATGTTTGTCCTCTTGCAAGATAAAGTGTAGGATCCTCTGCAGCACTCAAATTACCTGGACCAGTAAAGGTAAAGTGACTAGAACCACTATTAGCAACTGCCCACTGTGATGTAACAAGATCGTTGCCATGACCACTAAATCCACCAGTGGCACTAGAAATACCAGTCGTTAGTGTTCCCTGATTTGTAGTCTCGAATTTTTTGGTTCCATTAAATGTCAGTTCTACCTGATTATCAAGAGTATATCTAAATCCATATTCATAATTACTACCATCATCAGCTGAACCACCTATTTCTATAACTCCACCTTGATATGTTTGAATTTTATTACCTGCTCCAGTATGAGTTATTCTTAGATTTTGTGGAGCAGCTCCAATATTCAGTGCCGTATTATCAGTAAGCGTTACAGGAGAACTAAATGTTGATACTCCTGCAAATGTGGAAACACCAGAAACATTTAAAGTAGCAGCATTTACAAATGCGGTGCTACCACCACCAACTCCAGTTAATCCTGCACCATTACCATAGAATGTAGCAGCAGTTACTGAACCAGCAGTAGAAACATTAGAAGCAGTTAATATTCCAGTTACAGTTGCATTAGTTCTTATATCTACTCCATTAGAACTATTAAGGTAGACCATATCACCAGAATCTGCTCCAGAACTAGTAATATTAACCCTCCCATCACCGCTACTAAGATTCACAGTATAATCGGAGTAGATAGCTGCTGCTGAACCATATGAACCCCAACCAAAACCAATTCTCAAATTATCTGCTGCACTTCCCCATCTAATTACATCACCATTACCTGCACCATTAATAAAGTGAATTGTATTTTCATCTGTTAAACTTATCTTTTTGCCAGTATAAACAACTACGTCATCTGTGATAGATGTTACTCCCAGAGTCGAAATACCAGAAACATTTAAAGAACCAGTATTTACATGAGATGTACCTGCTGAACCAGTAATTGTTACTTGTCCACTTCCACCAGAAACACTTATATTATCTCCAGCAACAATAGAAGTAACAATACCAGGTGCCAGGTTGGTAGTCGAACCTGCACCTAATAAAGTGTAAAGTTCATCGAAATTACTATTGACTCTAGCAGCACCAACTAACAGACTACTACCTGTGCCGTCGTCTGGTGCTGCCCCCGTTGATATTCCTAACTTTGCCATTTATAGAGCACTAGATTTAAAAGTATTTAGATAATATAATTAGAGGACTTCAAAGGAATTGTCCGTTGTACTAATGGCCAAGTGGAGATTCCACTTATACCATCATTTGGATAAACATCAAACTGATTAGTTTCAGATCTTCCTGTAAGAGTAATCTTACCCCAACTATAATTACCAAAGTAATTAGAAGCAGTTATGATTCCTGCGAATCCACTTCCTGTTCCTTCACCATCATCATCAAAGGTAAAGACCTCAGAAGAAAAGTCGATACCACTAGTTCCAAACGTGACTGTTGAGAGTCCACTTATATTTGCAAAAACTCTTCTTACAACAGTCATTCCCACACCAACTACATTTCTAGTAACATTACTTACTGCACTTACTTGATATATGTTATCAATAAATTGAGTTCCTACACCAATTATCTGGTTATCAGTATCTTTAGAAGTTATAGATGTTGTAGCACTTCCTGCATTAGATGCGAAAACCATAAAGTAATCTTGAAGATCAAGAGAACTAACAGTAATCGCAGTTCCAACTAATTTTGTTTGTCTTAAATCAGAATACGTTGGAATGTATAGATCCATAATCATCTTATCAACAGTACTTACTGTTGTAGTTCCGAATCCAACAACAACACCATAGTCACCGATATAAGAATCAACATCATTAGTCTCAGTAACCAAAGTAGGAGGTTCAATGAGAACTTGAGGACTTTCACTATAATTTGTACCACCGAATGATACCGTTACACCTGTGACAACACCACCAGTAATCTGTGCTGTTGCAGTTGCAGTAGAACCAAATCCAACAGGATTAGAAATGACTACATTTGGTACTGAATCATATCCTGCCCCTCCACCAACAACAGAGATAGAACTAACAGTTCCTCCAGTAGAAACAACAGATGTAGCAGTAGCACCTTCTTTTACTACTTGAGATGTTAAAGTAACTTGATCTTGGAATGTAAGACCAACATCACTCTCATTTTGAGAATCAAATATTGGTTTTACATTATCAACGTATAGTTGAGTTGAAGTTACTCCAACTGCCTTAATAATATTTGCTGCAGGAATAACACGAGGTTCGTATAATCCTCTATCTTTAGAAACTTCTTTTCCATTAAGAATCATATCTTCTGTCTGCCTAGTCAAAGTAACTGGTTTAGTTTGATTAGGATCAGCAGTGATACCTGGACCATAATATGGAATAGTATCTACGTTATTTGTAGACTTAATCAATGTGACTGTTCTTGGGTCTTCTTGTAGATAAGATGGAGTAGGAGCGTACGCACTTGGAGTTAAAGTATCACCAACTTCAACAGGTTCTATAACATCTCTAAATTTAACATCCTGATCACCACTACCCTTATAGAAGATTATCTTACAAGTATCTTTTGCTTTAGGTGCTTCAGTAAATGTAAGAGTACTTCCACCCTCAAACTTAAATCCTTCACCAGGAACCTGAAGAACATCATTAACAAAGATTAGAAGAGTATCTTGAATATTAATAGGAGAACCTTCGCTTGACCTTATAGAAACAACTACTCCTCCCTGACTTAATGGGAAGGTTACTCTATTTCCGTCAAATAAGTATGCAACATCATCTAAGTCTTGTAATTGACCTACAGACCAACCAGTAAACTCATCAGTAAATATTTCATCTATTGTTAACTGGAATTCATGATAAGATGAAGTTGTAGGTATTCCTGTAGTTCCACCAATAGCTACAGTTAAGATTTCTCCATTACCATATCCATAACCAGTATTCCTAAGAGTAAAGTCTGTTACACTTGAACCACGACCAACTACAATATCAATTGTTGCATTAGAACCTATTCCAGATACAGAATCTGAACTATATTGTAAAGGAACATTTGAATATCCGAGTGGTGAGTCGAAAACAACTTCCATTGGTATCTTAACACTTCCACCTCTAGCATAAAGATGTGCTGTTGTTGATATACCAACATTTACTGCAAATCTAGTAGAATCCAATATCTTGAGAACATCTGTTCCTTCTGCAGCAGGATCAGTTGCTCTTGGAGTCATTAATGACCTTTGAACTGTTCCTCCTGACTGATAGAATGTAGGTACTGTAGAAACACCAACATTAGTCTCAAATTTCTGAACAGAAATGATTTTAGTAACTACAGAACCAGAATAATATGGGTCAGTTGTTCTTGGATATACATGAGTAGATGAACCACCATCTAAACCGCAAGTAAATGCTATTCCAGTAAAGATTACATCCTTACCTACAGATAAAGCATGAGAACTCGTAGTAGTTACTGTTGCTATACCAGTAACATTATCATAAACAAAGTTAGATATGTTTCTTGGAGCAGAACTTGAATATGTGCAAGTAAATGCGATTCCAGATACTAATACTTCACTACCCACATTCAATCCGTGAGCAGCAGAAGTGGTTACAACCAACTCTCCAGTAGAATTGTTATATACTGCATTATCAACGACTCTTGGAGCATAGAAGACCTCAGAGTTAGTAACCGCAACACCAACAATATGTCCGTTTGAAATTGATGCTGTTCCGATAGAAACAATGTTAACACCTTCTAGACTTTCGGTTTGTATGCCAACATTAACTGTTGTTTGAATACCAGATCTATAACCAGAACCACTGTTCCCAATAGAGACTAATGAAATTGTTCCTGCTGCAGATACTACTGCTGTTCCTCCAGCAGCGACTAATGGTTGATATCCAAATCCTTCAGTAGAACCTACTGAAACTATAACACCACCAACTGGAAGATTAGAAGTATTAACATCAGATGCGATTGATGATGCAGTTCCAGTAAATGATATAGTTGTAATACCTGTTGAACCAGACTCTTCTAAAGTATAATCATACTGTATTCCTGGTCCTTGGAAAACATCGTTTATTAAGACAATAGCATTATCATTTTCAATACCAGTTACAGTTCCTCCAGCAGAAGTTAGAACAAAGTCTCTTTCTGTTCCAGTAAATCCTGATGAAATATCATCAAAGATATAGTTACGAGCATATGTTTCTTGTGCAGTATTAGGAATACCAGAACGCATAAATGATCTTCCTTGGAAATGAGACCCCGTTGCTATTCCAATCCAGTCCCTAGAATCAGGTGGATTAGTAGTAGAACTTATTGGAAGAGCTCCATAAGGTGCTTCCACAAAATTTAAAGTATTTTCTACAATGTTATAATTACCAATAACCTTGGTTACTACATCACCTGTACTATATCCAGCAAGAGATGTTCCTAACCATTGTCTACGTACTCTTATGGTATTTGTATTTCCAACACCAATACCTTCAATCTTCATTATCTCATTACCAACTTTAATCAAGTCTCCACCAAAGAATGAGGTGATTCCTGCAAATTCGATAATATCACTAGTAGTGAATACTTCGTTTTCAAGATGAGTAGTTACTGCAGTAGATACAAGAGGAGATTGAATAATATTGTCTAGTGTTACAAGTACTTTTGCATTTTGATTCTTAGAAACGAATCTATGAGATGTACCAATACCAACACTAGTAAAGTCAACATTATTAACAACTCCCATAAGGGCATCTTTAGCAGTTGCTGCAAGTTTGATCTTATCTTCAGTAATCTTAACGGCAAATACTGATGATGGTAATTTGTCAGTAGTTCCTACACCTACAAATCCATCTGTGGATGCGATTCCAAGTGCTTGAGTTGTACCAGCACCAGCATGGATGTATTGAAGTTCCTCTCCAGTAACAAAGAAATGATTTGCCATCTGGATAGTATCCTTAGTCAAATCAACTACACTTGTACTGCTTCCATCAAAACTTCTATTAAAGATATCGTTTGTTTGGTGCTTTAATTCAAATGCTCTCTTGATATCTCTCTCAGTACCAAAATACTCACCATACTCAGTTTGTATTGTTCCATTCTCAAGACTTATTACATCTCTAGAATCATCTTGAATTCTTAATGCATTCATGAATACATTAACATGAGCATCAATACTAGGAAGTGGAGTATATACTAATTCAACTACAGAACCTGTTATACGGGTTCCAATGGTTCCTAAACCTGATACAGTCTCAATGATACCATATTCAGCATTATAAGTATCTCCAGTGCTAGTATCAGCATCATAATCATCAAGAGCGATTACTTCAGATAAGTAATACGAATCATTAGTGGTATCAGATATCTGAACAATAAAGTATGCTGCATCATAATCATCAGGATAACTTCCAATTACATTTTCAGTTGGAGAACCAGAAGCACTTATAGTTGTTGACTTACCTTCAATTCTTCCATGTTTTAAATCAAATGAACCACTTCCAGTAGAAGTCTCACTGCTGATAGCAACTTGAATGGTATTAACTATTGAAGTTGTTCCTACACCAGCAGTGCTATTATGAGGATGGAAATCAATCTTTAATAAATTACCTTCTAGATATCCAGAATACGTTCCAAAACCAGGTATTGGGTTAGTCGAACCAGGACTAGTAATTAATTGTGGATATTCAACTATCTCTACATTTGTTCCATCATTAAGAATATTAAGTTCATCAAATTCAAATTCTCCACCCGCATCAATTTTTTCAGTATCTGCAGTAAGTGATACTAAAACTTTTGCTGCACGATAAGTGCTTGCAAGACTTACAATTGTTGTAGGTGTATTAGCAGGTATCTTTACACTACTTGTCTTAACCTCTGCAGCAGCACCAAATACACTACTTCCTACTCCTAGTAGATTATCATTTAAATTATATGATAATGCAGTAATTTCATAATCATTTACCTGGAATTTGTTAGGATAGAATAGTAACTCTCCTTCTGTTCCAGTAATATTAAAATCGAAAGATCCTAAATCATAAACATTTTCAAGTCTACCATACTGATTTAAATATCCGATATAGTTATCATGAACTAAATCAACAATCATTAATTGTCTAGTGTTAAAGAATCTCTTATCTTTAACGTAAGTAATAAATTTGAGAGATCTAACATCTGCTAAATCAAACTTACTAACAACACTAAATGTTGTTGTCCTTGGATTACTATTAAATTGACTACTAATATCATCAATCGAAAGAACTCTGTTGCCAATTGATTCAAAATAATCTGTGAGAACTCTAGCACCAGATAGAACTAATTCAGTAGAAACTAATCGAGAACCTACGTTAAGAGCATTCTCAGTAGCAATTTCAAAATCCTGTACCGTATTTAAATTAGCAAATCCAACTACATCCTGTATTCTATCAATAATAGCAGAAGGTTCTGCAGGTTCAATGGTCATTGGAGAATATGACACATTAGAACTACCTACACTGCTTGTAAGCACCCAGTCACCAGAACTACTAGTTGTAGAAATACCTGGAGCATTAAAGGTGACCTGACTGCCAATTATTCCATATGATCCTATGTTTGAAGATTCTGCTTGAAAATCAGCAAAGTTTTTAAATCCTAAAGTGTGGTTTAATGAACCAACCACATCTTCCCATGTAGTATAAGGAACTCTTGATTTTAATGAATATGCAAACCTCTGATAATAGAGATTATCTTGAACTCTTTGAATATTATTATTAAGAACTCCAGAGTCACTCTGCCAACCATTCTTAACTATTGAGAAGTAATTTAAATTGATATGAGAATCATAAGAAATTACAGATGATGCTAGACCTTGACTATTAGAAGTTTCGCCAGTAAGACGTTCACCAACTTTAAAGTTAGTGTTAGAAGTAACATTTAATATTCCATTTGCAGCACTCCATCCCTCAACAGTACCAGAAGCAGATTTAGATTTAACAGTTTCTCCAATAAAATATTCTTTTGACTTTAATGTGACATCGAAACTTGGGAAATCTTTTTCAGCAATAATTCTACCTGCAGAATTGAAGATATCAATATTACCTGGTGTTACTATACTATCAGGATAATGCTCACTTAAACTATATCTTACTGTCGCAATACCACCTGTATTTTTAGCAACCGATAGTAATGAGAATAACTGATAATTATAGTTTTCTGAATTATATCCTTGTCCTGTTGAACCAACTCCCACACTAACACCTTCGATCATGACTTTATCGCCATAAGCAAATGGGAATGTATCATCTGTGCCAAATCCTACCGCAAGACTAACAGTTACATCTTTACTACTACTGTTGTAACTAATAGTGCTAATTCCTACACCATTACTGTTCTTAGTAGGTAGAACAGTTGGAGAAGAATCACTAACCCCTGCAGTATTGGATAAAATGGTTATAGTAGAAGATTCTAAATCATATGCTAAATCAATACCATCTACTTCTTCATTAGTCTTTCCATCAAATACTAATAATGTAGGTGCAGATGAATAACCACGACCAACAGATGTTATTCCTATAGAATCAATCGCTTGAAGAGCGTCAACTTCTATAACTTGAGGTAAACTTAGAGATGGTCTTAAAGTTTTATCTGAAGGGAAGTTAAATCCAACACTACTCAATTCAGTAGAATTAATTCTACCAATAGTTGAACTTGATGCATTTACAATGGCATCTTTTCCAAAATCAGTAGTAATAGTAGAAATACCAGGAAGACTGTAATAATTATTACCACCATAAAGAACTTTAAAGTCAGATATTCCACCTATAGCAGTTTTTGAATTTGTTGTATAATCAAGTTTTGATGTAGAAGAAATATAAGAGGATTTTTCTGGATCAACTGTTAATGTGTATGTAAATGAATCAGTAGAACCAATACCAACACTAATCTGGTGCTTTCCATTATAAAGACTATCTTTTACTTGTACTTCACTACTTGAAGTATTTTCAGTATCAACTATAATCTCTTTTTTAACATCAGGTAAATCTGATTCAAATATAGGATTAAATTTATAGTATAAAGTAGATGGAGTATTTTTATTAACTGCTACAGTTACATTAGCATTTGTCGAAATACCTACGCTTCCTCTTCTATTGATTTCAAACGTTTTACTTTCGCTACTCTTATTCCAAAGAGTAGTCATTTCTTTATCAGTATAAAAATCTAACTCAAACGCAGAATATTGTGCTGTTAACTTGTTATATGCTAATGATGGATTTGTAAGATTGAAATCAATTACAGAATCCTTATATGCACTGATTGCTGGATTGATAGGACTAATTGTTCCATTAGCAGCACCAGTAATGTTTAATACATTTGGTTTAAGTAAAGTAGAATCATAATAAGTTGGTGACAGTTTAATTGTATTGTCACCTGTTACGACAACATAATAAATTGCGTTATCTTCTAATCCAACAGAAGGAGTTGCTGCAGTGTGAATAACCTTCTGCCCAGTAAAGTAACCATGAGCAGGTATTGTTATTGTATTAGTAGCAATGTCAACATTTGCAACACCAAAATCTCTTGGGTTAATTACAATTCTTCTATTGTAATCATTATATGCAACAATAAATGTAGAACCAATTGAAACATTAATATCAATATCAGTTACATCACCACTAACCAATCCATGAGTGCTGCCAGTTGATACTGTTACTAAATTTCTCTTAATACTACCTGTTATTGGATTATAGTTAGTTTTGAAACTATGGTAAACTCCTGTTCCGATCCCAGTGAAGAATAGAGTGGAAGAATTACTAAAAGCACTTGCAATACCTGTAAACGTTCCTGTAGTTCCCACTCCTACAAATACAGTTGCTATACCAATTAAGTCAGAAGTAATTTTAGCAGCAAAAAGTTGTTGTCCATCAGTCAATGAAACAATAGAGGAACTTTCGTTGTATCTTACGGAAAGTGCTGTTCCTGTATTTGAATTATATGTTAATACATCACCAGTTTCTAAATTATGATTAGGAATGTATATTGATTTTGAAGGAACAAAAAGTTCACTTATACCTGCACCAGGATTAGAGAATGATAAAGTAGTTCCAATACCAACTCCAACAGAAACTGATTCTGAAGGATCAAAATACAATTCAGTATTTCGTTTTATACTATCTGTTGTATGGAATCCTGCATTTATAGTCAATCTCCTTTGCTGTTCAAAAAGAGTTGTTGTTACTGTATGAGCAGATCCTGTAGTTCCGTTCTGACCTCTTAAAACTCTAAGTCTAGATTTAGTCGGTTCTGGATTTAAAACTTTTATTTGCTCTGTACCAATTTTAAATATATCATTTGGTTTTGCAGTTATAGTACCATCAACACTAAAGAAAGTGACAATACCAGTTACTGAAATATTACCAACTCCAGATGAAGTAGATCCTGCTCCAGTTAAGGAATAGTTTGCAGTAGTAATTCCTATATTATATGCACCTTCTAATTTAGAAGAAGTTGTAGATAAACCAGAAACTATTATATTATCATTTAATTTGAATTCATGAGGATTCGTAGCAACAACTTCATATGTACCATTAGTTGATGAATAAAATTCAACTCCATCAATACTTGTTGTTCCTAAACTTATAGATTCAACCTGCTGTCCTTTAACAGAAGATACTTTTACATTTGCACCATAACCCTTTGTACCAGTCTCATCAAATACTATAGAATCTCCTACTTTATAATCATGACCTCCAGTATTAATGCCAATTTTATCAACAGAACCTGGAGTTACTGAAGTAATATCAACAGTTTGTTTTAAATCATTTGGAATTGCAAGGTATTCATAATTAAGTGTCCCATCAATTAAATTATATGGAGTTGTGTTTCTAGCCCAATCCGTATCGTTTAAATCTATACTATCTTGATTAGAAAGTCTTTGTAAATTAAAAGTATTTACCTTTGAGTTGAAACTATCTCCAATAAGATAAGGGAATACTGGACTCTTAAATCCTTCAAAAGGTCCATCAGAATCTAATAGTTGACCTGGTGTAATTGTTGAAAAATATGCATATGTACCATCTGGATAATCAGGTGTAACACAGAATCTTCCATTATTTTCATCTAAGGTTAATTCATCAGTAACATTAACATAAGTATAATCTTCAATAAAGAATCCTTCTGGAAAAACATTAAGAGGAGGTCTTTCATCTGATATCTGAATCTTATATCCTGATTTTAATTGTCCAACTGATCCACCACTTACAGATGTGTAACCATATGGACCATAAATTGGGTTACCATCATATGCCCAACCAATTATAGGAGAATGATATTGAGAAGTTGATTCTTCTCCATTAACAATCTGCAAATCAGATTGACCATATAGAGTATCACCAGTAACGGTATTGATACCAACAGCAAATGTCTGTCCTCTTAATTTTCTAGGTGCATATAAGTGAGAATACTGAAGTCCATAATCAACATTTCTTGGAATAGTAATAAAACCATCATCTGCAGTAAATGTATGCTTATTCTTTTCAACTAAATTTAGTGTCCATTCTTTAATCTTTGCTCTAAATTCAGCTCCAGATCCTGGTGATGTTATTGAAATATTAGTAGTATTTTGAACATAACCCGTTCCCTTGTTAATAACTCTAACTTCCTTTATAGATCCATTTTCAATAATAGGAACAAGGTCAGCACCAATACCAGCACCATTTATGATTAAATCTGGAGGACTGAAATATCCTGTTCCAGGATAATTAACAAATACTTCAGTTATTTTGCCGTCATTAACAATAGGAGTTAATTGAGCATTTATTGTCTTAGAAAGTTCAACCAATGGTTGTCTATCAAAATTAATGATTTCAGATGAACCATATCCAACACCATTATTTGTTAAATTGATAGATTTTACACTACCTCTAAAGATAGGATCAATTTCGCATGGATATTTGATTCCCTGTATATCTTGTGCATCATCACTTAAAGATACAACAATATCTGGATAATTAAAGAGTTGTTCTCCAACACCTACTGATGTAAATTGAATATATTGCTCAGTATCATAGTTAAATGTTTTATCACCAATTGGTCCTAGTGCAGAAAGTTTAAAATTATCATCATCAACTCTAGTTACAACATATTCAGATCCATCATCCAATCCATCAATCTTAGTTCCAAGAGTAGTGTACTTAATAGTATCACCAGACTCATAATGATGATTATCAATGTTAATTTGATTTGTTGCAGTATTAACGCCAACAGGAAGGGTAGAAGTTCTATTATTTTTGTATTCGTAACCACTGTCATTGATAACGAATGAATCTACTACTAATTTTTTCTCATAGGACTGAATAAACTGAGTACCAACACCATAATCACTCAAAGTAACAGTGTTAACACCGACAATTGCATCTTCTTCATTTACATGCAATGCAATTTTAGTTGAACTCTTTAATCCAGCATAATATATGTTATTTGTACTTAATCCAGCAACAGCCTTTTGACCATTGGAAACATAAACTACTTTTTCTGCATTATTGAATCTATGAAAAGTGCTAAACCCAATAGTAGAGTTAGTTGCACCCAATCCAACATTAATAACATTGTTAATAACTTGAGCAACAAATGGTGCTTCATTAACAACTAACTTCATTTTTGCAGTAGCCTTAGCACCTTCACCGCCACCACCTGTAATAGTTACTGTTGGTGCTTTTGCATAGTTATAACCAGCATCTTTTATTCTAAGTTCTTTTAAATTTCCAGAAACACCCAAATATCCTGTTGCACCTGTACCAACAGCATCAGTAATGTTTACAGTTGGTATGTTAATTAAATCATATTCAGATCCTCCTGCTAAAATCTCAATTTCTTCAATTTTACCATATCGAATAATATCAGGAGATTTGTAATTTAAAATTTCAACCCCATTAATCAATATACCAGTAAACCCTGCTTCAGTTTTAGTTTTAGTACCTCCATTTTCAGGAATAGAAATTTCTCTTAATAATTTTTGAGATTCTAATGTTTTATTTTTAAATTTGTAAGGTTCTATTACTTGATTTGTTACTGTAGTAGAAGGAACACTAATAAATTTGCCATTATAGATGTCAGAAGTACTTACTGCAAATTGAACTATTCTAGAATCTATTCTTTTTATAAAATAAAGACCTTCTTTTGGAAGTAAGTAGTTAATGGTAGTAGTAATACCTACCTGACCTGTGATAGGACTAATTGTACTTGTACTTACTATTTCTGGAGTATAATATACTTCATCTCCAGTATAGAAACCATGATCGTCAATAATTGTACCATCAGATAAGTCGGTTATGTTAAACTCATCACCAGCAAAGGTTCCCTTAAAAGAAATGGATCTAGTAGATGCATTAATTGGTTGAGAAGGGTAAGAAGGTATAGAAGGAGATGCAACCAATACCTTATCCAAACCTTCAATAGTAGAGAGAGTTTGATGAGGTGTGTCTACGTGTTCTGCACCCACCATTTTCTTACCAGTGCTTGGATGAAAATGCGATGGACCATTATATGGTTTTCCGTCAAGAATATCTACAGGTTTAGAATAAACATTCTGAACATTCGTAGAGTAAATTGAAGATTCTGGAAAAGAATTTGATATAGAACGTAATATTAATCTTTTAATATTGTAAGTATCTTGAGGAGGAAGTTGTCCTTGTCCTTGAATACTAAAAGATGTTGCAGAATTAATACTGACAATTTTAGTTGTCATGGAATCTGCAAGATCTGCTCCAGAAGTAATGATTTGAGCAGAATCTCCAATATTAAAATAATGATCAGTTTCTAGTGAAACATTGTAAGTAAAATTAGATATATCAACTAATTCAAAACTTTTAATTTTATAAATCGGTGCTACATTATAAATCCAATTAGAATATTTGAAATTATTTTCTCTACAACCTAAAGTATCAATTTTTGCAGTTGAGTTTTTAGTCTGTCCTGCAGTATTATTAGGATAAGAACAATCTTCTAGTATAGATGTAATTCTAACCTTAATTTCTGAACCATCTACTCCAGAAGTTCCATATGCATAAGTATTAATTCCGACAACAGTTCCATCTAATATTGTTCCATCAACATTAGTAAGACCATAGAACTGGGTTATGGATTTAGATGTATAAGAAACAACACCAACATTCTCATCATCATAAGTTACATATAATTCTCCACTATTTGGAAAACTAATAGTTGAATCTACATCAACTACTGTAGTTCCTACAGATACTTTCCCTATTATTTGTGTTTTTGGATTTACAGAAAATGTTCCATATATGGAACCATCTACTCTAACATCTCTATTGTAACCACTATCTATACTGAGTTTATAGAAAGTCTGACCAGCACCAGCACTAATTTGTTCGACTGAAGTGATTGGAGCATATGCTTTTTCAATTGTATCAGAATATGCATCTTGGTACAGGGTTGCCTCTGTAAGGTCTCTAGGATCGCCTGTAACGGGTTCTACAACTATGTCCTTCGTAATTCTATACTCTGCATTAGATGGTGTAAATAATCTATCTTTTGGTTTAATTACATTAACATCTTCATTGTAAAGTGCTTTGAATAAAATCTCAAAAGATCTATCTGTACCTTTACTTAAGTAAAAATCTTTTGCCTGTTTAATAAAAATATTCTGGTCTAAATCTACGTTTAATGCTCTTCCTTCAAATCCTGGTAGTAATTGATATTTGCTCTTTAATAAAAATTGCTTAAGAAATAAACAACTTAAATTGACAATATTAGAACCTTTAGTATGAGTTGCTGCATCAGATGTCTGAAAAACTAAAGAATCTGGATTTGAGTCACTTTTATAATCAGTTGTACCAGCAAATCCTCTAACACATCCAACAAATGAATTATCGGTTTTTGAAGTATAAGTTATTATTTCATCATTAATCTTTAATAATCCGTAAGTATCAGGGAATCCATCAGTCCCTCTTTCAGATTTTATTAAATCTACACTAATTGTTGTGGTATCTACACCAATATCTGCACTTAGAACAACAGATTCATTAAGATTTGTGGTTTGATCAACCTTTACATACTCATCAATATTCTGAATCAGGTCAATCGGACCTGATTGGAACTCTTGAGCAATATAATATTGCTTTAGGAAGTCAGATATTAACGGAAAATCTGCCCTAACATATGCAGGAAGCTGATTTTGGACAATATTACTAAATTGTACTCTTTTTTCTGACATGTTATAGTTTTAGTATGATGATCCTGATGAAGATGTTGAAGATGATGTAGTGGTTCCACCAGTTGCACCACTCGTGCCGCTAGTCATACCTCCTGATGCACCGCCACCGTAACTACTTGTTCCTGTTGTGCCAGTAGTGCCAGTAACTGTAGCAGTCGTACCACCATGACGAACCAAACTACCGTTGGCAAAACTCGAAGATACTGTATAATTAGATGCTGATGGATTCAAACCTGATGAAATTTGATCAACAATAGGTTCAAAGGTACTATTACTTATATCTAGTTGCAAATAAAGATCCTGTAATCCAATCACATCATTAGATTTTGGAGATGTAGAGATTTCTATGATACTTTGACCGTCTTTTTGCTTACCAGCTTGAACAACTATAGGGTTAATAGTAATAATTCCTTTCTGATAATCAATAATACCGACATTTCTTCTTACAATTGTAGGTGATGTAGAGTTAGAAGAAGGTAAAGTGAACAAAAATAGCGATCCAGTTACCCTATTAGTGTTAGGAATGTCCGAAATATAGACATTATCCTGTATTCCTGTTACTTTAAATGCAGATGACTTAATATTATACCCACTCATACTCTTAATATAGAACTCATTACCGAATCCAATGGAGTATTCGGCAAAAGCATTGAGTACCACCCTCAAATCCCTACGCATTTCAATGGTTGTTATGTTAGAAGTAATAGAATCATGACTATTATCAATCATGTTTAAGAACTTACTGTACTTAAACCTTGCACCATACTTATTTAATTCGGTAGAATCAGCGTATTTGGTGGAATTTTGCTGAACAACGCTTGAAACAACTCCTCCCGAAGGTGCTAAATTGGAATTATAATAAACCTTAGAGGTGCATTCTATATAAAGGTATTTTAAATCGAGGATTTCTGGTACAATTCCTGCTACTGCATACTTTTTTAACTTATTTTTGATGTTATCCTTAGTCAAGTTAGGTAAAAAGTCACCAGATCTTGGTTTTATACTGATAAAAACCTTTCCATACTGAGGTGGAACTAATTCTTCGCCACCAAAAACTGATATTGACTCGGTTTCGGGGTAAATTCTTGCTGGAATTAGTGTCTCATAGTCATTTGCGGTCAATGCACGGTTCTGAGAAGCATAAATTCGAGGTGCAAACTTCTTAACAGACTCAACTGACTCAATACTTTCACCTCCAGTTGCCTTTATGTTGGATGTTACAAGAGAAATGCCCGATGTAATAGGTGTTTCAGTCCTATTTTGACCTGCACCTGCTACTTGATGAACAATTCGACCAGAAAAGTCAAAAGCATTGACTCCGTTTGCCTCACTTCCGCTAGAAATGATATAATCAACAGTTATAAAGTTGCCATCTTCTAATTTTTGACCAAAAATACCATCTCCAAAGAAAATTTGGTATTGTTCGTCTTCAATTTCTTGTAAATAGAAGACTTTTGAGTTATTTTTTACATCAAGAAGACTATCTTGAAGAGAATAATTATATTTTTGCGTTACATTGACAGAATTTGCGTTTGGTTCGACTGTTACGTTCAATAATCCAGTGTCAACACCCGTATTTGGAATAATAAATCTCTGATTTGGGTTTCTTGAACTAAAAATAAAGTTAGATGTTAAAACTGTGCCTTCATGAACAGTAATATTATTAAATGTTGCAATATTATCAACAACTGGAACCGTAATATCGTCTAAAATCGAAAAAACATAAGATGAACCACCAAAAGATCCTTGAGATGCCGCAACTGGACCTTTTTTTAGTATAATAGTCGATGGTGTTGGAGTTACACTTGATGTATCAACGAAAAAACTTATAGTTGCTTGTGCTGCCTTCCTAGAACGAGGTAAATATCCAATATTTCTTGCTAAACTAACTACATTCTCTCTTAATGTCGCACTATCAATAAAAACTTCATTCGTTACCATATTGGCATTGTATGAAGTGATGTAAGTATTATATGCCAGAACGTCAACTATGCTTGAGAGGTTGCTTCCCTCAAAATCATAGTCAGTGAAGTTAGAATTCGACTGAAGATATTCTTTAAGTGTTGTTTTAACCTGATCAAAATCAAGGTTAGAGAAATTAACTAATGGCATCTTACCTAGTTGGTATTAAAACAAATTGTAACTCTTGAGGAGGAACTTCTGTTCCTATAATAATGTATTTAATCACCACATCAAACCCATTTTCTTCAAAGTTTGGGTAGACACTAACATCAGTTAATTCAACTCTTGGTTCAAAGTTTTGAATTGACTGAAATATCTCATCTTTTATAGTAGAGGCAGTGATATCATCAATATTCTCAAAAAGAGAAGCAGAGACATTAGAACCAAAGTTCTCATTAAAGAACTTCTCACCAGGTAAGGTAAAAACGATGTTCCTTAATGCTCGTGCTATAGCATTTTCATTCTTAAGTCCTATAAGGTCACCATTAAGTGGATTAGCCTGAAAACTCATGCTAATGTCCCTAAATCCTTGACTTACCCTCTGTAAAGGCATTTACTTATTATAAACCTTACTTTATTTATTAGTATTAATTAATATTTATATATCGCATGGTGCGTATACATCATTATCATAATCTAGACCATCATTTTCATAAAGGTCATTATTCACATTACGATCAGTCTTTTTAGGAGTAATCTTATCATTAGCGATTTCTCGCAACATCTTCTTTTCTTCCATAATAGTAGAACCAATAAAAAAAGGACTCCGAAGAGTCCTTTATATTTATTCATCCCAATTCTGGTTCAATATCAAGTTTTATTATATCTCCATCACCTTCTTCAGCGTTTTTTCTTTCCTTTGATGTTTTCCAGAAATAATTTTCATCGTTTCCTAGTCCATCACGATCATGACCATTCTCCACTTGATAGAAGACCGTAGAAACCTTGAAGTCAGGCATCTTAGGTGGTTCGGGTGTTAAACTATTATCATAGATACGCATTCTATTATTTGGATAGAGTGCAAATTGACCATTATCTAATTCAATTAGATTGTGTGACTTATGTTCAGCAGGATTTTCACTTGTAGAGTAATCAATAGCATCAACATCTTGATGATAGTTATCTAATGTACAAATATATGTACCTGTTTGATTACCATAGTCTCTTGTATACAGTTCAAAGTGCATTGAACCTACAAACTGCTTCTGTACTGCTGTAACACCATAATCCATACAATTCCAAAACTGGAGATTGTGAAGTTCCATATCAGGATCAGGAATCTCTGGTGAAGAAAGAAAAGCACTGATAGGTAACTTATCAAACATTGCTGCATAATCAGGTAGATAAGTTTCAAAGTAAAAAGCACGTCCAGGTATGCTTTTAGCAGCAACCCAGACTCCTTTTACGAATTCTCCATGCCCACCTTTATGGTCAAGTAAATATTCTTTTCTTACCCATACTTCATATGCAGGTAAGTTACATATTAATGCTGGCATAGTTATCCTTGACCTCTACTTCTTTTTTTAGCATGGTTACGAGAGGAAGCGGCATACTTAGTATGTTTCCCTCTTCCCTGTCGAGTTTTTTTCGGTTTTGATTCGAGAGTTTCCCCTGCTACGCCACCGCTAAACATTTTTGCCATTTAACAACCCTCCGAGTCGTGTGTGTCTTCATCAATTAAATCGAGTTTCGCTGCTACAGATGATTCCGTTGCTCTGATACGGTATCGAACCGAGTCACGCTCGGATAGTTCTGTAAGTATATTTGAACAAAGATACCATAGTTCTTCTGATGTCTTTGAAGGCATATGGGAATCGACCCACTTAACGGATCGCCCCATAGATAACTGCTGCTCTTCGTTCATTGCTTTATATGATACGAGTTTTTTCGTGACCGACTCTAATACGAGGATCGCACCAGATTTCATAACCCTTCTCTTTAGCATCTAGACAGAACGATACGTCCTCTCCACACATGTCTTGTACACTACCAGACTCAAAGACTTGCATCTTAGGAGCAAACCAAGGATATGGAAGATCCTCAAAGACTCCATTTTTAATGAGCACCCATCCAAAACCTGTGTAATCTACAGTGAAAGGTTTCTTACGCTTGCTGATGCCATCCACCATTTCGTGGTTCATTACTCCACCATTCTTACGGAAGTCATCTTCCTCTAACCAGTGTGCGACAGATGTAGTCTTGCCATCCTCTGTTGCATACCAACCTGCTGTAATCTCTTTCTCTGCTCCTTCAGCAGGAATTGCAAGATCTGCTAGTTGCCAGAACTTGTTAGTGTCAAAGACAATATCCGAGTCAATCCATAACTGATAGTCATATGCTAGTTTACCATCCCAAGGAATCTGGTTAGGTCCACGTAATACATTTGCTCCGAGACACTTACATCTCGCAAAGTTAACCATAGAGGAATAGTCTTGACTAATTTGTATAGACATTCCATTCTGTACCATGTCAAAACATAGTTGTACAAAATTCTTTAGGAAGATATATGAGCATCCTCTACCAGGTAGACAGAATACTATTGTCTTACCTTTCCATCTTTCCTTAATCGCAGGGATGTCCCATTCCTCTTTAGTCTTTGTAGGGGCATTTGCTTTTACGGTAAATCCTTTTCCCATAATACCTTGTAATTACTCCCTAATTATAAACTATCTCTACCTATTTGTCAATATCGCTTCGCTCAATTTTCAGTAAGAATCCTCTTCCCACATAGGTGTTTTCTGGATGATCCTACCAGCACCTCCTACACCACATTTTGGTCCTAACTTAATATATGATAAGTCTCTCTCAGTATAGTCAGTCTTTAATAAACCTACCATAACTTGGAGTAGTTCCCATTTCTCTTCAAACTCCTCTTCAGATAGATTGCAATATAACACTCTTTCCTTGGCATAGATGTGATAGGTTGTCTCTTGCATGTTAGTTTATGCTTATGTTAACTGCAAATGTAATTCTATCTTTATCTGTA
>Ga0098042_1000141_pt1 | contig 25654 bp, 9 predicted proteins | sample 9_EtaG_FD_75066 | JGI IMG/M metagenome (GOLD analysis project Ga0098042, IMG submission 75066) | Marine viral communities from the Subarctic Pacific Ocean - 9_ETSP_OMZ_AT15188 metaG | ecosystem: Environmental > Aquatic > Marine > Oceanic | place: Pacific Ocean | collected 2015-01-10
CATTAATAATTCATCTATATATTCTTGAACCTCTTCTCTCGTAGCTTTCATAGTAAATGATATATCAGCTTGAAATCTTTTTGCTTCTTCTCCATCTTTAAAAACAATAATAGTAGGTACTACTACTATCTCATATTTATCTCCAGCTTTAGGATCTTTAACTATACATATATTCTTGGTCTTATCTACATCAGATAATTTTGATAACCAATTTACTTTATTGGCATCATTCCAATCTGCATTGTACTGAACCACCGTTATCTGTCCAAATAATGATGAACTAGATAATACAAGCATCAATGCAAGTATGCAATGCTTTATAATATTCCAAGCAGAAGTATCCATCTATTGAAATGCTCCGTACTCAACTAAACATCCTGTATTAGCAGATGCATAAACTTTTATGTCTACATTTGCAAACCAAGGAAATAAAGCCCACTCACCAGGTAATAGTTTAATCTCAGCTCCAGATCCACCAAGTCTAAAGAATAGATCAAGTGCCCCTGAATTTTTTAGATATACTTTTGTGCCTTTAGCATAATCTGCCGCTGCAAGTAGTTGAGCTGCAGATGCAACCACTGCTGTAATATTTTCTCTTACAATACCACCTTGAGTAACAGCCATCTGTTTAGTATAGTCTACTAAGAAGTCAACTTGGCTAGTTAAGTTTTTTGCTTCTATATATGAACGTGCGTTTAATGTTGCCATTTTTTCTAATTTTATTAATTAATTATTATTCAAATACCCCGTACTCAACTATATTAGTAATAGTCTTACCAAATACATAAATATCAGCTGGAGTTCCAGGATTGTTGCTTGCTGTCCACGGGAATAATGCCCACTCTCCAGCCTCTAATGTTAAATGCTCTGTTGATCCACCATCTAAAGATATTGAAACAGTTTCTCCTGCTGATGTCTCACAGTTTCTAACAAAAACTCTTGCTCCTGCTACATAATCATCTTCATCTATTAAGATTTGAGATGTACCGGTAGCTGTACCACCAACTCTTCTTCTTAATAAACCTCCTTTAGTTGCACTTGAGTCAGTGTTATTTACTTGAAGAGACAATACATCTGTAGTGAGATCATCTGAACTTAGGGTCAGATTAAATTTTACACTTGTTGCCATTTTTAATTTATTTTAAAAGTTATTATTATTTTAATTTGTCAATTTTATCTTCAATACGTCTTAGATCTTCTTTAATCTCTTCTACATCCTCTTGTGTATTCTCTATTGTTAAACGTATATTTTTATCTTTCATGTCAAACTCCATTCTAGTTACATCAGGCTTTGGCGGTTTTGGTAATTCTTTTGCCTCTGCTATATCTGCTTGTAATGCAAACCACATTCCAACAACAGTTGCAATCCCAAATCCTATACCTATCAGTGTCTTAACACTTACCTTAAATGATGTATCTTCATTTAGTTCTTTAGCCATGATTATTTTCTTTTACTAAATCTACCTCCTGGTAAACCACCACCCCGTTTCATCATGCCACCTGAAGAAGACATAATTTCTATTTTTCTTTTAGTGTTTGAACCTCCTCTACGTTTAGGTGAGCTTGCTGCTCCTTGCACTTTCTTTGTTGTTCTAGCACTATTAATCAAATCCATTTTTTGAATTTGAGTTTTTTGCAACTCATTTTGTTGTTGTAGTAGCATATTTTGCATCTGCATTTGTTGCATTACTCTTGTTAACTCTTGCTGTCTCACAGCAGCTTCTCGCATTTGCATATCAATCATTGCATTTTGAGTAGCTAACATTGTACTATCACGCATTGCTGTTCCTTCACCAGAAGCTTGCATCCTAGGTTTTTCATCCATTGATTGCATCTGAGGTGGCACTGGATTCATTGGTGTTTCTTCACCCATTTGAGCATACATTCCTGGTACTCTTTTACCACCGTATCTATATCTTTTATATCTAGCCATAATTTTAATTTTTTATCTTGAACCTCTAGATCTTGATTGAACACTCCTTGAACCTCCTGATCCAGATACTCTAGAACCTTTTCTAACAGAAGATCTTCTTTTTGATCCTGTTTTACCACTTCTTGTTGAACTAAAAAAGTTAGCCAAGTCTTTCTGATACGCAGTTGTTCTTGCTGTATTAGTTGCTGTATCTGCATTTCTTTGTGCAACTGCTGTATTATAATTAGTTAAGTTTGTCTTATATGCTCTATTTGCAGTTAAGAAATTAGTATAACTTGCAGATGCAGCGTTAAATGCTGCTATATCTGCTTTATAACTTTTAGCCTTAGTGTCCCACCCTTTTTTACTAAAAGAAGCAGGTGTACCTTTCATATATGCAGAAAAATTTGGACTAGCTAAGGTGCCTGGATTGGCAACTATTTTAGGTGCTGATGGTGCTTTACCTGGATCTGTAATTTGTAATAAAAGCTTTTGTGGCATTTGTGACCCACTAGGATTTCTTGTTCCTTTAGTTCTTGCAGCCTGTGATGTGCCTGCAACATTCACTCTATCTTGTACAGGTAATATACTACTCAATGGTGTTGATGAAGTATAAATAGACTTCATTGCATCAGCTAATTTTTGTGAATGATTTTTTACTTGTTTTTTACTTCTCATAATTATATTTTTTTAAGACGTTCATTTTCTGCTTCAAGAAATTTAACTCTTTCTCTTAGTGTTGCAACTTCTTCTGTTAATTTTATAATACGGAACCTTTGTTCATCTTTTTCTTTAGATGACTCAGTTAAAAGAACCTCTAATCTATTTACTCTTTTCTTTAGATCTTCTTTGTATTCTCCTTGTAAATCCATACTTTTGCTTTTTAATGCTAGCTTGGATTTGTAAAACTTGAAAGCTTCACTACTGCCAAGGACAGTTAGTGCTGTAATGATAATAGTGCCTATTAGATTCCAATCCATGATTAATATATATACATAAATGTTGACCATTTTCACATGGTACACTTATAATATACAAAAAATAATAATAAAACTAAAATAATATGAAGATTAAAAGACATCAAATACTTTTCCAATTTTTACCTAAAACATGCCTGTTTGGCGTGTCTATATCACAATATGAAACTAAGGTTGAAGAATCAAATAAATGGCATCCCGCTTTCAATGTAGAACTAGGGTTGATTTTTTTCAAAGTTTCATATGTAAATATTTCTGTATCATAATTATAATTGGTATATTATAATTACCCGTCAAATTTTACCAGGGTATAACTATTCAATAACTTACTAAAATTAATAAACATGAATTTAAATAATCAAATTCTGAGTGACATTACTGTCCACATGAAATACGCCAAGTATATTCCTGAATTAAAAAGGAGAGAGACTTGGGAAGAGCTTGTAACAAGAAACAAAGCTATGCATATTAAAACTTATCCTGCTCTTAAAGAAGAGATAGAGGATGTATATAAATTTGTATATGATAAGAAGATTTTACCTTCTATGAGATCTATGCAGTTTGGTGGTAAACCAATTGAAATAAGTCCTAATAGAATATACAACTGTGCTTACCTTCCTATAGATAGTCTTGATTCTTTTAGTGAGTGTATGTTTCTTCTTCTTGGGGGAACCGGTGTAGGTTATTCTGTTCAAAAACACCATGTTGAAAAGCTGCCTCCAATTAATAAACCATATCAAAAAAGAACCAAAAGATATCTTATTGGTGATAGTATTGAAGGTTGGGCTGACGCAGTCAAAGTTTTAGTTAAGTCTTACTTAAATGGTAGATCATCTAAGATAATGTTTGATTTTTCAGACATCAGACCCAAGGGTGCTAGACTTGTTACATCTGGTGGTAAAGCTCCTGGTCCTCAGCCACTTAAGGAATGTTTGTTAAAAGTTGAAGGCATACTAAATGCTAAAGAAGATGGTGATCAGTTGAGTACACTAGAAGTGCATGACATGGTTTGTTACATTGCTGATGCTGTGCTTGCTGGTGGTATTAGACGTGCTGCTCTTATTAGTTTATTTAGAGCTGCTGATGATGAAATGATCTCTTGTAAATCTGGATCTTGGTGGGAACTTAATCCACAAAGAGGTAGAGCAAATAATTCTGCTGTACTTATGAGACATAAAATTACTAAGTCTTTCTTTATGGACTTATGGAAACGTGTTGAGTTATCTGGTGCAGGTGAGCCTGGTATATACTTCAATAATGACAAGGACTGGGGTACTAATCCATGTTGTGAAATAGCATTAAGACCTTTTCAGTTTTGTAACTTATGTGAAGTTAATGTATCTACTATAGATTCACAAGAAGATTTAAATGAAAGAGTTAAGGCTGCTTCATTTATTGGAACACTTCAAGCTGGATATACAGACTTTCATTATCTTAGACCTATATGGAAAGAGACAACAGAAAAAGACGCACTTATAGGTGTGTCAATGACTGGTATAGGATCTGGTAAAATACTAGGATATGATATGACAGAAGCTGCTAAGATTGTTAATAAAGAAAACTCACGTATTGCTAAGTTGATTGGGATTAAAAGATCAGCTAGAACAACTACTGTAAAACCTGCTGGTACAACATCATTAACTCTAGGTACTAGCTCTGGTATTCATGCTTGGCATAATGACTATTATGTTAGAAGAATACGTGTAGGTAAAAATGAATCTATATATACATATCTAGTAAACAATCACCCAGAATTAGTAGAAGACTGTGTATTTCGTGGTCATGATACTGCTGTAATTAGTATACCACAGTCAGCTCCTGAAGGATCTATACTTAGAACAGAGTCTCCTTTTGCACTTCTTGAAAGAATTAAAAAGGTTGCAATGGAGTGGGTTAAGCCAGGACATAGATCTGGAAGTAATACTCACAATGTCTCTGCTACTGTAAGTCTTAAACAAGAAGATTGGGAGATGGCAGGTGAGTGGATGTGGGAGAATAGGGATCATTATAATGGATTATCTGTTTTACCTTATGATGGTGGTTCATATACTCAAGCACCGTTTGAAGATATATCTAAAAGAAAATTTAATCAAATGTTTAAAACACTTATGGATATTGACTTATCAAAGATAACTGAAAATGATGATAATACAAATTTATCAGGGGAACTTGCTTGTGCGGGAGGTAGCTGTGAAGTCAAATAAATTTACACCATATTTCTATAAAGATCAAGATGGCAATGTAGTCATGACTGCAGCATATCACCTTAAAAGGGGATATTGCTGTGGTAATGGCTGCAAACATTGTCCTTATAAAAAGAAAAATGCTAAGAAATAGTTTATTATTTAACAAACCAATCATTGATAGTATCATAAGCAGACCATCTATTCATCATATAAATAAGAGGTAAAGCATCTGCCCACTCTTTCTTAAGCTTTAAAGTACCTTTACGTCCTGTTCTTTGGTAATAAACTCTGGTATCTTTTGTTATATCATAGTCTTCTTCAAATAATCCATATACACCTAAGTTAGCTAAACCATATTGTCCTGTAGATTTCATAGCTCCAGCTAATTCACCTAATGATCTCATGATTGGAATAGGAGACTTAGCCATCATATACTGCTCTGTTGCACCAACAACCGGGAAGAAAAACATAAATTCTCTAGCTTGTCTATTAAACTGATAAACTAAAGCATTTTCTAATCTTTTTTGTGTTTGACCTTTATCGTCATCATCATCATCAAACAAGTTTCCAAGTATCATAGCCATAATAAAACTAGACATAGCAACACCAAAGTCAGCTAAAGTTCTATACATACCTTTTAATTTATTATCAGCTCTTTCTTTTCCAACTTGAAACTGCATCTCTCTTAATGCTTTTCCAATCTGACCCTTTTCTTTTATAATATAGCCCATCACATTTAAGAATGACTTATATCTTCCTTCTACCCACCCTAAGTTTTCATTGTAATATTCCTTTCTAAATCTTGCATCTAAACCAGGCACAACCCACTTATGAAACTGTGCAATTAATTGACCTAATACATGATCTTGAATTACCATTCTATCAGCATATGCATAGTTACCATGAATTTGTTTATTAACTTCACGGATTTGATTTCTTACATCATATCTAGCTGTTTCATCTAAGAGACTTTGTGCAATAAGATTACCATCACTATCTGTTCTTCTCTCATTAAATCTAATTAACTCAGTAAAACCTTCTTTTAACGTAACCTTACCTGTCTTGCTGTTGTATTGTAAAGCATCATAATATGACATCTCTTCACCTGTTTCCGGATTCCTAGCAGTTGTTGACATCATAATAGCCATACCTACTTTAGTCTGTACATTATATTCAGCCATATCCTGAAACATATAAGCTGCTGACCATGCTGCACTTTTTATATCTTGTGCACCTTCTCTACTTTGCTCACGTATATCAGCTTTTTCATCCATCATTCTCATATAGTCAGCAATAGCTTCATACTTGCTTCTAGGTATATATTTTTTGTAGCCATCTCCACCAACAACAGGGGCCCAAGTAGATGAGTCACCAAGACTTGTCATCATAAGAGGTATAGATTTATTATATTCTGCTACAGCTCTAGCATATGCTGTTCTATCATAGTATCTACCGCCTGCAACCTCAACCATATTATTAAGTCTACCCATAGCATAGTTGTTAATATTACCAAACCAGTTAAGACCTACATATGTTAAAGATGTATATGATACTAAACCTCTAGCCATCTTTTCCATCCAACCTTGTGTCTTTCTGCTATTATCTAGATAAACCATGTTAACCCATTTCTTAGCTCTCTTAACAATATTAGAATCTTTACCTTGACCAACTTCTTCTGTTTGACCTTTACCCACAGCATTTCTTAAACTTCCAACAATACCAACAAAACCTTCTTTAGTGTATCTTCTATTCTCCATAGTCTTTATAATAGCAGCTACACTGTTTTTAATTTCTGACATAGTTTCATAGTTCTGCGCCATCCCATTAAATAGTAAAAGATTCTTGGCCATGTCTTGACTTAGTTCTTTTTTACTAGGAGCACCTTGTACACTATTTCTTTCTGCAACTAATTCACTTTTCTTTTGTTTATAAGCATCAAGTTTAATCTTTTTATTTGCAAAATCTTGTTCTAATGCAGCTAACTCATCATTAATAGCTTTTAACTTTCTTTCATCTTGAGTATTTCCTACATAAAAAATTGGTAGGGTATCTTCTATAAAGTTACCATTTTCATCAGCAACAACCTTTTCTACACGTAATGTAGTACTAAAAAAGTTTTTAATTCCTTGAGAAGCATTAGATGCTAATTTACCAACAAGACCACCCTCTCTTCTAACTTCATTAAAAAAGTTTTCTCTAATTGTTAGTGAGTTACCTAACATCTTAGCTTGTATAGATTGTGGAAGTTTTCTAAGAAGATCTTCTTCAAACAATCTTATATACATTAAATAAAATTCTTTTTGTGCAAGTGCAAGTGAGTCATTAGGATTAGGATTCATTAACTTTTCATACTTATCACTAACCATTCTATCTCCATTCCTTGCAACATCTCTAACCTCTACAAAATCAGACTTAACAAATCCAATACCACCTCCATCATATCCAGAGTCCTGTCTTTTTACAAGACCAGTAGGTCTTCCATCTGCATCTTTTTCAATATAGTTTCCTGGTGCAAGATTATGATATCTATCTAAAAACTCTTTTCTCTGTCTTTTACTAGCACTAGCCTTAAATTTCCAACGCCCATTCTCTTTATTAGCAAATAATGAAAAGTACATAAGCTTTTCTCTTGCATCTTTATATTCTTTAGTATATCTATGGTAATCACCATCCTGTGGTGCACCATCTATAACCCTTTCTCCACGCATAAAGTCTGCATATGATTTTCTTTGTTCATAAAGTTTTCTATTATATGCTAACTCTTCATCTGTATAGTCTTCTAAATTATCTTTATAAACATAGGGATCTTTAAATATAGATTCACCTTTATCATTATATCTTAATGTTGACCACTGAGCTTCATACTTCTGACCTATTCTTTTAACATATGTTCCTGTAAAGTTTCCATCTTTATCAAAGTTAAGCATAAAACTATAATCCACTTTACCCCCCGGTGATAACTTAGCTAGTTTACTAGCCCTTCTTCTAATCTCATCTGCTCTCTCTTCAGCAAAATCAAGTGTTTTTTGTATCTGTCTTTTGTATATTTTGTCTAGTAACTGTGATAATGGATCAGGACTTGTTGCTAAATCACTAACACCAAATCTTGTTGTACTTATATCAGCAATGGGAGTGTCATGAGTTGTAATGATATTTCTTATTTCTTCCTCTGTTAAATTTGCATTAGTTGTATTTGTTCTATACAGCTCTAAAGTATAGTTTGTTATACCAGCATTGATAAGGCCTTGATTTCTGTATGCTCCCTCACCTAAAACTTGGTCAATAAGAGTTCTTAACTGATCTCTTAATTGTTGAGATTTATTTCCAAGAGGTGCACCTTTAGGGTTTGATATAATATCAATACCTCTATATGCTTTTGCAACACCCTCCATTGCAAATATTCTATCTATATATCTTGTTGTACCTTGTTCTTTAGGATCATTGATATAGTTTATAAAATCCTGAATCTCATCAACAGATCTTTGCAGCAGCTCATCATATATAACATCAGACGTACCTAACATTCTAGCTGTTTGGATATCATTTATAGCTTTATCCATAGCTTTAATAATTTGCTCTACATCTTCAGTTTGCTGACCTCTATCTTGTAATCTTTCTAATACCTCTTTTTGAGATACAAGCTTTACTTGATAACTCTTAAGTGTATCATCTTTAATCTTGTACATATCAGTTTCAGTATATGCACCATCTGGTTGTTGATCTTCTTCATTTAATTTATTTGTGTCAGCTTGATCTGCCCTTTCTTCTTTAGCAAATGCATCTTCATTCATAGGCACCACCTGATCAACAAAGTGGGCCATCTGAGATGGATTATGATATGTTGTACCTTCTACTCTAAAGTTTGAAACTTTCTTCCCAGATAAATCAACTTTAATATGTATTGTTTGTGAGTCAGTACTAACTTCATAACCCATATTTTGAAGTATTCTTCTATATGTATTTACTTGTAAATTATGTTGTGTCTTTGTAGTAAACTTTTGCTGATCATTCTTTGATGCATCTGGATCATAAAATTTACTTCCCTCATTTACAGGATACTTTCTATTACCATACTGATCATCTTTTATAGAGTTCTTACTTGTCTTAAGATCTACAATAGTAAGTGTTCCATCATTATGTACAACAAGTAAATCAATTGTACCGGCTATTGATGTTCCTGCATCAGCTATTACAACTTGCGGTATTACAACAGAACCTTGATCTCTATACATAGTTAACATAGTTTGTATTTGATCTACAGCTCTAACTACTTGATCAGCCTTAAGCACCTTCATCTTACTTGTAAGTGATTCTATATCAGCTTCTTCACCTATAGGCATTACAGCTAGATACTCCATAATAGAATCAAAGTCATCACCTATCTCTCTGTTAATCTTGTATTTATTCTCAGGATCATTTAAATTACCCTTGATCATGCCAGTAACAGAGCTAAACTGCTCACCGGTCTCTACATTAACATATGTATGATCTTCTTTGTTTAGTATAACTAGGGGTGTCTCAGTTCCAGTTAGTGTACTTCCTACAGTAAAATCCTCAAAGTTTTCTTTGTTTTCTATATTTTCACCGGTTAGTTCTGCTATCCTTTTTTCTTGTACATCTGTTGTAGCCTGATTTTTTAATTCTTTTACCTGTGCTTTTCTTTCTGGTGTAAGAGAAAATCTAACTCTACTATCTGAACTAACAGATGATCTGTCAAACCTAAACTCAAGTGCATCATTGTTTAAGAGCTTTGCTAAGCTAGATAATGTATTATCTGATCTTAACATATTAGCTTTTACAGGAACTCTTTTACCTTGTAAATACAAGCTCATATCTTGAATAACATCAAGTATAAATCTCAATAGCTCAGATAGCTTTTGTTTCCATGACAGGGTAGGTCTTTCTTCATATTCTTTATTGAAGTGTCTAGATAAAGCCTGAGTGACTAGCTCAACATCTCTATCTTGATTTGTAAATCCTCTTCTAGATGTATATGTGCCATCTATTTGTAACTTTAATTGAGGAAACATTTTCTTAGCTTCTGCTAAGAGACTATTAAATAATGCTGGCTTCTGTAACATTACTGCATCTATAAATGGATGAAGTACTTCTTCTACTGCTGTATCAGCATTAACCCTTCCTTTAATAATGTATGCCACACCGTTAACATAATAACTTCGTAAACTATCAAAACCAACACCTCTTCTTTGATATGATTTTAATGAGTCATAATATTCCCTTGCTTCTTTTACACTAGCTACTCTAATGTCTAGCTGAGGAAATATACCTTGCATGTGATTTACTATATCTAGTATGTGTGTTTTATTTTTATTATTATTTTGAGATATAATATCCTGTGGTGCAAATATTACAGGATTCATAGTAACTTTATATGTGTTCTCTGTTCTTGTAATATTCACAGAGTCTCTAGATATATTCCAGAAATCAAGTAAGTTTAAAAGTTTTAATCTATTATTCTCAGCTACCCTCCTATCAATCCTTTCTATTTGTCCTTTCTCAGTTACATTTACATAATACTCACCGTTGTATTTACTAATCAAACCTGCATTATCTAGATTAGATAATATAGCATCAGCATACTGCTTTTGCTTAAGAGAAAATTTAACTCTTTCATTTGCAATATACTTTTCTGCTTGAAATATAGTAGGAAAATTATCTGATTTTGTACTCTTTTGCCATCTATCAATAATATTATCTACCAATATTTGATCACCATACTTACCCTCTAGGGCTTTATACTCTGCTGTATTTCTGTTAAAACACTTTGCCATAATTATCTACATTTTTTAAGCCTGTCCATAAACTCTTCTTGAGATACAGGAACAATTGCATTTGTGGTTTTATATCTTTCTATTGCTGATTCTGCACTAGTAATATTTTGATTCTCTGACAATGCACTTTTTTCTTCAGAAGTTAAATCATTCCATGCATTTTCTATGGTAGAGTAATCAGCATTAGGATCTTCTTTTACTTGAACCTTAATACTATTTCCAGTAGTATCTACATTTATATTTTCATCTAACTGCTCTGTATTATTCTCACTCATCTCTTGGATTTTCTCTAGCTTAGACTTTTCTTTATCTTGTTTAGTTTCTGCCATTATCTTTTTTAAATCCTGCTTGCTAACTGTTATTTGTACAGAGTCATTAGTTGCCTCAGTAATAACACCCTTCATACCCATACCTACTGGATCTTTGCTTGCTGCTCCTGCTATTTTGTCCATAGCATTTTCATTTGTATCAATAGCAGAATCTCTATTTTCTTTTTTCTCTTGTAAATATTCATATGTTGATCTATCACCATGAATAAATCCAGCATCATACTGCTGCATAGATCCGTCTGGTTTTACCTCTTCGTATGTAGCTTTAAGTCCATATGCAATATCTTCTTCTGCAAAGTTAATAGTATCTGTATAATTACCAAACTCTTTTGGTGTATATAAATACTTGAGAACAAATGTTCTAACATCTTTCTTTGTTCTACTGCCTGGAGTTTGATTTGCTACACTTACATCCATTTTTATCTCTTGAGGAAAACCTATAAGCTCCACTGTTTGTGATCCTCCTTTACGTATAATGTTTACAGACTTAGTAGGAGTAAGACCTCCACGCAATGCCGCTTTAATATTCCTAGTGTTTCTTTCTCTTCTTTTAGCAACAACAAAGTCTACATTCTGATACTTGCCTTTCTCTCTTTTTTCTTTCTTAGAAAAACTTTCTTTATGGTTAGTATTCATTTCAATAGTCCAAGTTAAATCTTCTTGCTGCTGTAATAATATAGGTTTAGTATTTCTATTTATAGCTTTCTTTCTACCTTTCTTAAATGGTATAACTTGAGATGTTATTCTTTTACCAACTTTTCTTTTTACATTTTGTAAAAAATAAATGTTACCTCTAGAATTAGAATACCCTTCTATCCATTCTCTTAGTAATCCATCTCTTGTTTCTCCAAACAATGAAACAAACTGACCATCAGAGATATTTTGATTATTAAATAAATCTGTAACGTTGCCAGAAACATTAAGTATATCATCTAATAATGGTACAGGTATTATATCTATAAATGTGTCTCTTTCATAAGTAAGTCCATCTTTTAAAATTAAATAATGTATTAAATGCCTTACATCTTCTCTTAATTGAGGCATTGCATATAAATCTCTCAATCCATTTTGTAAGTTAGTAATCTGTGCACTATTCAAACTAGTCCAAGTTTTACCCTTTACCATATTAATCATTGCTTTATTTGTAGGATTCTTTGTATCTACTTTAGCTACAAACTCCATAAAAGCATTTGATTTTTGTTCTTGTTTTAATACAGTTCTGATATTATCAATAACGGAGTTTATAGTTATTGGGCCAGCAAACTCATCATAAATAAATCCATTGTTTAATGAAACTGCTAGCTTTGATAAACCCTTATCATTTAAAGCTTTCATGTATGCCTTTATAATAAAGAAACTTAAAAGATTTTTATCTACTTTATTTCCTTCAATATAAGGTAAATTCTGTTTTGTAACATTTCTAAACTTTTCAAAAGTTGGAGACATTGTAACAAATATAGCTGGCATACTTTGTTTTAAATTTTCTAATATACTAGCATATCTACCTTGGAAAGTTTTATCTTTCTTAAATAAGAATCTTACATCAAAAGGAATTGTAGTATCTTTTTCAAAAGTTTTATTGTTCATAAAGACACCAATATCTGTCATATCATTGAATGCTTTAGAAATATCATCTATAGAGCTAAAGTCAAATGATGTATTTGTAGATAGAACTTGTAAAGTTTGTAGTTTATTGCTTAATGAATATGCATTTCTAAATAAATATAATATTGATAGCTTTTCTATATTATCTACAGCCTCTGAACTTTGAATTTCATCAACTAATAAATCAGTTGTAACTTGAGTTTCAAAAGCTAATTTCTTAGCATCATCATTTAAATCCTCTAAATTACCAATTTCATTAGCAAGTAAACTACCAACAGTACCTTCACCAGCTTCTGCACGTGCATATATATCACGTACCGTAGGTTGATTTACAAGTAGTATTGCTGTCTTAAGATCCACACCCAAACTAACAAGACCAACTGTAATTCCTAAAGCGTTTCTGTTTAAACCAAGTTTACCCAAAAGTCTTTCTTTGGCATTATCTGTTGCAACTGTTACTAGAGCAGATATAATAAATTGTTTTCTATCATCACTAATTAAAGGTTTTCCTGTAGATGGATCCATAATATAATCACCTTTAAATGATCTATACTTATATCCATTTATTTCTATATTACCTCCACGTATAAGTTCTTCTCTAACATTTTGAGATCTAAGGCTTACATTATACTCTTTTAAAATATTAACAATAATATTAGGTAATACTGCTGCACCAATAGCACCCGCTCCAGCTTTATTATTTACCCATGATCTGTACATACCTACAGGGCTTTCAATAATAACACCATCTTCTCTTGTTAGTTCAGCTAGCTCAGGTAATAAAGCTTCTGTTTCTTTAGTTCCTAGTAGTTCATTTGCAACTTCTATAACAGGATCTAATACTGCAGGTTCGTAAGCAACTCCAACGGGTCTATCAAACTTACCTTCTGTCATACTATTATTACCTAACAATACATACTTTAGATCTAATGCTTGATTGCTTTGTGCTGCTGTATACGGTAGTCTATTAAATTTATTTTTATACTGTTCAAACTCTTGTTTTGTAACAGGTAATTCTAATATTTTTAATGCACCCACTATACCTTCTGATGGTAATGATAAATCATCAATAGTTGCAGGATCTGTTATTCTGCCCCTAGACTTCCATAAGTCTAATGCATAATTCATAGATGTTCCCTTTTTCTTAGCATCAGCTATCATGTAGTCTAAGTACTCTTGATACTGCTGATTTACATTTTCTGTTGCACCATATTCAATAAACTCTCCATCCTTCATATAAAACTCTTTCATATGAGTATAAAGTTTATCAATATCAAAGTCAGCTCCTGATATTTCAACTAACTCAGTTGGGAACATTGCAGATGATCCATATTCTACCGGTAAGAAATCTACTACCTTTAAGTTTATAGCTGAGTGCTTATCCTGTGAAGGTATACGCACACCAAACATTTTAGCAATTACATCTGGCAAAGCTTCTCCAGATTTTACTTTTGATAATCTTGAGTCCCATGCAGGCATTGCTGTTTCAGAATAAACAAGACCAGTTTCATTACCATCTTTATCATACTCCTTAACGTTCATTCTTAACTCATCAAGATATATATCCCCTACTTTTAAACCAGAGAATGTTCTTTCATCTTTATTATCATAATCTGTTTTAGCTAATTCTTCTCTATTCTTTAAGTAGTCTTCTCTTCTTATTACTTCCCATCTGCTTGGTTGGCCTGTCTCAGGATCAATAGCTACTACTTTCTTGTAAAACTTCTTACCAAAGTTAGATACAAGTGCAAAGCTCTCTCCATTTACTCTCTCAGATAACTCCCCTTTAGAAAAGAATGCTAAAAATAATTGTTGAAATTTATTTTGAGTTATAGGATTATTTAAATCATACTTTTGTGCACCTGTTTCATCAAGTTCAAATAACTCCATAAACTGAGGGCTTGCTCCAGAAGCAGCTAATGCAGACTGCGCATACTTTAAAAATGCACTTAAATCTACAGTAACTTCACCTAGCTCTATACTATCTTGAAGCTCGTCTTGTGCTTTTTGGTAATCAAATATAAGATTACGTCTTTGTAGATATTTAATTTCTACTCTATCACCTATTGTTTTATTATATAAAGCTCTTACATCACCCAAAGACATTTCTTGATTACCAACTCTTACTCTAAGGCTATTGTCTTGCTCACTTGTAATAAGTTGCTTTATCTGTGTAGGATCACTAATAGTACCTTTATTTGAAGGTGTTATCTGCTGCAATCTCATATACTTAGCAGACAGATCAGTTACATAACCACTATTAAGAAAATCATCATACTGTGTATCATCATTTAAATTAAAACCAGGATTCAGAATAACCTCTTTTGGCACAACATTTTTCTTTGCTGCTTTAGATGCAGAAGCAGGTAAGGCAACTGATATAGTATCTATACCTTTTTCTTCTACAGATTCCATTGCAACTCTTAAGTTGTGTAACTCCACTGCATCAGGTAATGCTGTTTCAAAGTTTGTTTCTGGATCAGAAGTTAATCTCTTTGATAAAACAAAAGCAGACATCTTTAAGAACACCTCACCGTCAAAATACACAAACTTTTTAGAGTTCATTATACCACCTAATGCTTTATAGCCTGCTTGATTTATACCAGCACCATAAAACTCAGATAAAGAAATATTTTCTCCCGCATCTACTTTATCCATTATTCTAGCTTGTGCAGAAGTTAGACTACCTATACCAAACATTAAATATCTAAATGCTTTAGATGTATAATACATCTGAGCATCTGTAGATGTAACTGGTTTATCATCTGTTGCAGTTCTACCAAATCTTGCAGGTACATCTATGTCTTCAAAAGTTATTAAGCTTATATGATTAACTGCATGATTTATGCCTAAACCAGATTTAATACTACCATCTTCTCTAAATACATATGGAGCACTAATAAAACTTTGTGCACTTGGACCAGCTGCATTTAAAGCTTTTGCTCTTTTAATTTCATCTACAGAGTCTTTAAATAATCTAGACGGATCTTGTAAAAGCACTTGCTTAAATAATGTTCTATTTAACCAATCATTATAAAATATTTGCTTAAGGTTATGATTGTCAGGATTGTTAGCAATAAGATTTAATTTGCTTGCTGACTTTGCTGCATTACCTTTTGTTTGACCTTTACTTGTCTTTAGCACACTAATAAGTCTTTGATCAACAAATTCTAAAGTCTTATTGTTTTGTAGTATTGTTAAATGCTCTTCAAACTCTTGATTTAATCTTTCTAAAATAAGATCTCTTACATTAACTCCAAGATCTGCTTCTATCTGAGACTTTGCTTCTTCATACGTAAAGTCTTCAGATTCATTAGCAGCTTTTTCTAATAACTCAATTACTTGATCATTAACATCTTTTTGTTCTGTTGGTGTTTGATCTGTAACTTCTACGGCTCCTGTTATTTCAAACATAGCTTCTGTAGCAGCTGTAGGCTTTTCTATTAATACTATATTCTCAGTAGTACTTCCCTTTAACCAGCTTTGTAATGCTTTAGTTCTTGTAAAATAGTCTACGTCACCTAATGTTATTTTATACTTATTATTATTAGTTTTAACATTAGTCATATCATTACCAAGTAACTCTTGCAGCTGTGTTATTGTATAATCACTTGAATCAGTAACACCTATATTACTAAATATATACTTTTCATCACTTAAAGTCTTATCACCTACGGTATTAATAGAACCATAAGTTTCAGTACCAGTTCTTAAATTAAGCTTAGCAACAGTTGCTGGCTTCATTATAATTAATTGTTGTGACCCTTCTTCTAGATTTTCTATATTAGATCTTACTGACGCTGGTACACCAACACTTTGATTTACGCCAAGAGCATTTAGCTTCTTAACTACTGTTTTACTTTTGCTTAATAAATTCTTACCATTATATAATCTGTAAGCTCTACCAGAATCACTATCATTATATCCTAATATTTCATCTTCTGTGTATCCTTGCTTTTGGAATCTTTCACGGTTTATTCTTTCTAGCTCAGCCTTAATAACAGCATCCTCAAACTTATCTATTGTTTCTTGGGTTACTGTTGATTTACCAGCCTTGTACTCTACTGTCATAAGAACAGGTAATGGTACAAAGTCTGCAGTATTAGATTCAGATATAACTGTAAGATTATTTAATGATGTTACATACTTTTTAGTTTTACCATCTTCATCTATATATTCTGATTCTGTAACTTCACCTGTTGCATTATTAAATGCAGATAAATATAAATTAATAGCTAATGCTTGAAACTCTCTACCTGATACAGAGCCAAAACTTTTATTATTATCACCTGCACCAAGTTTATTATTAGCTTTATAATTACCATTATCATCAGCTTCTAATGATGTATATTTAACACCACCCATTCTAGCAACCCTTAGCTTACCACTTACCACCAATGCTCTAAATCTAGGATCAGTAAGCATTGCATTAGTTGTCATAAATGGATTAGTTAACATTTCATCTAATGCATCTTCTGTATTTAATTCTGCTACTTTTTCTAAGTTGTATGTTGGCATTTGATGTGCATAGATAAGTTTACCTTCTGCATTTCTAAATACTGTTGAGCCTACTGTAGAGTCAAATATTGCATTTAACTGGGCTAACTTTTTAATTCTAAATTTAACATCAGTACCTGTAGAAGATTCATTATCATTATCATCAATGTCCTCTTCCGTCATGTCATAATAAAGATTAGCTTTTGCTCTACCATCTTTTGTTCTACCATGAGCGTCTACAGCTGATTTAATCTCTTGTACATCTTCAATACCAAATAAAGTAGAAGTATTTGGTGCAAATAGCTTAACAAACTTTCTTTGCTCTGCTGTTTTATTAGGTACACCTTCATTTAGTATAATAAATTTAACAGTTGCTGGTGCAAGCTTCATACCTAATTTATTAAATAGAGCATCTGATATTTCTCTTGAAACTTTTTCTAATTCTGCATTTGTAATAGAATCTTTATTACTATAGAACTCTATCCTTCCAAGAACAGCTGATGCAGCATTTCTTGTTGATTGATCATCATTTAATTTATTCACTAAAACAGAGTAATGATCTTGCCAGTTATCTATTTGTGTAGATGCATCATCTCTAGATGTTGACTTAAATATATTTACAATACCAGCGTCTTGATCAACTTCCAATTGATAGTAATCAGATCTTAACTGTGTAAATCCTTTTAGTATAGATTGGAAAAATCCTTGACTTCTTATCTGCTCAGCATTATAATTGCCAGCAGTAAAATCTTCTACTGACTTATCTGATAAATTAAACTTAGCAAATAAATCTCCTATTGCAGCTCTAGTATCATCGTTCTCATTTTCAAAATACTTTAATCTAGCAAGCATTTGATTAGGGTCAGTAATACCTGCCAAAGCTTTCATAAATGTATTATAAATATTTACATAGTTAACAGGTGCAAGAACTTGCTTGTCTGTTACAGGATCTTTTATACTTTTAAATCTTGTTGCAAAAAATATACGGATACCCTTACTAAGTGATTTAGACCCCCCAATTTCATTTGCAGAAGCTTCAAAGTCTTCATCATTTTTAAGTGATGTGTCCAGTGCTGCTGTATTTCTATCTAATATAATCTCAGCATCTTCTATTTGGGTATTAAATAAATTTAAAAAGTCTGATACACTCTTCTTTACATCTTGTTTATATGCTTTTAATCCTTCATATCTTTCTTCTAATAAATCTAATTGAGTATCACTTAAATTTTCTGCATAAATTAATTCTCCATTCTCTTCTCTTGCAGGATTCTGTTCTTCTATGTACTCTTCTATAACCCTTAATAATAATTGATTAGGGTTATACTTACCGTCAAAGTCTTTTGCTTTTGTTAACTCTTCCTGAGCCTCAAAAAATCTAGCAGTTATAGTCCCCACAACTAACTCAGTTTCTTGCTGTGTAAAATAGTTATTAATATAATAGATTTCACTATCTTCTGATCTAGGCAATAATCTTGTTTTTGATATAGGATCACCTTTACGTATTGCAAATGCTATACTAGTGGATGCACCAGTTTGTTCTAATACAGCTGAATCTAATGCAGAAACTGTAAATCTATTATTTTGAATTGGTGCTGATCTATACTTACCACTATCTATATCATTAAATAATCCTTGTATATCTCCTTTACTGTATGATAAAAACAGATCTTTAATAAAATCAATTATACGTTGGAAAAAACTTTTAACTTCAGGATCAACTATTGCACTTTTAGGATCAGATTTAAAAGCCTCAAACTGATCGGCTAAATACTCTTCATGAATAACTTCATTTAATTGTTCATTTGTCATGTCAGAATATGTCTGAGATAATGTTCTCATATACTCTCTTGCCTCTGCCATAGATGTTACAAAAGTATTGTTGTCTATTTGATAACCTCCTGCATTCATCAATTTTCTAACTTCATCACTTGCAGATTTTAAATATCTTTTAATCTCTGATTCAGTTAACATCATTCTAAATACTGCATGAAATGCTTCATGGTATCTGAAACCTGTTTGCTTACCAACATACACACTACCAGATAAACCTTTTATGCCTTTAGATATTTTACCAACCTCTATAGCAAATGCACCTAATGTAATACCTTTACTAATAAGTCTTCTACCCAAATCATCTATACTCTTAATCCTAACATAATCTGGTAAATTATCATTAGCCCACTTAATAAACTCATTAATCTCTTCAACATTTCTGCCATCAAAATTATCTAGTGTAATCTTACCTATTAAACCTTCTTTAAGTTTTTTAATCTCACTCTCAAGCTTTTTAACTTCATCACTATTCTTTACAAAGTTTCTAGCTTGTAATCTATATTGTCCTTTAGTTTGTCCAGGATTATCCTTCTTAAGTTGTTCTGTAACTTCATTTATTAATTTTTGTTTTAGTAACTTAAGTTCTTTTTCTTTATTAATAATCTTTTTAGCCAAGTCTTCATTACCATATTCTGCCTGCACTCCATCTTCATCTTTCTCTAATGCTCCTTCTATTGTAGATGTTTCTGTTGCTAATGCTAAATCTATACCTGATATCTCTTTGTATGCTTCAGCTATATCTTTTTCAATCTGTGTTAACTCATCAAATCCAACATCATTAATCTTTTGTCTTATACCTTCTATAATCTCTTCTGGTATATTTTCAAAATCATTCTCTAATAACTGATTATATATTTCTTGAGTTGTAGGTTGAGGTGCATTATTATCAGCATCTACAGTTTCTGATGTTGTATCTACATCATCTACCGCATTAATGTTATTCATAGACTGCTTAATCCTATCTTCACTTGTATAGTTTAAATCAACCATCTGACCCCATCTTAAACTTGGGATTATATTAGCAGACAAACCAATGCCTTCTAGATCAGATACATCAGATAAGTTTCTTGGTAGATTAGGAACAAAACTTTGATCATTTAATTTTACTTTAAATTTAGCTCCTTTAGCATCTTTAGATTTATTAATTCTGTTATTAATAATTGTAGCTAAACCATTTAAATCTGAAATCTCATTTAAATCTTCAACATTTAAATATTCTGTAATAGTAATATCATTATTCTTTACAGTAATTTCTAAACCACCTCTTTTATTAAACCTCATAAAGACATTTGTACCAGGTGCACCAGTTTGAATATAAAAGTTTAATGCTTTTAATTTAGCACTAGCCTCATCACCAACTTCTTGAGGATCAAATTTATCTGTCTTTGTTTTAAATTTACCATTATCATCTTTAACTTCTGATAAAAGTTCTTCTTGTATACCTTTAATATCTGTTACAATCTGCTTACCATCTTCTGTTGATATAGCATCTAATTTAATTTCAAAGTATGCTATTGTACCGTTAGGCATAGTCACAAACTGTACATACCTACCCATACCTAACTCACCTATATTATTAAAACCATCTTTTTGTAACTGATTAAATATCTTTAATTGTATATCTTGCTCTTCTCTAGATCCTGGTTCTAAATTTTTAGATGGTACTAAAGTTGCTCTTCTTACACCTTTATCATCTTTTCTTGTATCATATATAATTGTATAGCTACCATTTTTAGTTGAGAAAGTATTAGATTCTAAATCTTCATATGGTGTTGATGCTGTCTTACCACCTTTAAGAACAGGATTACCATTTGCATTAATTCTCCAACCATGATAACCAGGTGTAATGTTTAACTCTATATTTTTTAGATCTTTAATATCTACTTGTGCATTTTCTTTATTACCTAAAACTTTTTCTAGCTCTTGTGTAATTAATAATGCTTTAGTATAATTTCTTCTTACAGATGCTGCTAACTCTTCTGCACTTTGACCTCTATTCTTTATAAATAATTTTTCTGCTTGTTCTGCTGTTATCTTGGTTCCATCTATTCTAGTACCATCAGTATCAAATAATAATGTATTTGTAAGACCTACCATAACACCTATAGGTCTACCACTATACATTATTGTTATTTGATATTTATTTTGTCCATACTTAAGTTGATTATTCTCTGTATAACCTGCTGTTGTACTAAACTTTTTACTATTTGATTGATCTTCTAGATAGTCTGGATTTCTTTCAATAAGAAGTTCTAGATTTTCTGTACTATCAACAGGTATAGTTCTTAATAGTTGTTCAAACACATCATCCTGCTCATAGTTAATATCATCAAATTTACCATGAAGAAAGAATCCAGGTTTAACCTTTATACCATTAAAAGGCATTACTGTAATAGGTTGGAACTGGGAAACCTTAGTTGTTAATGAACCAATAAGATCTACGTCTCCTTCATTTACTTTTTTAAATCCTTCTTTTGTATATTCATCTTCAGTAATATATCTTCTGCCATCTTCTCCTTTCTTTTTGTTTGCATTATTAATAGGAACTAAAAATAAATTTTTAAAGTTAGATACCATCTTTGGATTAGATCTAATTAAATATTTATTACCTGAAGAGTCTTCTATAATATCATTACTATTAAATTGTATCCCATTAAACTTAAATGAGCCAGATTTACTTATATTATTTTTATACCAACTAAAAGCTTTTCTTGCTCTCTTCTCTAAATTTTTAGTAGTTTCTTTTGGTAATAGTGCATAACCCTCTGATATATACTTTCCATCTTGATCTAAAGATTTAAATTTACTATATAAGTTGTTACCTTTACCATCTACAATAGTATATACAACTTCTGGTTTACCTTCCTCATTAAGAGTAGTTGTCTTAATAAGATTTATCCCTAAAGTATCATCTGATACAACAACTTCTTCTGTTGCATCTAGTTTATCTTTAGCAATAGTTCCTTTACCAGCAAGTTCTGGTGATACATCAGAATAATCTACATCATTCTTTGTAAGTATACCGTTTGTTCCAACAATAAGAGGATTTCTTTGATTAGCTTTTAACCAGTCATCCATTGTAGGAAATTTAGTTCTGTCTATATTCTCATCATTTTGATAATACTGATCTAACTCATATCTAGATTTAATTATATTTTTACCACCCTGTACAGAAGCTGCCCACTGGTTTAATGACATAAACGGTCCATCATTTACAGTATAAGATGCTTTGTACTGTGCATATAACTTATTAATAATCTCTTGAGTATTTTTATCTTTCTTGTAAAATTGCTGATACTTACTTCTGCCTACAACACTTTCAAAGTCTGGTTCAGTAGATGTATCTTCTTCTTGTGCTGCTTCAGCTTGAGTTGTCTCTCTTTTTGCATCTTTAGATTCTGCAGTTTCTACAGATTGAGATTTTTTAAGATCCTCAATTCTAGACATTATTCTTTTAAACAAAGCTGGATCAGATAGTTGTGTAACTTGCCCTTCTTCTGTATAATACTGTGTAGGGATTATACCTCTTTCTAAGAATAGTATTGTTTCATCTGGATCAGGTTGTACACCATCTTCTTCTGCTAATGTTTGTAACCATTGTATACGTATTCTCTTATCTGTATATCTTTTTAATCTAAGTGTTTGAGTATTCTTATCTGTATACTTTTTATATACATCTCCCATTATAGATGCAATCCTATCAATATATTCATTCATATATTCAGGATTCATTATAGTCATGTGAGCTCTATAATAATCACCGGCTCTACCTTTTAAATAACCATGATCTATAATATCTATTATAGCACTTCTTAAATCTTTCCCCTCAAGCAACTCACCTTTAGTATCAGCAACATAAGCAATATAATCTATCATTGCTTTTTCTAAACCAGATGATCTAATCTTTCTTCTGTCAAATCTACCAACTGTTCTTGTTGCACCTGGCTTACCTTTAGCACCAAACACAGGTCTTCCTTCCTCATCTATACCAACAATATCCTGAAACGCTAAACCTTCACTTACTATAGCATTTTCTGGATTGTCTAAAATTTCTTGTATATTAGAAAGAAGCTCAAATCTTTTCTTTTTATCAGCAATTAATTCTTTTTCTTTTTTAGTAGTTCCTACTTTATTACTCTCTTCTTCAAGTAACGCTAACTCTTTTACTAGTTTAGTAGGATCTGTAAGAATATCTATATCTAATGCATTTAAAGATTTAAGTGCATCCATTTTAGATAATTTTTCATAAATATCTTTAGATCTAATCAATGATGTCTCAAAAGTATTTTTAGTATATAAAGCCATCATTCGTGCATGATTAAATGCTGCAGCTTTTATAACTTCTTCTTGATATTCTCTTGAACCTTTCTCAAACCTACTTGGGTTAAATGGATTTACAAATTCTGAATTAAATTGATCATAGTTTTCTTGAACTTCTTTTGCTCTATCTTCAAACTTATTTAATCTTTTTCTTATTGTTTCTGCTTTAGAATTAGGAGCTGAATCTTTAAATGCTTCTTTAAGAGTTTTATCATCCATCTTTTTCATGTCAGATAACATATCTCTAAAGTGCCCCATCTTACCCAATGCTGCTGCTGTCTCTAATGCGCCAAATATTGCATTATCCTGAGAATCAAAGAAACTCATTATATCAGTAATATCAGCAGAATCAAACATTGATTGATTAAATGCTTTTTGCTGTAAAGCATTTAATTTTGTTTTATCAAAAAACTTAGCTGGATCTGCATATATATCATTAAGTACTTTTACAGCTTTTTCTACTGATGCATTTTTTTCTGCAACAAACTCATCCCACTTACCATCCTTCATGTACTTACTATATCCTTTCTTAAATATATTAGGTACATTATTAAATAAAAATCTTTGAGGGCCTTGAACCATACCACCCATTAAGAATCCTGACATAAATACTTTAAATCCTTCACCACTCATTTGTGATCCAACACCTCTTTTGATTGCTTCATTAATATCAACAGCAGGATTTCTATGTAATATATCTGTTCCTAAAAATGTTCTTCTAGCATTATGATAATTTTCTGTCATATCAGCTAACTGCATATCCAAGTCAGCTGACATATCTAAAGAATATAAACCATCATAATATGCTGTAACACCTTTAGCCGTAGCTTCTTGTGCAAGCTCTTGAACACCTTCTGCAAAATTTGCAGTTGAGTATGTTAATCCTGCAGCAGCAGCATGTTTTAAAGTTCCACCTACACCTGCTTGATACATTTTTCTAAACACATTACCTATTAGCCAATCTTCACCAAGATCTTTAAAGCCCGTTTTACCCCCTTGAAAAAATATTCTACCAAAAGGACCGCTTAATGAATTTTGTATTTGTTTAGCTAATGGTTGAAAACCTCTCATAGCTGTTCCTAATACTAACTTATTAGAAAAGAAAATGATTGGAAAATTGATCATCTGAGTTGTAAATGCAGCTTGCCTTGCGTCAGCACTAATCATATTTAACTGCTCCATTGATGGAGCGTTATTATTGTTGTACTTATATATATCAGCATACAACTTATCTCTCATCTCCATCTCAACAAGACCACCTTCCATCTTAGACTCTGCCCAAGCTAAATTTACATTTCTAACATCTCTATAAAAATCTCCTAATAGTATAGAACCTTTTGCAAGTTGTGTTAAATTTTCACCTGCTTTTGCAGAGTGAGCTATACGCCTAAATCCTTGTAAAGTTTGAGGAGTCAACATTCTACCCATTAAATTACCTGTTGCAAGTGTTCCTGCTTTTGCTGCATTATACCAAGCTGTAGCATTATCTAATGATTTTAATTTAGTCATTAATTTAGTTGCAGCCGTTGTATATGTCTTTGCAGTAAACATTCTTTTAACAGCATCTACACCTCTTTTAAAATTAAATGCACTTCTTGTAGCTGCACCACCACCGGCACCACCACCTGTTAATGCAGTAGCTCCTAAAAGAGCAGCTTCTTCTACAAGTATATTACTAACAATACCCATGGTATATGCACTGTTAACAAATAAATCATTAAAGAAAGCTCTTGTTCCTCCACTAGAAGATCTACCAATTCTCATAGCATCTTCCATTGCTTGAGCTCCTTGCATATCTGATAAAGAATTGTCACCGCTAAAAAAGTCTGATATAGCCCTATAGTTAGATGTAAAAGCATCACCAAATAGTGTACTAAATGCTGCTCTTGATCTAGTAAAATTATCCCACTTACTAGAATGTAAGTTATAATATGAATCATTATTAGCAAAAGGATGAAAACCTAAATCTTTAAATCTAGGATGATTATAATATCTGTCTAATTCATACTTTCTAGCATTATAGCTTAATGGATGTGTATATTCAGGAGTTGGATTAGGTTCTGCAAATGCTGATGTTATATTTTGTCCAGCAGCTAAATAAGATTTTCGTCCCTCAGCAGTACTTAAATCAAAAGATCCTGTACTAGTTTCATAAGGATTAAAAGTACTACCCTGCATACTAGGTATAGGAGCATTTAAATTA
>Ga0098042_1000143_pt1 | contig 25466 bp, 17 predicted proteins | sample 9_EtaG_FD_75066 | JGI IMG/M metagenome (GOLD analysis project Ga0098042, IMG submission 75066) | Marine viral communities from the Subarctic Pacific Ocean - 9_ETSP_OMZ_AT15188 metaG | ecosystem: Environmental > Aquatic > Marine > Oceanic | place: Pacific Ocean | collected 2015-01-10
CTTAGTGGGCGACTCAGCATTGAACGAAAGCGCAATATATGATCCACCTACAGTTACCCTAATTCAAGGGTACGATTACCCCTTTAAAGAAGGCAATCTCATGGGGCGTGGACAGAAGTTCCACAGTGATTTTTCCTACAGACGTGCTATAATAATAGGAGATGATAGCAATATGCGTAGGACACAGCCGTCAAAATGACTCAGGAGCCTCTTCTGTAGATGGGACAACTGAATATGATTATAATTGTGATCTAGCTAACCTAATATCTTCTAATTGTAATCAAGAGGTAAGAGTATATAACGCATATCAAGGTAAAGGTTACACAGGGGCTATGCGGTGGTTAGCTAAAAAACTGCGTAAGGATAAAGCTGAATTTGCTGTTGAGTTGCATTTTAATGCTGCTAGTCCAAAAGCTACAGGACATGAGTGGTTGTATTGGCATACAAGCTCTAAGGGAAGGCTGTTAGCAAGGTCTCTACGGGACTCTATGGAAGACACTTTTCCTTTGTTTACTAGTCGTGGTATTAAATTTAGACGGAAAGGACATAGAGGTGCTGGTTTTTTAAGGTTAACACACTGTCCAGCCGTTATTGCAGAACCTTTTTTTGGATCTTGTAAAGACCCTGATTGGGACTTAGCTGTCAATCATAAAGAAGGAATAGCTAAGTCAATTGCAGGTGGAATTTCATTATATAAAGATTTGGTATCTAAGTGGTAAAAAGAAATGACAATTCCAAAAGTAATCACTATAGGTGGTCAAAAAGTCAAAGTTAAGTTTGAGCCTTTTAAAGATTACGGTGGATACACATTTGGACAATACTTTCACGATGATAAGTTAATTCAATTAAATACAGATTTAACTGATGAAGATATTATAGAGACTTTAAGGCACGAAATGATGGAGGCATCTTTGTTAATTTCAGGTGTTGGTTTTTCTGAAAGGTATGAACAAGAAGCTGTTGTTCGATGTATGGAAGAAATATTTTTTCCTGCCTGGGAGAGTGCTTTTAAAAGGATTAAAATTTAAATGGGCAACAAAAAAAGGTTTAGTGTTTCTGACGACATCGTTGTATATACTCCAACTAGTGATGATGTTGGCCTAGCTCACAAGAGGTCTTGTGAAATGGGTATACTACCAGGTTCTTACATGAGAGGCATGGGTAGGATGACAGGTTGTTTAGGTGAAATAGCTGTTAAAACTTTTTTACCTAGAAGCCGTTTTGTAGGGAATAAAATTTACGACTATGATATAACTTATAAAAAACAAAAAATAGAAGTTAAATCTAAAAGTTGTGGTGGCATACCAAAACCTGAATACAATGCTTTTGTAAATTGCAAAGAAAATTTTGAATTTAAAAATGATTTTTTCTTTTTTACAAGAGTTAAACGTGATTTTTCTTTTGTATATATTGTAGGGTGGATACCTACTAAAACTTTTTTAAAAGAATCTTCCTTTGTAAAAAGGGGAGAGTCAGATGATTCTGGTTTTGTTTATAAATCTTCAGGCCGTTGTATAAATATTTCAGATTTAAACTTTGCAAAAGATTTTATACATTAGTGTGTATAAATAAAGGGCTGGACTCCCCTAAATTTACAGCTTCATAATTACTTTTTTCTTCTAAATCATAAACCATCTCCATACACTCTTTACGTTTATGCTTTGACATAAAATGTTGTTCACATAGTTCTATACTATAAACAGCTCTCATTTCATTAACATCTATGCCTATAAAAGCCCTTCCCATATCTTTTATAAGATAAATTGTACTTACTTCATTAGATTCTACTAAGTCTTCAACAAATTCTTCTACTTCTTCATCACTCATTTTAATTATCTTTAACGGTTACTGGTTCTTTATCTATATCGTATTTTTGATCAAGGTCAATCTCCCATATTTTACCTCCCCCAAACCCAATTGATTTAATCGGCCTAGCACTTTTGTTATGCGCACTTGTCTCTTCTAATGTTAAAAAACCTCTCCGAACAAATTCCATACTACCAGAGACACCTATGTTTCTACCTCCATTAAATTCAAGAATACTTCCTTGAAATTCTGTTAAAGTCCCTCTCCATATTGGGTTAGTAAAATACTCTCTTGCTCTTTTAACAAAAAACTCAACAAGTTCAGCCACTGTTGATCTACTAGAGTTGTCATATGCAGCTGACTCAATTGTTTTATCAATATAACTAGCCACCCCAAACCTTGAAGCTCCTTGGATCTCTTTAGGTATTTCCCAATCAATAAGCCACTTAGCAAAAAAAGGTAACTCATTTCTTATTATTTCCTCTATTTCAGAATTAGGGGGAAATTTGCTTGTAGCTTTTGGACTTATCCTAAGTGCCATTAGCTTATCTTTATTGCTAGAATCTAAAGCAGGTATAACTGATAAGCTGTTCGCATCCATATTCAAAGACATTATAACTCTACCCGTCCAAGGAACCGAAACAGCATCTACATATTTAGCGTGGTATTCTATCCTTGGATTAGCAACACTCCTTTTTATCAATTCAGTAGCTCTTCTTTGATCTTGAAAAGAAGCCGCTGATGTTGTGTCATCTATAACCCAAGCAGCCACTCTAGCTAGATCTTTATTGAAATTTGTCTGACCACTTAAATAATCAGAAGCATCTGCAAAGCCACCCACTAATGCGCTTATGACTCTATTAGAAAGTAAACTTTTACCTTTATTGGTTTTACCAACTAATAGTAATGCCTGCCCTTGAACAAATTCTTTTTGTAGCACAGCCATATAAAACCTTTTAAGCCATGCATAAAAATAAAACTTTGTTTCAGTAGCACCATTAGCAAATAGCTGACTTAACCATTTATCTAAGAATGGCCAATTATTAGGGTCACCATGTTCAGCAGGTTGTATTGGTGAAATATTTGCGTTATTTAAAATCCTGTGACTATTATATTCAACAACTCTTTCATCACTAAAAACAACAGGAGCTACCTCATCAATCCTATTCTGTTTAGCTATTGTCAAAACCGCTGCTTCCATTTCAGATAATGGTTGACCTCTTCTTGGTCTAGGTGAAAAACCCGCCTGCCTTAACTCTAGACAAAGCTGATCTTTAGGAATTTGCTGAGTAGATCCATGATTTAAAGTGTAGTAATTTTTACCATTAAACCAGTAAAGGTCTAAGAGCTGACCCATTTTTCTAGTTTCATACTCCTCAACAAACTTAGCTCCAAATATATCCCTCCATGTAACAATTCCTTTACCTGCTCTATCACTATAACAGACAACTCCGTCATCAATTATTTCACAACCATCTCTTTCAATCCCGTCATCAATCCAAAACAAAGGACCACGAGCACCGACAACGAAGTCACCACTCCACCTATTAGGAAACTTTTCATTAACAGCTTCTGCAACTACGTTTATTGGTATTGAGCTTCCTGATGCTTGTGGGGTTTTTTTATTTACTGCTTTTAAAAGACAAGTTGTATAAACCTCCTTTTTAATAGGCTCCCCAACTTTTTTCCATTCAGACCCAAGTTCAAAGTATTGGTTTGGTCTGTAAGAAGCAACATCAAAACCTGCAAAAACACGATCCACATCAATGTGCTGTCCTAATTTTTTTATAAAAGAATCATAAAGCTCCGCATCAATAGGTAGTACCCCCTCAAATTCCCAAACTAGTCTTATATACCCTGATTGAGTTTTAGATCTCCATGTTGGGCAAAGATCTTTACATTGTGCTTTTATAAGTTTATCAACAATGTCCCAGTCTACGGGAGCATCATAGTCAGCAACAATACCCATAACTTTATTTACAGGATTTTCTGAAGAAATCCTTACATTAGGATTATCCCCCTCACACATAGAATAAAAAACATGAGTGGTCTTAGAGTCACCACACCACTCTCTAAACTCTGCTTTAGTTTTAAATTTTGGTTTGTCTGCACCAACAATACTAAATATTTCATCTGTGCCTTTTGCTTCTTTGCTTTTGTGATTCTCAATATATCTATATTTCATTTTTCGTATTTCTTTAATATTTTGCCTTCTGCGTCTAGAGGTAAGTCTGATATCCAACTAGGTGCTTGTTTCATAATGTTTAAAACATCATCTAGTGTTTGCTTTGATTTATCTTTAGTTGCTTCGACGATAACTTCATCGTGTACATGGAATATTGTTTCCATGTTGTTGTTTTCTATTCTAAGGAGAATGTCAGAAAAAACTTCTCTAGCTAAAGCTTGCGAATAGTTCTCAGCTAGGAGACCTCCCCAAAGACGTACGGGGACTTTTTTAGATCCTTTATATATTGTAGCTATAAAAGTCCTCCTACCATTTTGAAGAACTGTTTTTATTTTACCATAATTAATGTACCTACCTGATGGTAATTCTAATTTAAATTCTCTATTAGTTGAGTATGCAACATGCATTTTACGTTGGAGTCTGTTCCAAAGCCCACAAACTTTATTCATTTTTAACCTATACAAACCAACTGCTTTAGTAGCTTCCTCTACAGACATGTTAGATATGATTGCAAATTTATTTGCTGATGCCCCATAACCACAACCTAAAACCATCTGCTTTACCATGTGCCTAAGTTTAGGATTGTTATCTTTTAAAGGCCCTTGATCTTTACGCCACTTACCAAACCTTATTGCAAAAGCTTCGTATATATCATCACTGTTTTTTATCTCCTCTAAACTTTCCCAATCATTAGCTAACCAGCAAAGTGTCCTGACTTCAATTTGAGACAAATCAGCTACAATAAGTTTACTACCTTCTGATGGAGCTATTAAGCTTCTAAGATCCACACCAAACATTTCACCTCTTGGTAAGTTCTGTAAGTTTAAATTACCACCACTTCCACTAAACCTACCTGTGTGAGCCCCCATATACATCAACCCACCATAGTACCTACAGTCTGGCATTGTGGCATAATCAAAAGAATCTAGTTTTCTTTTAAGTGCATTAATTCTCCTGTAGTCTCTAACAGAAGCTACCCAAGGATATTCTTCGGTATTTTTATCAATCCAAACATTAGCCTCATCACTTGATAAGGCTAAACTTGCAGGTGGTTTTATATTATTTTTCCTACACTCTTCATTAAAAGCTTTCCTTGATAAGATGGGACTTTCCTGTATCCAAGGTATTTTATTCTCAGTTTCAAAACGAAGCTCTGCTATGTTTTCTTTTTGCTTCTTTAAAAGTTGTGTATCAATTGGAATCCCCCGTTGAACTATATTCCTATTAACTCTAGATATATCCCTTTCAAACTGAGGCCATTTACTCTCTAGTTTTTTCCATATATCCAGACAAAGTTGTGAGTCTTTAAGGGCATAAGCTAAAACATCTTTCCTAAAAGATTCATCCATGCTTTCCCACCGCTTACCTAACATTAAGTTTCTAGTTTCTTTACTAACTTCAAGGTCAAACAAAACTTGTGATGCTCCTTTCAAAGAACGTGGTAAATCGCAAAAGGCGCATAAGTCGGCTGTACAGTGCCATTCTGCATAATTTGTGCTATCCCACAAACCCTCTTTAACCCCATATAAATAAAGAGTTTCATCGAATGATGCGTTGTGGGATAGCACTCTGTTACCCCCTAACAGAAACCAGTCAAAATCTTTTGGGTGACCAACAAACTCTGTACCATCATCGCCTACGACAGAAACCATGTAAGCATCAAAGCTTGGGTGTGAGAAATAACCTAAAGGCCCAAGTGTTTTAATCGAGCATTCTTTATCATAATATGTTTCAAAATCTAATGCGTAGGTATTCATATCTTTGGGGTTGCCCCAACAACTTTAAGAGAAAGCAAAAAACTTAAAGTTGTTGGAGCCTAAGAAGGCACCGAAGGGGAAAACGAAAAAGCCCTTGATGCCAGATTGTTATTCAGTTTCTTTCCCTGAATCAACAGTCTCCTGCGATTCATCTTTTTCCTCTTCTATATCTAACTCTTGCTGTTCTGGTTGTTTTTTCAATTCATGAACAGAAGCTGCGATATGTTCGTAGACAATTTTCATGTCTTCTTTCTTAGTAGAAGTTTCATCTATGATTTGAGAATATGTAGAAATAAGATTTTCTATCTCATCAAGTTGATGATCTAACACTTCTATAATTTTATCTCGTGTATAATAAGTTGTGTCTTCCATTATACTTCGTTGTACCAGTTTGATTCTTTATACCAGTCATCAAGCCACTCCATAGCTTCAGCAGAAGCATTTGTTTGGCCATCCTTAACCCTTGCACTGAGTGATGGGTAAAAATAACTACCCCCAGATGTAAGTTTGAAAGTCCACAGCTTAGAAGCTATGTCATTTCCTACTCTTCTACCACGAGTTTGCTTATATACAGGGTGCCACATTCCTTTGTACCCAAAGTTTTGTGTTCTTAGTATTCCACCAGCCCATTTATTATCATCCATATCATATTCAAATGCCTCTTCATCACAGGTATTACCCTCTTGATATGGGAAAAATAAATCAAACTCGCAACATTCGATAATTTTTCTAGGTTTGTCAGATGGTTCCTTCTCTTCTCTGTTCCACCTCTCGACATCTGCAATAAGAACTTTAGCTTCTTCTTCTGTCCAAACAGTCCTACCTGGACCATGCTTATCCCAATCCGTTTGTTCAGCCCAACCTTTTTTATGTGCTCCAACTAGAACGGCTGTTTCTTCTTTAGCTGTAGTAATTACAAACTCTTTTTTTACAAAAAGGTTTCCAATATCGCTCGGCTCCGCAAACTGTGAAGTCGGCTGTCTTATGTTTAATCTATCTAATTGTAGATCATTACTAGGTTTAAAAACAACATCAAGGTTTGCTACTGGTTCAACAATTGCATTTTGTGTCGATTCTATTATTTCTGTTTTTATTTTTTTTGTTTTAGTACTCATTTATTTTATTTTATTTTAATGTGTATCTTGTTTCAGATACATCTATTATGGAAGCTTCAGTTAAAGCATCCATAAAATCTCTAGATCTCTGACCTTTCTCCCCATCAGGGGCTAGTCTACCTACCTCATCAGATATTTTTTTCAAGGGAAAGTTAGCGAATCTGATTACATCTTCTTCATCTAAGTTAAATTCTTTAGCTAGCTCAACTAGTTTTTGATTGTCTATACACTTACGGCTAGCTCCCATGCTTTTTAGTTTCAATGTAGGAAACTCCATTCCCTTTTTTGCTTCGTCTACGGCAACTGATTTAATTCTGCTAGCCCAGTTTGTAACTATTTTAGCTATACTCCAGAGTTGTTCTAAAGTTTGTGGATCTTTAGGATCAATTATATCTGTTTTAGGGATAGCACTTTCACTAACACGATGTGCAATTTCCAAAGCAACATTGCCTAAAGCAGGGCATTTTTCCTCGTGTTTGCAGAACCTACAATTAATGTTTGGGTTTAATCTATCTATATCAGGAACGTCATCTTCCCATTGAGGTCTTATAAGTTCTCCTGATTTTATAACATATGACAAATCTTTAACTACTTTTGATAACCCTTCCCTTGTGAATGTTCCAGATAAAACCTCATTTCTAGCAGGTATGTAGAATACAAAAATGATTTCATTTAACTTTTGAAACTTTTGAAAGGCTCCTGTGCTGTACGCTTTTGCTTGCCAGTTTTCTGTGGGTTCATCAATAATACTAATACCTGTTTTATAGTCACCCATAACGGCTTTGTCGTCATCATACAAAGTTATCCTGTCACAAGTCCCCCACGTTTGAGTACCATTTAATTGAACGTCTACCTGTATCTCATTGTGATCAATACGCTCTACATCACCTATAACTTCATCTAAAAAATTATCTTCCTGTTCGACAGTTTTTTCATAGAGCATGACCTCCTCTTCATTATGCAACGCAGATGGGTCACGAATTTCCAAAGCTTCGTGGATGCGAGTTCCCTTTTCTGCTGCTGCATTTGTGCCACTACGTCCTGTGTAACCTGAGCAGGCTGCAACGTATTTAAGGCTAGATGGTGAAAACTCTGCGTGTCCCCTACTGCTGTGATCTGGTTGATTATCCATGTAGTGCTTCTAGATTTTTTATTTTACTATTTATTGTTTTCATTACCCTTTCCTCAACAGAACCAGCAGCTACTAAAACTTTTTGTATAGCGTCTGATTTAGCCCCATTCCTATGTATTCTCCCTAAAGTTTGTAGGTGGTTCTTTGCAGAAAAACAAGGACTGATAAGGCTTACCCTTGGCCTATTCCCATTTATATCATGTAAAGAAACACCAGTACCACCTGCTGCGATGTTGCACACAATCAAATGTTCTTTGTCTTTTTGAAAATCATCAATTGCTCTTTGTCTTTCATCAGCCGTTTGATTGCCTTGTATACTTGGGCAATTAAGTTTTTCACATAACGCTGCAAGAGAATCAGCAAAATTCACAAATATGACTACAGAGTTTCCTTGATTAACAAGATCTTCTGCAATATCTACAAGGTCTGGAACTTTAAAGGATTCAGCAAGTTGCCTAGCTCTAAGTATATCAACTATAGCAAACCCACTATTTTCTAAAGACTTTTTGTCTAGTATGAAGGCTTCAATAATTGCAGGCGTTATACCTAACTCTTCATATGATTTTATAATATCTTTAGTTTTACTAAATTGAGTTGGCTCTACAAAAACTCTATTGTCCCTAAAAGAATCTGGAAAGTCTTCAACAGTCAACTTGTGACCTGTTACACCATATATTTCATTTTTAACATGTTGTAATTTTTCACGGCTAATTAACCTCCACTGATTCCATTGGTCTTGAGCACAGCCATTTTGCAACATCCAAGAAAACCAATTTCGTTTTAAACCTTCTGTCTTATTAAGACTATGTAGCCCTAACATATATCCTATAGATCTCATCTCTGTAGGATCTTCACAAGCCGTTGCACTTAGCCCATGTACTTTGTACCCTTGTTGTACTAATGAAATGAGTAGTTGTGCATTTTGTGTGAATGGTCCTTTTGCCTTATGTATCTCATCTACAATAATCAAAGTGTCTTTAGGCAAATGCCACTGCATTATTTTCTTACCTCTTTTTGTCATGAAGGGTTTTTTACCCCTACGAATAAGCTCATAGTTAATGACAAAAAGTAGTTTATCTTTAGGTATGCCAAACTCTTCTAACTCCCTTGTCCATGAAGGTATAACGGCTTTTGGGCATATTACAGCAACATGACAATCAAGTTCTTTAGCTATAAATGCTGATACTACAGTTTTACCAGTACCTACACTTGATGTATCAATGGTATTGTTACCTTTCGACAAAGATTCTAGGAAAAAGCAAGCAGCCTCCGCTTGCTTAGGGTAAAGCGTTTTCATTTGTCTTGCTATACCATATTGGGAAAGACGTGTCTAATCTTTTTTATGCCAATCTTTAACAAACTTTTCTGATTTCCTTATGTAGCAGGCTATTAAATAAGCGTCTACCATTCCATCATGAGCCTTAGAACATCGTTTACTTTTTAGCCAACACTCTTCAGGAGCTAATAGGTTGGCTACACCTAATGCAGCTTTCTTTGTATCATATGGAGGTGATAGGTGCCCTAACATAGATTTTTGCCAATTGTGTACTTTAACACAACGCACATCCCATTGTTTAGTTTCTGCCATACCTAACAATTTACCGAAAGATATTCCCATAGACCTTACGGCTTGAGAAGATTTAGCGTGGTGTAATGGCTCTTCTATTGCGACAGTAAACTGACTAGGAAAAGGGTCACACCCTAAGATCCATTGATAAACTTTATAAGTATCAATTTCTCTTTTCTTACAACGATGCAGCGTTGGCATTACTGTTTTAGCTATGACAGCCCCTGTTTGTCTTGATATGGCTACTAGACCCCCATTAAGACCATTATCTATCCCTATAATCATAACCCTATGATATCTCTTTCTCTAATTAAAAGACCATCACCTTCTGAGGGCACAAACACAGAAATATTTTTATCTAAAAGTTGAAGATAATAAATTTCTCTATAGCTACTTGGAATTACTAAATAGAAAACACCTAACTGAGTTACATTGCTAAACTTAAAATCTTTGTTTGGAAGATCTTCTCTAATAGCAACTAAAGGATTTTCTACCTTAACCCTATTCTGAAACATTTGTGATTGGCTCATCATCTAAGAAGACAGGTGTTGCATCTCCCATGTCTGTTTGTAAGTATTCATATTCATATCTCTTTCGAGCTTCTTTCTCACTTATTTCAAAATTCTTCTGTAAGTACTCAAGCGTTAACTGCTTCGAGTAACATGCTACAGGTGGCCTGCCAAAGGTTTCAACTGTACCTATAAAGGCATCATTCAAACCTGAAAATTGTATGGTAAAATTATCTGGGTTTTCATAAGAATTATTATCCATCATTTTTTTCTTCTAATGTTTCAACATCAATAACTTTTACATCTTGTACCTTTGGCGAGTCTTTTTTAGATCCATTCAAGATAGATATATCAATGTGCATGCTTCCTGCAACACCTGTCTTTTTATCAATGTTCAAATTCCTTCTTATCATTTGATCCAGAACATCTAGATCTTTAATTGTTCTAGCGTGTTTTATATTCTTTAGGCTTTGCTTTAGTAATTGGATTCCAGAAGCTGCCATATACGCTTGATACTGTTCTGCTGGAGAGCTCTGTGCTTCAGCTAATTCTTCAATATCTTTAGTCTCTTGTACTTTTTCGTCATGCGTTTTTATACACTCCTCTAATTTTTCTTCAGCCTCATTTTTAACTTCAATGTCTTCTTCCTCAAAAGCTTTCTGGAGTGCTTCGTCTTCTTCTACCTTTTTATTTTTATCATACCTACTAGTTTTAGCCATAACACCAGCACTTCTTAACCATCTACGTACTGTGCTTACATGAATGTTCAGCTCACGAGATATACTTACAACCTTATAACCATCATTATAAAGTTGTATAGCTCTGTGAAGTAGTTCAGCTTTCTGCTTAATCTTGCTCAATCTATATAATGATACTATTTTTATACATATAATCAAGTTCTATGGCTAGCACACTACATGTATATGAACCTCGAATAGATCCAACTACTAAGAAGATGGATGTTGGAGGTTTACTTATATCACCAACAAACACACTAACAGCTCTTTTATATGGGCTGTCTCATCACGATTCTAACAAAGCAAAAGAATATTATTTTTGGAGACTTTGCGATATCTTGTGGAATAACGATGACTTACCAGAGAAGATGATGGTTAAACATCCTTGGGCAGAGGATATGATCAAAGCAGTTATCCGTAATAAGTATGTGGCAATAGGTGGTGCTGCTTCGTCTGGTAAATCACATACAATGGCTGCCTGGGGTATACTTAACTGGTTAGCTGCTCCAAGAGATACCCTAGTTCTTTTAACATCAACCACGTTACGTGAGGCTCGTAAACGTATTTGGGGATCTGTAATCAGTTTATTGTCTGTTATTGAAGGTGCCCCATTAAAAGTAAGAGATTCTATTGGTAATGTTGCTTATATAAATGAGCAGGGGAACTTAATAGAGCGAGCAGGTTTATCTTTGATTGCTGCTGAACGATCTAAAACAAGGGAAGCCGTTGGTAAATTTATTGGAATAAAGCAGAAGAAAGTAATTCTTATTGGGGATGAGCTCGCTGAATTAAGTGAAGCTATACTACAAGCAGGACTATCAAACTTATCAAAAAACCCTTCATTTCAGTTAATTGGCATGTCTAACCCATCTAGTAGGTTTGATGCTTTTGGTGTTTGGAGTGAACCAAAACATGGTTGGGATTCAGTAGATACAAATATTGATGATAAATGGAAAACTAAATGGGGTGGTCAGTATGTGCGTTTTGATGCAGAAAGAAGCCCTAATATCAAAGCTGGAGAGACTGTATATCCTTGGTTACCAACGGCAGAAAAGTTAGCTGAAGATAAAGCTTTATTGGGTTCAGAATCAAGGGGTTACATGCGTATGGTTCGTGCTGTTTTCTTTGATTCGGATGAGACAGATGGTATTTATACGGAGGCAGAAATAACTCGTTCAGGATCAATGGGGTCTGTTGAATGGTCTGGTACACCAATACCGATTGCTGGTTTAGACCCTGCTTTTACTAATGGTGGGGATAGGACAATACTATATACAGGACTAGTTGGGTATGATAACACAGGTCAGTATGTGGTTGAGTTGCAAGATTCAATACACATTAATGACGATGCCACCAACAAAGCGGTCCCCCGCACGTACCAAATAGTTCGTCAGGTGAAAGACATATGCTTGAAGAAAGGTGTTCAGGCTCAAGATCTTGCGGTTGATGCAACAGGTGCTGGTGCTCCTTTTTGCGACGTTCTAGCTGGTGAGTGGTCAGATCAAATTCTAAGGGTTTCTTTTGGTGGTAAGGCATCAGATCAACGGGTTTCTTCTAATAGTAAACAAAGAGGGCAGGAATTATACATGAATAGGGTCAGCGAACTTTGGTTTGTTGGCAAAGAGTTAATGCGAACAAAACAATTTTTTGGCATTACTAATGATTTAGCTCAGGAAATAACGGGTAGGAATTATGATATGGTGAAGGGATCTAGTTTGAGAATGAAGATTGAGTCTAAAGTAGAGTACAAATCTAAGTTTGGTAAGAGTCCTGACTTAGCTGATGCGGCTTTTTTATGTCTTGATTTAGCCCGACAACGTCACGGCCTTGTGGCAGTAGACCCACCTGAAGACAATTCTTTAGGAACTAGGGTAGCAAAGAAACGCACGATTAAAAAGTTAGCTTCAATACTTACTGTAGATACAATATAAGTACTACGTATTTACGATGTATATGAATTTCAATTTGACATCCTACATAAAAGTTTCCCCTGCAAGCGTATGTCATTTGTTCTGTTAGTAGAATAAATGACATACGCTTTATAGAAAATATTTTATAGTGGTGGTTTGGTTTCCAAGTTAGCTAGTTGAAAAACTCAATAAAAAGATTAAATTTACTATTATGGCTGAATTGTCTGAACAAGAAAAAAAGAAATTACTTAAAGAGTACTTAGAGTCGATGGCTAGGGCGAGGGCAATTGACCTCGAAGGAAAAATGCCTACTGATCCTAATCAGATGCGATCTTATTTTGGAGGTGGTGAGACAAATTTAGCTACTCCAACTTCATCAGAAGCTTTGATAAATGAAATAGCTAAATCTGACAAACCTAATCAAAGGCCATCTTTTGAAGAATTAATTAAAATGGAAGGGGCTCCTGAACTACTTAAAAAATTATCAGCTAATATGGGGGGTATATACAGTCCTATATTTGAGCAAAACAGTAAAGCTCCGACTCCAGCTCCAACTCCAACTTCAACTTCAACTCCAACTCCAACTTCAGCTCCACAAGAACCTAAAAAACAAAGGACACCCTCATTAACAGAACTTATAATGACAGGTCAAGCTACTAAAGATCAACAAGAAGTAGCTAGGTTATTTCCAAGTCTACTGAATGTAGGAGATAAGGACGAAAAGATTGCTGCCTCAACAAAAGATATAGCCAAAAGATTACAAGGCACAAGCGACCCTGCTAAAGAAGTGTTGTCTCAAAGAGAGAAGATTGCCCGTATCAGATCTAACTTTGCAAATAAAAGACAAGCAGACTTCCAAACTCAACAGGCTAAGAGCAGACAATTTGTTGATGAGATTCTTGATGACCCTCGTCGCTGGAAGATGACTGGTTCTACTCCGTCAGGAGAAGGAAGGACTATTAACCGTATGATGACTGGAGATCCATCAGGCCGTAGAGATATCCGCAGTGCTGCGGCAAAGAATTCAGAAAAAGGTAGTAGAAAGTTTTTTGAAGGTCGTAGGCGTAAGCGTCAAGAACGACGCAATCGTCCTAATCAAGTAGCTAGTAATAGTAAGCCACGCTATGGTTTTGGGTCAGATTAAAAAATAATATATAATGGCATTTTCATTACAAAGAGAGTCTAGCAAATTACGTAATGCTGCTAGGCGACTAAGAAAAAAAGGTTACTCTGGTGAAGCAGGTAAGATGATGGCTGCTTCTGAAATGGCCAGAATGCGAGAGCCTAACATTATGACTCCTGAGTTTAGGAGAGCAGAAGCCTCATCTCAGATGGCATTAAGGAATGCACAGTTAGCTGCATCTAGCCCTGACTTTGATCCCGTTAGAGATATCCAACCTTTGAAGCAACAGTTTTTTAGGTCTAGTGCTTTATTACCTGCGGGTCAACAATCAATGGTAACTGCTAAGTTTGGTTCACAAATGGATGCTATTACTCAGTCTTCTACAAGAGATGCTGCTGCAAGAAAACAGATGAGAGCTCAAGACTTAGCTTTCCAAGCTTCCCAAAGAAAGTTTAAAGAAGATAAGCGTCAATTAAAACAACAACGTAAACTTGAAAAAGCTTTACCTGACGTTGGTAAAAGATTAGATAGTATCATACAGAGTGTTGATACGCCTGAGCAAAAACAAAAGAAAGTTTTATCTGAAGCATTTTCAAATCCTAAGTTATATGCTTTACCTGCTGCATCTGCGGCTATTGGTAGTGCTATGGGATTAATCCAACAACAAGATGCAAAAGTTAATAGGAAGCAAGAAAGGGATACAGATCTCAGTGTTATTGCTGCCCGTTTAGGTGCTACTGATGCGATTGATTTAATCAAACAAGGTAACCTTGGAGATGCTATAAAAATAATTGGTCAGAAAGTTGATCAAACTAAAACTGATGAGCTTAGTGCAAGAGGCTTTTTAAGAAAACAAGGAGATATAAAATCAAGGTTAACAACATTTGAAGCTGCTGTGAAAGAACTCAGAGGTGAAGATAGTTTATTTTTAGATCCTAAAGATGTAGCCACTGCACTGACATTAGCTAAAGGGCAATTGTTACCAACAGATAAAAAATTAATTGAAGAGTTTAATAAACTTATAGAACAATTATTAGCTAAAGGTGAGTTTACAGATAACGACCCAATCCTTGAAGAGATGAAAAGACTATTAAGGGCGGGCGGTGAAAGCCTTAGTCCTAATAGAACGATGCAGTCTGCTACCCCTGTGTCAACTACCAGGAGTGAAATGGGTCTTTAATAAAAAAAATTAATATCGTGTCAGAAACTATTTTTCCAGAATTAGCACCACCTACTTATTCAACACCTGAAACACCTGCAACAGCTCCTATATTAAAATTTAACGAGTGGCAACAAACAGAAGCAGAAGGTATAGAAGATTTAAAGGATCAAGAAAGAAGCTACTTTGATTATTTTAGGTTGGAGAAATTTAAAAGGGATGAGTTAACTCCATCAACGGAAGCTGATATTAGGCAACTTTATTTTGAAAACTTAGGTGTGGAGCCTGATCTTAGTGAAGAAGAAAGATCTCAGATTGGGTTACAATCAACGGCTTTCAAACCTTCTTTAGATCAACAAATTGAGTTAGTTAAAGGTGGGTATGGTGAAAAAGAAATTCAACCTTTTTTAGATCTCCCTGAAGTAGATCAAAACAAAAAGTTTTCTGATGCTAAGGAGATGCTAGTCCGTCGTGGTCAGTTATCCTTTGCGTCTTTTAAAAAAGATGGTAAGAGCTTTGTACAAGCAGGTAACTACGATAAGTTAAGTCCTAATGACATAAGTTTTGCAAAACAAGAAGCTTTATCAGCTATAGAAACTGGAGCTCTTAACCCTACAGACCTTTGGCAAGTATCACAGGGGCTTACTAAATCTGGTGTTGGTGAAAGGTCTATATTTCAAAATGAATTAGACCAAGACTTATTAGGTAAACTACAGGATATATTAACTAAAGAAGCCAGTGGTGCAGAGTACCAACCTTTAACGGATGCTCTTGATGAAGTTATTACTACAAAAGATGAGAAAAGCTTTTTCAGTCAATTAACGGATGATGACCCAACAAGTATTACTCAAGTACTTATTGATGAAGATCCTACTGGCATACGTTCTGTACAGAACACCTTGATAAGGTTGTTCAATGAGGATAAAGGGGTCACTACAAAAGCTAACTTTGAAAGAATATCTGACTCTGATATTTACACAAGGGATAGAGTTATTACTTTAGTTCAAGAGTTAGCTGTTCGTCATGCTAATGATAATAATGAATTTGCATATACTGATGACCCTAAAAGTCTAAAAGATAATATTCGTCGCTCACAACTAGGTGTGCCTATGGCAGACCCAAGGTTGATGATGCAGAGAGATAACTTTAAAAAATCATTGCTTCAACATCAAGGATTATCTGACGTTGAAAAAGACCTCCTTAAAAGACAAAGAGAGTTTTATATGCTTTCAAGAGCTAAAAGGTTTGATAGCATACTTTCTGATTTCAGTGCCACTAGCGACAAATGGTTAACTTTAAAGACTTCCGATCCTGAAGCATTTAAAAATAATCCTGTTGAAGTTTTTGATGAATTTTTATCAGACGATGATAATTATAAATCTTTTCAGAATAAAGCTCTGGGTGTTGTTTCCTCTGTAAAGGATGCTCTTTTTGGTTTAGTAGCTAGTGTTGGTGCTCTTGCTGGTAATCAGAACGCTGTAGATTATTTGTTTGAATACCAAAAGGAGCAGCAAGAAAGAGCTGAGTTAGCAAATCTTTTTGGTGATGAGATGGGGACAACTTATCAGGTCTTATCTACAGCAACACCAATGATAGCTGATATAGGTGTTACTATGTTGTTGACATCAACAACGGCTATGGGTGGTGCAGGTTATGTTGCTGCAAAAACCGCTGCAAAGAAAGGGGCTAAAGAATTAGCTGAGAAAGCAGCCAAAGGAGCTGTTCCACCAATGACTTTCGGTAAAGTTTTTTCAAAAGAACTTACTAATAATTTAGGTAAATTAGGTTATCAAGTTCCTGCACTTACTACTTCTGTAGCTACTAGAGTCTTTGGTAATTCTTATGCTACAATTTATTCTGCACTACCTGATGATCCAGAGCTGAGTGCAGAAGAAAACCATCAATACAAAAGAGATCGTGCTTTAGGTTATGGTGCTAGAGCGGCTGTTGGAGCTGGTTTAATTACAGCATCTTTTAGTGCGCTTGGTTTTGGTGGTTTTGAATCTGTCTTTTTAAGACGAGGCACATTCAGACAGCTAAAGAATGTCCATGATAAGTTTGCTTCAAAGCTAAATGCTTCTTATGGGGGTGCTGGTATGAGCTCTGCTCAGTTTAAAAAGTTTTTAATTGATTCATCTAAACGGGTCAATAAAGAGTTGTTTGCTGGTTTAAAAGGAAAAGGTTTTATACCATTGACTTTAACTCGTGCTGCTGAAGAAGCAGTTGAAGAAGGTCTACAAGAAATTTTTATAGGCACAATGGAAGAAGCGGGACATAAACAAGATGTTCCTTTGCTTGATTTACTTCATCGTGGTTTAAATGCTGCTAAGGTCGGAGGAATTCTTGGTGGAGCGGCTTCTGCTGTTAGGTCTGGGGTACAAGCAATATCAGGTAAAGATACTTTTGTTGGAGATGCTGGTTTATTTGAAGCAGAGCAAGCACGTCTTATATCACAAGATAGAAAATTATTAAATAGGCTACGTGCAAATGATGCTAACTTAACGGCTGAGGTTTTAGAAGGTATACTTTTATCTGCTCCTGCCAGAACAGGCACAGGTAGTGCAGATGGAACTACTACACCTACTACACCTACTACACCTACTACACCTACTACACCTACTACACCTACTACACCTACTACACCTACTACACCTACTACCCCCACCCAACCTGACGCAAGCCCTCGAAAACCTGATACTAATTTAAAAAATAAAGTAGATGAGGCTAAAAACAATGAGGCTGCTGCAAAGAAAAAGGTTGAAGTTGCAGAAAAAAATCTGCAAGAAAAGCAATCTGGAACCCCCCTTGAAAATAGTGAAGGTCAAATTGTAGGCTCAATAAAACAAGTTGACTCAGAAGCAGTAGAAGAAGCAAAGGAGAAACTTAATCAAGCGACGACTAATTACAATGAAGCAGTAGAGACTCGTGAACTTGCTGAACAAGTTTATAAAGCTAGTACAACCCCATCAGAGGAAAAGGGAGATTTAACTAAGGGTGAGACGAAAACTTTAGAGAAGGTTGTCCCTTCTGAAGCATTAACAGAAGTATCAGGTTTATCTACGGTATTAAACCAGTGGCAGATCAAAAACAAAAAAGCTTTAATCACACATGGTATTAAAATCAAACCTGTTTCATCTATTAATGTTGGAAATATAGAAGATAGAACAGGTTTAGCTAGAGTTGTCCCTAATGATGATCTTAGCATAACTCTAGAAGTGAATACATCTGCTTTGTCAGGTGCCCTTAAAGGTTCATCAGATCCTTACGATACCTTTCAATCAACTATGGGGCATGAGATAATACATGCTCTTGAGTTTGTACATTTAAGGAGAGAATACTTAGCTTTAACACCTGCTCAAAGGAAACAACAATCTTTCAATAATTTTATAATCAATAGGAAAAGAGAAATTTATAATTCTATTGAGGGTTCCGAAGATATTACGGAGGATATACGTAGAGAAGTTGTTTCATTGTATTTAAACATGCCCATTGAAGATGTTGTTCTTCCTGGTGAAACCAAATACACAGCTAAGATTGAGTCTCAAAAAGATTTATCAGTTCCTATTTACAGTAGATTAACTAAAAAGGTTAACGCTGACCTTAACAAGGTACGTCAAAGTAAACCATTTTTTGTATCTTGGGAAGCGAGTGACTTTGAACTTAATTGGGAGACAGAGAATAAAAGAATTGGTGAGCGTATAGATGGTAATAATATTGGTATCTACAGATACGAAACTACATTTGAGGGAGACACTAACCCAACAAAATATAAAATAGAACTAGTTTCTACTAAAACGGCTAAAGGTAAGAAAGTTAAAGCTTGGGAATTAAAGATTACCAAAAAAGAAATTGTTGATCAGAGAGGTTTAGCAAACACTCGTGATGTCATTGAGCCAGAAGTAAACATAACTAGAAAGTTTTTGCTACCAGAAGATGAGTTTTCCTCCAAAAGAGCTAGGAACGAAGCTGAAAAACATATTAGAGAAAGATTAAAATTACCACCTAAAGGTAGTAAGAAAGGAAACATTGTTAACTTAAAAGCTTCTGTTGTTACAACACCTTTTAACTTTGAGTTCAAATCAGAGCCACCGCACTTTGCCTTACAGACAAGGCAATTAGTACAGCGTCCTGCTAAGGTAACTGTTACTGAAGGTGTAGCTGGTGATACTATATCTTCTCCAGAAGGAGACATTGTAAACAGAGATACCTTTGACACAAAAGAAGAAGCTGAAAAAGCTGCAAGGCAAACTGTAGATAACTTCATTGGTAAGCTTAAAGAACAAGCTGAAGAGAATGCTCGTAAAGAATTATCTGGATCACTATATACTTACACCGAAACCGAAATCAACGAGGGTTTCAGTAAAGATGAAAATGGTAACTACAAGAATGATAAGTTCGCATCTTTTGTAGCCACAGAGTTTAGTCCTGAGCAAGAGCAACAAGTACGTGATGCTTTTGAAATTAAAGTAGATGAAAAGAAACCTCAATTAAATGAGGAGTTAATTCTTTCAGAAGCTACCCGTATGATCATTGAGGCTAGAAAGTCTGGAGATGGTAAGCTTTCTCAAGAAGAGAAGCTTATGAATAACTCTAAGTTTCCAGCTTTCCTTCAAAACATTTTAGACTTACTTAAAAGCTACGCTAGAAGAATTGCTGCTACAATATCAGATGTACCAAAACAACTTAATGATTTAATTATTTCTGTTGAAGACATATTAGCTGATTATAATTCTAGGCTTTTAGATGTTGAATTAAGGGGCACAGAGATGCCACCAAAGGCAGAGAGCTTTTACTTTGCTAGATTACTTAAAGAGGCATCAGCTAGGTTGTTAGGTAAAAAAGGTAAAGTAAGACTAACAGCCGTTAACTCTGACAAGTATCAATTTACTGGTGAGTCTGAGGATGTAACTATAGAAAGAATACCTTACGCCAACAACGTAGATTTAGGTACAACATTTCGTGTTACTAAAAAAGATCAAGATAAGTGGGTCGTGCGTAGAAATGGCAAGCCACTGATGATGCGCTTACTATCTAAATCTGAATCTATGGAGTCAGAAGTTCATGCCATCTTTGATTCTCCTCAACAAGCATCTGTTTGGTTTGCATCACAAGAAGAATCAGACACTCCTGAGATTACATTTAATAAAGTAGAGACTGCTGATAATAAAGAAGAGCACATTTCAAATGCAGGTATAATTAGGATTGTTAAAGAAGATACTAAATTTAGACTTTATGTAGATGGTCAACTTTATGGTAGTGATACTAACACAGACTTAAATACTTTTGATACTCTTGAAGCAGCAAAAGAAGTAGCACAGAGTGAGTGGGAGAATTTATTTTCTGAACTTGCACAACCACAGACGGCTTCAGCAGCTACGGAAGCTTTCCTTGCACGACAACGAATTTTAAAAAATATAAAGTATCCTTCTCCAAGTATTGAAGTAACAAATTTTTACAAAAACAATTCTGTTGAAGTCGATGAGAGTAAACAAGACTCTGTCTTTCCAGAAGATACTTTTAACGAAGGGTTTAGAAAAGATTCCAAGTGGCTTAAAGAAGCACCTGATCAATCAAGCAATGATTATGTAAACTCATTGATAGTAAATTTATTGGGAGCTAAGTCTGTTAAGGAGGGAACAGTTATAAGTTATAAACAGATTGAGTACACACCTTTCTCTGATACTAATGAAACCCCTGCAAAACAAACATCGGCTATCCTACGACATGGCAATGAAATAATTATGTTAGTCGATGTTGCCCCTAATGTTACATTACCTTTCTATATATTCAATGGTCAACATGATAACACTGATGGCTTATTTGAAATGGGTAAGTGGTACCCATTCTTAGGTATCTCTGAGTCAGGTGGCTGGATGTCAAAACTTGATGGGTTCAATGCTAGAAAAGGATTTGATATTGATGGCGTTAAACAGACACAGCTTGAGCTTAATAAAGCAATCCCCCCGTCTATCATTGATGCTTCTCAAATACCATTAGCTAAATTTTCTGAGGGTAAAGAGAAACAGGAAGCAGGATTCATGACTCATGTTTCATGGATCAATGATGTTACATTTAATGATCTCAGACCACAGTTGGCGGTTGAAGTTGAAGAGACTGAAGAGAGAGTTGTTGTACCAGAAAAAGATTCAGACTCTTTTTACAAATCTTACAAAAACTTAGAGGTCAAGAAGGAACAAATTGAGGAAGCAGAGAGTGCAACTCCAGAACCTGTAGCTACTGAACCTGTAGCTACTGAACCTGTACCTACTGAAGCAGAGATTAAAAAAGCTGAAAAACAATTAAAGGAAGTTGAAGTAGAAACAAGGAAAGTCGATAGAGTTTTTAAGAAAGACGAAAAGATTTTAATGGCTGGTTTGTTAGAAGCTCTCAAAGCGAAACCAGAATTAAAAGTTGATAGAAAAAACAAATGGGATACCGATATTGTAGATCGCAAATCAGGTGAGCTCCTTGCCTCTAAAGTTAATAAAATTACAGACGCTTCACTTAAAAAACTTGGTAATGTTTTTAGTGACCTTGAGATCGAAACGGATGGACCTCAGAGCAAAGCCATAGAAGAAGTAATGGGAGGCTTTGAGCCTACGTTTAAAAAGTTCTTTGAAGAAAGAGATGCAAAAATAAACGAGTTATCTGATCAACAAGAGGAGCTCTCTGATGTAGTAAGTCGTATGCGGTCCCAACGCATAGACGCAGAGAGAGCCGCAGAGAGTGCAACTCCAGAACCTGTAACAAAATTCAAGCGCACATATGGGGATAGTGATACTGGAGATCCACTTGAATTCTTTTATAAAAGGCCAGAGCTCTATATTCTCGATAGAGCTAAAAAGGCAATTAGTAAGCTTAAAGAGCAGATTAAAAAGAAGGAAGAGGAGGATGCTACTGGTGGTAAACCTTTGATCAAGAACAATATAGTGGACATGGTAAGGAGAAGGCTTGGCAAACTTGAAAAGATTTTTGAGAATTTTGGTGGAAGAGAGACTGCACGTAAAGCTGTCACTAACTATTCTGAAATAGAAACTTTAGTACAAAAATACAAAGACCTTAAATCTTTACCCGATGATCAGGCAGATGTCTTTACTAAGATATTGATCTTGGCTAGTGAGCTAGAATTAATAGACTTTTCACAAGGCAGACCAGAAGTCACAGAGAGCACTCCTAAAAAGGTTGAGCTACCTCCTAAAAAGGAGATAGTTTCTGTTACCAAAGAACAAACACCATCTAAAGAAACTATTTTTGTAGCCCGTGTCGGGGATCAGGTTGCAGGTGAGTTTAAAACTAAAGCCGAAGCGGATGCTGGTGTGGAGGAAGCTTATCAAACAGCTTCTGAACCTGACGTTATTCCTGAAGAAGGAACCTATGAGTTGATTCCTCCTACTAGGAAAAAACCTGTGAAGGTTAAAGGGTTTGGAGAGGACATGAAGTGGTATAACGAGGAGGTAGGTGGGTGGTTCACACCTGAACCTGGATGGATGAATGCATGGTCTGCTCAGATGAAAGACCCCACTGTAGCCACTGATGAAACTGTTGAAGAAACTCCTGTCGAAACACCTTCTAAGGTTAAAGTTACAAAGATGGGTGTTGCTGCTTATGATAGAAATGTTCAAGATGGAACCATCGTTGAAAACAAAGAAGAAGAAACTTTTACATATGAGAACCGTAAATACAAAGGTCCATATCGTTACCCTAAGTCTAGTGACCCTGCTTTAATTGAAGGAGTTGAAGTTGATGAAACAGCCTCAGCACCTGCAACGATGATTCCCGAAAGAGTTTATGAGATCTCTGGTGGAGAAACCACAGCAAGTATATCACAAGATCAAGAGCGTGTAGCTCAATTAGCTAACACGGCTAAGACTTCAGCCTTACAATTTACTAATGCTGTTCAAAATGATATTGACCCTAACATTGAGAATGGGGCTATATGGTTTGAAGTACAGGAGAAAGAAACTGTTGTTCATGTAAACCCTTATGGTATCCATGAGATTACAGATGGGTTAGCACCACAAGAAGCAATTGATTTAGTTAATGCTGAGGTTGTGAATGTTATGGCTCGTGCTTCTGCAATGAGAGCTTTATCTAATTCAGATCTTGATGCTTCTGTTGCTACAATGACTGATGCTCAACTAGACAATTACATCGATGATGTGTTTACTGATGAAGCTAAACAAGAAGAGATTAGACAAGCATTAAATGACCCCGACACTAGAACAGAAGCTGCGAGAATAATTATTGAAGGTCACCTTGTTAACTATAGTCTCCGTACTTTAACTGGGAGTTCTATAACTCAAGACAGACACTTCGCTAGATCTGAACCTACATTTAAAGCAGTCGTTTGGAACTTCTTTAAGAAAGTACTTACAAGGTTATACGCAGGGCAAAGACTTAATAGGGAGAATCCAACCATAGCCCTTATGGTTAATCGTGTAGTCAGTGAGTTAAGAGTTATTAAGGGGGGCGTTAGAGCTCAAAGGAATATAACTTTCAACCCTGATGAGCCTGACTTAGGTGGGCAAGCTTTGATAGAACAATATCAAAAAGATTATGAGACAGGTGAAGTATCAGCTCCTGCTACTACGGTTCCTGCTAGCCCAGGAGATGCCCCAACTGCACCTCAACAAGGGAGCCCTGAGGATATAACTAACAAATTAGACTTCGAGCCTGTAATAACATTACTTGAATTACCTGTAGCTGCTTTAGGTAAATACAAGAAACCTAAACATAGGTACTTTGCAGGAGAAAGAGATCCAAGGTTGCAGGCTTTATACTTACAACATAAAGGATATAAAAATTTTATAGAGGAGGCCCTTGGGCAGTTTCAAAAAGAATATGAAGACGCTGTCAATGATGTATTCCCTGACACAGAGGATACCCCAATAGGTTTACTCAGGAAAGCAATAGGTAATGCTTCAGGAGTGGAGACAGAAGAGTTTCAAGTTAGGAAAGAGGAAATAATAAATCAGTATGAAGAAGATCAAAGAGATTTATCTGAAAGGTCTTTAAGTAAAGATGAGTATAACGACCGCCTTGATGAAATTAAAAGTAGATATAAAGAGCTTATTTCAGAAGCAAAGGCTGATGTTATTCAAAATATAAAAGAAGATCAACAACAAGCCCTTGAAGAGATTCGATCTCTTCCTAATGGTGAAAAGTTAGCTATAATACTTGAGAGATTTAGAGCTAAGATAGATAAGATGTCAGAAAAGTTTGCTGAGATGCAGGACAAAAGAAGTCCTGAACTTAACGCACACCTTACTAGTCAACTAGGCATATACATAACAAGGTCATATAAGATCTTTCAAGATGAAGGTTGGATCTCAAAAGTTTTATTCCCAGAGAATGACCGCTTTGCTCAGATCAGACAAGATGGTATTGACGGACTACGTGCCAACTATATTCCTTTGATGATTAACCGTAAGATAGAACAGGTTGATCGGAATCCAGAAAAGTATGAAGAGTACAGTGATTGGACTAACTTAACAACTAGAGAGAAAAAAGAAGCTGTAGCTAACAATAGTAAGTACATGGCTGAGATTGAAGCTGACCTTACAAATGATGATCAATCTATTCTAGAAGACTTCATGTATTACTATCAAACAGAGGTCAATAATCAAAGAGATGGCAATGCTATTTATTTAGATAAGAATAGATCTGTTGATAGTTTACGTCAGAAAAAATACCTACCAAAATACATAAGAGATTTGTTAGGTGAAGTAGAAACACCAGATTTCAATTTAATAAATACATTTTTAAATGTAGGTAACATACTTAATAACCATAACTTCTTTCAAAATATTATTGATACAGGTAGGAGGGGAGAAACAATAAGTGATAGATGGTTCTTAACCCCAGAAGAACTAAGTACTCTTAGCCCTGAAGAACAGAGAACTTGGATAAGAGTAGATGATCCAAAAAATGGTATTCAAATAGGTGGAGTACAGACATCAATACCTGAAAAGAATAGGTCTGGAAGAGAACAACTTAATCCTTTTAATAACTTTATAGATACGGATGACAAACGAAAGAAACTCTTTGCTCAACAAGATACAATAGATGGTATCAACACACTTAGAAGTCAAGCTGCTGATAAGGCTAGCTTAGGCTATGCTAAAAAACTTGAGGAGAATATTAATGGGGCTGCCCGTAGTTTAACAGGCTATGCTATGGCAGGTAAAACTTTAGGTAATGTTGGATTCTACATTAGAAATGTTGTGTCTAATATATTATTCTTTGGTCCTGCCCAAGGATCTTTTGTGAATCCATTTAGAATTTTTAATCAGGTTAAAACAAGTAGATCTTTATACACTCCTGACTCTATTGAGGAATACAGAGAGCTATTAAAAGGATTATTTATTATAGGTGATGATGTAACGAGTGAGGTTTTAAGTGATTTGATTAACAATAAAATCACAGAGGAATCTTTACTTGATAGTATAGATAACACTAATAAGAAA
>Ga0098042_1000145_pt1 | contig 25341 bp, 28 predicted proteins | sample 9_EtaG_FD_75066 | JGI IMG/M metagenome (GOLD analysis project Ga0098042, IMG submission 75066) | Marine viral communities from the Subarctic Pacific Ocean - 9_ETSP_OMZ_AT15188 metaG | ecosystem: Environmental > Aquatic > Marine > Oceanic | place: Pacific Ocean | collected 2015-01-10
AGAGTCAGGGTTACTTAAACGCACCTGTAAGATATTTTCTAAATCTTTATAATGTTCTTCTTTCATCACATTTGTCTTATCAAGTTTAAGTGATCTGTATGCCAAACTATGTAGTGTTCTAAAATTAGAAAATTGTTTTCTTTCTATATTAAACTTTGAACATGCTCGTGTAATGGCTTCCGAAGAAGCCTTACGAGTAAAAGCAAAATAACCTATGCGGTCGGGCGGTGTTCCACGTTCCAATTCCTCTTCAACAATACGAAGAAGCTTTGTTGTTTTACCAGTCCCTGGGGGACCAAATATAATTGTAGTGTTATCCATTAAAAAGGTATGTCTTCTTTCATACTTGGTAGTTCAAGATTAACTTCTTCTGTTCCTTGGTCAGGTACATACCACATGTAAACAACCTTACCCCTAACTCTTTTTCTTGTGTCACCACCACCGAGTTGCTTGATTCGAGCTCCCATTTGTGTTGTTGTAAAATCAGTAAATCTTTTTTTCTGTAAATATTCTTCTAAAGAAGACATCTTAAAAAATATCTTACCTTCATCAGACCACGCTTTACCAATTAGTATCTCTTCAATATTCATCGCCTTGCCTTGATCATTGATAAAGTTATCAAGGTGCTGTTCAAACCGACCTTCCTTTCTAACTTCTTTAGGCATTTCAATTATCTCCACAGACTGTAGCAACTGTTGAATACGAGCAGTCCAGTCCCTGGTGTTCATCGGGTTAGGTAAAATATTTAAATTATCCATACAAGCTTTTCTAAACTTTGCTTGATCAAACAACTGATCAGTCGTGAGCTCTAGTCTTTGCCCATCAACATTTAAAAACCAAACAGACTCATCGGACTGATACTTTGTTAAATCACCAAACTTATGTTCGTAGTCAGGACCAATACCAAATTGACGTTGACGACATAAATTAGAATTACAGTGAGAACACATTGGTTGATCTTTACACTTGTATGCGTACTCTTTCTTCTCGTGTTGTTTAATTGTTTTATTAACCTGAGCTATTGAAAGAGAAGGGTCCATATACTTGTGATTAAACTCAGCAATCTTATCCTGCCAATGATCAGGAAAAGCTTTTTTTGCATACACAGCATATTGATATAAAGCATTGTCCCTGGTTCCCTCAGGAAATCCCTCTGCCATCAAAGTCTCCAAGCAAGGCGGACCATCTTTAAGTTCACGAGACTCATCTGCTACGCTAATCTCTTTTAATTGCTTTGGTGTTAAAACTAACTCATCATATTGTTTATAGAATTCTTCCACACTTAAAGATTGACCCTCATCATCCATAGCGTAACGCATGCTGTTATCACCATCATGATAGGGTAAATTTAAAAAGTTTCCTGTATCTCCTCTGTCTGCTTTGATTTCCGTTTGCTTTGGAAAAATCTCACAATCTGCATAACCTAAGTAGGCGGCAATCTCATATAACTTGTTACGCATAGTAACTGCAGGAACTGATTGTTTAGTAAATAAGAATAAATGTGCCCCGCCACTCTTAGAACGGCAGACACTCATTGGAATCTTTTTAATCTTTAATTTTTTTATTATTGATTTGAAATCAAGAGGATACTTATCAATATCACAACAACCCCAAAAACAATTGGAGTCATCCATGATAGGTACAATACCCAATGAAGGGTCTTTACCTTGTAAGTGGTTTTCATAATATTCTTCTAATAAAGGTTCTTTCTTGATATACGCTTTACCGGAAAGTTTACCATTTTCTTTGGTTTCACCTTTATAGTAAACTCCGTAGGCTCTATCTAACCCTCTGAATATCTCTCTAAATTTCTTGTAGTCCAAAACATCTCCCTAAAAAAGTTAGGGGGCCGAAGCCCCCTTAATATTAAAATGGTATATCTTCACTAGAGCTTTTAGTAGCCGTTTCGTTCTCTTCGTAAGAAACATTTCTTTCTCCCTTACGACAGCTTTCTTCAAACTCTTTTGCCATTTGAAGAACCTCAGCACTGTTAGGTAGCTCAGTAATGACGGCATCCTTAGTTGGACCATTCCATCCGTACCAAGTTCCTTTGTCATTAGACTCTTTCATCGTACCCCACTTATAGACGTTGGCGAACGAAGGAGCTGCAAACAAATTACCGTTAGCACCTTTTAAGAATTGTCTCTTCATCATAGTGTTCCAACGCTTACTGTGTTTAAGCTGCGTTGATTTAAATGTAATAACTGCTGGCGAAGGTATACCAGTGTTATCCATCACTAGGACAAAGTGATTGTGACAAGTATCAATATAGTTGCCACTATCTAGTCTATCCTTATTCTGATCATCTCTTTTAGTTTTTAAAAGAATATCAGAACTCGCATCATAGACGTTGACAGGTGCTGAACTTCCTTGACCACGATCAGTCCACTCTACGTATTGCAACTGAAAGTAACAAGGAATAATTTTGATACCTTCATCTGATTTGAACAGGTCTTGAGTTACCGTGTTGTAAATCATTCCTGCTTTTGCACCTTCAATCTCTTCAAGTTCAGGTGAAAGCTGCATCAAGATTTTAATTCTTGGTGTAGCCATTGTATCTGTTGATACATTTTGTAGACCCCTACCTGAGAGACTTTCTAGGCTTTCCAATGTAACTGCTGCTACACTGTTTTCTTTTTTTGTCTGCACTTCTTTTGCAGCAGACATCTTCTTTTTGTTTACGGTTTTACGCTTACGCATATTTATCTCCTTATTTTTATTTCGTTCAAAACATGTACCCCGAAAAGATCTAAAGGTATTTCGTGCGGGTTGCCTTTATCTAGCTGCTCTTTAAAGAAAGCTTTAAGAGTGCTTGGATGTATGGAGGCATTATCTACCGGCTGTAATCCTTGCTCTTCGATTGCATGAATGAACTGTTCTGCTTGAGAGTCTTCGCCTTTAGCGAAGCTTGCCTTTACCTCACGTTTGATTAAGTCACCAAATCCTTTTTCCCGTAGTATATCAAAGGCAGACGCCTGTACGTCTTTCTTGATATGAGCTACGACCTTTTCAGATGCAGTCACTTTTGATCCATTCGCAAGGGTTAGTGATGAAAGATTCTTTGACCTAAGCAAATCGGCTGTCTCATCGTACAACATCTGAAGCTTTGAATTAAGACTCTTTCGATGAGCCTCTATATTCTCCATTTCAGCAATAGTTGATTCGATTTCTTGACACTTCGATCCCAATGAGGACAAAGATCCGTCATCTAACTTACTAAGGTCTTTAGATGATTCTTCCAAAGAACTTAGCACTGATGCGTTGTTCATTACGTTCTCCTATGTAAATCTACTTCAATAGGATAATACTTTTGATGTTTCTTATCCCACTTCAATAAATTAAATTTACCTCTGTTCATTTCTGCACAATGAGCACACACAATACCAATGAGAGAAGGATCACCAAGACATAAAATGTAATCATCGTCAGTATATTCTTTAATTACTTTTTTTATCTTAGATACTGCAGGACCAGGTGATAAAACAACCTGATACCCTGGAGGCATGACTGGGATTAGCTTGCCATACTTATCTGCTGACAAAATATCCCTACCTGGCATTTCCTGTACTACGTAAACTGTGCTCATTATTTCCTTCTTTCTTAGCGTATTATATAATAGTTGTAATCTAGATTTCAAGCACTATATTTATTTATAGAAAGTTATGAATAAGTTACAAGATTATCCGTTTAAAACCGAGCCTTTTGCTCATCAACTAGCCGCATTAGGTGCGTCTTTAGAGAAAGAAAATTTTGCTTGGTTCATGGAAATGGGTACAGGAAAGACGTTAGTTGCTATTTATAATGCAAGTTATCTGTATGATAATGGTCACATTGAAAGCTTAGTAGTGATCGCTCCAAAGACAGTTTACAAAAACTGGATAAGAGAATTAAATAATCATTTACCGGAACATATTGTTCCTGATATTTTTGTTTGGGGTTCTGATAACAAAGCAGAAGAAAGAAAAAAACTAGAAAAAGTATTTCTTCCAAACGATAATTTTAAAATTTTCTTAATGAATGTTGAAGCCTTCAGCACTAAAAAAGGTGTTGAATTTGCAAAGAAATTTTTCCTATCACATAAAGCAATGGTTGCTATTGATGAGAGTACAACTATTAAAAACCCCACAGCAGCAAGAACAAAAAGTATTTTAAAACTAGCACCCTTGATTAAATACAAAAGAATCATGACAGGTTCACCCGTCACCAGATCCCCGATAGACCTATATTCTCAATGTGCTTTTCTTGATGAGGACCTATTAGGTTTTAGTTCATTCTGGGCTTTTAAAAATAGGTATTGTGTCATGGTCAGAAGAAACATGCCTACGCATAATTTTAATATGATTGTTAGGTATCAAAGATTAGATGAACTATCTGATAAGATAGATGATTTTTCATATAGAGTGCTCAAGGACGATTGTCTTGATTTACCAGAAAAGATTTATCAAGTACGCAACGTACCTATGACACCTAAGCAAATGGATATGTATGTATCTATGAAGCGAATGGCCATAGCATCACTAGAGGGAGAAAGGCTGACAGCCCTATCAGCGCTAACCCAAATATTAAGGCTACATCAGATAGTGTGCGGGCACGTAAAACTAGATAACGGAGAAGTAAAGCCAGTAGAAAATAACCGAATAAAAGAATTATTAAATATATTGAATGAGACATCAGGTAAGGTTTTGATCTGGGCAAATTATAGACACGATATTGAAAACATTGCAAGAGAAATATCAAAGATCCATGGTCCAGAATCCGTGGCAACTTTTTATGGAGACACGCCTAACGAAGAGCGACAACAGATTATTGATGACTTTCAAAACGGCGAAGACCTTCGTTATTTTGTAGGTAATCCTAAAACAGGAGGCTATGGTTTAACTTTAACCAAGAGTCACACTGTGATATACTATAGTAACTCTTATGACTTGGAAGTCCGACTACAATCGGAGGATAGAGTGCACCGCATAGGACAAACATCAAAGGTCACTTATGTTGATCTAGTAACTGAAGGCACTGTAGACGAAAAGATTGTACAAAGTTTAAGGAATAAGATTAATATAGCAACGCAAGTTATGGGAGAGGATATAAAAAAATGGCTGATTTAATTAAAGGTCCTAGAGTATTATCTTTAGGCGCAGGAGTGCAATCAAGCACTTTAGCATTTATGTACGAGTATGGTGAGATTGGTCCTATGCCAGACTTCGCAGTATTCGCTGATACGATGGCAGAGCCCAAAGAAGTTTATGAATGGTTTGAATGGATGAAGACTAAGATTAAAAATTATCCTATTCATGTTATTAGTGCAGGAGACATAGAACAAGATTCTATTGAAGCAGCGGAAGGTTTGCATACTTCAAGAACACCGCCTTTTTTTACTAAAGACCCAAAGAAACACAGTATGGGTATCTTAACTCGTCAGTGTACCGGGCACTATAAAATAGAACCTATTCATAAGTTTATTAGGCAATATATGGGTTATCAAAAAGGACAACGTGTTAAAAAAGGAACAGTTGTAGAAATGATCATGGGTATATCTCGTGATGAAACATATCGTGTGAAAGAAGCTAGAAAGCCTTGGATTAAAAATATGTATCCTTTAGTAGATAGAAATATTACTAGAGCTATGTGTAAGAAATGGTTTGAAGATCATGATATGCCAAAGCCTCCGAGATCAGCTTGTACTTTTTGTCCTTATAAAACTTGGACAGAATGGAAGTATTTAAAAGATAATTCACCAGAAGAGTTTCAACATGTTATTGAATTTGAAAAGAAAATTAATGGTGGCTTTAAAGGTATGCGTGAGGGTTACACTGTATTTGTTACTAAAGAAGGTAAACCGCTAAGTGAAATTGATATTGATGAAAAGGCAAAAGACAATGGTCAGATGTCCATGTTTGATGAACTAGGCGGCGTTACCGTCAATGATTGCGAAGGCATGTGCGGTGTATGAGTAGAATCGCATATCAAGACGGCAAGCTATACCTAAGTTTAACAAGAGAAGAAGTAGAAAAAGCTCAAGAAAATATTGGTGTTCCTTTAGAGCTACCTATTGGTCAATTAAAAGTCTTTCAAGAAGATATTAGTAAAGCTGTAATGGCTCATTGGTCCAAGGTTGGAGTATATGAAGCAGTAGAAGAACATCAGCTATCTTATAATCGCAAATCTAAAAGAAAAAAATAAATGTATATTCTCCTCAAATAAAGGAGAAAAAACATGTTTAACCTAACCAACAAAGCAAAGAATCATTTTTTAAATTTCTTTAAGAGTGATGACAAAGACGAATCAATCAAAGATTTTTGCCAAGCAGAATATAAAAAAGATTGGTATGCAGCCTACATGACCTACAAAAACGAAGGTCAGTTCCCTAATTTTATTAGAAGAACTCTTTAATAATTAGGTCCAGAGTTTGCAACAATTTCAGCCAAGTGTTCACAGCGCTTCGGTGTCTGTTTCCACCACTTCGAATCTTTCATTTCCAATGATGCGGTTTTCCAATCTTTAACCCGCATCGCTTTCCACATCTTCTTAAATTTTCGAACACCTTGTGTTCCTAGCTGAAAGACCATCTCAAGAATTACTTCACCTACGTGTTGAGGCAAATCGTGACCAATGCATTCTTCTATTAAAGAATCAGCACCAGCTGCCGCTCTGTTTAAATCCATTTCAAATATCTCTATAATTTCTTCCATAGGTATTTCTACGCCTTCAGCAAATCTTTCCATTTCATGTTTCTGCACGAGATGGCCTATACCCACAGTTTTTTTACCTAAACTATCTAAATATACCGAAGTCCTTAGGCCTTCATGGTCCTGCACCCGAGCTTTAAGCTCATCAGTTATTTTTATCATTCAAAACAATCACAATCCTCAACATCGAGTTCACAAATAGGACAAATTTCAACTACCGATTCCCCAATATCTTTCATGTTCATCTACTTCCTTTCTTTTAAAAAAGAGTATTTTACTAAATAAGTTTCTGAGTTTCAACCACATCTTAGTACTGTAGTCCAATATTAAAATCAAAATCTCCACTAGGTTTTACGTTAAAACCATAATCAATAGGCATATCATTAAACATAAATTGATTTTCATAACCTATGCCTTTGTTTAAATTAAAAGGATCTACTTGAATACCATCTAATCCATACTTACTTCCAAAATCTTGAAGCTCACTTCCAAAATCTTGAAGCTGTCTAATTTTATTAAAAACATTTTCTATTCCTGAAGCTTCGGCAGTTAAGTTAGAAGGATCCATTTCACTAACTCTTATAGGTTCGAAAGACATGTTATTAAACAAAGGATTATTATTAGCTCCCGCATTTTGCAATATACCCTCTAAGTTTTCCCTTACCGCTTCACCTGGAGGATTTATAAATCTATTTAACTTCTGTTTACTCCCTTCATACTTCTCTTTTATAAAGTCTAATAACTCACCAGTAGCTCCACCACCTAAAGTAAAATCAGCACCTGCTTGTAAAAGCTTCCCTCCACCTCTAGCAATATCTCCGACAAGTTCACCTAGGGTTGGTGGTACAGCAGTTAATTCAGGTCTTGTCAGCGATAGTATGGTACCCCCTGTATCATCTTTAAAATTTTTGTTAACTAAGTTTAATCTTTCAAGACCAGTATCATCCTTGTATTGATTTCCTCCATACATGATTCCTTTATTGTAAAGATTTATCCTATCTAAATATTTGTCAATGTCTGCGCCTCGTGGATACTTTTGCATAATTCCAGAAGCTGCTTCTTGAAATTTATCTCTACCCCCGGCAAAGTCATATATTTTTTTTTGATCTTTAGGACTGTAGTTGCTAATTTCTCCCCTACCTGGGTCAGCACCTGCTTGATATCCACCACCCGCAGTGCTTGGAGAAATGGGTCTATTAGCTGGTGGTAGTCCTTGTTCTTTTTTAAACTGACCAAAGCTTCTTGTATCACCTGATTTTCTTTTTCTACCTCGAGCCATTATACTCGTCTCCTTAAGGAAGCTTGTAGTAATTCATCTTGTGGAAATAATACTTCTGCTGCTTGTGGATCAGCAACACTAGCTGCTAATGGTTGATTAATAACTTCGTTGATATTTGGAATATTGTTAGGTCGAGCTACCTGTTCTGCATTAGGAACTTGAACCGTGGTCTCTGGTTGTTGAGCTGCGTCTGAAGTAGACAGGACAGTTGTTGGTCTTGTTACTTCATCTTGTTTTGTATCAGGTAGTAATTTTTCTTTGACAGTTTCAACAAACTTACTGGTATCTAAATTGTTTTTTTCGGCTACGTCCTTTAATCCACCAAACTGACTGTATGAATCTTCTGCAGCTTCAATCATACCTAGTTGAGTAAAATCATTTTCTAATGAATTTTCTAAAGCTTGATCGTTGTCAAAAAATCTCTCTAGGGCTCTTCCTAAACTAACCAGGCTACTTGGATCTTTTAAATATTTACCACTAGATAAGTCTTTCATTGCTTCGCTCATCGGTCTTAACACAAAAGGTTGTGCCATTAAACGAGCAGAATATTTAGATAACAATACAGCAGCAATTGTGCCTATAGGACCCACTGTTAAAGTAGAAGCACCCACTAGACCCGCACCTGTAATACCACGTAAGAAGGAACGCACACCACCGATCTGAGCTCTTCTAGCTAAAAAGGTAGATAAGTTAAAGTTTTTGTTATTAAAGAAAATAGCAGAAGCATCTGCAAAGTTTTTTAAAGTATCAACAGTTAACGTTTCTCCACCTGCATCTTTTAGTTTTGCTAAGTTAAGAGCTTCAGACAATCCTCGTAAATTACCATCATCTAATTTACCAAACTGATCTAATCCCAAGCTCATTTTATATTTTTGAACGTCAAAGGTCATCTTACCTAAGTCATCGGCAAGACCTGCACTGCCCTTACTTGTTGTTGTAAACGCTTCTTGAAAAGATTTTCCAAGTTTGAAAGTTAAAGCTTCTTTAAAAGCATCTTCACCAGATCCTTTAATACCAACAGCCTTTAATGATTTAGGATCAGCTGCTTTAAATATTTTGTGAATAGTTCTTACACCTTGTGGAGTAGATAATGTAAACGCTTTTTCAAAAAGATCATCAAGAAAACTGCCACCCATTAAAACTTTATCTTCAAAATAAAAACTACCAGCGCCTTTAAAATTTTTCTTTTGATCGCCCATAAGAATAGCGTATTGAGCGTATTCTTTATCTGCTGTGTTTAAGTTATCCATATAAGCTTTTTTAAGTTTATCAAAAGCTTCATCCGTAACATTTGCTGGTTTAATAGGATTACCTAGAATTCTTTCTAAAAAGTCTTGGGCTCTCATTAAATCATCAACAGAGCTCTTACCAACTCGACTTACGCCTCTTTCAGTTAAATCTCCAATTGTTGTAGATATAGTGTCTTTCATGTATTTAACTCTATCATAATCAACAAAACGACCTGCATTAGCTGAGTTCTTTGGATCGTAAATTTCTTTGAATAAATCAGAAACCATTTTTAAATCGCCGGAGGCTTTACCAAAATCTGTTCCAGCACCTAATCGATCAAACATTTCTTTTGAGAAAGTTCTCAAAGATTCAATATCAAAAGCTTTATTGAGAAGTCTACCAGACTCATCACGAAGGCGATACTTATCTAAGATGTCATCCATCATTTTTCTATCACCCGCTAAGAAAGCTTCTCTAACATTGTATCCCATTTTAGCCATAGGTGACACAGGGCCTGCTTTTGCAGCATCTACTAATTCTTTAAAACCTGGAACTTTTCTCTCTCCTGCTTTAAGAAAACCTCCTACATTTTTAGCATAAGCTTTTTCAAACTCAGGACCAAAGAAAGGAACACGACCTAAAACATTAGGAAGAGAATTAATGATTGGAATATTTGAGACTTCAGCTCTTCCTGGGTCAACACCAATAGATTTTAATTTATTATAAATACCTTCGTTTGGAGAAAGTAATTTTGTTCCGCCTGCTTTAAACAAACTCATAACAGGGCGAACAGCTGTTAAACCACCACCTAGCATCAAGTCAAACTGAGTTTCTTTTTTTAAATAATCAACTAATTGATCTTGAGTAGGTCTATTAATTCCTGTTTCATAACCAATCATCTCACCATACTCATCAAAAGTAGGACTATATAAAACACCTTTTGAATTAAGATGAGTCATCAAACCTTCATAACCTGCCAAAGAAGAAATATAAGCGGTTGTGCCACCTAAAACAGCACCTACCGCTGCACCAGGTAAACCAAAAAACTTACCAATGTTTGCACCTATTTTAGCTCCCGCTACTGTTCCTCCTAAAGAAGAAGAGATGCTAGTCAATAATTTCAAACCAGGAAGAGGATTAGGTCTATCTGTAAAGTATTCAAACTTATCATCTAGTTCATTTAGGTCGTATGTTTCAGGATGCATCATTCTATCCGTATAACCATATTGATCCATAAAGTAATTAATGTTTTTAATAATCTCTTGTTCTGGTAATCCTTTTTTCATTCCCTCGGTGGCAACCTTAGAAACAATTTGTTTCATGCCGTCTAAAGGAAGTTTAGCAGATGCAAACTTTCCAGCAGATTCATATTTTTCTGCAGCCTGTCGAAAGCCAAATATTGTCGGTAAGTCCTCACCTTTTTCTAAATCAGGTTTATCATTTTCAACTAAATCACCCTCTGCAAATTCTTTTACATCTTGCATAGTAACACCGTCCATGACTTCAGGATTGTCTGTACCTTGTTGAAACTGCATTCTAGCTAGATACATATCATCAAGTGTTAAATAGTTTTTCATTAATAAGTTACTCCATATTGATCTAAGATATTTGTTAAATCAAAGTATTTAGCTTTTTCATTAATATTTTGACCTGTTGATTGTAAGTTGTTTTGATTAACTTTTTCTGGAGGTAGGTTTGATTGACTTACTGCTCCAGGATTAATCATTATACCTCCTATTCCCTGTGGAGGTGCGTTAAAAACAGAAACTTTGTTCGGTTGCCAGCTATAAAGAGCACCAACACCAGGCTCTTCTGTCATAAAGTTTTGTTGCACAAGACCGTTGTATCTTAATATAGCTGCGTCTTTAAACTCTTGTAGTTTTGAATTCAATTCTTGAGGACCAGAAAAAACACTTCCTAATTGAAACTCACTGATAGAAGACTCAATTGTATCTTTCAATAATCGTTGTTCAGGTTGTTGAAAACGTGCAAACTGAATACCTAATATTTTAGATTTTAAACCTAATTGAAACACCTTAGGGTTAATACTTAATTGCTTACCACCAAAACTGTAAGTGTAAACTTCTTTACTATTTGGTGCGGGTCTTACAAACTTTTGCCCATCAAACACAACACCCTCTTCCTCTGCTGATTGAACTAAGAAATCAAAGGTATCTTGAGCATCTTTTTGAACATTGCCAATACGAACCATTTCAGGTTCACCATATTGATTCATAACTTGAATACGACTGTCCTCAGTTAAGTTATTTCCTTTCATATATTCTTCAACAGCTCCAGGGTTTTGCATAATTTGCATCATTGTAAAATCACCAAAAACTTTTTGATTAAATACTTCATCATTTAAAGCTTTAATAAACATTCCGTCATAATCAACACCTTGTGTTTTTAATAATAAGTCTTGTTTCATTCTGGCTTTTGTTTCTTCATCTGCATCGAGCATTTCAATATTAGAAAAAGCAGCTTTTATGTCAGATGCTTCTTGTGAACTGTAAAGTTGAGCTGTATCAACATTGTTGGTTAAAGCAGATATAAAGTCTCCAGCTTTAGCAATACCTAAATCTACTAGAGCTTTTGGACCAACAATAGCTCTACCTGTATTTTCGTCCACCAAGTCTTCTCCTTGAATAGCACTGACAAAGTTAATTGTGTTTAAGAGATTATCCATAACAGGAAGACCTTCTTTAAAGAACTGGTCTTGATTACGAATACCTTTGTAAAAAGCAGCTCCGTCTGAACTATCTGTAAGAATATAAGGTCTTGCCACAATACTTTGTCCGTTACCTACATCTAGAGTTTTTGGAACATTTAGTGCATTAAATTCTGTCATACTTCCAACAGGAATAAAAGTGGATGTATATCTAAGAATATCTCCATTAGGGGCATATTCTACTTGTCTTGCAAACATAGTTTTATCAAAACCTTCATTTAACTTAGCTTCGTTTGCTGCAATCGTGGCCGCTCTGTCTAACATGTCTTGTTCTTTTTCAAACGCTAAAGATACAGCGGTCGCACCAAGTTCTCTTTCGTAAGCTTTTTTGTCTTGAGCTAGTTGAACAGCAGTGTTAAGAACAGGACCACTTGCCTGACCTAAGACATCTAAGAAACCAGCAAAACCTTTTTCGTTTGTTTTACCTGACACCAGATTAGATGCTAATTGTAATAACAATAAAGCAGGAGTTGTTTTATCTTCTACCGCAGTAGATTCTCTTAAAAGATCTTTAAAACGTTGAGTCTCTTTTTCAAAGTCAAAACCTTCAGCTTCTTGATTAGCTATATTACTTTGAGCTTGAGATTTATTTGCAAAGTTAGCCTCGCTTTGAGTTCCTTCAGTAGCATTGTTTGACTCTACAACATTTTTTGTTTCTTCATTGATTATCTCATCATTGGTTTGAGCATCTTTGCCACCTAATAACTTAATTAAATCTTTTGTTCGCTTGTCTATGGTAAATGGACTTTCACCGCCTCTTTTTAAATCAGTTTGTAGTTGAGGAAAAGGACCTTCTTTCGCTAAGTCTTCCATTAAAGACAAGTCACCGGTCTTCACATCTTTGAAAGGAACTGTCCCTGCAGCTCCACCCTCCGCATCTGCTGCGTTAGAGAAAACATCTTCATTAGGAAAGTCATACACGGCGGCTGCTTGTTCATTGGACAAGCCTTCTGCTCTAGCTTGTTTAAACTTTTGAACTAAAGCTTTTTCAGCTTGTTTAATTTCTGCTGTACCCACACCTATTTTAGCTAAATCACTTTGAAAGTTTGGTTCTCTTATAGCGTTCATTAAAAAATTCATTCTTTTTTGTGAACCCGCAGGATACTCTTCAGCAAAGAAACTAATAGGATCAGTTCCAAACTGTGAAGGAAAACCAAATGGATTGCTTTCTGTTTTAAATCTAATACCAGAACCTAAGCCTGTATCAATAGTTCCTCTATCTAAACCAAAAACACCAGTTGAGAGTTCTTGAACAATTCCTCTATTAATATCTTCAATAGGAGCTAATAAGTAGTTGAAAGTATCTCCATAATAATCAGGGGCAGCTTCAAAAGTTTCTTTTAAATTAGAAATAATAGATTTAGTAATGTAAGGACTGTCGCCTTTTGCACGCTCTTCTTTGGCAGTGCTAGCACCAGAAGCTATACCACTAAGAAAATCAAAACCTAAAATAGGCTTGAACAAGCCTGTGTCATAGACACTATCTGGACGAGCGCCACGAGGTTCGCTTCTTACCGAGGAACCTCCTCGGTAGCCTTTGACGAACATTTTTCTATTAAGTACATTTGACATTCATTACCCTATTAGAAACTAAAACCTGAATCACCCAATAAAGAACTAATACCTGCTAGACCCACTCCTGCACCTAATAATTGACTAAATGGAGAAGGTGAAGGTTGTGTTGTAAATACTTGTTGACCGGAAGGAACACCTCGTAAAATATCTGAAGCAAACTGTAATCGACCAAAAGGTTCTCTTTGTGCTTCTAAAGTATTTTGACGAGCTACATCACGTTGCATCTGATCTTGTTGTTGTTGTAAACCACCAAGACCTAATAATTGTCCAATGTCCCTGAATCCTGCTGATTGGGCCATAGAACCTAGACCAGCAGTCTGCTCTGCTAAACCTTGTTGTGCAATACCACCTGCTAATGTTTGTTGACCTAGTTGACCAAGAGTAGCTGCAGATCGTAATTGTTGTTGTTGAGCTTGTAAAAAGTTTCTTTGTACATCTTCTGCAATTCGTCTTGATTTAATATCTTGTAAGTTTCTAGCTAACTCAGCTCTCTGAACTCCTTCACGACCACCACCAAAAGCACCTGCACCGACTGCCTGAGCTGCTGCTTGATTCTGTGCCATCGCACCTTGACGATCAATCTCAGCTAAAACATTTTGTGTTACGTTTTGTTGATAAGGGTCCATGAATTGTTGAACATTAGATGGACCAACCATTCCAACACCTTGTCCAATGGCTCCTAATCCAGCGCCCATTGTTGTACCCGCAGCTCCTAATTGTTGTGAGGCTGCACCTAGATAAGGTTGATAAGCTCCAATACCAGAAGAGACGTTTGTGTTAGCAACATCTGTTGCAGCGGAAAAAAGAGCTGTGTTTTGTAATGGTTGAAAACCTGCAACACTGGCGGCAGGAATTGCTTGAGCCGTATTTGCAACACCACTGGGTCCAAAGACAGACTCTAAAAGTTGTTCCGTTCTTTTTTCTATGAAATCTGGTTGTCTAATGATTTGTTCTTGAACTGCCATTATGCCATACCTACCATATTACCTAGTATACCTTTTTTCTGAGCATCTTGTAACCCATAAAAGAAAGATCCACCTAAATCCTTTGCATCTGATAAGTTACGAGCTCCCATACCATAACCTATGTCGGCGACTGTGTCTGCGTTAACCACAAACTCACCATCAGCTAATTTTGCATAAACAGTGTCCTTGTTCGGTGATCCACGGTCATCGGATATTGGACCTCCTCTCTCTAAAAAAAGATCTCTTCTAGGACTGTTCTCTTCAAAATTATTTATACTACCGTCCATCATTCTACCTTGAGCAGCACCAATCGTTAATTTTTTATTAGGAGTGAATTGAGGGTTTTCAAACTGATCCATTTTAAATTTTTCTTGTTGCATTCTTTCAATTATCTCTTGTCTACGTTGTTCTCTTAACATTTCAAGCATGTCTTTATCTGCCTGACTTAAACCGTCATCTCTTCTGCCTTTATATTCTTCCAGAGTCTCATTAAATCTAGGAAGTGTATCGTTGACCTGCTCACCTTTTTTAGCGTGCATGATACCACCATCTTTAGCCATGTTATAAGAATAAAGTCCACCCTCGCCTGCAACCGGGTTTCTAAGAGAAGCCATACCTGTAGGTAATGAACCTTGACTCCCTACCTCAGGACCACTTGGCAATCTTTCCATATCTCCTTCATCAAAGAAACCTGAAGTTCCCGCTAAACCAAGAGCACCTATAAGAAGTTCAGGATTAGTTTTTGCAAATTCTGTAAACTTAGAAAGAATTCCTCCTGTAGCATCTGTGCCTGAGTTTCCACTTAAAACATTTTTCTTAGCCTGTGCTAAAATTTCCATGTCTGAATCTCCAGTGCCTAAAGCTTTTAACGCATCAAATTCTTTTAAGGTTGCACCTCTAATCTCAGTACCTCCTTGCATACCGAACCCTGCTTCACCACTTGTGTAAGTGCCTCCAATTGTTCTTGCAGCCTCCGCTGTTTCAGCTGGTAAATACTTACCACCAAAACCAAAACTGGTCATACCAGGAGAAAACTGTCTTTCACTAAATGCTTTTAATATTCCGGTGTCTCCACCAACAATGCCAGGTATTCTACCCTGACTAAAAAATTGTCCAATAGGTCCTGACCCGCCAGATAAAAATCTTTGACCGCCATAGCCTATACCTCCAGCGATTAATGCATTTTGTAGTGCTTGTTGACCTTCATCACCTCTAACTACAGAACCCAATCCAGAACCAAGAGCAGCACCTGCTGGTCCAGCTACCGCATAACCGATAGTGCCACCTATCGCAGGTAAAACATCTTTGATTCCTTCAATAAAGTTCTTTAACATTTTTACTCCGGTAGTGTATGTGCTCCAGCGAATACATTCGGAGCTGTCACATGAACATCTCTTCTAATATCTGCTTCTTTTGTGTCTGTATCTGGATTGTCAATATCTGCCTGACATTCCTCGTGTGAATTATATTCTTGACCTGTTTTAGTATTAGTGACAGTTGTTTCTACTTTTGCACTATATACAGGAACTTTTTTACCATCGATCGAGTCATAACGCAGGATCTTTGGTTCATCTACAATCTTTGCCATACTCTATTTTTATAGGTAGAAAGCTAGGAAATCAACAGGTTTATTGTTGTTGCTTGATCTCTAATACGGTCACTTCAACTATTGCTCTAGAAGCAGCATTAGCTTGTAATTTCATTACATCACCCTCTTGATAGACCATTGAAGTTGAAATTGTGTTTGTATCTGACGCTGATACGTCTACCTGAAAAACTTGAAAATCAGCACTTCCATTATTGTGATCAATATTTACAGTTACAGCACTTGATCCATCATAATTATGTGTATTTATTGTTTTTACTATGAAAGTAGACACAGGTACTGGTGGTGTAGCTGCAACATTAGCTGTAGGCACAGTAAAGATTGTAGTTAAATCAGTTGTAGTTAAGTTTGCAATAAATCTTTTAAAAACGTCAGCCATTAACTAAAAAACCACGCTCTTCTTGTGGACTCCTCTTGAGTGTCTTGTGTATATTGAGTGTTCAATTGTTGTATCATTTCCTCTAATTGTCGAATTAGTTCAGCAGACTGTTGAGCATCATACTCAGGTCTAGGATCAGGAAATCTTTGTAATGTTAATTTTGCCATTATCTTCTACCATCAGGTTGTATATCAAAACGTTGTGTTCCTAATCTCCAAGCGGTGCCTGTTGTATTAGAGACAACATTGACTGTGAATTCTCTACCTCTTCCTCGTAAGCTTACAAACTCTGTTGTGTCAGTAAAGGTCGCTGTCTTAATAGTGCTTGTTGTATTGTTTGGATAATACTTAAATTCTAATTTCATATTTAAAGTACCTTCTTGATTTTGAATATCAGGTATAAGTTTTTGTACAAAAAGAATATCATTACCTTCACCTATTTCTACAGATCCTGATTTCACAAAAGCAGTCATGGCTTCACCGTCTGCATTATTTCCTGTCTCATGTAAAAACATTTGAGTGGCACCATCAGTTAAACCAGAGATAACTTCATTGTTGGCCGTGGTCGTTGGTAAGTAGTCCGAGGCTACAGGATTATCGTAAACTTCTCTATCAATCCAAGTTGTTCTATCTAGTGTTCCTGTCCACCAAGTTTGCTCTAGATAGTTATAAGCCACTACTGCATTAATTGTGTCAGATCCTGTTCTAGGATAAAACCATAATACTTCATTGTACTCACCGTTGTGACCTACGAAAGCATTTTCAGATCCTGTTATATTAATATTGTCAAAAACAAACTGTTCCACGGTACATGGTAATTTTTTAACTGTACCATCAAAAAGATAAAAAGAATCTTGCGACATCCAATAAGCAACACCGTTCAAATCAAGTCCTGCGTGACTACCAATAATTCCACAGTTTTGACCTAATTGTCGTAAACCAAAAGTAAAAGGAGGACCAATAAACTGCATTGAGTGTAATGATGTATCTGTCCATACAAGTATTTGACCTCTTGATCGCTCTGCTGCCACGATCCGTGATCCGTCAGCAATTCTTAATGAGCCAGCAGTATTTTCTGCTGTAGGTTGATACGTGGTAATATCCTCTTGATCCGAAAATCTTATTAGTAAATCATCTTGCGAACCTATAGTTCCAATTGTGTTTTCTGTTCCCATAAAAAGTAAATGTCTATCAGGCGTTGAAACTAAACTTATTCTCGATGCGGTTGGTGCACCTGATATAGCAGCGGCTCTTGTGCTTACCCCTGTTGATGTGTCCCACCTGAAAGCACCACCATTTAAAACTGTTGCAATTAAATCCTCACCAAAATTATCTAGCGACCATTGTCTCGCTTCCAAAGTAACATTTGAAGTAGTAGAAGGAGTGCCCCATGTACTAGAACCCCATGAGTCAGTGCCCCAACCAAAAGCTGAAGTAGATGTTTCAGGTCCAATTGATATCTGATATTTAGCATTGCCTGATCCACCACCACTTGCTGTTGATCCTGAAGCAGCAGCGGTTGTTGTTACAACATAAGCATTGTTATTAGCTACTGATGTAACTTCAAATTCTTTATTCATATCTAAACCATCAATAGCTGAGAAGGAATCAAAGGTTACAAAATCTCCTTTTTGTGCACCATGAGATGTGTCAGTCACAACAACAGATGTGGTTGCATTTGTAGTAAAGGGATTAGTTAAAGCTTGTGTTTCTCTAATAGGGGTAATGTCATAAGCTAATCCTTCTTCTATAACATAAAGCTTTCTATCAGTACCAACAGCGTTGTATCGTGTGCCATCTAAAGCTACCCAAGCATGTTGATCACGAGCGACACCCACCAAGGTTGTGGAGATAAATTTCTCCCATCCTTTAATTTTCTGCGGTAATCCTTGAAAAAAACGTACGTTATCACCGTCTGTCCACTTGCCTTCGCCTGTGTAATCGGTGACTTCTTTATTAATACCTGGTGCTGGTCTAAAATTTACTAATGGCATGACGCCAATATATATAAATTACTCTTTTTTAGCAACTAAAGACCCAACATGACCTTTAAATGCTCTATTACCAAAGTGAGTTAAAGGCATCGCTAAGTCAGCCCAAATCTGCCCGCCACACTCCTGCCATAGACGAGAGAAGTAGTAATCTTCGGATAGATATCTTATTTGTGGTTGACCTTCTTTGGTTTTAGTGTTGTATGGTCCAACAGCAAACAAGTCATAACAATTATCAGACCTATAAGCTCCACCGTTAACAATTTGATCAGACTCATATTTTCTTTCAGGAAACTTCTTCATCATAGTTCTAAATACTTCTCTTTTCACAAGCATCATACCAGTAGCTGCTTCTTGCACAGGAAAAAAACCTCCCTCACCTTTTAAATTTAAAGGGTCATCAAAGTTTACATTATACCCTAAGGCTCTAGCCTCTATTTCATCAGGGGTAGCATTTGGATTTTCTTTTAAAATGTCTTTAATCTTTTCAAGATATAAATGTTTTCTGGGATAAATTCCACAAGCTATATCTTTATCTACACAAAGTAATCTTTGAATATTTTGCCAAGTGAAACCTATGTCAGCATCTATAAATAAAAGATGTGTAGCAACAAAATCTTTATCGTCCATCATCATAGAGACTATGGTATTTCGAGCACGAGTAATTAAACTTTCATTACCCATTGTTTGTATTCTCATTGCAATATTGTTAGCTTGAGTCCAAGACTGTAACTCCAACAAACCATGTAGTGTTGATTCAGTAAGTAATCCACCATACATTGGCATTCCTAAAAATATTTTAAAATTTTGGTCTTTTAGTTCTTCTGGTTTAATCATTTTGTTTTTCCTTTATTATGTTAGTAAATATCCTATTTCTTGCTTTCTAAGAAGTACACTGCGTTATATCTCCAAGTGTCACTACAATATTTTTTATGATCTTCTATGTATCCTCCATGTGGTAGTTTACCATTAAATATAACACATCTATTAAATTTAGCGGGAATAATATCAAACTTGTTATTTGATATATCACATCGTATATCAATTTCTTCTTCAATTAAATCTTGTGGCATATCTTCATATATTGCTGTTCCTCCAGAACATTTTTTATCTAAATAAATAAGTATATTAAAGCTATCGTCTATGTGAGGCCTAAATTGAATATTTGAAGAAGGTACATCAATCCATTGAAATATATTAAATCTTATCGAGTCACAATAATGATCGTGCAAATTTAACATGTGCTTTAATGTATTAATTGTCTTATGTTCTTTATCTACACCATAATTAGTCAAAGGTATTTTTAATCTACAATCATAATATTTTTTAAAATTTTTAGTGTCTTTATGTAATTTCCAATTAGGAACCCAGGTTTCTTTTAACATCTTATATATTTGTTCACCATTTTTATAAAAATTATCAATATATATGTATTCATGATCTCCAACTTTATCCTTCGCAATTTCTAAGCTGTCGTTTATTTCATATAAATCGTGTGTTAAAAAAGGAGTGGTCATTAAAAAAACATTCCGTTCCATTTTGAAACAAACAAATAATTGAAAGCTAAACTTATTCTTAGATTATCGTTTAAATTAGGCGATACACTATGGGGGCAATCATCATCGAAAATAATTATATCAGCAAACTTTGGTTTTATGTTTGTTTGCAAATTAGATTTATGTTTAGACTTTAAATTTAAATTTGAGTTATTATGAGTTAAGTAAACAATACCACTTAAATATTTTTTATATTCATCACTGTGTGTATGCTCTTCTTGGTAAAAATCTTTTTCATAAATATTTATCCAAGAATTAAAGATATAACCATTATAAAAACTATTTTTTAAATGCATAAAGTTTTCAATGTGACTTAATATATTTAATTTTAAATCATGTAATTCAATACAGTTTAAAATATTATCAGTTATGTTAAATGAGGTTCTTATTTTACAATTCCAACTTTGTTCTTTGTAAGAGTTTTTTGTTTTTTCAACAAAGTTAAAAGATTTTTCACATATCTCATCATTGATTTTTGAGTGATAGTAATCTTCTTTATATAATATTTTTAACATTAAAATCTAAATTTATTGTTTGTCTATTTCCTTCTGATTGAGGAAAAGTGCCATGAAAAACATGAGCGGGAAAAAAGAATAAATCTCCTATTTTTGGTTGAAATCTAAAATACCTTAATTCGTTATTTTTGTTTCTTAATATAAAAAACAAATCTCCAGACAAATTTTTGTCAATATTACTCGGTATATCTAAAAAAGTAACACTAGATAAATGATTTGTTGTTTCAGGATTGTGTTGATGAATTTCATGATAACCGTATTTTTCACCGTAAACAGTCCAAGCAGATAAAAGTTCTAGAGAAATTTCTTTCAAATGTTTTAATATTATTGTTTGAATGTTTTCACTTATGTTTTTGATTTTGTTAAAATCATCAAAAAAATATTGTTTTGAATTATCACCATGAGTGCTTATGTTTTCTTTTTCTTGATTTAAGTTTAAAACTACAGAATCAACTTGTATCTTGAAATCTTTAACTTCAATAGAATCTTTGATAATCCAATCTTTAAGGTTACTTACCTTGATCATCTTTTACTGATGGCATTCCTAACATAGATCTTTTATCCCATTTCTCTTGAGCATGAGGTCCCTCTTTATTTACATAATGAAAAAAACAAGTAATAAAATGATCATGTGTACAGAATTCTCTCCAATGTACAGTTTGATCTGTTTGACCTTGAAATAACACAGCATTATTTCTAATCATGTCATACTTATAATTAATTTTCACAGGCTCTAATTTTTTATCTATGTTAAAATATTTGTATTCTGAGGTTGGATCTAGCTCTCCAATGTATAGTGGATAAGGTTTATTAACAGGGAATTCACCTAAAGCTAAAGCCACAGTATATTCACAAGATGGTCTATCGGTGTGTATTTCTAAGTCAGATCCTTTGTCATAAACTCTCATGAACGAAAACGTTGGCCATAAGCTTTTACCAACATGCTTTTCAACTACAGATGTAGATAAATCTAATATTGTTTCCATTAATGGGTCTCCGTAAGAATATGCCATGGCATTTACGGTATTATCAAAATAAGTATCTCTACAAAGAGTCTTAGTTATTGCATACTGATTAACAACAGTAATTAAACTATCGGGTAAAAATTTTTCAATAAATATTGGTTTTATTTGATCCATGATATTATAGCGTATCTCGTTCCTTTTGTTACGGGTAAAACTGTATGAGGGTACATAAAATTGGATGGGAACATAATGCAATCCCCTATGTTTTGACAATACTTTGTTTTTTGACCATTTAAATCAAATTCAAAAAGACCACCTTCATAATCTGTATTTAAAGAAATTGAACAACTTAAAACTCTTGTGGGGGTGTGTCTTGAAAAATCAGTATGATAAGTGTAACCAACATTGTATTGATTACTTTGGTATTTTAAAATTTGTAATTCTGAAACTTCTTCAGCATCCATGTAAGGAAACTTTTCTTTGTAAATTTTTCTAGCAGCATGAATATAAGACACTAATCTTTGTGTAATTAATCTTTTTCCAAAAGTAGTTTGATCAGTAACTATATCATGTTGTTCACAGTTTCTGGTTGATTTAAGTCTTTCTCCAGAATAACCGCCAGTCACTGTTGCTTCTGAATAATTATTAAAATAGGCAATAACTTTTTCGCAAAGCACTCTTGGCACTAATTTTTTAATCTCTATGATGTTAGATTGCACTCTAGTAGGTAATACCGTTTGCAGATAAATAATTCACTCTTGCAGTATTTGCTGCTGTTATGGCAGCAGAATCATCATCTGCATTTGCATCGTCATGATCATCGTAAGTTGTTTGCCAAGTTTTTTCAGCTTCCGCTCTAATCACTACGTTAGTGACCCATTGAGGAAGATCAGATTGTGAAGCGTATGAGGTATTTTCTGAATTATCAGTGCTTTCTAGGATGTATGTCCAAGTGCCTCCATTGTTTTTACATTGTAAAGCGTGTGTTGTAGATGGCAACTCTGTATGAGATCTTACATTTAAATAAACTTTATCATCAATATAAACATCTGATTCAGTGTTACCACTTCCTGAGGCAGGTCCATCATTACCGACAATATTTCCTGCTTGATCTCTATGAACATCAGAATCAAATATAATTGTTAGTCTAGTATTAATGGTTGTATTATTTATCGTTATTGACATTTTTTTTACCTTTTTTACCTTCCTTAATTTTTATCTTATTATTGCTTAATTGTCTAATAGTTTCATTGCCCCATTCTGGATTGTCTTCCTCTTGAGCTTTTTGATGATTTCCTAATAATTCAAATATTGATGCAGTGTTTTCCATAGCTTTCTTAGCACCTTCACTTGAACTTAAAACTTTTTGCATGACATTATTAGAGTGCACCATCTCATTTCTAAAAGACTCTGTGGCTGCTTTAACTCCAACAGTGGCCTTAGAATTTTCAACTAAAAGCAAAGGAAGCCAAGCTATTGAACATCCCCATTCTTGCACGTCTTGTCCTGTTTGTGGATGAGTCCCTTGAAGCATGTTATACCAAATACATTGATGTTTCATACACTTCTTATTAAGAAGAGGACATTTACCGTCCGGGTCAAATATCGGCATTAATCTTTTGCGGCTATAATTACGTTTGCGTATTTAACATCAATAGCAGAAACTGTTGCATCAACATCTGCCGAGGCACTTGATAAACTACCACTAAATGGGTGAGAGTGGGATCCGCCACCACCTGTGCCACCTGTGCTACCACCACCTGATGGATTACCTGGTGCGTTTCTTGGAGCACCTACTGGTCTTGCACCATTAGGGTGTGAATGTGAAGGTATTTGAGGTGTTGATAAAGTTGTATCCCCTACAGTACCACTAAGAGAACCAGTGACAGGAGCAGAATCTTGCACCGCTGTGCTATTAGTCCCAGTAAGTAAAGATGAGAAAAAAGATGTGCTACCACCTGTTCCTCCACCTGTACCAGTGACAACGGCCATAACAGCATTTCCTAATGCTGCGGTGGTATCTTGAGTCCAACCTGTTGGAGCTGAGGCTTGATAGAAAACTTGTTTTGTGCCTGAAGGAAAAGGTTCAACGCCTGTAAGGTTTGAACCACTACCAACAAAAGTTGTAGCGGTAACAGCACCGTTTGATCTTAAGATAATATTTCCAGAGCCAGCAGTTAAATCTTGACCAGCGGTTACTGTACCGCCAGCGTCCATGGTAACAGCGCCTTTGAAAGCTGTAGCTCCTAGTTTGTCAACTGCATTATAAATTTTAAAATTAGCTGTACCCTCACAATAAACATGTGAGTATGCTCCTTGTGCTATAACAAAACCATTTGCTGTATGTCCTGTTGCAGCTATGGTAAGAGTTTGAGAACCTGATGTATTGTTAAAGAAAACATAATCGCTTTCAACGGCAGGAATAAATACTACGATATCGCCCGTTAAGGCTCCTGTGAGTTCAATTACTTTATTCGCTGATTCAGCGGTTGGATCTGCATCCGCAGTTGAGAGAGTAATATTAGCAGAACCTGCAACAGATTTAGCTAAATAACCACCACCAAAGGCATCTAAAACATCCAAATTATTATTGGTATTTGTACCCCAGGTATTGGCGTTAGCCCCTGTTTCCATCTTTTCTAATTTGAATCTACTTGTATATGTACTTGCCATGTTTAAACCTCTCTAAAATATATCTTTTTTTGTTATTCAAGCAACACTTTTTATGCTGCGTCAACCTCTGTCCAAGTATTACTTGCACCTGTTACAACGTTTGCCCAAGGTGTAGCAAACGGATTTCCTGTGACTATCGATAAGTCAAGTCCTGTTACGTTAACAATAGCTCCACCCGTAGCTGTTGCTGTTCCCGCAGCAAAACTCATGGCAACTGTGGAAACACTTACAATTACACCAGTTCCTACCTCTACTGTTTCCGTACCTAAAGCAGAAGTCATTGCAACCCCTGTAGGTTGTACAAGAGCATCTGCTGAAACTACAGGAGTCCCCAAAGCAGAAGTCATTGTCACTGGAACAGGATCTACTTGTGTAAATGCAAATACATTAACTGCTCCAATAGCAAAATCTAATTGATCGGAAGGTGCAATAACTGCAACACTTCCCTCACCAGAAACAGTCGCTCCTGATAAAGCTACACTTACTAATTGACTATCTAAAGTAACAAGAGATGTTCCTGTTTCAGTTGTATCACCTAGAGCACTTGTCATCTCTAAGCCTGTTACAGAAACTATGACACCTGAACCTACTTCAATCGTAGGAGTGCCTAAGTCCGTGGACATCGTCACACTTGTGACGTTAGTAATAAATTCTATATTCTCATTCCATGCAAAAGATCCCCATGATCCTCTTCCCCAACCAAAATCAACTGAGGCATCTACAGTTACGGAGCCATCACTAAATGATGTACTTAAACCTGTTAATTCAACAAGTGTACTATTCTGATCTCCCCACGTACCTAGTCCCCATGTTCCATCACTCCAACCATTTGACATAGTAGGGATCCTTTACATTAAGAAAGTCTTAATATAGCACTGTCTTTATCGTTAGTAGGAAATGCGATTGTGAATGTACCGTTTGTTGATGTTTTTACACTTCCGAAATCAAGAACACAAATAGCTGCATTAGTAGCACTTGATGATCTATTATAGATCAACGCTGCTTGAGCAGAAATTGTTGCTGATGTAAAACTTGCGTTTGCAAAATCAACAAATGCTGTAGAAGCTGTTGCGCTAGTTGCTGTTAAGCCAATGGTTGGACTTGTTAAAGTTATACCACCTGCTGCGTATGTTCCTGATGCGCCTACTTCGTTTGTTGCGGAATAGGCTGTTGTGTTTCCATTTAAAGTTACAG
>Ga0098042_1000151_pt1 | contig 24912 bp, 21 predicted proteins | sample 9_EtaG_FD_75066 | JGI IMG/M metagenome (GOLD analysis project Ga0098042, IMG submission 75066) | Marine viral communities from the Subarctic Pacific Ocean - 9_ETSP_OMZ_AT15188 metaG | ecosystem: Environmental > Aquatic > Marine > Oceanic | place: Pacific Ocean | collected 2015-01-10
TCCAAAAATATACCCCCCACCCCCCCAAACAAAATTTTTCTTCTATATATAATGCATTGTTTCGCACAGCGGAGGGTAAAATGGCAATGTTAACCTATAGTTTGACTAGCTAGATACTTTAGTTTAGACTACTTTTTATATGCAAAGAATCCTTACAGACAAGCAAAAACTGTTCGTTCAGTACTTTAGCGAGAAAGGTAATGCTACAGAGGCTGCAATCAAAGCAGGTTACAGTCCAGCAACGGCTCAACAGCAAGGTTATGAGTTGAAAAACAAGCTAGCACCAGAGATTGAAGGTGCTACTAGGAAGTTGTTAAACAGTGCAGTGCCTATGGCAATAGAAAAGCTACAAGAGTTAATAGTTGACCCTGCAGTTAACGGTAGTACAAAACTGGGTGCTATAAATTCTGTTCTTGATAGGACTGGTTATCAGACTACAACTAAAATTGAAGATGTAACTGGTAAGAAATCTGATGAAGAACTAGCTACAGAGCTAAAGAACTTATTATCCAATATCCATTTACAAAATGTAAGAGAAGAGGATGTTAACTAAGGTTAATGAGTGACCAACTAGAACGTGCTGTAGAAATAGCTAAAGAGCTAGAACGTAGAAAAACGACTAATCGTCTAAAACACTACGAACCTTACGACTATCAAAAAAAATTTCATAATACTGTTGCATCACAGCGATTATTAATGGCGGGAAATAGGATAGGTAAATCGTTTTGTGGTGCAGCAGAGCTAGCATATCATTTAACTGGTAAATATCCTAAGTGGTGGACAGGTCGTAAATTTGATAGACCTATTAGAGCATGGGCAGGCGGCTCATCTAACGAAACAACTAGGGATATATGTCAAAAAGAATTAGTAGGACAACCAGATGACCCTTCAGCAAAAGGTACAGGTAGCATACCGCTAGACGATATAGGTGAAACTACTAGGAAACCAGGTGTACCAAATGCACATAACTCGTTAGTAGTTAAACATGTGTCTGGTGGATGGTCACGATTAGCCTTCAAAGCTTATGAAATGGGCAAAGAAAAGTGGATGGGAGAAGCTGTAGATGTAGTATGGCTTGATGAAGAGCCACCTGGCCCTATATATAGCCAAGCATTAACTAGAACTGCAGATAGAGGTGGTATTGTATATATGACATTTACACCAGAATCTGGCATGACAGAAACAGTTGCACAGTTTGTAAACAATTTAAAGAAAGGACAAGCTCTAATACAAGCAGGTTGGGACGATGCACCGCATATGACTACAGATGTTAGAGAACAAATACTATCTGCATTGCCACCACACGAAAGAAAAATGAGAGAGCAAGGCATACCACAACTAGGTTCTGGTCTTGTATTCCCTATATCAGAAGAAGACATAGTTTGTGACCCTATAGATATACCAGACCACTGGCCTAGACTATGTGGCATAGATTTTGGCTGGAATCACCCTACTGCAGCAGTATGGATTGCATGGGATAGAGATTCTGATATAGCATATGTTTATGATAGTTATGCAATGCGACAAGAATCTGTGCCTATTCATGCAAGTGCAATAAACTCTAAAGGTAAATGGATTCCTGTAATATGGCCTATGGACGGTAGACAGGCTGACAAAGGTTCTGGTAAGTCACTTACAGAACAGTACAGAGCAGAGGGTTGCAACATGACATTAGAACATTTTACTAACCCACCAACTAGAGGACAAAAAGAAGGTTCTGGTGGCATATCTGTAGAAGCTGGCATAATGGAAATGTATACTAGAATGAAAACCAACAGATTGAAAATATTTAAGAATCAAGATAAACTATTACAAGAATTACGCTTGTATCATAGGAAAGATGGTAAGATAGTTCCTATTAATGATGATGTAATATCTGCAATGAGGTATTGTGTTTTGTCGTTACGTAAAGCTAGGGTTAAAAACTTTGAACCAGTTAGCATACAAGCAGAAACAGAGTTCAGTGTATTTGCATGAGAAAAGAACACAAAAGCAAAAAGGGAGGACTTACTGCTAAAGGTAGAAAATACTTTAAGCGAAAAGAAGGTGCTAATCTAAAACCACCTGTAAGTAAAGGTAAGAACCCTAGACGTGTTAGTTTTGCTGCAAGATTTTCTGGTATGAAAGGACCTATGAAAGATAGTAAAGGTCGTCCTACTAGAAAAGCTAAAGCATTGAAACGATGGGGATTCGGAAGTGTAGCTGCAGCACGTAAATTTGCAAGCAAAAATAAAAAGTCTTAGGAGGACACAATTATGCCAATGGGTAAAGGAACATACGGAAGTAAAAAAGGTAGACCAAAAAAGAACGGTGCAAAAAAACTAATGGCAAAAAACCCTAAAATGCCAAAAGGTGTAGCTAAAGCTATTGCAAAAAATATGAAAAAGAGGAAAAAATAATGGCAAAACCAGGACTGTACGCAAACATTCATAAAAAACGTAAAAGAATTAAAGCAGGTAGTGGTGAAAAAATGAGAAAGCCTGGAGCTAAAGGCGCACCAACTGCAGCGAATTTTAAAAGAGCTGCAAAAACTGCTAAAAAAAGGAAGAAAAAATGAGTTTACATGAATATGCTATTAAATATAGAAGTGCAGCTACACCTATAGAAAAAGGAATAAGTAGTGTAGGTTCAGGTCTTAAAAAAGCTGCTACTTCTGTTGGTGGTGCGATAGAAAAAACAGGGTCTTATCTTGGAGCTATGGTATCAAAACCTACTATGGATGTGCCTAAAGCACAACAAGAGTTAGATAATAAAATTAAAAAACAAGAAGACGCATTTTTACAAGAAATGCAAACAGCAAGACGAAGAACAGCATTTGGTACAACAAATACATTACTTGCAACAAGTGTTGCTGGTGATGAATCTGTAGCTAATGTTAAATCAGCACTTTTAGGATGATAGAAACAGTTTTTACGAACGAACAAAAAGCAAACTATTATAAGTTTATGATATCTAAAGCTGAAGTAAATTTTGATTTGCATTCATCAAGCTATATAGGATTTAAAGAAAACGATAAAATAATAGGTGCAATTTTTTTTTCTAATTATGACAAACATAATGTATTTATTCACATTGCATTTGATACTCCTAGGTGTGTATCTCGTAAACATATCAAGCTAATGTTCAACTATATATTTAATCAACTTAATTGTCGTAGAACTACTGCAACTTGTGACAGTGAAAACAATAGAGTACAAAAACTTATAGAAGGTGTTGGTTTTACACAAGAAGGTTTAATAAGAAAAATGGTAGCTATTAACAATAAAGAAATAGATGTTATCATATATGGCATGTTAAAAAACGAATGTAGGTGGATATAATGGGTTTTTTATTTCCTAAAATGCCAAAATTTGATAATTCTGCATTAGAAGAACAACTAGCTAGAGAAAAACAAGCAGAGATGGATGCAGAACAAGCACGACAAGACAATATAAAAAGAAGAACTAGAGGATTTGCAGGAATGATTGCAACATCTGCACAAGGAGTAGATGAAGATGCACCTACAGTAAAACCAATGCTAGGTTCAGGAACTAGATATTAATGGAAAAATTTGATTATTTCAAAAAAAGACTTGCTAAAATGGAATCTGACAGACAGACATGGGAAGACCATTGGCAAGAAATACTTGATTATGTAATGCCAAGAAAAGCAGAGATTACTTTTCTGCGTTCTAAAGGTGAAAGAAGAACAGAAATATTATTTGATTCTACAGCAATCACTGCAAATAATTTATTAGCAGCTAGTTTGCAAGGAACTCTTACATCACCATCATTACAATGGTTTCATATTAGACTTCGAGAAACTAATTTAAATAGAGATAGAGATGTCCAATTGTGGTTAGAAGATTCTGCAAAAAGAATGTATGACATGTTTAACGAATCTAATTTTAATACAGAAGTACATGAAATGTATTTAGACATGACATCAATAGGAACAGGTTGTTTGTTTATAGAAGAAGGTAATCGTGGTTTTGAAGAAGACCTTATACATTTTAATACATTACACATTGCAGAGTTTTATGTAAAAGAAAATGTAGATGGTTTTATAGATACTGTATACAGAAAATATAAATTAACTGCAAGACAAGCAGTACAAGAGTTTGGCGAAGATAAAGTAGGACCTAAATTATTAGAATGTGCTAAAGAAAAACCAGATAGAGAATTTAATTTTATACATGCAGTAGAACCTACAGAAGATTATATAAGAGTATTTGGTGCTGCTGATACAAAACTGCCTGTGCATTCTTGTCATATGTGTGTAGAAGACAAAATGATATTAAGAAACAGCGGTTATAATGAGATGCCTTATCTTGTACCTAGATGGGCAAAAGCAACAGGAGAAATATATGGTCGTTCACCATCTTACAATGCTTTACCAGATATTAAAACATTAAACAAAGCTGTAGAAATAGGACTTAAAGCTTGGGCAAAAGCTATTGACCCACCATTGTTAGTACAAGATGATGGTGTTATAGGTAGAGTTAGAATGGCACCTGGTGGTATTACTGTTATTAGAAATGATGCTGCAGTAAAACCATTGCAAACAGGTACTAACTGGCAAATTACAGACATGAAAGAAAACCAACTGCGTACAGCAATTAGACAAGCTTACTATTCTGACCAATTACAATTACAAGACGGGCCACAGATGACAGCAACAGAAGTACAAGTTAGATACGAACTTATGCAAAGATTATTAGGACCTACACTTGGTAGATTCCAGTCAGAATTTTTAAATCCACTTATAGAAAGAGTGTTTGGTATTATGCTACGTAACAATGCTTTTCTACCAGCACCAGAAATTATACAAGGACAACCAATAGATGTTGAATTTATAGGACCATTAGCAAGGTCACAACGTATGGAAGAAGCAGTCGCAGTAGAAAGACTGTACCAGTTAGCAATGAATCTTGCACAAGCAGACCCAGGTGTATTAGATATTATAAATCATGATGTTGCAATAAGAATGCGTGCTGAACTACTAGGAGTTCCTAAGTCAGTTTTACGTGGTGAACAAGAAGTAGCTGGCATAAGACAGCAAAGAGCAGCCCAACAACAGCAAGCTGCACAAATGCAAATGGCACAACAACAAGCAAATGCTATGGCAAGTACTGCAAGAGCAACTAGAGATTTATCTGACCCACAAACAGCAGCGCTATTAGAAGAAGTAGGAGAGCAATAGTATGATAGACACGGAAGATGTCAACGATAGTATAGATAGAGATTACAAACTACTGAAAGGAGATTACTCAACCACTTTTAATACACCAGAAGGACTAAGAGTTTTAGAAGATTTAAAACATGCGTATTACCATCGCATATCATTTAGTCGCGACCCTTATGCAACTGCTTACAACGAAGGGCAGAGAGCAGTTATCATAAGAATAATCAACCTAATTTCTAAGGAGGAAAACAATGGCTGAAGAAACAATGACCACCGAGTCAACAGACAACCCTCAACCTACAGAACAAAATTCAGAATCTGTGTTAGGGTCTGGCAGCGTAGGTGATAATCAATCTGATTGGAAATCATCTCTGCCACAAGACTTGCAAGACGAACCAACTCTACAAAATTTTAACGATGTAGAATCGCTTGCAAAAACAGTTGTTCATCAACAAAAAGTATTAGGAAACAGAATACCTATACCAAAAACTGATGAAGAAAAAGTAGAATTATATTCTAAACTAGGAAGACCAGAAGACCCATCTAAGTATGAAGTAAATGTTCCAGATACACATTCTTCGTATTTTAATCCTACATCTTTAAATAATTTTAAGGAAGTAGCTCATAAAATAGGTCTTAATAATGAACAAGTCAATGCTTTAGTTGACTATCAAATATCTGAAATAGATGGACAAAAAGGTATACAAGAAGCAGCAATAGCAGCTGGCAAAGATGAAGTCGAGCAAAAACTCAAACAAGAATGGGGATATGACTATGATAAAAATTTAAAAGCTGCAATGCGCGCTATAAGTGTTTATGGTGACAATGACTTAAATGAGTTGCTAAACACAGAAGTAGGCAATCATCCTGCTCTTGTTAAATTATTCGCAAGGTTAGGTGCAGAAGTTACAGAAGACATGGCACAAAACACGACTAATAATACATTAGCTGTTAGTCCATTAGATGCACAAACAGAAATTGATAGAATAATGAAAGACAGTAATCATCCGTATTTTAAACCAAGTCACAAAGACCATGGAGCTGCAGTTGAGCAAATGCGACAATTGTACGAAAAAAGATATGGTAATAAATAATTTTGTGATATAATATCTTTACCAAATCTGCCCTTACGGATAACAGAAATGGTAGGCATGATGCCTATAAAATCCGTTAGATAGTAGCGTGTACTATAAGGTTTCCCTTTTAGGATAAAAACCGAACAAAATATTTTAGGAGGACAAATTTATGTCAGTACAAATTACTACAGCTTTTGTCGAGCAATATAAAAACAATGTTTTTCATTTAGCTCAACAAAAGGGTTCTAGGCTTAGAGAAGCTGTTAGAACAGAAACAGTAACTGGTAAAGCACATTTCTTTGAAAGAATTGGCTCAACAGCTGCACTGAAAAGAACATCAAGACATAGCGACACTCCGAGAGTAGATACACCTCACTCACGTAGAAAAGTTACTATGGATGATTATGATTGGGCAGATTTAATTGACCAAGAAGACAAAGTAAGGATGCTTATCAATCCACAGTCCGAATATGCACAAGCAGGAGCTTGGGCTATGGGAAGAGCAATGGACGATGCAATCATTGATGCTGCAAGCGGAAACGCTTTTGGTGGTGTTAGTGGTGGCACAACAGTTGCTTTACCATCAGGACAAAAAATCGCTCACGGCTCTGCAGGTTTATCAGTAGCTAAACTTATAGAAGCCAAAGAAATTTTAGACGCAAATAGCGTAGACCCAGAAGAAGCTAGGTTTTGCGTTGTTACATCTAAACAACTATCAGATTTGTTAGCAATAACACAAATTACATCTGCAGACTTTAACTCAGTTAAAGCACTTGTTCAGGGTGAAATTGATACTTTCATGGGATTCAGATTCATTAGAACAGAAAGACTAGATACTAATTCATCTAGCAACAGATTAGTTTTAGCATTTGCTCAATCTGGTATCGGCCTTGCTGTCGGCTCAGACATTCAAACAAGAATTTCTGAAAGGGCAGACAAAAACTACGCCACACAGGTATTCTTATCAATGACTATCGGTGCAACTCGTATCGAAGATGAAAAAGTTGTTGAAATAGAATGTACTGAGAGTTAATAGGAGGAATCAAAAATGGCAACAGCTAAATCAGTAGAGATTACAGCATTAGACGCATCGCCTAGAGAAGTCCTGGAAACTGGCAGTTTAGAGGGCAGAATGCGTGTAGCAAGTGGTACAATAGCAGCTGGAACAGGCGATATTGATAATGATGATGTATTAATGATGGTACAAATTCCATCTAATGCAAAAGTATTATCAATTAAACTATTCAATGACGATTTAGATTCTAATGGCTCACCATCATTGGCAGCCAACGTAGGTCTTTATTATGAGAATGGTACTGTTCTTGATGAAGATTGTTATGCAACAGCTATAACAACTTTACAAGCAGCAGAAACAACTGGAGCTGAAGTTGCTTTCGAGGCAAGAAATGTTAATGCAGTTTCTAACTTTGCTTGGGAAGATGGTGGTTTATCATCAGACCCAGGTGGAGCTTTAAGAATAGCTTTAACTATGTCTAACGCAGCAGCAACAGCAGCAGCTGGTGACGTAACACTTATCGTTACATATGTTGTAGACTAAAAACAACAATAGGGGGTAGTTTCGGCTACCCTCTGAGGATATTATGGCAACAGAAGTTTCAATATGTTCAAATGCACTTAGAAGATTAGGAGATGACCCTATAACTTCGTTGACAGACGATACAGAAAGAGCAAGACTTTGTAATGCTTTTTATGCAGATACAAGAGATTCTTTGTTAAGAAGTCATCCTTTTAATTTTTCTATTACTAGAGCATCACTTACACAATTATCATCAACACCAGCTTACGGTTTTGCATATCAATATGCTTTACCAACAGACCCTTATTGTTTGAGGGTGTTACAAATGGAGTATCAAGACTATATATTTAAAATAGAAAATCTTGCAACTGAAGGTAGAGTTTTGCTAACAGATGAAAGCACTGCAAAAATATTATATATAGCAAGAATAACAGACACAGCTTTGTTTGATTCTTTATTTACAGATACACTTACATCGTATCTTGCAGTCAAATTAGCATATCCTTTAACCAACAGTGTAAAATTACAGGAGCAAATGTATAAGCTGTATCAGCTTAAACTTTCTGAAGCAAGAAGTGTTGATGGGCAAGAAGGATTTATTGACGACCTTGTTTCAGATACATTTATTGAATTTAGAAAATAATGGCTAGAGTACATCCTATACAATCTAATTTTACTACAGGTGAAGTCACACCTAAATTAGCAGGTCAAGTTAATTTTAAAAAATACGACAATGCTCTTGAAACATTAGAAAATATGACAATATTTCCACAAGGTGGTGTAACACGTAGACCAGGTACAAGATTTGTTGCTGAAGTAAAAGATTCATCAGCAGTAACTAGATTAATACCTTTTGAATTTAATGTTACACAATCTTATGTTTTAGAATTCGGCAATAACTATATAAGATTTTATAAAGACAACGGACAAATTACAGAAGCAGACAAAAGCATTAGCAATATTACACAAGCAAATCCAGCTGTAGTTACAGCAAGTTCTCATGGTTTTAGCGATGGCGACCATGTATGGATAAACAGTGTAGCTGGTATGACAGAATTAAATGGCAGAAGATTTACAGTAGCTAATAAAACAACACATACTTTTGAATTATCAGGCATAAATTCTAGTTCTTTTACAGCTTATAGTTCTGGTGGCACAGCAGCAAAAGTATATGAAATATCTACTTCTTATACATCAGCACAAGTATTTGATTTAAAATTTGCACAAGCAGCAGATGTTATGTATATAGTGCATCCATCACATGAACCTGCAAAACTTACAAGAACAGGACACACATCATGGTCACTTGCAGATGTAGATTTTGAAAAAGGACCATACTTAGATACTAATACTACAGCTACTACATTAAATCCAGGGTCGTCAGGTGTTGGCACAGGAGTTGCATTAGTAGCATCTGCAGATTTATTTGCATCGACTGATGTAGGTAGACTTGTAAAATTACATGGTGGACATTGTAAAATTACAGCTTTTACAGATGCACAAAATGTAACGATGTCTATATTGACAGCCTTATCTGCTAGCACAGCAACAGCAGACTGGCAGTTAGGTAGTTGGTCAAATACAACTGGTTTTCCAGAAACAGTATCTTTTTTCGAACAAAGAATAGTTTATGGTGGTACAACAAGTTTGCCACAAACTATTTTTGCTTCACAATCTGGATTATTTGAAAACTTTGATGTAGGAACAAGCACTGCATCTGATGCATTTATTTATACTATTGCATCTAACAGAGTAAATAAAATTAGATTTTTAGCACCTTCACGTGATTTAATTGTAGGTACAGCTGGTGGTGAATTCAAAGTAGGTAGACCACCAGGTGAACCGTTAGAACCAGGCAATGTTAATATATCGCAACAAACTACATACGGAGTTCATACAACACCTGTTGTGCAAATAGGTAATGCTTTGTTATTTGTGCAAAGACAAAAAAGAAAAATACGAGAATTTACTTACACATTTTCTAACGATTCTTATGTAGCACCTGATATGACTTTATTATCAGAACACATAAGTGAAGGTGGCATAGACGATGTTGCATACCAACAAGAACCTGATAGTGTTTATTGGGCATGTCGTAACGATGGGCAACTAATAGGCATGACATATCTTAGAGAACAAGATGTAGTTGGATGGCACAGACATAAGGTAGGTGGTATATCACAATCATGTACGGTAACTGTTACAGATTACGATAACACAGTCTCTGGCACAAAATTAACATTTACAAAAAGAGATGGGTCTACTGTTACATTTACATCTACAACAGGGACTGCAGGAACAAATGAATTTAAAACACAAACTAATAACAATACCACAGCAAGTAATTTACAAACTGCAATAAATGGACATGCTGATTTTACAGCGACAGTATCTAGTGCAGTTGTAACTGTTACAGAAACTTCACCTTCTGGTACAGAATATTTAACTGTAGAAAGTTCTGATGATGTACGATTAAGTATTACAAGTGAATTACCAGCTAAAGTTACTAGCATAACAACAATAACTGAAACTGATGAAAATCAATTTTGGGCATTAGTTACTAGAATTATAAATGGTTCTACAGTACAATATGTAGAATATTTTGACGATACACTAAATCAAGATTCTGGACTAGCAGGAACAGTTACAGGAGCATCTACAATAGTTAGAGGATTAAATCATTTAGAAGGCGAAACAGTACAAATACTTATAGATGACGCAGTGTACCCTGTGCAAAAAGTTACTGATGGTGCTGTTACAATAAGTTTGCCAAGTACTTTTTCTAGCAAAACTATAGAGATAGGTTTAGGGTTTGTATCAACTATGAAAACATTAAAAGTAGAATCAGGAACACAAGCAGGTAGTGCGCAAGGCAGAAGAAAAAGGTATAATGAAGTTAGCGTTCGTTTACTTAATTCAGTAGGTGTAACTGTAAATGGCGACCAAATACCATTTAGAAGTTCAGCAGATGAAATGGGTAAACCAATACCAGCGTTTACAGGAGATAAAAAAGTTTCCAATTTAGGTTGGGACACTGATGGACAGATTACTATAAAACAGGAACAACCATTACCATTAACTGTTTTAAGTTTGACTGGAACATTAGTAGCAAGTGATTAATTATGGGTTGGGCAATAGGATTAGCAGCAGCAGGATTAGGGTTATCGTTTTTAGGAATGATGCAACAAAGGCAACAAATTGCTAAAATGACAGACTACAGAACAAAACAAAATGCTTTTAATGCAAGTGTAGCTAGAGAAAAAACACTGAAAAAAAATGAAATTTTTAATAAGCAATTAGCAAGTAGATTAAAAGGTGTTGGTTTTAGCGGAACACCAGCAGAAATAGCAGCTTATGAGTATGAAGAAATGAAACAAACTTTAGACACTTTTGCAGTTAGTGAAAGTTTAACAGCTGCTTTTTTAGCAGCAGATGCACAAAACAAACAAGGACAAGCATTATCTGGATTTGCAGCAACAAGTTTGAACTTACTAGGTGGTTATTATCAAACAACAAAACAAGAAGAATTTTATGACAAATTATCAACTAGACAGGACACAGTGAAAGAATGAGTATTAAAGTACCTAAAAGACCTAGTCAAACTAGCCCAGCAGTAACTTTGCAAGGGACACCTACAATGAATGTGCAATCTGGTTTTACAGAATTAGGTAAAGCAGTTGGTCAAATAGGTTTACGAATTGCAGACCATAATGCTAAAGTAGCAAAAACAAATTCTTTGCTAAAAATAGATTCAGAATTAGTAGAATATGAATCAGAAATATTAAGAAAAATAAACGATTTTAGAAAAGCACAAGATGAAGGTGTATACTCTTTAAGTCCAGACGGTAAATTTTTAGACCCAAATAAAGCCCTTCGAGATTACGATGCAGACATGAACAATTATTTAATGGAACGTTCTAATACAATGTCACCAGGTGCAAAAATGAAAGGTCTTGGTGCATTGCAACATAAAATAGAAAAAGGTAGATTTCAAATACAAGAAAATGTAACTAGAGATGTAAAAAAAAATAATCGTATATCTTTAAATCAAAGTCAAAATGTTTATATGTCTGATTTGGCATCAGCACAAACAATCGAAAATGCACAAGTCTATGCTGCAAAACAAATAAATATGGCAGATGCTTCTTTTGCTAACAATGCTTTAACTGCACAAGAATATACAAATAAAAAAAAGAAATACGAAAATCTTTATTTAGATAATGCATTAAGAATTAGTTCTGGTAGTTCTGACCCAAATGACCAACTTGTATATTTAATTAATGGTGGAAAAGTAGAAGGCATACAAGGAGATGAATTAGAATCTGGAGATGAAAGATATATTGATTTATTCGACCGTGTCAATAAAAAAGCAAAGATTACAAAACAAGCCATAGGAAACATACAAGACAATTTATTTATAAAAACGCAAAATCAAATAGAAGAAAAATTAAAGAGTATAGGTCCAGATGCATCACTAGAAGAAATAGACAAAGCACTAAATGATGTTGAAGATATTTTAGAAGGTTCTAATTTAACTTCTGATAATTACAAAAAATTACAAACTTTTGCAGATAATTATTACGATGACAGTTTAGCTTCTGAAAGAGTATATGAATCATTTTTAATTTTTGCAGAATCAGGTGGTTTGCGTGGAGATATGTTTACTAGAGCAATAGAAGCAAATACTGACGGTCTTTTAAGTAGTCAAAAATTAACACGTTTAAAAGAAATACAAGCTGAAAATTTTAAATTAATTAAAAAAGCAGAAACAAAATCATTAACTGCTCAATATAAATTTATTGCTGATATGACAGGTGGAAATAAAGCTTTAATAAATGAAAAAAATACAGAGGATGGCACTTTTAGTTTTGGGGTAAAATATAGCAGAAAAACACTTGAAGCTTTTAATTTATACAATAAATTAATGTTAGAAGCTGACAGAAATGGAATTAATCATGAAACTTTTGTCAATACAAAAGCAAAATTTTTAGGGTCAGATAAAGCAATGACACCTGCTGAGTTTGTAGTACAAACTATTAATAGCAGAGCGCCACGTGAAGATTTACAAAATAATGAGAATATCCCTATATTAGGAGATGACTTGTATAATTTAAGAATAAATGAAGCTGAGTTGTTTGAAAAAGATGGAATCTATTATAAAAAAGATGCTAATGATATTATACGTATAGATATGCTTGAAACTATTAAAAAAAATGAACCAATGTTAAATTTGTTAAGTACGAGAAGAATACTTAGAGTTGATATGGGTGCAGATGGTATACCTATAGAAATAAAAGAATCACCAGAAAAAGTTGCTAATAGACTTAATTTTTATAAATATTTAAAAACAACTAAAATTACAGAAGACCAATTAGATGCAGTTGCAAATATGTTTAACATTGATTTGCTTACTGAATTACAAGAAATGGAAAGTAATGAGGCAATCCTACAAGGTGTTGGTATAAGACAAGGTGTAAAAACAAACCGTAAGCCAGAAAAAACAATGGCTGAATCTAATTTAATTAATGAAGCTATGAGAAGACCAACAGAACTTAAAAAATCAGTTGATGAAATGGAAGAAAGTGCAGAAATGGAAGTATTACAAGAAGGTGGAGAAGTTTTTAGGAGATTAAGATAATATGGCATTAACAGTTACTCCAACATATTTGGAACTTAAACAGGCTGGTGTTGATGAAGATACAGCTCTTAAAATTACTGATAACACACAAAAACAATTAAAACAGGAAGGTTATACAGAAGAACAAGCAGCTGCAAAAACAGGGCTACAGTCCTCATCTCTTGACAATGTTGTAGATAATGAAATTCTTACTACAAACCAAGAATTAGGAATTTTTCCTGATTACCCTACTAAAGATTTTAATGATGTTGTCACACAAAACATAGAAAGAAAAAAAAATAAAATAAAAGCTGACAAAGATAAAGTATTTGAATCAGAACAAAAGCAAATGGAAAGATTCAAAGCTTTTAAAACTACTGATATAAGTCAAAAAGACATATCAGAAAGTTATGGTATAAAAAAAGAAAAAGTTTTTATTACAGATGGTCATCAAAGTTTTACTGATTACATTAAATTTTATGGAAATTATTCACCTTCACAAAGAGACAATTTAACAACATATGCTTCTAGTATTGCCTCTCTTTTGAGTAACAGTAAATTTAAATACGATTCAAGTAGCACTAATGCAGGTTTGTTTTCAATAAATACAACTAATTCAGAATATCCTAATTATGTTGATAATTTAGTAAATGATTATATAAATTTAAGGAAAAAAGGCAATCTAGACTTTAAATTAGATGGTGAAATATTAGATTTAAAAAATGGCATGTCACCTACTGCTCTTAGCACAAAAGCAAGTTTTGAGTTATTTGCTGCATTTCTTTTAGAAAACCATGGAAAAGATTTAGACAATCTTGCAAACGGCGATTTAGAAACAAAACAAGCTATTTTAAAATCATATATTGGTGAAAAAAGATTTGAAAAATTAAGTGAAGAAGCTTTAGGTATTTTTGAAAATTCTGAAACAATTAAAACCCGAAAAGATTTCGAAGATGATAAATACATTTACACTTATGGAACAGCAAGAAATGCTATTTTTCCTAAATCATTACCAAGTTTTTTTAAATACGTTGCACCAAATCTTACTAGCATTTACGAAAGCGATGTTTACCAAGGTTGGCTTAATGCAATTAGTTCATCAGGCGATTTTAGCGAAACAGACTTAGCGTTAAATAGTACTTTTTTTGGCAAGGCTCTAAATGCAGCATTTGGTGAAAACCCTAAAGAATTTCAAGATTTTGTAAATAAAAGAAATCTACTTGACAAAGGTGGAGCTGCTTTATATCATGGTATGCTTTATTACGGGTCATCTGCTCCAATATATAGTTTTCCTGCAACTTTATTAACCAGATTAGGAATGCCTCTTGCAGCTGCATATTCAAGTTTTGCTGTTGAACATGCATTGACAGCAGGTATGGGTAGATTAGTTTCTAGTGGTTATTTTGATAACAGCAATGCTACTGTTAATGATGCTTTAGGAATATTAGCCGATTTGTATACTGATAAAGAATTTCTTTATGAAAATGCAAAATACGGTGGTTTAGGCTTAACAACACATTTCGGTGGTCAGTTAATGTTTCATAAATTTTTACAAAAAGGCAAAGAATATAAAGTTACTGTTAACTACCAAGGCAAACCTACAGAAATGAGTTACATCTATGGTGGAAAACAATTTGAAAAAAGATTAGGGTTAGATTTGCAAAAAAATCCAAAATACACTGGTAAAGATACATGGGAAATGGGTAAACAAATAGATGATTATTTTGATTCCCAATTAAAAGCTAGATTTGGACATGAAAAAATACCGCGTTTAGGAAGCGAAGAACTTTCAACAAATATAGGAAGTGTATTTGGATTAAGTATAGGTAATTCTTTGTTTTTTAATGAAAATCCTGTAGATGCTACTATAGATGCTGCATCTTTTGTAGGCTCTCTTTTTATTGTTAAAAAATTGTTTGGAGCAAATGTTAATAATGGTCAGAAAAAAACAACATATGATTATACTAAGAATGGCTTAGATTTTTATAATCCTAAAAGTGAATATAGAAGTGATTTACGTTATATATTAAACGGTCAACAAGGGCCTAAATATTATGAACATGAATCAGCACTAGATAAATTTCATGATGCAGTAGGTGTTACTAACAATCCTATATATAGCGCACCTTTAAATGAAAAATTACCTGACAACACTGGCAAAATAGTTGCTGACCAAGTTATAACAGAAAAAGGAAATTCTTTTGTAATTACAGAATCTACATTGAAAGGTGATAGTTATACATCAATAGAACCATATGAAAACATTGTTACAGTTCCTCATCAATTAATTGCAGAATTAAACAGACAACCTAATTTTTTATATAAAGCAAAAATATTACAAGAAGATGGTCAAACTAATTCTATTAATTTTATTGATAACCCATTAGAATCTAAGGATGGCATTATATTTTCAAATAAAAAAAAGCGTACTACTAAATATCCAGAGTTACCTACTGGTATTACAACTAAAATTTCTGACACTTTTGATGAGATTATTCGTATACAAAACAGTGTGTTTGCTAATCGTGAATATTTTAAAGAAACATTAGTAGAATTTGCTGGCGATTTTTATCCACGATTAGCAGAATATACCACAGAAACAAATTTAAGAGGAAATGTAACAACTTTAAATGTTGACGATTTAAATTATGGTGACGGTGTTTTTAATATAGACTATATTACAACTGGACAATTAAGCATAGGCGAAGAAACAACAGGATTAGTTTTTGTAAAAATAGATGGTCGTGGTTACGCTTTTCCTGAAAAAATGTTAAAAGAATTAACAACAAAGTATAAAAAAGGAATAGAAGGAGTTGACCCTGTTATTGCTAATCCAGAAAAAAGTTTAGTAGAACCAGTAGGGTTAGGTAAAAAAGATGTTCTTGATGTATATGGTGTATATAAAAAATCTGATTTAAAAGACCATAAATTACATGCTGCAGATTCTGATGTTATAGCATTGGTAGTAGAAGTTAATGGGCAACCTATAGCTAAATTAGCACCTGTAGAAATTAACAATCAAATGCGTAAACAAATTGATATGATAGAAGAGATTATTACTAAACCAATTGAATCAATAAAATTAAATAAGTTAACCGACCAATCTAATAATAATAAAGTAGATATGCCTGTAACAGGCACACATAAAGAAGCAGCACATAATAAAGAAAATATGCCAGATAAATATGTTGAGTTTTTTAGTCAAGAAGTATCTGGATTAGACTTATTAGATGGTTATATTTTAGCAGAAACTTTAAATGTAGGTTCATTAATTTTTCGAGATATGGGAGGCACAGGCTACGCAGGAGTATACAGTCCTAGTGAAAATCGAATAGAAGTAAACTTAGATTTAACTGACTATACTAAACTTGAACCTGCAGTTTTGTTTGACAAAATAAGAACTTTATTTCACGAATTATCACACAGAGAAGCTGATATTCTTACACTAAGCAGAATGACAGACAAAGACAAAGTAGACATGGTAAATACCTGGATTAAAATATTACCGAAACTTCAAACCAATGAATTTGATTATGGTTTTCCTGCAGACATAAATGAAACTAAAATTAAAAAAGCTGTAGATAAAATTGTAAAATTAGCACAAGAATCTGATTTAGGTCAAATAGATAAAATATTAAAAGATAAATATGGCATGTTCTCATATACTGACATAGAGCGATTTATGAAAAACAGAGATTGGGAGAAAGACCCTGACATTAAAGATGCTATGGATGCGTTATTAAAAAGAAAAGGTATGGGTCGTGGTAATATCTTTGGTTTTATATTTAGAAAAAATAATTTTATAGCTGAAATAGTAGATAAAGACGGTATGCCGTTAGAAAATCTGTACGATTTAGAAGCTATGCAAAAAGCTGCTTTTGAACAAGCTCAAGTTCAATTACCTTTCATACAAGAACAACTAATAGCTTTTGGTTTTGACCAACAAGTTACAGTAGAAAGATTGCAAAAATTTTTAGTGGATGAAGTGCAAGCTAGAAAACATTTGCCATATGATGTTTGGCGAAAATTTAACAATGCAGACGAATCAGTTAAAAGTCAAATAGTTGTAGATGTTATAAAAGGTATTATGCCAGAACATTTAAAAATAGTTGTAGAGCGGGTAAATAAAGAAATATTAGAACAAGTAGAAGGTGTACCTATAAGCATTACAGATGTTGCATCTATCGAATTAACAAATTTAATGCAAAAACATATGCTTGAAAATGGTATTTATACTTTAGATGCAATAGCAAGAGAAGCTTATAATGTTAGCTTGTATGCACGACCATTATATGGAAAATTTAAAGCTGAAGTTGAAGAAGCTTATCAAGTATTAACTACAACTTATGAAAACTTTTTTAAAAATTTTAAAATAGAATTACAAGGTTATGAAAATTATGACCCTATAAAATGGACAGGAGATGATTGGATAACTCTTACTAGACTTACGGAAAAAGATATCGAAGCCATCAAAAAAATACCTGGAGTTCCACAAAATGTTTTAAATCAAGTTTATAAAACAAGCTATAAATTCGAAGCAGAAAGACTAGCTAAAGACTTTTCACCATCACAATTAAAAAAAATTAAAAATCATGTTAAATCTTTAGGCAAAGTAGAAACATTTGTATTTTTTCAGGAAGCATTTGGAGGACCAAGACGTGGTCAAGGCCAGGAAGAAACATATAATATTTATAACTATAGAAGAAGTGGAGAAGAAGTGTGGGCAGACCTTTTAAGCATGCTAATGCTTCAACCAGCAAAAACCAAACAACTTGCTCCTAATGCAGTTGAGTTAATATATAGAAACTTAGATGCAAGGCCAGAGTTTAAAGAATTTTTTGAAGAAAGTGTTATGGGAATGACACCATTAGGCCAAGACAGGTTGTTAACTGCTCTTTTTCAAAATGCTAAATTAACAAAAAAAGCCAAAAAAACTTTGTTAGAAAAAATGAAAACAGTTATGGAAAAAGCAGACAAATTTAAAAATCCTGATTACAGAAATTTATGGCTTATGACTAAACTCAATAGTGCTTTTGCACACTCAGAACATTATATTAGATACGGTGCTGGTAGACCTGGTCCATTACAAGATATAGAAAATTGGAATCCAATAAGACAAGAATATGAAGGTTTAAATTTAGCAGACATGACTAAAATGAAAATAGACGATTTAAAATATATAGAAACAGTTCAAAATAATTTAGATGCTAAAGTTACTTTAGAAGTAATAGAACCATTAACAGTAATTGCTAACGAAAACGGAATACCATATGAAGTTTTTGAAAGTTATCTTGTAGCTAAAAGTGTTATTGCTACACAAAAACATCAACTTCAAAAACGTACACCTATGTATTTATTGTCAGAAGCAGGTTTTACTCAAGAACAAATTGAAGAATTTAGAAAGGCTTTTGGTGACAATTTTAGGACTTTAGAAGCAGTAGTAAAAAGATTCGAAAGTCAAGATGCGCCTCACATACAAAAGGCTATACAAATACTTAATAATTTTACAGGACGAATTACAAAAGATTTTATGACTACTTATATGTCTAATCAAACTTTGATTTCAAAAAAAGAATTTGACAGATGGTTAAACGAACCAGACTATGTTGCATTAGCATCTTTTGACAAAGCATTAGAAAATTTAGAGAAAGGAGTTATACCTTTTAGTAAAGGCATAGCTATGAAAAAAAGAACTAAAAATGGCATGGAAGGTGTTTCTTTATTTCCAATAGAATTAACAGTTTATAAGTTAAAAGTTCTACTGAATATGCATAATGAAAACGAATTAAAAAAAATTCAATTTAGTCCACATCCTTACGATGGTTTTGCAGAAGCAGCAAAAGCAGCTGGTATGAATAAAAGCGGATATTTAGATACAGCATATGTTGAAGAAATGATGGAATGGTACAAGACACATGACGGCAAAAGAGGTTTTTTCTGGGAAAAGGAACAAATAGCAGAAACTTTAAATGTTGGACTAGGTGACATTTTTCCATATTTTATTCCTGGTAAATTTTTAAAAGGTAGAATTAAAACATCATTTGAAAATAAACAATTAGTTGAAATAGCAGAACAATATGCACAAGATTTAAAAAGGTTTGACATAGAAACTTATATGATGGATGGACCTCTAGAAACAGCAAACAATCGCAATAAATTATTTGAGCAATTTAAAGCTAAATATGAACAGGTTTTAGAGGCATATAAGAAAAAAATTGTTGATTCGCCAGCAAGAGTTCGTATGGCAAAAAAATCAGTCAAACCAATTGAAAAAGTAATTAGGGCTAGAACTTACGAAAATGGAAACGATGGATTGTTGGAATATTACGAAAGTCTACCACCAAGCAAAAAAGTCTTAATGAAGTATGTAACATTGTCAGGTAAAGATAGACAAAGAAATGCACAATTTAAAAAAGAAGGCGAGCTTGTAGTTATTGTCAAGGATATAGAAGTAACTTATGAAAAGACTGAAGATGTTGCAAAAGAAGGTAAAAAAGTAGTATCAATGCGTCTTCCTAAACAGGAATACATGATTGACAAGGCCACAAAAACAAGAGTACCTACTGGCAGATATTCTACTACGGGTGAAATAGAAACAGTTAGAGTAGTTGTATCAGATTTGGCACGTACTGATTTAAATTTTGACCCACCTAATATAGCAGAAAGAATTACAACTTCTATAGCTAGTATATTCCAAAGAGCATTAACAACACAAAATGCTGGTTTTATACTTATGAATGGTGTTTTAGATTCTGGTACAATTTCTATACAAAATTTAGGCTATGACAATGTAATTTTTCCTAAAGGTATAAAGTGGACAGAAAAAGAATACAAGTTAGGTGGTTATAAATTTAGATTGCCAAAGAACTTTAAGAAAGAAAGCACATCTTATTTTATTGAATTAAATGAATCTCTAAAAGATAATTATAAATTAGTCTTTGACAAAAATACTATTAAATACTATGAAAAAGCAGTTTATGCACAAGGTTTAGTTTTACCTTATACAGAAAGAAATGTATATAACACAGATATTAGAACTGTAATAGCAAATGATGCAGATTTAAAAAGTTATATGGAACAGCTAGAAATTGTTAAGAAAGCATATGATGGCGATTTACATAAATGGTATGTAAGCACACCAGCATATTTAATGGCACAAATAAAAAACTATTTTGCAACAGTAGAAAAAGCAAACAAAGTGGTTGAGTTGTCTACTAAAGAAGCAAATTATAAATATTTACATAAAGAAACTAAACTTACACCATTACAAATAAAACAAAGAGTTAGAAATGTTGGAGTTGATTTTACAGATGTGCAACCTTGGATGACTAATCTGCAATTTATTTTTCCGTTTTCTAAAGTTATAAACACAATATTTAAAAATTCTTACTATGATTATGAAAGAGATATTAATGAAGGTAAAACAAGACAAACGCCTTTTGGAAAAATTCCTGAAGCTAAACGTCTTTCTAACTTATTGTATCTGAGTATGGGTCTTGTCGTTTATGATTTGTTATCTGACTATGGATTTTTAGGTCAAGAGTATAAATACAAAAGAGGTTATATTGACCCATTTACTCACACAAGTAGTTTGACCATTTCAGGCAATGCCTCGATTAATGAAGCAGGAGGTGTTGAAGTTGACCAATACAGCATACCTTTACCTTTTCAGGTTGTATTTGCGAAGCTATGGATAGATTCTTTCATAAGACCTATGTTTAAAAAAGCAGCAGAAATAATAGGAACTATAGAACCTGGTGAAATGGATTTTAGAGATAAAGGAATACCTTTCTTTGGAGGAAGTGGTCCGAATGTGGCTAGACCTGAAACGTATATTTTTAAACAAATTCCATTTAATACAAGTGCAGGTGGGGCGTTAAAAATAATATTAGACGTTGCAAGTCCAGGTCACGAAATTGAACATTCTCTAACAGGCCAAGCATATATGGACAAAGCTTTTGCTGATGCAGCAGAAGGCAAAGGATTATTTAGTAAATATTATTTTGAATACTTAGTGGCTAAATTAAAAACCATTGTTAAGATGAATGCACCATCGCAATTTTCTTTTATGACAAATTACGATATAAATAAAAAGGGAACAACTTCACGAGGAATGAAGGATGTTCCTGGGGGTGCTGCTCTTGCTCCTTTCTTTAGAAGTTCAGAAATAGATTACGGTTTAACTGGTTTAGCTAAACAACAATATATAAGAAGAGCTGAGAAAAAAATAGATAGACGTATTGTATTGCAAAAATATTTTGGAGGAAATAGTTTGTCTAAAACTGAATACAATGTTTTAGCAGAGTATATGATTAACGCAAAAGAAAAACCATTTTTAAGACAAATGCTAAAAAGTAAGTTTGGTTCTAAGTTTGACAAACAATTAGACTTGATATTAAAAGCACCGTCACGAAACGAAATGCTAGAGCTGTTAAGAAGGCAACGAAAAAGTATTTCAGGTTTATCTATAGACGCAGAAAAAAATGCTGATGAGATTAAAACAAAATCTAATTATCAGGAGAGAAAGAAAACAGACAGAGTAGATAAGGATTATTATTTCGATTTACTCAAATAAAGATGTATGTTAAAATAACGAGGATAGAAAATGGCAATATCAACAACAATAATTAAGAATAGTTACAGTGGAGACGGGTCTAATGATACCTTTGCATACCAGTTCAAGATAGCTGCAGATGCAGACATACAAGTTATTATTAGGTCATCTACTGGTGCAGAAACTGTTAAGACCCTTACTACACATTATACAGTGACAGGTGCGGGAGTTGCAACTGGCGGTAATGTAGTTTTTGAATCTGGACACATACCTACAGCTACTGAAACAGTAGTTATAAGAAGAAATACAACACAGACACAAACACTTGATTTAGTAGAAAACGACCCATTTACAGCAGATTCTGTAGAGGGTGCATTTGACAAAAACCTTGCAGCTATACAAGAGCTACAAGAGCAGGTTGACAGGTCATTTAAAGTATCAAGAACTAATACAATATCATCATCAGAGTTTACAGACAATGCTACTACAAGAGCTGGCAAGACATTAGGATTTGATTCATCAGGTGATTTGACTACGGTTGCAGACTTCTTACCAGCAGGTGGAGATTCAGCATTATTTAAATACTCAACAACTACATCAGAGGCAGACCCAGGAGCTGGTGTATTCAGAATGAACAACACTACATTTTCTAATGTTACAGAGCTTTACATTGATGATGCTGATTTAAACGGCTTAGATGTTGCAGCATGGGTACAATCTTTTGATGATGTGTCTGGCAACGATACCAATAGAGGTCGTATCAGAATACAAAATGCAGGAACATTAACATCTTATATTACATTTAAAGTAAGAGGTGCAGTATCTGACGAAACTGGATATACAAAAGTATTAGTAACTCACATAGCATCAAACGGCACACTAGCTAATGATGCAAAAGCATTTATATCTTTTGTACCTAGTGGTGAAGATGGTGCAATACCAGGATATTTCTATAAGTTTGATACAGGCACAAGTGATGCAGACCCTGGAGCAGGAGAGATAGCATTTAATAACGGAACATATGCTTCAGTAACAAGAATATATATAGATGATGCAGATGCAAATGGTGTTACTACTTCTACAGATGTTTTAACATGGGATGATAGCACATCTACAATTAAAGGATATTTACATATAGTAGACATAAATGATGCTAGTACATATGCAAGATTTTCTATTACAGGCACTAGTACAGATGGTAGTGGTTATAACACATTAGTAGTTACACATATAGCATCAAACAATACCTTCTCAGCAGCAGATGAGTTATCAGTACACTTTAGCAGAAATGGTGATAAGGGTGATACTGGTTCTACTGGTAGCACAGGGTCTACTGGTAGTACAGGAGCAACTGGTGCAGCTGGTACAAACTCACAATTATCTATGACATTTGAAAGCACAACCTCTGATGCTGACCCAGGTGCAGGTAAGATTGCATTTAACAATGGCACAGTATCTAGTGTAAATGTACTCTTTATAGATGATGCAGATGATGCAGGTGCAGATATATCTGGTTATGTGCAGAGCTTCGATGATGTATCTAATACAGTAGCAAGAGGAATAATAACAGTAACAAAAGAAGGTACAGCTAGTACCTTTGCTACATTTAAAGTTAGTGGTGCTGTTACAGATGCAAGTGGTTACACTAAAGTACCTGTTACTCATGTAGTAAGTAGTGGAACTTTCTCTGACAATGATGGAGTAGGAGTACACTTCAGTTATAGTGGAGCAGACGGAGCAGATGGTGCAGATGGTGCAGATGGCTCTGGTTCTATGTCAAGTTTTACTCTTGCAGGAGATAGTGGTTCTAATCAAACTATTGCAGATGGCAACACCCTAACTGTTACAGGTGGAGAAGGTATAGATACTGCTGCTAGTGCAACAGATACGATTACAATATCTGGTGAAGATGCAAGTACATCTAACAAAGGTGTAGCTCAATTCAGCTCAGATAACTTTGCAGCATCGTCTGGAACTATAACAATTAAAGATGGTGGTGTAAACAATGATGAACTAGCAGGTAGTATAACAAATGCAAAACTTGCTACTCCTGGTTTAGTTGTGCAAGTAGTAACTGCTACTTCGACATCAACAAAATCTACAACAAGTACTTCATTTGTAGATACAAATTTAAGTGCTAGTATTACACCAAGTTCTAGTTCTAACAAAATTTTAGTTTTAGTACAAGGTCAAATGTTTATTAACACTGATGGTGGACAAGCAATAACAACTATATTAAGAGATACAACTAATTTAGGAAATAGTGATAGAGGTATGATGCAACATACTGATTTTGAAGATAGATATCAAGGCAATGCTTCTATGATTGTTTTAGATTCTCCATCTACAACAAGTTCTACAACATATAAAGTTCAAATAAAAGTTTATAGTGGTAGTCATACTATTTTCTTTGGTGTTGATGCCACACCACAAACAATAACATTATTGGAGATAACAGCATAATGGATATAATATCAGCAATTTTAGCATTAGATGCAAATGCACAAGTTAGTGTAGATGATAATAGTTTAGATAGTATTACATGGCATGATGGTAATCCAAACAGTATTACCAATGAGCAGATAACTGCAAAACAAACAGAGTTACAAGCAGATTATAATGCAAAGAAATATCAAAGAGATAGGGCAGAAGAATACCCAAGCATTGAGGACCAGTTAGACAAGATATATCATGATGGCATTGATGCTTGGAAGGCAGATATAAAAGCAATAAAAGATAAATACCCAAAACCATAGGAGGCTAAGTAATGAGTGTTATCGATAATATGTTAGAAAGGCTTAACGAAATAGAGGACAAATTGCAAGAGCTAGAAGAAGTATTGCAAATAGAAGAGCCAGAAGATGATGACATATATTCTACTGACATAGTAGCAGAAGATGCTTACCCAGATTGTGAGTGTGAAGATGTCTGTGAGGAATGTGATGCCGAATATGTTGAGCAATAA
>Ga0098042_1000154_pt1 | contig 24832 bp, 18 predicted proteins | sample 9_EtaG_FD_75066 | JGI IMG/M metagenome (GOLD analysis project Ga0098042, IMG submission 75066) | Marine viral communities from the Subarctic Pacific Ocean - 9_ETSP_OMZ_AT15188 metaG | ecosystem: Environmental > Aquatic > Marine > Oceanic | place: Pacific Ocean | collected 2015-01-10
AAGCAATACAGAACAAAAGGATAAAGCAACTAGAGGCTGAAGGGTATTATGTCATTAAGCTAATTAAGACAAATAAAAATGGAATACCTGATTTAGTTGCCATCCCCGCAGACTGTGGTGTTATATTCTCTGAGGTTAAAACTCCGAAGGGTAAGCTATCTGTTTTACAGGAATATAGACTAAAAGAATTAGATAATCATGGCATCACTACAGAGGTTTACAGAGGATAAAGGCTACGTTATAGACGAAGAGTTCCTTATGCAAGTAAAGCATTTTAACATGGGGCTTGTTTTAAGAATTGCTAAATTCTTAGACAGAACTATTGATCAGATAAAAGACGACGAGTATGAACTGCAGTTTTTAGGTTGTGTCATTGATGACAACCCAGACAACCCCTTCTATTTTGCAGTTGAAGTTTACAAAGACTTAAGTGGCTTTGTGACTTTTTATAGTATAGAAGAAATAGATCTGGACTACTACTTAGATTTAATTAATTCAAAATGTTACTTAGATGAAAGAATGGGATAACACCGAAGCAATCGTAAACAAAGTCTTTGGTTTAAAGATGATTACAGAAACACGGCAACGCCCATATGTGGAAGCTCGAGCTGCGTTTTACAAGATAATGAGAGATGTATATCACAAAAATTTGCAGACAATAGGTAAAAGAACTAACCGAACTCATGCAACTGTTATAAATGGCGTTGTAAATGCCGGGGATTGGGTAAAAATAGATCCCTCTTTTAAGGTTAAATACAAACAAGTTTTAGACTTAGTTGAGTCTTATAATAGGACTTTTAAAACGTATACGCCTGAAGATGAATTAGCTGAAGAAAACATTTCCTTGAAGAAAAGAAATAAATTACTAACTTTACAACTCGAAGTGGTTAATAGAGAGATAGATACAATTAAACGAAAAGGACGTCCCTTTGAAGGTTTGTTTTGTAGAATAGAACATCAGTTTAAAGGAGACGAAGCGACCGCTAATGTTTTAATTAATAAATTTTTAAATGGAATATCTGTTTGAGAACATCGATGATGTCATGGCCAAGAGATGGTGCAACAAGTGTAAGATTGATTACCTTTTGCGTGTTGACGCGACCATGTACACAAATTTAGGGATTGACTCTTCCCAAGCTGATCGAGATAGAGTTAAGCGTAAGTCTAAAAAGATTTATAATAATATTAAAAAAATTGATAGGGAAATTGGAGAAAGATTCTTATCTTCAATGGATAAATTCTAAGACAATGCCCTTAAGCCATTTAGCTAGTCCTCAAGTCATTTACATCAATTCGTTGATGCATGACTTGAACTCTTTAAATGACGACCTATATGAGGCTTTAATGGATGGCGAAGATGATCAGGCTCAAGACGTAGCCAAAAGTCTTGTAGATCGACTACAAGATGTAATACAAACCCTAGAGCATGGGTAGGAAGTCTATTCGTTTACGACTTAAAGAAGATGAGCATAAGATAATTATGGAGCATCGTGCATTAAAAGAAGAGTGCGATGCGGTGGGAGTCCCCCTAGATAATGTAAATCACTATTGGTATAAAGGTAAAAGCTTTTCTCTTCATGTAAAAAATGGAGGGGTCTCTTACGAAAAAGTGCGTAAAAACTTACTAGAAGAGCTAAAAGCTTATGTTCCGGAATATAAAAAAATAACTAGAACAAAGTCACCAGATCCTCACTGCCTGGTTATTGACCCTGCAGATATACACATTGGTAAGCTATGTGAGTCTTTTGAGAGTGGCGAGGATTATAACTCTCAGATTGCAGTATCTAGAGTGATAGAAGGCGTGCAAGGAATACTTGACAAGTCTTCAGGCTTTAACATTGATAAGATAGTTTTTATTGGAGGTAACGACATATTACACATAGACACTCCTAAGAGATCAACTACGGCTGGAACTCCCCAGGACACGGATGGTATGTGGTATAGTAATTTTCTTATTGCTAAGAAACTATATGTGGATGTAATAGAACACTTACTTGGAGTGGCTGATGTTCACTTTGTATACAACCCATCTAACCACGACTATACAAATGGATTCTTTTTAGCAGATGTTATTCAAAGCTGGTTTAGGAAGTGTCCAAACATAAAGTTTGATTGCTCTATATCTCACAGAAAATATTTGCAGTACCATAAAAATTTAATAGGAACGACTCATGGTGATGGGGCAAAGGCTCAAGACTTGCCATTGCTAATGGCTCAAGAGTCTCCTAAGTATTGGTCTTCAACAAAACACCGATACGTGTATACCCACCACGTACATCACAAGGTGTCTAAAGATTACATAGGGGTTACTGTAGAGAGCTTAAGAAGCCCTAGTGGGACTGACTCCTGGCACCATAGAAATGGATATCAACACGCACCAAAAGCCGTAGAGGGATTTATTCATCATCCTCAACATGGTCAAGTTGCTAGATTAACTCACCTATTTTAAAATGAAAAAAATATTTAACCTTATTATATTAATCGGAATTAATATATTGTTTTGGCTAGCGCTAATACGACTTTGCTCTAAAGTGTTTGAATAATTAAATTAAATAAAATGGAAGAAGCAATTGATGCATTGTATCAGAGATACAAGACCTATGGATATGTAAGAGACGAGGATGTGGATCTTTTAAAGAAAGTGTATAATGAACTTCACCCCAAGTCAAGCAACCCTATAAAGTACGTTCAGTCCACAACATGAGATACGTTGTTAGGTATATGCTTTATAGACAAGTAGACCCTAAAGCTTATTGGGAAACCAGAGAAAAAACTTTTGAGGATAAAGAGGATGCCTCTATGTTTATAAACAACATAAAAGAAAACGTAGCGGTGAAGAATATCACCACTCAGTTTGTTCCTTAATTTTCTATAACGTACTCAGAATAGTTCAGTAAGCGAGCTACAGCCTCTCCGGTGTCTTCTACATCTCCAGTTAATAGCTTGTAATAGTTTTCTGCTAGTTTTTTTACATTTTTAGCTGGAATTCCACCGAGTTCTAATATTTGTATAATTAATTTTACAGTGTACTCTGAAGTTTTTTCAGGAGAAGAACTGTTTACAAGGGGAACTAGTGACCTTGTAAATATCTCTTCTATAGCCATAAAAGCAGAAAGGTTTTTCATTCGCCCTGCCCAAGGTTTGTTAAGATATAGGTCTTTAGCGGCAACAAATAAATCTCCCATCAAAAACAGAGAGTTTAAGTTTCCTAAAATTAATGCGATACCTAACTCTTCTAAGTCATCATCATCAAAGTCTGTTAGAAGACCTGGCATGCCTAGTGCAACATATTGAAAAACAGTTGGAATAGCACTATGATATATCGCTAATCTCCTCCAGTTTTCATATGCGCTACCTCGACCCGTTTTTCTAGCAATTTCTTTAGCCTCTTTAAATGACTTACCCTCTCTCATGGCTTTGCCTAGAGCCGCAGATTTTCTATACAACTGCCTAACGGCCATAATGCTTTTTCTATTTAAAGCCTTTGGCGCTGATAGGAATAAAGACATAAGCCTAGTATACTGACCACTTGTCTGCCACCAATCTTTGTCTTCAATAGCGCTATTTTGTTGTGTGCTTGTAGCCTCATTGGTAGCCTTTCGAGAAGCATAATCAATTGCTTGTTGTTCAGTGGCGTTAGGATTTTTTTCTGCAAATTTTTCTTTGTAATACAAATAGTTAGATATACCTCCCATTATTCCTCCCATGTCACCCTTTTTTACTAGGTACATCAAGGCGTTTTGAGCTTTAGAAATTTGATCTTTGCTAATTGATATATTTTTGCCCAGAAAAAAACTAAATGATGGGTCATCACTAATAGTGTCATAATTATAGCCCTCTAAAACATTTGCTATAGAAGAAAACTCATACCTAGCCTGCAACACTGGAGAGTTGTCGTACCACTCATTCCATAACTTTTTAGCATTTGGAGCAGCTTTAACCCAGTATTTAACCCAATTTCTAACTCCAACATAATCCGCAAAAGCGAAGGCAGAAGTTAACTGTTTTACAAAAACGGTAGGATTTATACCTAGTTTGGCGCTAACAAAAGCTCCATTTAATTGATTTAATAAATCTATTTCTCCACTTTTTATACCTCTAGTGCTAAGTTTATTTAGCATGTCCGTAACAAGCTTGTAAGTTTCTTTCCCTGTGTTTTCCTCTATAGCTAGTCTAACATACTTATTATTAAATACGGTACTAATTTCTTTTAAAGTTTCAGCATAAGCTCTAAAGTATTCCATGTCAGTAACATAGACACTTAAAGCTTTATCTCCATCTACTCTTAATATAGGGTTGTTATTTTTTACTCTTTCTTTTGTTGATTGACCTCCTATGCTGCTTCTATATTGAAGTTGACTTTTTAATAAATCAATCTGAACTTCTTTCTGATCAACATCTCTATAAAGTCTGCCTGCATAAAACTGATTCCATGGCATATTAGCACGATATATTCTTTTATATACATCGTTATAGTCATTGTATAGTGAAGGGAAGAAAACATTAACTTGCCAATCTGCCCAAGCCTTAGTTTCGTCATCCAATAAATTAATTAAACCCTCCATTGTTTTAGCATAATTTTCACCATACATGGCTTTAAAAGCTGGTATATTCGCAGGGTCTTTATATTGATTGTATAAATAATATATTTGATTCTTACTTAATTGTATTTCTAAATCCCCTAGCTCACTAATTAATTTTCTTTTCTTTGTTTCGTTTTTTTCTTTTGATATCTTAAGTTTAATATCTTGTGCTTTTTGAGGATTAACATAAAGTCTCGTTGTTATTCCAGCTTTATTTTTTTCCATTTTAGAGATATAGTCTTTGCCAAAAATGCGTTTAGCATTATCATCAATCATTTTTGTGACTAATAATTTTCTTCTAGTAAACTCAGAAGTTGAATCCTTTACCCTATATGTAATCATCTCTTGAAAACGACCCCCTATCATTTCTCCAGGAATACGTGTTATTTTACCTACAAGGCCCTCCAAGGCGTTGTGTCTTGAAAAATATGTTTCTAAGCCCGTGAATGCTCTTTTGAATGCAGATAAAAATTTATTTCTACTTTTATTTTTATTTTGAGTTTTATTTGACGAATCAATTTTCCATTGAGCCCTTTCTTCTTCTGTCTCTGGAATGTTTTGTCCTCCAGAAACATTATAAAAAGCTTCAGCAATCATGTTATTAACTCTTTGCTTATAAGCATTTAACTCTTCTTTGTTTTCAGACTTTCCTCTCAAAACATACTTTTGCAACAATACTAAAACATTACTAAGAGCCTTTACTTTTAAAGGGTCTTTGTTTTCCATCATCTTAGCTGAGTTAAGCTCTATGGCGATTTGTAAAATCTCTAAACGATCTAAATCTTTTTGAGATAGCTCTTCAGCGGGAACCTTGCTTTTATCAATCGTTCTTTCTTGAGTTCGGCTCATTATATCTTCAAACTCTCGACGTTGTGCATCTATGGTGTCTTGAATTTTTTGCTCAGCCATGTTGTCATCGACAATCATTCTCTTTAATTCAGCAAAACTATCTTGAAAAGAAGGTAAAAATCCTTTACCTTTAGTTCTTCCTGACTCTTTCTTTTGTGTTTTGGTGCTAAGTAATTTATTTATTTTACTTTCCACTTGAGAAGACTGAGCCTCTGAAACGTAACCAACAACCTTAGCCATAACCTCATCAATGTTTGTAGATCTAGATTTTGGATCTACCTTTATGTCAGTAATAGCTTTTAACAATCTATTAACCTCGGGCTTATTGTAATCAATAGAGGGAAGATTTTGTCTAATAAAAGACCTTAGCATCATTTGCATTTCTTTAATGCCAGCCCTTCCTTTAGATCTTTCAGAAAGCATAGCCCTTAAGACTCTAAAGTTTTCTATAAACATTTTAGACCCGTAAGTTCCGACTTGACCGCTTATAATTCTGTCTAGGTCCAGCTTCATCTGGGCTTGCATCTCTTCGCTTTCATTCTTGTAGTCAGAATTTTTTTCTAGAGTTTCTATAGCTATTTTCCTAACGGCTTCTCTTTCTTTTTTACTTTCAGCAGTTAGCTTTTTAATTTGTGCTTCAGACAATCTTTTTGGTTTTGTCTCAAACATTCTACTATAGCTACTTCTTTTAAGAACAACTTGCTCGGTAACCTCCGTCATTATGTCTACAAGTAATCTTTTGCCAGAGATAACGCCTCCTTTTACATTAGCAAAAGAGCTTGGCAATTCTACAGACCTGCCTATTTCTAAGTCTAATACTTGTTTTATTTTTTCTTTAGCAGTCTTTTTTAAACCTCTGACTCTAGTATGAAACTTAGATTTATAAAAGGCTTTGGAAAGTATTGAAGGAAAGGAAAGACTAACTATCTTTTCACGCTTCATGGCTTCATTAATATCTGCTATTGAATACTTTTTTTCCTTAAGAAATGCTTTAATTGTGTTGTCTTTATATCCAGCAAACCTAGCCTGTGCTACTTTTTGAAATAGATTAGTTTCTGAATCAGTTTCTATTTCCTCAAGTTGTTGCCTTGGAGATATTTGTTGACTAGACTCAGAGGGTTTGGTTATAACAACTCCGGTCTTGCCAAATGTATTATCCTTGGTGACGGTAGCGTTATCTCCTAAAAGGTCTTGTACATAGTCTACAAGTTCATTGCCATCAAACCCCTTCTGATATTGTTGCTCACCACTAACCTCTATCAAATAACTTTTTTCTTCGGGACCTGGCTCAAAGTTTTTAGCATTTGCCACATCGCCCTTAAAGCCTCTAGAGCTTATAACGGCAGTCCCTCCTTCATTAAGTTTTTCAAAAATATCTGTAACAATAAAGTCTCTGACATTCTTAGGAACGACATTCACTACATTAAGAGAAACAATAGAATCATATTTTTTATCTATGTCTTTAGCACTAGTGTAAGTAGGCTTTGCTTTACCTTTCCACCTTTCAGTATTAATTTCAAAAGAATCAACCTTACGGCCTAACAGTTTTGTCATGGCATCTGTTCCAACGCCAAGACCAGCGCCATAGTCTAACACTTCGCCCTCTATTTCTCGGTCTTTAATTATGTTAGCGGCTTTGATGTAGCTACCTCTAGTGTTCTCTCTCTGCGTTCTACCAGAGGCTTTAGATAAACTATCGTCAATTTGTTGACGATTAGCTACAACTCCTTCGCCACTTGCTTCATTAACAATATTATCTGCTCTAGAGATGGCATCTTGCCTTCTCTCTTCAGCCTTTGTGAGGTCTGCTCCAGCTTTTGAAAATCTTTTTTTTGTTTCTTCATCTGTTTCTATTTCGTTATTTAATTTATTTACTGCTGTAACGTAGCTAAAACTTGGAGACACCTTTCCAGCCTTAGTCCAAAGTTCTTGTTCAAAATACCATATAACTGCTTGAAGTTCACTTACACTAAGATTTAATTTATTAGCCGCCAAAGTTACGGCTTTACGCATAATATCACGCTCTCTATCTGTCCTTGGTGTTTCTTGAATATTTCTTTCTCCTTTTACAGTAGATAACATTGTACCCATATATCTATTCCAAGTACGACTCCACCATAAATCCATAGTGATTGTATCTCCAATACCAATCATATTTTGATAGAAAGCACCAATTTTTTCACCAAAAATAAATGCTCCATTACGCTTACCAACAGCTATTATTCTTGTGTTTCCATCAACGTCAGGAACTCCCTTGTTGTATTTTCTAAGTTCAGATACAGGTTGAGTTTTTTCAAAGAACGCAATAAGTTTATTAATGTCTTTACCTACAGATTTGTAAACCTTTTCTATCTTGGTTAGTTGTTGCGCCACAATATTACCTCTAGATGTAAATCCCGCTGGCTTGGGATATCCTTTTTTTAATTGTGATTTTTTAGCTTCAAATAGTTTTGGTGTTCCATTTTTAAACGTCTCTGGATTTCCTAAAGCATCTACGCTTTGTACTATATATTTGGTTTTAGTTTCTCGAACCACAACGCCTGTACCTAAAGCCACGCCTTTTTTAGTAATAAAAGAAATTTTATCTTCCCCCCAGTTTTTAGCAAAATTTACGGCATCTCCGTTAGAGCGAATCCACAGAGTATATGCTGTCTTTAGGTTTTGGTTAGGGTTTGTTCCCGAAGAAGTGATTGCAAGAACTTGCTTGAACAACTTCATTTGATTGGGGTCTTCAAGCTCAGGCAATAAAACTTTCATTTTGTTTTCAAACTCAGTAATGTCTTCCATGTACCAAGTCATACCCGAATCTCTTGCTCCTTTATTTAATGTATACAAAGACTCTTCAAATATGTTTTCTAAAAATCTAGATATTAAATCTTGCTCAGAAGAATTTGGAGTCAACTCTGATTTTGCAAAGCCATTTAATATGTCTGCTACAACTATTTTTGTTGCATTTTTTTTAGGTGTTTCAACTCCTATAATATCTAAAGCTTCTTTTTGTTGCCTATTTGTTATTTTGCTTTTAGAATCTTTTTGTTCTTGCTTTAGTGATTGAACATCTTCTGCAACAATCTCTTCACCAGTAGACACCTTGCGTGTCAGAATATTAATTAAGTCTATTACACTTTCATCAGTCTTGCCAAATGTTGCCTCAAGCTTAATGCCTATTTTTTTAGCAATTTTTTTAAAAAACTCTATAATAGAATTCTTTGCTGGTTTAGGAAGTTCACTAAAGCCAAACTCTTCAGATGATAATAGACCAACTAACTCTGCAAGAAATTCTTCATCTTGAATTCCAGATTTATATTTTTCGCTAAACTTCTTTACTCTTTTAGCCAAGGCGCTATCTTTCGGTAGGCTCTTTCCAACCGACTTAACCATATCGGCAGCGATTTTTTGTAGTTCCTTAGAGTCTTTTACCTTGTCGATAAAGACCGCATGAAAAACCTCATGAGCAATTGTAGACCCCGTAGCCTTAGTTAAGTTAATATGAATAGTGTTTTTTGAAGGAATAAACTCACCTCTTCCACTTCTGCCTACCGCTAAAAGATAAGAGTCCTCGTTGTTGTGCAATATAATTTTAGTATTGGGTAGGATTTTTCTTATAGATCGAATAGCGGACTTTCCTCTTTTTATTAAAGAGGTTCGTTTTTTTCTTTCAGTAATTGGCAACTGAGACTCAGCGCCCTTTAAAAATAAATTGCCTTCAAGGTTAGTTCCTTCACTTTGAGTGTCTTCACTAACCTCAGCAAACTCTTCTCTAATGTCTTCTAACTCTTGAGCTTCAATTTCTTGAGGGCTTAACCCTGGCTCCGCAACCTCCTCTTCTGTAACTTCCTGAATCTGCGCCCCGCCATCAAGCTCTTGAGCTTCTTGGGGTGTAATCTCTTCGGTAGTAACTTGTTCGCTGGTGTCTCCTTCTCGAACTCCTTCGCTAACTCCGGCTTGTTCTTGTACATCCACCTCCTCTGTGCTTGACTCTTGAATGGCATCGTCTTCTTCTTTAACTGTTAATGATTCTTTTGTTTTTTCATCTAAAACGCTTTGAGGCGTAATTTCTTTATTAATTAATTTTCGGATCTGATCCTCTAAAGTTTTTTTCTTTTCAGCGTCTATTGACACACCCAAAACCTCACTCTCTTCCTTTAATGATTTAAGGTCTTGTTTTAGCACAGATAAAACAGATACATATGAATTTTTTTCTTTAGCCTTCATGTTTTTAAACTCAGGCTTATTATCAATTATCTCTTTAACTTCTTTAACGCTACTTAAATTATCTAATATCTCAGATTCTTGCTCAGGTGTCATCTTGCCTAACCTTCGCATATTGTAAACCCAAGACTGTATTTTTTCTCCAGAAATGTTATCAAGTTCTGAAGCCATGAAGCTTGTACTAGTTAAGTCGTTTGCTAGTTTATCATTCGCTTTGCCTGTAGCAATTCCATAAACATCTAAAGCTATGTTGGGAATGTTTGTTCCAGCCCCTCCTATTATTTCAGCAACGGTCTCTTGAAGACTAAACCCTTGTCCAGCAACCGCTTGAGCTAAAACTTCTCCCGACCCCTCTTGTGCAGGTCCGATGATAACTTGAGAACCTAAAGCCGTTCCAACTAAACGACCTCGTGAGATAGTGCTATACCTTAAGCCTTTAAGTGCTTTACTCATTAAAGTACCACCAGCCAAGTCCACTCCAGATATTGCAATAGCCCTTGGTATTCCAACCCTATCTGCCTTATCCCAAACCTCTTCATCTTGCATTGCATTTAGCATATCATCGGGATTAGATAAGTCGTAACCCTTTTCTCCTGCCGCTTCAAAAAACGCATTACCATACTCCACAATACCATTGGCTGCAGAAAAAGATGTAATCACACCACTAGTTAGTCCAGCGCCAGCACCAGGAAGGCCTCCCCTAGCGGCTCCAATACCAATTTGCGCTAAAGTGTTTGCGACTCCAAAACGAAGACCCGCAGGTAACATCATAGCAAGACTTTCTCCCATGAAAGAAGCCATGTATCCAATAGGGTTGTTTAATATTGCAGTCTTTAATTCATTTGCAGACTTAGATTGCTGAAACCTAGTCATGAGACGAGAAGTGGGAAGTTTAGATTGCTCTTCAAAATTTTTAGCCATCTCCTCAATAACCTCTTCTTTAGAAGAACCTGGAGTGCCTAGCATAACTGAAAATAATCCAACAATAGAATTACCCATTTTAGCACCACCTCTAATGGCGTTTAAAGTAGCCTTGTATCCATCTTCATACTCGCCATTTAAACTCTTGTTGTGTTGACGATTATAATAAAGCATGGACTTCTCATATTCCTTAGCTGCTAAATTAGATGTAGAGAGAGATGAATTAAATTCTTTGATTAGCCTTTCTAGTATTACAGAATCTTCTTCTGAAATAGTCCTTTGTCCTTTTTCTAGCTCAGACAAAACGCTAAATAAGTCTTTTCCAAAAATCCTTACAGACTCTTTTTCTACCTCCTTAATAATATCTTTTGCCTCTTTGTTGTAAGCTGCGGCTTGACTGCTTCTTTCTTTTCTTTTGGAAACCAAATACTCATCAAGGTCTTCTCTTAGCCTCTGGTTACTTTTGTCTTTTATAGTCGCTCTTAAAGGAGCACCTTTTGCTACCGTATACACAGATTCGCCTTTAGAGTCTACGATAAGCTTACTTATTTTATCAAACTCTTTTTGTTCGAGTTCGCTAAAGTCTGTAAAAGAAGGCAATCCTTGGCTATTAAAAAACTGAGGATACTTTTCTTTTATTTCTAACAACCTTTCGTCCTCTGTAATCTCTAGACCTGTACCTGTCATGGTCTGAGAATATTTGTTTATAATTTCATTAACCTCTTCAACCGCTAACTTTTTATTTAAAAGCTCGTCGTATCTCAACTCTAAAGCTCTAACCTCATCATAGTCTACGCCTCTGTCCTCATAAAATTTTCTTGTCTCTTTTTCTATCTCAGGGTCTAAATCGCCCGATAACCTTTCTATTGTTTGATCATCAATTAATGGCGTTATATCTTTTTCACCAATTTCAGTTTGCCTTTCACCGCTTAATTGTTTCAATGTAGTAAAAGGGCCTTCCCCAACCACATCCTCTGTTTCAGAAGATATGCTCGTAAGCTTTCCATCGACCTTTCTTTGCGTGCCAAAAGGCGTAGACTCTAAGCCCTCTTTTGGAATATTTATATCTCCAACAAAATCTTCACCTTGATTCTCTGCGGGGGTAATGGTTTCTTTGGGAAAGCTAACTTCTCCAACCATAGCCTCTGTTGTAGGAGATATGCTTGTAAGTTCACCATCAACCCTTGTTTTAACCCCAAAGGGGGTAGATTCTAGACCATCTTGTGGAATGTTTACATCGCCAACAAATTCTTCAACTTCACCTTCTGCAAAGCCCGAAGAACCATCCTCTGAAATAGATTCCGTAACGATTTCTTCTTTTTTTTTTAAAACAAAATCTTCTGCCCTTCCAACATCATAACCTTCATTTACTAAAAAAGAATGAAGTTCATTTCTTTTACTTTCGTCCTGCAAGGATGAGGTGAAATTATCAAAACTCCCTAAATCGTAGCCTTCTTTAGTAAAGAAGTCAAATAGCTCTTGAGCTTTTATTTCATTCATTGTTTACTTTTTTATTGCGATATTGGAGTTTTCTTTAGCTTTACTTTGTTTAACTCTTTTAAGTTTTTTAACGTAGTAGAATCTGTAACTACGCTTTCAATATCATTAATAGAAAGTTGTCTTCCATCTTCTGCAGCCGATTTAATTAAATCAATAAGGTTATAAACCTCAACTCTAGACTCGCGATATGTATCATATGGAAACTTGAGTTTTTCAATAACTCCAGGGAGAGAGATAGTTAAAGTTCTACCTCTAAACCCTGGTATATATGGGCTTTCTGAAGAAACCTTCAAAACACCTTTATATTCGGCAGGTAAAGATTTTACGAGAATCTCCTCTGTGGCTTCACCTATGGCTCTTCTGCCAACACTATTAATATGTTCTTGTGGAGTTTTAGTCTCACCATCGACCTCTATTTCAATAGAAGCCAAAGGAACTCCAGCGCCCTTTCGTCCTAGAGTTTTAGTTTCAATTAAGCTTCTAGGATTAGCCTTTGCGCCTGAAGCCACCCAATCATCATAAGCAACAGTAATATCATCTACGTCAGATGGCAATAACTTAGTGCCTGCGGCAATAGTAAAGTCTTCAAATGTGCCATCTTTGGGTATTTGGTCTGTAGACCCATCTGGGTATGTAAGAAGAATTTCATCTTGTTTAACTTTAACTCTAGGAGCGTCTTCTCCTAGCCTTCCAAGAATAGAACCAAGTGCAGACTCAACGTCTACTTGTCCTCCCGAATATATTTTTTCTAATTCATTAATATATCCAATTCTCTTATTTTTTTTCAAAGCCAATCCTCTGTTGTATTGTCTGTCAGCAGAACTCTCTTCTCTGCCTGTTTGAACTTTCTCTATACTTGCACGTATTCTAGAACGGAGAATCTCTTCTGCATCAGTTTTTTGTTCTTCTGTAAGCTCAGGATTAAATATAGATGTTCCATCTTTTTTCATTAAGATTTTTTTAGGGTCATCTTTAGCGACTTTAGGATCGCTAGTATATGAATAACCCGCCTGTGCTAATATGTCTCCAGTTGTAATATCTGAAACAAGAATACCATCTATTATATTTTTTTCTGCCTTTTGGTAATCTTTATTAAGCATAGCGCTTTTAATAGACTTAATGCCCCCTTGAGTTAGCGCAATGGTTGTAGGCTTTAATGTCTTTCCAGCGTCTATTACTGCCTGATCGATGTCTGGTCTATTAGCCCTATATCCCATTATTTGAGATAAGTTATTTACATCTAAAAGATCTTCGGGGTTGTTTGAAATCTTACCCGTTTCAGGGTCTCTTTTAGATATGTACATTCTGCCATTTACAGGGTTAACATATAAGGCTTGATTTTGAGCTCTATAAAACTTATTAAACATTTCGGTATTAAACTGCTCACTAGCGCCCGCCTCGTTATTTTGGACTCTCTTCAAAAGTTCATCTTGTTGTTCAGCTTGAGCCTTTGCTGCCTCAGCAAGCTGATCAACGCCATCATTTACAACCTGTCTTTGTTTTAAAAATTCTGAGGGTCGTAATCCGTTCCAGCCACCTTTTTGCATTTCTGTCTGCTGCATCAATAAAAAATCACGGATTTGATCAGCGGCATCCATGTAAAATTCACCATTAAGCTTGTCTTGATTTGCCGCTAGCTTATTGATTTCATTGACATCCTCAATAGTTTGAAGTTCAATCTCCTGCCTTTCATCTTGCCTTCTCTTACTTTCTTTAGCTAAATCATCAGATAATTGACTTCCAATAGCTCCCCAATCCACGAAAGCCTTGTCGTCTCTTTTTACATATCCATAAAACGATTTTGCCATTGTAATATATTTTTAATTATCCTGGAAATCCGTAATTATTTCCTCCAGTAATATTTATTTCTTCACCCATGTCAATGCCAGGCATTTGAGATGTTACACCACCCATTAATCTATTTCCTTGAAGAAGGTAATCATTTGGATTATATTCCATATTCCCCCCAGCTTCTCCAATTGCTTTTAAAGCTTTTTTATTTTTTAAAAAACCATAAAGAGGATTTAGTGTTTGATCACTAAAAGCGCTAGTAATAGCTCCAGTTAAAGCTTTTGTTCCACTCGACAAAGCAGCGCCTCTCTGTTCTTGAGCCTGTGCGGCGGCGGCTTGTGCATTTGTAGCTTCAAGTTTAGCTATATCTGCAAGGTCATCAAAAGACCTAGCCTCGTCTTTAGCTATAAGCTTGTCTCTTTCAAATAAAGCGTTAGCCATTTTATTTTGTATTCCCTGTTGAGCGCTAGTTACTCCCGCTTGAACGCGACCAACGCCCCCTAATATACCTCTTGCCCCAACTTCTCTTAAGGCTTCAACTCCTTGTTGTTGTTGAGCAGTTAGCTCTCTTTGAGACAACTCGTAGGCCTCTAATGGAACTTGAACTTTTTCATAAGCCAAAGCGCCCGCAAAATCTTTTGCGTCACTAATAGCTTTTTGTGCTGACTTCTCAGCGTCTTTCATTAGTTTATTTTGTTTAGCTGATTGAGCATAGCTAAGACCTGCTCCAATTAGCTTAGGTAAAACTACTTTTGCGGCTGCAGCTAAAACTTGAGGTGGAATTGGTATCATAATACTGTAATCTGAGTTAATACAAAGGTAACTAAAATCATGGATATGATTTAAAGATACTAGATTCTACGCTAAATAATTCAACATGGGTGGTGTTTGTGTTTGTTAAAGTAAACTCACAATAGTAACCCATCACCCCTTGAGACTCTGCTTGAGGGTTTTTCACTACAAAAATAAAGTTTCCATTTGCAGGCGCTGCACCTGAGACGTTGACAGTTATTGTCTTTCTGTCTGCAGAGATAGCCGTTATAGCACCTACCTCTAGCTGAGGACTTAAGTCCTTGTATATGACGTCTCCAATACTTACAATTCCGTCTACTGCAAAAGTAAATAATAAGGTATAAGTAGTTCCAGAAGGATTAGCAACTGTTGTCACTTGACCTATGCCATCTATAGACCTCATGTGAAAATTAACTGGAGATGTGTTTGCCCTTATAAAAGAATAATAACTGCCTTCCTTTTCTTTAAAGAAAGACGAGTCTATAACTCCAGTTTCAAGATTAGTGGATAGTGTCGCACCCCAAGGAGAATTAGACTCCAAAGACAAAGTCTTAAAGGCTTTAACCTCTGTTGGGCTAGGATTAAAAACAGTGGTTATAGTAGAAGAGTGGTTCGTGCCATAAAATTTATTTCTAGCTAGGTTTGTGTTATGCCTATACAGATTGCCTTGATTGAACGTATACAAATAATTATTCATTCCAATTATATACTCAGGTATATAAGAATAAAAAGAGGGAAACCCTTTAACTGACTCGCTATATGTTATAGTATAATCACTCATGATACACATCCTATTGTTAGTTCATAATCGGTATTTCCCGCAGGAATAATCTTAACAACTGCCTGTGTTGGGTACTTGGTTGTCTTAGGTACTGATAGTGTTCCGCTAGAAGTAACGGCTCCACTAGTGGTAGTGACACCATTGTATATCACAGTAAAAGTTATATTGCTAGCAATTAATCCAATCGTGTATGTTAAAACAAAGGCATTACCACTTGCGCCCACATTGCCAAGTTCTACAGTAAACTCTCTAACCACCGCATCATTTGCATTAATTTGCGCTCCACAAGGGATAATGGTTTCAGGCATATCAACCTCATTGTCTTTTACAGACAATACATATTCATTCATATAAGGATCATAGCCCCCTAGTTTTTGTCCATCAAAAGACTCAATAAACCTATCCCTAAACCACGAACGCATACCATAGTTAGATATTACCTCTAGTTTTTCGTTAGTACCCGCACCTGTTAATTTTAAAACCGCCCCTCTTTTGGCGTCTGTAAAGTAACGATCAAAGCCATATGCGGTAAAGCTTTCTGGATTTAAACTAATACCATACTCTTCGATTCTTGCAATCTGCTTTCCTAAAACTTCAGGTACTGATGTTATTGCACCACCACCAGCCGCATCTGAAAGTAAATTCTTTCCCGCTTGCACATAACTTATTTTATCTTCTTGAAGACAAAGAATATCCGTCTCCCTAGCGTGAAGTTTTTGAATAGAGCCAAAATCTATCTCTAAATCCTTAAAATTAGCTAGTGCTAAATTAAACTCATTAAGTTTATTTACGTTAGACGTCGGGTTATATACACCGCTATAGGTTAAAGAACTTGCATTGCGTACTTGCTTGTATCCTTCTAAGGAAACAGAATTTGTTCGGCTTCCTATAGAAACAGAACTTCCTGCAATTAAGTCTTCTATTTTAATACCCTCAACTCCATTGCCAAAGGTATATGCGTTAAAAAAGTCTAGATTAATAATGGCTGGTTGAGATCCTGTTTGCGTTTGAACATTCCCAGAATGAAATCTATTTGTAATAGAAAAACTTTGAGAACCTTCATAAAAAACACCTTCTGCAACAAGAGATGGCCTTGTTTCAAATACTAAAAAGTCTACATCACCACCAGCTGTATAGCTAAAGTTATTAGCAACCACCTTGGCATATAGACCTGCTTTTGAAAATATCCCCGTTGCAGCTTCTATCGTTATATCTAAAACTTCAACTTCTACTAGGTTATTTAAAGGGCCTACACCGTCTACCTTACATACTAATGTATCTCCTACAGAAAACTTTGTTTGGTTTTCACCCTCTAAAAGCATAAATATGGTATTGGTTACTCCTAAAACTTCAATATCAGATTTTTTTATGTAAACAGTTTCAAAAGAGCCTTGAGAGACTTGTAGAGCGAATTTATATCTAGTTGCCCATGGCGGGGCAAGGTTGTTTATTGTAGCCTTAAGATAATTTCTAGTGTCTGATGCGCTTACAGGAACAAATTGAGTATTTGTTTCAGATGTTAATACAGTAGAATTTCTTCCTTCTGCATCCATATATATTAAACCTAACTCATAATCTCTATTACTATGAAGCGTTCTATTGTAGTCGCTTTTCATGTAGCTAATAATAGGATTAACAACTTCAACATAAAAAGCTAACTTGTCAGTGCCACCAGCAACAACATACATCATAGCAGGAGACTGAAGCCTTACTAAGTTAGGTTGTCCAGAAGTAGAATTTATGTTAAAAGATTGATTATTGGTTCCGCTTCCGTTAGGCGCAGTTCCAATAAAAGTGCCGTTTTTTTCCCATTTTTTCTCTTGAAAATTATCTTGATTAAATTGATCAATAGGTACAGGGATATCACATCCAAACTTGTCTCCAAAAGTCAAACCCTTACACAAATTGGGAGTGTTTTGCATTGTTGTGCTACCAATTGCCGCTTGAAAAGATGAACCGTTAGTTATAAAATCATATATACTAGAGTAGTTTCCATCTACCGTTATCTGTATAGATGTTCTAAAGGTACTAAACGTACTACTGTCCGTGTAGGTGGGACTAGATGTTCTAGCTTTAAATTTAAAACCAAGGTCTATTGTTATTATGTCTCCAGTTTGTAGAGTTACATTTGAAAAATTAAACTGAGCAGAGTCGTTTGCCACTGTAAAAGGTTGAGTGGTAAATCCATCATTATATGACACTCCACTACTTACAACAGAAGCGCCAATTTGATCAGAACTCACAACGGACTCGCTAACTAAATCAGTAGTATAGTTTATAAGTAGAGGCTCTCCGTTTGGGTTTGTTACATTGTAACCTTCCACATAGTTACCATAAAATATGCGATTACCCATTTCGGTCTGAGCTTTTGCTTTTAATGGAACATTATCAAACAACCTCAAGAGCTCGCTCTCCGGTAGCGTTGTAAATACTTTGCTATTGGAAAACTCAACAACTTGAGTAGAGTTATCTGCCCACCCTTCTTCTTCTTTAGTAAACTTTTGAATAACATTTATAACATTAGAATTACTTTGCTTAAAACATAAGTCTATTCCAATAACACTAGCGGGTCCTGTGTTAATAGTTATATCGGCGGCGTTAAATGAATTTAACATTCCAACATTAGAATAAATTTCTTCATTAACTTCATAAGGTGAAGGAGCAAATGCCGCTTCAGAAAATTGAGATAAGGCGCTATATTCTCCATCGCTGTATTTATATCTATAAGCAAAAGATATAAATCGAGTCTCCATAAAATCATCTTGACCAGCTATGTTTTTTAATGCAAAAGTTGGAGAACTAATTGGAGATGGTCTTAAAACACTAATATCACCTTCAATAAAAGATGTAGGATACTGCCTAGTAACATCAATACGACGAGGAGGATTTAAGTCATCTGTAAAAAACAAGAAGTTATCAATTAAGTTTACTCCAGTTATTAAGAACTTAGGGTCAAAGTTTAAAACAGATGTAGAGATTAAGTGATAGTTAAGGGCTTGAATGTTGGTATTATACGAAACCACCATGTCTACACCCCTAGTAGGGTCATGTACAAACCAATATAAAGTCTCTTGCGTTCCGTCCTCATAAGCGCCAATACAGACAGCGTTTGTACTTAAGCTACTTCCGTTATACTCTAGTGTGGTTATCTTAGTATTTCCTTTTGTATTTTCTAAAGCTCCAATGGTACTTCCTTCAGTTGACCCTAGTCTTACATTTAAAGCATCACGATATTCTCCTAAAGGAAGAATTCTTTCATCGACGCCCTTGTTCATGCGCCCCTTAAGAAAATTAGTTTTTATGTCCATATTACTTAATCCACTTATCTTGACCACGTAAATTCATTAGCAATCGACCAGGGTGAATGTTACTGATTCTTATTTTAGCGTTTCGCAGTAATGCTGATTTTTCTTTTCTAGCTCTGTTTACAATATACTCTTGTACGTTTAATTTAGACGTTAAGATGGCATATTTAACGTAAGCGTATACATACTCCTCAAAAAGTTTATTTACGCTAATAGAGGCAATGTCTCCACCCTCCATTCCATCAGATACATACTCAAGTATGGCAATTTTATCTAGCATACCAGAACTAAAGTTTATAACTCCAGCTTTTTTGTCTATCCTAAAAGTAGGGTTGGCGTTTGCAGTCTCGGTGTTTAGTCCAAACCTAGCTCCAATATTGTATTCGAAATACCAAGAGCCATCACAACACCATCCTTCCTTGCCATTAAAGTTAGGATTGTTTTCGTTTAGATATATACTTTTCTTGGTTCCCTTTATTCTGTCTAAATCTAAATTAGAGTATTCAGGCTTTAAAATGTTACCATTCTCATCAAACAATATTCTACTCTCGTTGTCTTGAAGGTATGCGCTTGTAGAATTTATCTGAATGTTTTCAGTAAGAGGGAAGATAACCCCATCTCTATATAGAGATACCCTTACCCAGTTCACATAGTCAGACGGCAAGACAAATCTTAATTCATTGTCTACGCTTAATTCTAGAGCCTTAATCTCTTTGAAGGCATCATAGTTTAGCTCTTGAATAGCTCGCTTGGCATGAAACAACACTTGATATCTCTCTGCATTATTTACCAACTCATTGTTGCCCGCGTATATCGCCATAAAATTATTTACAATATCAGACAGGCTAGTGTACTGATAAGAGCCCCAATTTGTGTTTTCTGCGGGATTCGCTCCGTTTGTGTAATATTGAAACTGAGTTAAGTATGCCATGTCTTATTTTTCTGATTGAGTTTCTTGCGCTTCTTGACCTGTTGCAAAGTTTACAACATCCGCCTCTCTTATTGATAGACCTGCGTATTGCAAAATCTTAACTACTAAGCTAGGCTCATCTGTAACTGGCAACTCAAAGTCTTGATAGTCTGCCGCGGACTGATTAAACACCGGCTCGCCTGAGCTTAGTGTAGACCATGTCCACTTGGGGTCTAAAGGGTTTCTAATATAGTAAGAGTCTACATTGGTAGCTCCATTAATAGTTGTAGGGTACACCTCTATAATATTACCTCTCTGAACATATACCGGAAAAGCAGTAGTGGGAGCTAATAGGTTTGTTGCTATTAAGCTTCTTATCTTATTCTCTTCTACCTTCTCTATCTCTACGCCTGGTTGTCCCACTCCGACGGTGTTGTACTGAACAACATTTAAAAGATAGTAGTCTGAAGGTAAAGTGTATTTGCTTGTATTAGGGGTGACTTGAGCTAAGGTTGCTGTCTTAGAAAAGGTAGAGATAACCTCTTCATATCCTTTGCTTATGTCAGGAAGTCCCGTGCCCGACTGACGAGCGTTTTCTTTTACCACCTGATAGTTTAGATTATAAAAATAATCCTCAAAAAGATCCAACTGTGCTTGCTTAGCAAACAAGTTAAAATCTGAGGGGGATATATATCCGTAGTTATTTTTATTTAATACCGATAGTACAGTATTCCTTACTGAGTTTATCATTTTTAAAAGGTTTTAACAAAGATAGACAAAAAAAAGAGGCCTCTTTTGAGGCCTCTAATTCGTAATAATGAGTGCAATAGATTAAGAGAATGCAGTCATTGTAATTGAAGTCACAGTCTGACCACTAGGTAGAGCTACTGGTGATACAACATTTGTCCAGCTAGTCTCTGCAGCAACGACTAAAGCGTCATTGATTGCGTCAACCAAAGCTTGTGTTGAACCAACTGTTACACATACTAGATGATGAGAAACAGACCCTGCTAGGTAAATGTCTAGGCGTGTTGCGCTAGCTCGTTCTACATAAATGCCCTCTCCACAAGGAATCAACTCAGTTCCTGCTCCTGTTACTAAAGAAATATATTTTGCCATCAGTTAAAAATGTTAGATGTTAATAAAGTACAAAGATACTCAAAAAAAAAGACCCCATCTCTGAGGTCTCTCTTTGTGTTTAGGTATTTTATTTCTGCTTTTCTAAAAGCTTAAGTGTTTCAACACCCTCGTCACTCTGCAAATATGAAGCCACAATATAAGTGGCAGACTCCCCAAAAGGAACCGTTAACATTTTTGTTTTGTTATTGGGTAAGTTAAAGTATACGTCTTTGTTTTTATTACGCATCCCTAGTAGTCCATCTTCAAAGAACTTAGCAACCTTACTCTCTAGCTCAAGCATAGGGTCGTTAAGTAAATCTAAAAACTCAAAAGGGTTCTGCTTGGCAAAGACCAACACATCTCTTTTTAACTCTGCGGTAGTCATCTTGTCAACAGAAGCGCCTAAGAGAACACGAGATATGTTCTCAAGCATGTCTAGTGTTAAGCTACGAGCTGCAATCAAAGCATCTACCTCCGCGTCAAGGCTCTGAACCTCTTCTTTAGCCTCAGCCTCTTTGTTAACCTCCACAAATATATCACCAAACCCAGGGTGGTAAGATAAAAACTCTTGGAGAACAGGGTTGTCTTTAGGAACATGCAAAAAGCCATCATCAAAGATTATAGGCTCAACAATAGCAGTTCCATCTTGCTCGTCTTCAAAAGGTGATTTTTGGTTTCTAGCATATCGAAGAGGTCGATTGCTAGTCCCATCAAAATACAATAGAGGCTTACGACGAGTGTGTCGTGATGCTAGCATAAATGATAATGGTGGGGTTTTTCTTTTTAGGACATAGTTCATGTCCACGGAATTCTTATTTTTTTTCATTAGATATAATTTAATATGATTTAAAAAAAGGGGGAGAGACTAACCCTCCCCCGTTGAGTTTATTTATCCTTCAAACAAGAAGAAGTTGTTAGCACCTAAAGTACAAACAGCACGCTCAGAAAGGTAGTTAACCTCCATTGCGTCAAGGCTACTTGTAGCAGCGCCTCCTGCAGAACCTGTGATCCAAGTCTTATATCGACGATCTTCAGTCTCTGAAGCACGATATCTAACGTGAAGGAAAGGACGCTTAGCGTTCTTACCAAGGATTTGGTCATAAACAGTAGTAGATCCAGCAGGAACTAAAAGCCCTGAAATCTTACCAGCATTTAAACCACCACGCATAGTTGGGTCGTTCAAGTATTTCCAGTCAGTCTTATAGAAGTCATAACCACGAGAAAATCCTTTGAAACCTAAGTTTAAAGCCATCTCTTCGTCATTATCAAACAATCCGTAAGAAGTACCACCTGCTCCATAAGCGTTTTGTGCAGCCAACATATCGTCAACGTCAAAACCGAACTGACGGTTTAAGAAAATAACATTCTCTTGGATAGCTCCTTGCTTGTCTAATCTTTCGATCATAGCATCAAAGTCAGCCAATGTAGTTGGATTTCCTCCAGACCAAACATTACCTCTAGCTCCCACAACGTGGAAGATACCTTCAGATCCTTTGTTTCCAACATCACCTCCAGCAGCGATTGCTCCTGATCCAGCAACAGCAGGAACAGCCTCAACCATAGCAGTCTCTAGGTAATCCTCAAAACGTAGACGAGTCTCGTGCTCTGATTTCATGTACCATAGGTATCCAGAAGCACCATTCTCAGTAGTTACCTCTACCCATCCAATCTGAGCCATGTCAGAACCAGAAACAGCATACTTGTCTTTGATAATGATAGGAGAGTTCTCAAAAATTGAATCGTCAGCCTCTAAAGACTCAGTCATTCCATTTGTTCCTTTCTTAAATTCAGAACCATAGATAAAGATAGTGAACTTGTCAGTTGTAGCTGCAGTCATACCGTTTGCTTCATAGAAAGCAACAGTGAATTCCTTAGCGGCATAGTCTACTGCGGTTACAATAGCCTTATTAGTTGTTGAAAGAGCATTAGCGGAAAACATAACAGTCTGCCCAACTCTGATAGCGATACCTCCAGTGTTTGGATTAAGCGTATCGTTAACATCAAATGTTGCAGTGTCTGCATTAGTTAAGCCCGATTTTGGCGTAACATCAACATACTTAGTGTGAAGTCTTCCTTGCTCAGCCCATTTGATAAGGTCAGAGTTAGAAGGCATTTCAGCGCCAACCATTCTCAAGAAAGAAGCTACGGTACGGTTACCGTATCTCTCAAATTCCTTTTCATAAGTATCAGGAAGATACTGATTCAAGAAATTGAAGTTAGTAATATAATTTGTGGCAAGCGCTACGCGCTCGGCACTGGGTTGTAAGTCAAACCCGGGAACTGCATCTACAGCCATAATAATTTATTTTTAATCATTTATTTTTATTTGAACGGATCCTCAAGCCACGACCAGAGTCACTGCTTACGGACTTCACGTTGAACCCGCCTTTACTAAGAGTCTGTGGCGCTTGCCTAATGTCCATGTTAATGTTCTTAGACTTTCTAGCTACATTGTCTACAGCGTCCGCCATGCCTTGTTCATAAAAGAACTTAGCTGCGCGTTCTGGGTTCATCGCCATTGCTAGGGCTTTATGGTATCCTTTGGCGTCATCAATAACACCATCCTTATTAACGTACTTTGAAATAAAGTTGTTAAGATCAGATTGAGTCTTTTTGATTTCCGCAGCTTCAGCCGGAGAGTAGACTATATCCCTATCATTAACCTTGAATTCAAAACCTTTAAATTCGTTATTGAAGTATTCGTCAGTCTTCTTTTGAAACCATTCGTACTTTTTAAGTTCATCCTCTTGGGCACTTAAAACCTTCGCTTGATATTCCTTGTAAGCATTGATTTCTTCTTGGTCTTTTGTAGAAGCTGCACCCGGGCTTGACTCAAGAGGGGCTTTATACTTCTCTTTTTGATCCTCAAAAAAGTTCTTTGCTTTAGCAAGTTCTTTTTTCTTAGCTACCTTCTTACGCCTAATGTCTGACTCTTCATCAATCTCTTTATCATAACCGAACTCTTCTTCAATCATAAAAGAGATGTCATCACTGTCAAGTCCATCTTCTTTGTTGGCATAATATCTCGCTAAGAGAGTATTGTCGTCTAGGTCATCAAAGTCTTCATTTAGTTTCATGAAGTCATTAATGCCTCGACCTGTTTCTTTTTTATACTTTAAATAAGCCGACACATCTTCTGGTAAATCTTCAGCTTGCTCTCTTTCAGAAAACAATTGATCTACAGAGTCAATCTGCTTATCATAGCGGTTTTTAATATATGAAAGAACGTCTTCCTCTTTAAGTGAGGAACTCTCTTTTTCAGCTTCTACAACCGGAGCCTCCTTTGGTGTTTCCTCTGGAGCTTCCTTTATGGTTGCTTCTTCTGTATTCTTTTCTGAGGTCGTTTCTCCTTGAGAAATTTCCTCTTCGTGTTTGGCTAACAATTCGTTTTCAACTTCTTGAACAGACTTTGTTTGAGCCTCACCGACTTCTCTTACTTTTATTTCCATGGATTTAATTTAATTGATACAAAGTTATGATAAAAAAAATATTGTTTATCTAGGGTTAAACTCCGCTAGATCAAAGCCATCTAAAGAGTCTTCATTAGACTCAAAACTCACTGGAGGTAAATTGTTTTTTCTTTGCTCAATAAGTTTAGATTGTTCTGTGTTGGCTTGAGATATTCTTTTAGCTTTAGCTTCTTCTCTGTTTTTTTCCCTACTATCAATAGCCGCCTCTTGAACTCCTTTAATTTGCATTTGATACTCAAACTCAGTAGACATTAATTCTTTTTTAAGCATTGCCTCACTCTTTAGCTTCTCTATCTCAAAGGCAACTTCTGCTTGTTTGATTTGCATTTTACCTTGAGTTTCGGCTTGTATTTTCTGCATAGCCATCTGTGCAGCCATCTGTTGAGATTGAGCGTTTATCTTAGCTTGAGATTGTTGCTTCATCATTTCAGATTGTTGCTCTTCTTTCTTGTGTTGCTTTCTTTTTACTTTAAGCAATTGATTAGCTAACTTAATGTTTTTGATTTCTCTAATATCAATAGCATCCTCTAAACCAATAGCATCTCTAGATAAAGCCATTTGTATATTAGATTCTAATTGAGCTTTTTCTTCTTCATCTG
>Ga0098042_1000155_pt1 | contig 24796 bp, 29 predicted proteins | sample 9_EtaG_FD_75066 | JGI IMG/M metagenome (GOLD analysis project Ga0098042, IMG submission 75066) | Marine viral communities from the Subarctic Pacific Ocean - 9_ETSP_OMZ_AT15188 metaG | ecosystem: Environmental > Aquatic > Marine > Oceanic | place: Pacific Ocean | collected 2015-01-10
ACGACGTATGCGCTATTGAAACACCGACGCTGACGGCCAGCTGGCGGCCAGTGGCACACGGGCGCACGATTGAAGCGCTAGAAAATGCGGCAAATGCGCACGGCTTGGACGTCGTGCAGTCGAAGCATTTGCTATCTCGCGAAGGCGCGCGATATTTTGGCTTGTTTCAAGTCAATATTCCGAGCGCTAGCGGCGACATTGCAAGCGTGCTAGGTTTGCGCAATTCACACGACAAAGCATTCCGCGCTGGTATAATGGCGGGCGATGCGCCGTTTGTTTGCAGTAATCTATGCTTTCATAACGAAATTGTGCTCGGCCGAAAGCATACGGCTGGCATGAATTTGCGCGTGCTCGGCCAGCTAATGCTCGAAGCTATTGACCGACTAATCAGCGCGCGCGGCGTTATTGATGACCGCAACGAGCGAATGCGCAATGTTACTTGCTCGGACCGCCAAGCGCACGATATTATATTGAAGGCCGCACGCAATGGCGCGTGTGCGCCGTCGCATATCGGGAAAGTTGCGGACCAGTGGCACAAGCCAGAACACGCCGAATTTTCGGGCGAGAAAAACGTTTGGCGCCTACAGAACGCGTTTACAAACGTGTGGCGTGGCACGCCGAGCGCAACGGCCAGTCGATCAGCGGCGCTGGCGCAGGTAATAAACGCCGAAACGGCTTGCGTTTAAAACTGCAGACTAAGCTTAAATGCTTTGCAAGGTCGCCGAAAGGCGGCCTTTTTTGTGGCCTATGTCTAAACATACACACAACAGCGGCCTAGCGCGGCCTTTAAAGCGCGATATACTACAGCGAGCACACGAGACTTGTGGCACGCTTTCGCAACCCAGCAAAATGCCATGTTTTGGCTTTTCACTACCAGCGCAACGTTGCCAAGTAGGCGGCAAACTGCAAAGCGTCAAAAATTCGACGTGCTTTAAATGCTATGCATTAAAAGGCAATTACTTGCGCGGCAATGTTCGCAACGCGCTAGAATTGCGCTACAGCAAGTTAATGCAGGCGCAGGCCAGCGGAAAGCTGGACCAGTGGGCCGAGCAAATGGCGGCGCAGATTAACGCTTGCGAGAAAAGCGGCTTTTTTAGATGGCACGACAGCGGCGACATACAAAGCGCGGCGCATTTGCTGGCCATCTTTAAAGCGTGCGAGTTAACGCCGCATATAAAGCACTGGTTGCCGACTCGCGAGCTAAAGCACACACGAGAGGCGCTAGCGGCGCGTAAAAAGCCAAGCAATCTCACAATTAGACTTAGCGCATTAAAGCGCGAGTTTCCGCCAAGCGCGGCCGTGGCTGAAAAGCTGGGCGTGCAAACTTCGACCGTAAGTTGGACCGATAGCGGCGCGACGTGTGGCGCCAATAAAAACGGCGGCGAATGCGGCGAATGTCGCGCGTGCTGGGCGCCAACTGTGGCTAATGTCGATTATCCGTTGCATTAAAATGATTGCGCTAATATTAACGGCGGCCGTGCTTTCCGTGGGCGTGCTTTGTATAATCGGCGCTTTTATCGTGCGATAAATTGACGGCGGCGCCGACGGCCAAACGAACGGCGGCCAGATTTGCGGCCCAAAATCGACGCAGCAATTTTCCATACCCTAGGGGTAAAATTTTTATAATTATTTTTATTGACCAGCGAATTAAATTTCAGTCAAATCTGTTTTTTCGAGCAGTCAAATCTGTTTTTCCACCACAAATTTATGACGTATCTGACAATTATTTTAGCACTAATCGCAGTAGAATCTACTGACAATGACAACGCAATAGGAGACGATGGGCTTGCTTACGGGTGCCTACAGATGCACGCGGCCTATGTGCAGGACGCCGCAGAGTATGCAGGGGAGCAGTGGGTGCATGGGGATGCGTTTGATCGGCAAACATCCATTGATATATTCCTTGCTTACATGGCACGCTACGCAACCGAAGCCAGATTGGGCAGGGTTGTGACGGCCGAGGACATAGTGCGCATCCACAACGGCGGCCCGAACGGCTGGAAAAAAGAATCTACCAAACCACACTGGAACAAAGTCAAATCTGTTTTAGTTAACACACAACCACACACACAACCATGAAAAAACTAATATACCAACTACACACAGAAGTGCAGGATGCACTTAACGAACCAGAGCCACACGATTATTACGAGCGGCTAGAAAGAATGGAAGCTTTAGTAAAGAAGCTTAGAGCTGAAAGCGAGGGAACTATGATTCTGTCTCGGACGGCATACAACAAGGGGTTTTCGGATGCTATGGCTGGGGACAACTTCAACCCGCCGTATAAGATTAATGATGATCGGCACGCAGACTACTCTTTTGGATTTCAAATAGGATGCAAAGAATACGAGGCATAGATCACATGAAAAAGCCAATACAATACAATCGCTATCTTATCCACCTCTCGATGATCAACCGTTACCTATGCTATCCTAAAAGCATGACGGCAAAGACGTATCATCGGAACAACAAGGACGACCTGCTTGAGATGGCAAAGGATATTAACCAGTTTGAGGATGCTGAGCTGGTAGCCTTGACGCCAGCAAGAGACGTTGAAATCCATGATGGTATGAAGTATACCAACACCAGAATAAATGGAGACGAGATGCGCCTTTCTATGGCCGATGTTATACCTGTTGGGGGTCACACTCTCGCCGATCCTAACTCAAGCTTCTAAGGGTATTTTTGTCCCATTAAACGCTATTCCTGCCACAAAGGGCCTGATTCGTAATGAGTCAGGTCCTTTTTCTTTGGTCAAATCTGTTTTTCTGCTCATAGCGAACGATCAATCTTGACTCACCTCTATATGTATACATATATAATAGTTAATAACTTGTTAACAACTAGTATAGAATACAGTTATAGCTACTTAAAGAAAGAGTTATACTACATTCTATACTATATTCTATACAACTAGTTATACTATACTTGACAGTTATAATAAAGTAATACTACAACTATCCTTAATGCAGAAACTAGATTTTCCAAACAAGGATAAAACAACAGAGACGGAGATGTTGTCAAAGGGAGTAGATAAACTCCGTTCTCACGTAGAGTCAGCTCGTAACAGGGAAGCAGAAGCTGAGACTTGTTACGGTCAACGACTGCTACGAGAGGCTGTTCCTTTGTTAGTAGATGGGATTGAAGATTGGTTTAAGCAACAGCGTAAATCTCCTAATCCAAGTAACGCTTATCACGAACTTTTTCAGCTGAGTCCTAAAGTTGTTTCATTCATAGCACTAAAAAGCATAGTAGATACACTGACACAGCGAAGGGCGTTAGCTTCTGCGGCTATAAAACTAGGAGCACTTGTAGAGGATGAAGCACACTTCGGAGCATTCTCAGAACATCCTAACTTTAAACAGATACTACAGGGGGCTGACAAACGCCCTAACTATAAGAAGAAGCGATACTATGTTATCCACTCTGAGAGAGGTGAAGTATCAAAAGGATCGGCCGAAGAGTGGGAGCGGTGGGGAACTAGAATTAAGCTCCATATTGGAACTGTTCTAATTACACTGATCAAAGAGTATACTGGCTTGTTGGATTATGTTATGATCCAGACCACGAAGAGAGGGCCAGCTCGTTTTATACAGGCAACGAAGAAAACTCAGGAGTGGATAGAAGAGATGATTCGTTATAACGAGGGTCTCGATCCTTTCTGGATGCCACTACAGGAGTTTCCTAAGCAGTGGGCAGACAAGTGGAGTGGCGGTTACGATATAGAGAACGGCTTGCCGCCAGTCAGTATTATTAAAACAAAGGATAAAGCATTCTTACGCAAGAATGAGGAGCCTATGACTGAGGTCATGTCCTGCCTTAATCATTTACAGAATACTCCGTGGTCTATTAACAAGCCAGTGTTCCAGACCCTATCAGATATATGGGATGATAATATAAAGATTGGATCACTACCAGCAAAGGAGGATGAGGAACTGCCGCCGCTGACCGAGGAGATGAAAGAGGACCCTAACGAACTTAAAATGTGGAAGCGTAGGGCCGCACAAGTTTACGAGTTTAACGCCTCCACGAAGAGTAGACGTCTGCTGGTAATGAATACAATCATGATGGCGAAGAAGTTTGCCGACAAAAGATTGTTCCTTCCGCACCAGTGTGACTTTCGGGGGCGTGCTTATGCGATCCCTGCTTACCTTAACCACATGGGGCCAGACTTTAGTAAAGGGCTGATGAGGTTTGAGGCTGAAGAACCAGTTACAACCGACGCTCAATTAAAGTGGCTTCACGTTCACGGCGCTAACACCTTCGGCATAAAAGGAACTTATGACCAGAGAGTAGCTTGGATAGAGGAGCATCAGGATAAAATTATAAACCTAGCTACAAACTACAGGGCTGAGTTAGATTTTTTAAATGAAGCTGACGAAACCTTTCAGTTTATAGCTTACGCTCACGAGTTTAAGCGTCTGCACGAGACTAAAGGCACCTTCAACACTACATTGCCTTGCCAGATGGATGGCACAAACAACGGCCTGCAAATTTTAGGGATGTTAACAAGAGATGAATCATCTTGTATTGCTACCAATGTGGCACCATCTGACATACCACAAGATATTTACGGTATTGTAGCCTTGAGAGCACGCGAGACGATGGCCCAAGACGATAACCCTTTTGCCAACCTATGGCTACAGTTTGGTATAACCAGAGCGTGTGCCAAACGCCCTACAATGACACAACCCTATGGCTCAACCCCGCATAGTTGCAGAGCCTATGTCAACGGTTGGTATCTTGAGCAAGTGAGAGCAGGTAAGCCTGATCCATTTGACGAGGAAACTCGGTTTCAAGCTACCGCCTACCTTTCAACTCATATCTGGAATGCCATCAGTCATGTTGTCGGCCGCCCAAGAGAAGCGATGGCTTGGCTACAGAAGACAGCAAGAAAGCTAGCCAACGCTGAGAAGCCTATGTATTGGGTCAGTCCCTCTGGCTTTCCTTGCTATCAGGCATATCCCAAGTGGATGGAGAAGTCTATCCGTACTAAGATAGGTGAGAAAGTATACCGCGTTAAGTTCCGTGAGGATACAGACAAGCTTTCCCCGAAACGGCAGGCGCAGGGCAGTTCCCCAAATTTTGTGCATAGTCTGGATGCGGCTTGCCTACACCTAACCGTGAATCGATGCGCTGAACAGGGCATCAACAACTTTGCAATGGTTCATGACAGCTATGGCACACACTGCACGCAGGCCGATAAGCTTGCTTACGAGATACGCCAGTCAATGCACCAAATCTTTAGCGACGATCAGTTGTTAAACCTAAAAACACACCTAGAGCATATCAACGAGTTGACACTCGACCCGTTGCCAGCTTATGGTTCCTTCGACATCAACGATGTCTTAAAATCAAAATATATATTCTCATGAATAAAAAAACCATAACCACACCAAAGGGGATTGCAAAATATCCTCACGTTAACGAACCCAACACTCGCTTCAACGCTATGGGCGAATACAGTTGTCATATTATTGTGTCCGATGAGGACGGTAACGCATTCCGCGAAAAGGTCGAAAGTATTTTCGATGCTGAGTATGAGCGAGAGTGCATCATCCATAAAAAGAAACTCAAGAAGTCTGAGCACTTCCCTATCTTAAAAGACGAAGATGGCCAGTGGCTCATTAAGACAAAGCAGGTTGCTAAAGTAGAAGCTAAGAGCGGAGACGTCTACAGATTTGACGTTAAGCTTTTTGATTCTAGTGGCAGTCCTGTTAAATCTGAGAACTGTAACGTAGGTAGCGGCAGTGAGGTCAAGTGTTCTGTAGAACCTCGCGCTTGGTATAATCCTAGTGTTGGCTTCGGCATGACGCTATCCTTACGTGCCGTTCAGGTAATTGATCTTGTTGAAGGTGGAGGCGGTAACGCTGATAGCTTTGGCTTTGGCCAAGAAGATGGCTTCAAGGCTGAGACCTTTGACGAAGCGCTTACCGACGAGGAGGCAGGTGTAGAAGCTCTTGATTTTTAGATCAAAGTTTGAGCAGAAGGTTGCCTCGGCCCTAACGGATGCTGGGGCAACCTTTACCTACGAAGAGGATGTCATTCGTTTTGAACAGCCAGCGAAGGCTAGGCGATACACACCCGACTTTGTTTTACCTAACGGCATCATCCTTGAGGTTAAAGGCTTTCTTAGCCGAGACGACAGGATGAAACATAAGTGGATTAAGGAGCAACATCCTGATTTAGACATCCGCTTTGTATTCATGAATCCTAACACACGCATATCGAAACTATCTAAAACACGGTATCGGGAATGGGCTGACAAGCTCAAGTATCCTTGGTGCTGTGGACCACAAATACCACAACAATGGCTGACTTACAATCCCTCCAAACACACCAACCCTGCCCCGACTGCGGAAGCAGAGACGCATTAACAATCAATACAGACTCTAGCACAAAGTGTTATTCCTGTGACACCTTCACGCCGAGTGATGGCAGTGCCGCCGAGCACACACCATCTTTTAAAAACAGCAGGTTTGTAAGCGGTGAATACCAAGACCTAGTAAAGCGCAGAATCTCCGAGAAGATTTGTAAGCTTTATAATTATCAAGTAGGCACACACGACAATAAGAATTGCCACATCGCATCTTATAAAGATAAGAGTGGGGTAGTCGTCGGTCAGAAGATACGCTTCTCTGACAAGACTTTTAAAATTATTGGAGATGTAAAAACTCCGTATGGCTGGCAACGCTTTTCCGACGGCCGCTATCTTGTAATTACTGAGGGAGAGATTGATGCTTTGTCAGTCGCTGAAGTATTCGATGGTAAGTATCCTGTTGTCTCTATTCCTAATGGTGCCGCCTCTGCTCCTAACTTTTTCAAGAAGCATTTAGATTACTTTGAAGGCTTTGATAATGTTGTCATCATGTTTGATATGGACGAGCAGGGTATCCTTGCCGCCAAAACCTGTGCATCTATTCTTTCTGTAGGAAAGGCTAAGATAGCTAGGCTTACCGCAAAGGACCCTAACGAGCTTTTGGTAAGCGGTAAAGCAAAGGATTTGGTTCAGTCTTTCTGGAACGCAGAAGCCTATCGCCCTGATGGTATTGTGCTTGGCACCGATATGTGGGCAAAGATTAACAACAAGGAAAAGGTTGAGAAGTGCGACTATCCCTACGATAGTTTAAATCGCATCACACGCGGATTACGTGTTGGTGAGATAGTAACCTTCTGCGCTGGTTCGGGGGTAGGCAAGTCCAGTCTGTGCAGGGAGATCGCTTACTCACTATTAAAACAAGAGCAGAAGCTGGGGTATATAGCGCTTGAAGAATCCATACAGCGCACCGCTATGGGCCTGATGGGCATACACGCTAACAAGCCTTTGCATTTGATGGACAACCTGCCGCCAGAAAAGGTAATGAAAGAAGCTTATGATGCTACAGTCGGCTCAGGAAATTACGTTACCTACGACCATTGGGGTTCGATTGAATCTGACAATCTCATCAATCGTATTCGATACATGAACAAAGCTTTAGGTTGCAAGTGGATATTCCTTGACCATGTTTCGATTGTAGTATCTGGTCAGGACGGGGATGAGCGGAAGATGATTGATATATTAATGACTAAGCTAAGGTCTCTTGTTGAGGAGACTCAGGTAGGATTGCTGTTAGTATCGCATTTAAAACGCCCAGAGGGTAGAGGCTTTGAAGAGGGAAGAGAGATTACCCTTGGCCATTTACGTGGCTCAGCTGGTTTAGGACAACTATCCGATATGGTTATTGGCATTGAACGTAACCAGCAGGATGAGGACACCAAGAACCAGAGCACCGTTCGTATTCTAAAGAATCGTTTTAGCGGCGAAACAGGTATCGCTTGCTATTTAGAGTTTGATAATCAAACATCTCGTTTAACCGAATTAAGTATAGAACTATAATAAATAATATGCCTCATAAATCTTCAGCAATGCTATTCAAACCAGACACCGAGCAAGTCCTTGTAAGAGGGCTTAACGCGATGACCAAGGCGTGCGACGCCTTATCAAATCAGAATGAAACACTAAATAAAGACATAGAGAGCATGAAGAAAAAGATACAACGTCTTCAAGAACGTGTTTTGTTAAATGAAGGGAGCAAAGAGTGATAGCTGATGAAGCTATAAAATTCGACAACTGTGACGACGCCATCATCGGCGTTGATCAGCGTGGCTATTTAGTATACGACTACAGCAATCTTGTTGAAGTTTTTAAAAAACAAGGAATGACGACAGACGAGGCCGTTGAATGGATAGACTACAATGTTCTCGGCGTTAAACCAGACCACTACACAATAATATATACACAGACTTACGATGATATTTTTTGATTTAGAAACTAATGGAATAAATGACTGGTCTCGCCTTGAAGACCTAGAAAACGTTTGGTGTTTGTGTGCCTTTGACGGGAGCACCAGCATCATGCACCGCGCTGTTGGTGATGAGCAGATCAAAGAGTTGTTAAAGCTTTTTGAACAGCACAATTATATTATTGGACATAACTCTGTCGGCTTTGATTACCCTGTTCTTCAGAAACTATATGGGTTTAGCCATCCTAACGTGTTAGATACCTTAATCATGGCCCGTTGTATTCATCCCGATATAAGAGATGAAGATTTTAAAAGAAAGAATTTTCCGAAAGATTTGATTGGCCGCCACAGTCTTGACTCTTGGGGCTATCGTATCGGAAGTCACAAAGGCCAGTTCGGCGCTACCTCTGATTGGTCTTCTTACTCAGACGAAATGGGAGAGTATTGCGAACAAGATGTTAAGGTAACGCGCGATCTTTACCGCCACCTCATGTCTAAGGAAGTTTCTCCGCAAATGATAGAGTTGGAGCATAGGTTTGCTTTTGCCATGAGGGCGCAGAATCACAACGGCTTTCCGTTTAATATAAAAGAAGCTGAAAAGCTTTGTGCGGAACTGACCTGCCGCAGAGCAGAATTGAAAGAAGAACTACAAGAGTTGTTCCCTGCCCAATTAGTTCCACTTAAAAGTTTTCTTTATAACACGCCAGATGGGAAAGAGTGGAAGACTAAGAAGGCCGCTACGGAGGCAGGCTACAAGGCTAAAGAAATTGTAAAGGGAAGAAACAAGACTAAGACTATTCCTTTTAATCCAAACTCCAGAGACCAGATTGCTGAGCATTTGATATCACAAGGCTGGAAGCCTGACGCATACGAGGGCAAGCGCCCAGCTATTAACGAAGCAGTGTTAAATTCTATTGGTTCTGCTGAAGCTCTAAAGCTTTGTGAATATCTGTTAATAACTAAACGCCTTGGCCAGATTAGCGAAGGCAACCAAGCGTGGTTAAAGTTAGTAAAAGTTGACCGCATTCACGGCTCGATAAATACTAATGGAGCTGTGTCGGGGAGATGCACACACAACAACCCCAACTTGGCTCAGGTGCCAGCCTCTCGCGCTCCTTATGGAGAGCAGTGCAGAAGCTTGTTTCACGCTCCAAAGGGTAAAGTGCTTGTAGGGGCCGACGCCTCTGGCCTAGAGCTTAGATGTCTAGCTCACTATCTATGGCCAAAAGATAAAGGAGGCTATGCTAAAGAAATCCTTGAGGGAGACATACACACCACTAATCAGGAGGCGGCAGGGCTTGATACTAGAGACCAAGCCAAGACATTCATTTACGCTTTCTTGTATGGTGCAGGCGATTCTAAGATTGGTTCTATTGTTGGTGGGTCTAACGCTGACGGCCGTCGTTTAAAACAATCTTTCATGCAAAAGATACCAGCCATAAGTTATTTGGTCTCTGCCGTGAAACGAAAGGTGGAGATGGATAACACACTTAAAGGGTTGGATGGCCGCATACTTCCTTGCCGCTCACCGCATAGCGCATTAAATCTTTTACTACAGTCGGCAGGCGCTGTCATCATGAAACAAGCTTTAGTAGACTTCATTGATAGTGCTCGTTTGCCTTATGAATTACATGGCAACATTCACGATGAAGTTCAGTTTAGCTGTGATGCTGAGCACGCAGACGAGCTAGGTAGTTTGTTTTGCACTTCTTTAAAAACAGCAGGTAAAAAGCTCAACTTCCGATGCCCTTTAGATGGGGAATATAGCATCGGAAAAACGTGGGCAGAAACACACTAATATATGGCATACCAAAATAAGTTTGATAAGACAGGCAGGGCCAGCCAACAAGGCGCGAAGGCAGAACAGGTTTTTAAAGAATCTGTGGATGCTTTTTTTGATGTAGATATAAGTCCTTCAGACTTGGTAAATCAATTTAAGCATATTGACTACCACTGCGATCTTCCGATGACCGTAGATGTTAAAGCTATTAAAGACCCCGAAACTATCTGGGTTGAATTAAAGAATGTTCAAGGCAAAGAGGGCTGGCTTTATGGCGAAGCCACTCACATTGCTTTTCAAAGACCGTTAGGTTTTGTTGTTGTTAGACGTCTCCACTTGCTAGAGCTTGTTGAAAGGCTTGTTGATATGGACGCTATGGTATCTTCGCCAGCGGAGTGTCTATACAAGCTTTATAGCCGTAGCAAGTGGGGGCGCAAAGACCTTCTAACAACTATAAAACCAGCCGACCTTAACACACTTCCCTACGTGCTTATAAAGAAATGAAAACTGTATTAATTGACGGAGACCAAATTGCTTACCTGTGTTGTTTTGCGTGTGAACACGAAATTGACTGGGGTGAAAACGATATCACTTTAACAACATCTAAGTTCGACTTAGCGAGTGCTTTAGATTCTCAGATTAAAAAGGCATTAAAGGAAACCGAAGCCACTTCTGCTCGCATTGCTGTCTCTAACGATGAGAACTTTCGCAAAGATATATACAGTGATTACAAGGCTAACCGCACCGCTCGTAAACCTCTTGGCCTTAAGTGGTGCCTTGAATATTTACAAGAAAAGTATAAGGCCGAAACTCATATAGGCATCGAAGCCGACGACCTTATTGGTATCTGGGCCGCCAATAACCACGACAATATTATATGGGCAACAGACAAGGACTATCTTACTGTCCCTTGTATGTTATATCGCTGTAATGAGTTGTTGATTATCTCTGAAGAAGAGGCTGACCACTACTTGCGGTTGCAGACAATGGTCGGAGACACGGCTGATAACTACAAAGGCGCAAAAGGCTTTGGTGAGAAGACTGCTACAAGATGGCTAGAAGAACACGGCGACACTTGGGAGTCTGTTGCCGCCGCCTTTAAAAAGGCAGGACAAACTAAAGAGGATTTTATTATGAACGCAAGGCTGGCTCGGATTCTCCGCAGTCTTAAAGATTTAGATTGGTCTCCAGATGAATAAATTACCTGATAGTGGTGAGCGCAGTGAGTTTGATACAGGAGCTGTGCGTGATGCCATGCAAGGCAAGGGATGTCCTAGCCTGCTTCCTGTAGCTGCTTTGAGAGCTGCTTCTAAAAGATTTGAAGATGGAGCCAATAAGTATGGGCGAAACAATTGGCAGAAAGGTATCCCTCTTTCTAGATATGTTGACGCTCTTTATCGCCACCTTTGGGCCTACATGGACGGATGCGACGCAGAAGATCATGGAGGCGCTGTAATCTGGAACGCTATGTGTCTTGTTCAAACCAAGGCATGGATTGATTCAGGCAAACTTCCACCAGAACTTAACGACTTATAATATAGGAGACACGTATATGAATGAATTTCCCACAATAACAAAGGCCGTATTAAAAGCTTTAGAAGAGCGGTTTCCCATGAAAGACTTTGGGCAGACCAATGATATAAATAAATTAAACTTTCATTACGGCCAACGCTCCGTTCTTTCTTTTCTTAAATCTGAATATAATATTCAAAATCAAAACATCCTAAATAAACCTCAAATAACTAAATAATTATGGGTTCCGCACCAAAAATTCCTGATCCCGCGCCCCCTCCCGCACCCCCTCCTCCTCCTACTGAAGTAGCGGAGAAAGTAAAAAAACCTACAGCTCGTCGCGCTGAAGCCAGCAAGCGTCGCGGCACTTCTGCTCTCACAATCCGTCGTCCTTCCGTCAATGTTGGTGGTGGTAGGGCTGCTGGAGCTAACCTCCCTTATTAATATTATGGCCTTAAATTCTCTTAATACTACCATCACTGCAAGTGGTTCTACAGCTGTTCCAGATTGGAATGGACGCCTTGGCGCCTTTCTTGTTTCAGGAACATTTAATGGTGCAACCGTCAAACTTGAACATCAGATTGGTTCTGAGTGGGTTGCTCTTGGAAGTGACACTACTGTTACTTCTTCGGGTGGTGCTCAGTTCATTACCCCTCAAGACCAACTTCGCGTTACGGTATCAGGGGCTGGAGGTTCTACCAACCTTACAGTTGTAGTAAAACCTCTTGTCGTCTAACATCGTTTATAGATGCTCAACCAGCGCCTTACTCGAAACCTGTTTACAGGCCAGACCGAACCCTTAACCGCTCCTCTTTCTTTTGATTTTACAGAAGATTTAGGTGACAAAAGAAAACTTTCTCTTTTCAGTCAGAATGGTGGGGCCGCCGCCGCTTATTCGTTGAGGGCCTTGGGTAGTTATAACGAAAAGGTAGTGCGTGTGCGGCGCGGAAGTGATAACGAGGAACGCGATTTCTCATCTGTTGATGCTCTTTCGGGTGGATTGACTTCGTTTGTAAACGCTCAGGTAGTAGCACCTCTAGATATACAAGAGCTAACCGCAACGGGTCGTGATGGTGACTTCCTTATTGCCAAGGCGGCTTACTCACTTCGTAGCCTAGGGACACGTCAGGCTACCGTGGCGGCTACTGGAGATACCGTAGCCCGTACTGATGGTCAATATGTAGCACAGGTTCGTCGTAGCTCTGACGATGCTCTGAAGTCCTTTACGGCAACTGAGGTTACTGATGGAACTTTGCTAGCTTTTACTAATGCAGATTACGCTAAATACACATCTGACTTTAGTGCTGGAACTAATAGTTGGGGAGATTCACTTGATGATCTTACTGCGGCTGGTAATATTGATGGTATTGGAGGATTGGATAATAATTTACGATTAACTATAGGGTCAGCCACTAGTCAGCACAGAGCGTTTAGAAGTAACATTTTTCCAGTAAGTCAAAAAATTAATTTTTCAATTAGAGTATTTATTCCATCTACTAACTCAGTCGTTGATTCATTTCGTATTTCTGACGCTTCAGGCACTCACATTGTTGCAAGCACGACTCCTGCACAAGACCAATGGGTTACAGTAACCGCAAGTAATGTAACTCCAACTAATAATTCTGGTCAGTTAAGACTATTTCTTCAAGATGGAGGAGTTGACAACTTTGCTGGCAATGGCTCCGATGTAATATATGTAAGAGAGGTAGTAGTTACTCAGGTTACATCAGACGGACTCGTTAGAACTTGGTATGACCAAAGTGTAACCAATCAATCAGGAGATACAGCAACAGGTAATCACGCAGTTCAAGCAACTGCTGCAAGTCAGCCTAAGATTGTTAATGCTGGAGCTTTGGTCAAGGATGGCGAGATTGCTGGACTTGACTTTGATGGTGATGACTTTTTAGTTGCCCCTTCAGCATCATTGCTTACGAGTCCTTTTTCACTGTTCTCTGCGAGCGTTAGAGATACAACTGGATATACTGTTTCAATTTCAAAAAGCACCGCAGCCAACAGATATTTTGGTGTCCAAGAGGCGACAAGCACATCTATTGCTGCCCCAAGAAATTCCACTTCAGGTGTTTCGGTATCAGCTAGCGCTTCTGGAAGTGACCGCCTTACCTTTGCTGTAACCACTGGTGAAACTTCTACCAGTGTAGGTGCTAAGGGTGGGACTCTTGTCAATACAACTGGCGACTACGGAAACGATTTTCGTGCTACCGATGGCATGAACCAAATTGCTATTGGTGTTTTGAGGACTGTAAACCCAAGTGGTTATTTTAACGGACGTATCCGTGAGATTATTTTCTACAACTCCGACCAGTCAGCCAACCGCACAGCCATTGAAGCTAACATTGGTGAAGCCTACAGCATTGACCTACCATCTGGTGTAGACGCAGGGTTTGACCAAGTGGACGGCTTTGTAGAGACTTGGTATGACCAGTCAGGCAACGGAAGGCATTCGACTAATACTACCGCAACTCAACAACCTCTTATTGTTGAAGCAGGCGTATTTCAAAATGGGTTGAAGTTTACTCATACTGATACTACCAACGGGAAAAGGTTATTTGTGCCTCGCACCCAAGCAGAATTAGGGGGTGCGTTTGCTTTTGTTTGGGTAGGTAAAGTAACCGAATCAGATACTTCTTTTAATAATCTTCTTGGAGGACTTAGGGGTGTTCAAAGTTATGCTACTGGAACTACTGGAATAGCTATTAAATCCAGCGATGGAACTGTTTCTTTTATAAATGAATCAGCAACTAACGCAAGAACAAGCTCTAACAGTTCAACTGCTACAACATTGAACGAGGACTTCGTTGCATTTGCTACTTATGAAGAGGCTGAATCAGGCCCTGAGACTGTGCTTTCGATAAATGGAAACCGTCAGTTCTTTAGTTTTGGTAGTTCTTATAACTTATCAAGCACAAAAGATATTGGTATTATGAATGCTACGGGCAGTTCAGGTGGTTACAGAACGCAAGAAAGCCCAACGGGAATATGCCGAGAAGTATTAGTCTACGATACTCATCAAGGCGACCATCGTTTAACCATTGAAAATAACATTAACAATCAATACGACCTATTCTAATGCCCTACTTAATATTCACAAGCAAAGAGGCCGCCATTGAGCGAGCCGATGAAGAAGGTAAAGACAACAACTTCTCTCACTGGACTAAAGGTAAAGGCACCCGATGGTTAACTTTTCCAGTTCCTACAATTGATGGGCTATGGGCTTTGGATGTTACTGATTATGATCTGGATGCTGGTGAAGACTCAGCCACTATAGATGCTTACATTCCCCTACCTGACGAAGACTAAATGCTATGGAAGATATTATATACAGATCGGCAATTGGAACAGGAGGCTTTATAGCTACCCTTGAACTCTCTCCCGTGAACGAAGTGCTTGGTTTTTGCGTAGGTCTAGCGACCTTCCTTTATATGTCAGTATCCGCAATCAAGGTAATCAAAGAACTTAGAAAAAAATGACACCAGAACTAATAGCAATGCTCGGAGGAGGACTCAGTGGCTTCGTAATGAAGCTTATTGGGACACAGATGGAAAACCAATCCCGCCAATTTGAGCGTATGATCACATCTCAGCAGACAGCCGATGCCTCAGCCGATGCCGCCTCAAAGCGTGATAGTGGTGTTATAGTTCGTAGGTTCCTTGTAGTATCTACTGTCTTTGCCATTGTTCTTGCTCCATTCATCTTTGCGTGGACTGGCGTAGGTATTAGCGTTTCCAGAGATACTAGTGGCTTCTTAGGTCTATTTAAAGGCGTTAAATGGGAAACCATTCAAGGTTTCGTTATCTTACCTGAAATTAGGCAGACTGCCCTAGCCATTGTAGGTTTCTACTTTGGGTCATCTCAAATTAAATAAATGAATGAAATCTTGCAAATCATCGCATCCTTGTGGCCAGTGTCAATCGGTATCATTACGCTCATTGTTGTGCTGGCTCGTATGCACTACAACATCGAAGCTCTTACGGAAAAAGTCAGGGTCTTGTTTGATTTCCACAATAAAAGAAAAGATTAAATAAATTTTATGAATAAATCTGCTCAATCTATCTACACCTCGTTAGAGGGTCACCGCTATCAATATGTTGATAGGGCGAGACAATGTTCAAAACTGACATTACCCTACGTCATGCCAGACGAGGGCTTCGGCCCTCACAGTCGTTTAGAAACACCTTTTCAGGGCGTTGGGGCCAGAGGAGTAAATAACCTCGCATCTAAATTACTGTTAGCACTCCTACCTCCCAACGCCCCTTTCTTCCGTCTCAACGTAGACACCTTTGCTCTTCAGAATGAGGGCGCACCTCCTGAACTTATTACTGAAATTGAGTCCTCGCTACAACAAGTAGAGGAATCAGTAATGGATGAGATTAGTCGTGAGGCATACCGCACTGGCCTTCACGAAGCTTTAAAGCAACTTATCATCGCAGGTAATGCTTTAGTATACCTTCCCGATGATGGCGGCCTTCGTGTATTCCGTCTTGATCGCTACGTTGTAAAGCGCGACCCGATGGGCAAGGTTACTCACATTGCTACGAAGGAAACAATGTCCTACAAGACTCTCTCCGAGGAGATGAAAGCTGTTGTAGGCGAGGCTGACGACGCTAGTGAGAACGTCAACCTTTACACCGCTGTTTGTCTACAGGATAACAAGTGGCATGTCTATCAAGACATCAACGGCAACCCTGTTCCCGATTCGTATGGTACATATGCCATTGACCAAAACCCCTTTATACCTCTCCGCTTCTCCCGCATCGACGGTGAGAACTATGGACGAGGCTACGTCGAAGAATACCTTGGTGACCTACAGTCTCTTGAGAAGCTTACACAAGCTATCGTTGAAGGGTCTGCTGCGGCCGCTAAGGTGTTGTTCTTGCTGAATCCAAACGGTACGACTCGCGCCAAGGCTTTGGCTGAGACGCCTAATGGCGGCATCACTCAAGGCAACGCTGCTGATGTATCCGTTCTCCAGCTACAGAAATTTAACGACTTCCGTGTTGCTCAGGAGACAATGAACAGTATCAAAGAACGCCTAGGCCATGCCTTCCTTCTTACCTCTGGTGTTGTTCGTAACGCAGAGCGTGTTACCGCTGAAGAGATTCGTATGCTCAGTCAGGAGCTGGAGACAGCTATTGGCGGCCTCTACTCGCTTCTGTCTACCGAGCTGCAACTCCCCATGATTAACCGTCTTATGAAGGTTATGAACAAGGCCAAGCGGCTACCTAAGCTACCTGAAGGAATTGTTAATCCAATCATTATTACTGGTGTTGAGGCTCTTGGACGTGGTAACGATTTACAGAAACTTGATTTATTCTTGGCTGGCGCTGCACAGGTTGTAGGGCCGCAAGCAATCGCTGAATACGTTAGCGTTGGAGAATACTTCAAACGTCGCGCTACCTCGCTTGGTATTAAGACTACAGGACTGGTTAAGACCGAAGAAGAGATCCAACAAATTCGCCAACAAATGCAACAAAACCAGTTGACAGAAAAGCTCGGTCCTGCTGGTATAAAGGCACTGTCAGATCAGGCAGGTAACCTTCAACCAGAACCCGAATCTTAATTATGTCCGACTTACAACAAGTAGTTATTAGTGAACCCAGCGAAGACGAGAATATCACGCTCGAACAACAAGCAGCTCTGCAAGATGAGAACAACACGGATACACCCGTAGAGAATGAATCAGCAGAATCTCAAGAGGAAGCCCGTCCTGAGTGGCTTCCTGAAAAGTTTCAGTCTCCTGAAGACTTAGCCAAGGCTTACAGCGAGCTAGAAAAGAAAGGCTCAACCAGTAATAATGATTCTAAAGAAGAAGCTCCTGCTGAGTCTAGCGAAATGAATACCGCTATTGAAGCGGCTACCGCTGAGTTCATGGAAGGCGGTGAGTTATCCGACAAGACCTTTGAATCTCTTAAGCAAGTTGGATTACCTCGTGACCTTGTAGAATCCTACATGGCAGGACAAGGAGCCTTGGCAGAAGGCCAAGTGGCTCAGGTCAAGGAAAGTGTAGGAGGCGAAGCTAACTACGAAGCTATGGCTGAATGGGCCGCTGATAACCTCGACGAAGGTGACCTCAACGCTTATAACGAAGTTGTAGAGAGTGGCACTATTGACCAAGCTCGTATGGCTGTTCGCGGATTGTTTTCACAATTTAAATCAGCAGGAGGTAAAGCTCCTACTCTTATGCAAGGCGCCACGCAAGGTGCGGGCGTTAAAGCTTTCGCATCCGCTGCTCAGGTAACTGAAGCAATGCGCGACCCTCGTTATAAGTCCGACCCAGCATATCGAAGCACGGTCGAACAGCGTCTAGCAGTAACTACTGCATTCTAATTTAACTGCCCTCTTCGGAGGGCTTTTTTGTATAACCTCTCTATGAATGGCTAAACGTAAAGGGCTTTCCCTACGCAAAGAACATAAATCTAAAACAGGTGGTCTGTCCGAGAAAGGACGTAAATACTACAATCGTAAGACAGGTTCTAAGCTAAAACGACCTCAGCCAGAAGGAGGCTCACGTAAAAAATCGTTCTGCGCCAGAATGTCTGGAGTCAAAGGGCCAATGAAAGATTCTAAAGGGAGACCTACTCGTAAGGCTCTCGCACTGCGTAAATGGAAATGTTAATTATGAAACGTAAAAACCTAAAAATAACTAAGGGTAAAAAGAAGCCCTACAAATACTAATGAACGCTAGACAGGCACTAACGCTTAAAAAGCATAGTAAGCATCATTCAAAAAAGCACATGAAGCTTATGAAGGATGAGATGCGAAAAGGGAAAACCTTTACCCAAGCGCATAACCTAGCACAAAAACAAGTCGGCAAATAATGGCTAAAATATGTCCTAAAGGTATTGCTTGGGCAAAGCGTACCTTCGACAAATACCCATCCGCTTATGCAAACATGGCCGCATCCAAGTATTGCAAAGACCCAAAATATGGCAAAGGACGTAAGGGTCTAAAAGTTAGAAAGAAGAAATAATGGGTGAACTCGCAAAATGGAGAGCGCAGAACTGGGTCCGAATCGGAACAGATGGTAAAATCAAAGGCGCTTGCGGAACGTCTAAAAACAAAAAGAATCCCGACCGTTGCCTTCCAATGGCTAAAGCTAAGAGCTTATCAACGTCTGAGCGAGCAAATACAGCTCGAAAGAAAAAGCGAGAAGGCTCCAAAGGAAAACAATTTGTAAGTAACACCAAGGCAGCTCGTGTGTCTTTACGTGTTAAGAAAAAATAATTTTGTCCCCTAAATGTGACAAGTAGCACAATGCCCTCCGTGGAGGATAACATTAGGTTAGCAAACGAAACATAATAGTGACAGATCAAACCAAAATAATAAACCTAAAATAGAAAGTATAATCATGGCATTTACAAATAATGTTGTTCCCTCTCGCGTAGGGCAGGTCAACAGTGCTGGTGACGTAGACGCTCTCTTCCTTAAGGTGTTCTCAGGTGAGATTCTCACGACGTTCGAGGAATCGAACATAATGAAGGATTTGCACACTGTTAGAACAATCTCTAATGGAAAGACAGCGCAGTTCCCAGCTACTGGTGTAGCCACTGCGAAGTATCACACCGCTGGTGAGTCTCTTATCGAGGCTGACAACGGTTATCAATCCGATATCAAGAAGAATGAAATCACCGTCAACATTGACGATGTTCTTGTTTCTTCGACATTCCTAGCAAACATCGACGAGTTAAAGACTCACTACGACGTTCGTAGCATCTATGCACAAGAGCTTGGTAAAGCACTTGCTAAACGCTTCGACATCGCTGTGCTTAAGACACTTGTTGCTGGTGCCCGTCAGGATGCTACCATCTCTGGTAACTCTGGTGGAACTGTTGTAAGTGGTGCTACCACTACTACAGGCACTGGTCTGCTTAACGCCTTGTTTGAAGTTGCTCAAAAGCTGGATGAAAAAGACATCCCTGCTGACGACCGCTTCGCTGTATTGAATCCTACTCAATACTACAAGCTTATTAGCGATCCTACCACTAACATCGCGCTTAATCGCGACTTTGGTGGTGAAGGTTCTGTTGCCTCTGGCACCGTGCCTATGGTTGCTGGTATCAAGATATTCAAGTCTAACCACCTTCCAAGTGGTAACCTTGCAAGCACTGCTACTGGTGACGGCGCATCAAACAATGATGTGTTCGACAAAAACCACAGCGGTTCTGGCAATGGTTCTGGCTACAATGGCAACTTTACAGCAACTAAATTCGTTGCTGGCCACAAAGCTGGTGTCGGCACTGTCAAGCTTCTTGACCTTGCCACTGAGTCTGATTACCAAATCGAGCGCCAAGGAACGCTCTTCGTTGCAAAATACGCTATGGGTCACGGTGTAATCCGTCCTGAGTGCTGCGTCGAAGTTACAGCTTAATAAAGCTTAATCCTTAAAACCGTCCTCACCCTCTTTCATGGGGGTGGGGACACCCTTTTTATAAAATATTATGCCAACTCTTACTACACAACTTGAAGCCGTTAACTCCATGCTGGGTCATATTGGTGAATCGCCCGTTGACTCTATAGCAACACCCTCTGCTCTTCCTATCAGTGCCTCGACTGCGCTAACTATTTTGGACGAGGTAAGCCGTGAAGTTCAATCGGATGGTTGGCATTTTAATACAGAGTATGATGTTACTCTGAGTCCTAACGCCTCAAACAACATCGTCTTAGCCTCCGACATTATCGAAGCTGACGTGGATGACCACTCTTCCGATATTGTATGTCGCGGTCTAACCTTATTTAACCGCAAAGACAACACCTCTACTTTTACTAGTGACATAAAAGTCACACTAACTCGTCTGCTTGCTTGGGATAGCCTTCCCGAACCAGCCCGACGTTATATTACTTTACGTGCTGCACGTATACTACAAGGACGTATTGTAGGTTCTCGTGAATTGGAAGCACTCATTGCTCGTGACGAATACACAGCGAAAGCTCGTCTCGAAGAGTTTGACTCTAAGAACGCTGATCGAACAATATTTGACAATTTTGATACTGGAGCCAGAATTGGCATAAATCGAAACTACTCAATAACATAAGATGCCTTTAATAAATAACTCGCTCCCTAATCTTGTACAGGGAGTTTCGCAGCAGCCTGACGTCCTTCGATACGACGGACAGTGCGAGATACAGGAAAACGCAGTCAGTAGTATCCTTAAAGGGTTACAGAAAAGACCCCCTGTTGAGTTCGTTAGTAAACTATTTGATGGGGATATTGACGACGAAGACGAAGATATCCTTAAAGAAGGATTCATTAGCTTTATTGAGCGCACATCCGATGAGAAGTATGTAGTTATACTTGATGGTATTAAGCTACGTGTGTTCAGGATAGAGCTTGCTGAAGGTTCTACAACGCCCACAGAGGCGTCCATTAGCGTTAATGGTGTCAACTACACAACTGGCTATCCGTTAACAGCAGACGATTATATCTACTCTCCGACATCGCATCAAAATATAAAAGCTCTTACAATTGGCGATACTACCTTAATGGTAAACACAGCCGCCGCTGTTGCGAAGGCCACAGAGACAGCTTATGATTTAGCGGACGAAGCTCTTGTGTTCATCAAGCAAGGTGACTATGAAAAAGAATATACTATAAAAGTAGGCCCTACTGAGTATATGCGTGTTTCAGATAGCGACGACCACGCCGTTAACGCTTCTGCTACACAAATTAGAGATAAATTTTTTGCTGCCCCTCGCAATGGACAGACAACTGCCAATATTAATGAAACGGGCGCCGCTTTCGGCGCATTTGCTTCTAAAGTAGGCGAGGCTGGTATACTTTTGGATTTATCTGCTAGTGCTTTTAATTCTACAGACGTTAGTGTCTCTGATGGTCTTTCTAACACAGGACTAGGGCTGGTTTATAAAGAGGTAGATTCTATCACTGATCTTCCTAAATTCTGCGTCAATGGCTTTACTGTTAAAGTCAGAGGGGATGCGGAACTAACCCAAGATGATTACTATGTAAAGTTTGAAACGAATAACAACCAAGCCCAAGGTAACGGTTCGTGGATTGAAACTTTGGGACCGTCTGAGTTCTACAAGGTTGGTGATGGCTCACCTGTACAGCTCGTTAATACTGCTGAGAATGTCTTTGTTCTTCGCGGGATGCCCCTCGGAGAGCGCAAGGCAGGGGACAACGACACTAATCCTTTTTCTTCGTTCGTCAGTAATAACATTAACAACTTATTCCTATTCAAGAATCGACTCGGCCTTCTTTCGAGAGACGCTGTTATATTCTCTGAAGCTGGCTTTGGCGGCAGCGCAAACGGAACTGCTTATTATGTAAACAGTAGTAACGACGGTGCTCACGCTGACGGACATTACTATCCTTTATATCTGGACTCCTCTGTTATTTACGGAGCGTTTACTGAGTATGAGTTTGATGCATTCCCGAACACTAAGTTCTATATGCCAAACAACAATACTAACACTGCTAAAGCACTCGCACCTACAGACGTAACAACCTTAGCCTTTACTAGCGAAGAAAGTATTACCGTTAATACACCTATACAGGCATTTAATTTCTTCCGAACTACCGTTACAGACTTATTGGACGCTGATCCAATCGACGTGACAGTATCCAATCGCGAGATAACAAACTTGAGAGCAGCACAGCCGTTCCAAGAAAACCTTACTATCTTCTCCGACACCGCTCAGTTTGTGTTGAAAGGTGGTGACTTGTTAACTCCTCGTACGGTATCTATCAGTCAGGTTACTAACTTTGATTACACAAAGACTGTAGAGCCGCTACCTCTTGGTTCTTATCTGTATTTCCCATTCGACCGTGGAAGCCACACAGGACTAAGAGAGTATACAATCAACTCTACTACGGATGTATATGACTCCGATGAGATTACTCAAGCAGTTCCTCAGTATATCCCTAATGACTTACTGTCTTTAACTGGTTCCAACTCCGAAGGATTAATAGCTGCTATCTCTGGTAAGGCAGAAACTACCGACGGACAGATTATTGATACAAGTTATCTTGTTTCTAATATCCCACAAACTAATCATAAATTTATTGGTGGCACTGAGCTGATATATCACACAACGGCTTATGATCCTATTAATTCGATGATTGAAACCGTGAATACCACTCATACTCGTTTTAATGGTGTAACGGTGTCCTCTGCAGGTAGTCACCGCTTTCCTAACTATGTTTCAAGCACGTCAAATATCAAGGGGTTTTCAACTATGGATACTTTTCATGACGCTCTAGCTAATCGTAATTATGCCCAAATGACACAACAGGAAGCTAATGACTTTGGGTGGCTTGGAGGTTCTCTTCCGTTTGGTTATAAAACACACACGGGGGCTATTTCTTTGGTAGATATAACCGCCAACCCAGTTTCAGGCTATGATGAGTTTAGAACGGCAGTGGGGGATACTTACACCATAGAAACCTTTATATCTTATGAAGTGCTATCGACCCTTACTAATAGCCCAAAGGCATTAATAAGTACCCACAACAATCAACACGACGTAGTATTTGAAGCGGGTATTTATACCTATGGTAGTAACAGCGGCCAAAATCAAGATGGTTACGCATATGTCCGAGCTGGTAATACTTATTATGTCTCACAAAGTTCTCACGCGGCGGCTGGTAAGCAAATGTTACACTTGATGTTAGTCGGTCGTAAAAATGTGGCGCGGTTTTATATAAATAACAATCTAGCTGTGTATGCAGCTTCTTCAATACCCGAAATTAACGATGCCAGCATTGCGTCTGTTATGCTTGGTAGAAATCAGCTCGCAGACGGACGCATACATTACTCCAGAGTATATAGCAAAGAAATGCCTTCTATTCAGCGCACAATTAACTTTAACTCTCGCTACAACTAATGACTTCTATTTTCATATACAAATACTTTTTTAGCGGAAACAAAAAGCTTTTAGGAGCGTGGATGAAGTTTACCGTCAAAGGTGTTGTGCGCTCCGTTAATTTCATTGACTCCATTCTATATGTTATCTCAGTGTATAATGGACAGGTAATGCTGGAGCAAATTAACCTTGAAGAAGGGCAACTAGACGCAGAGGGCTATATTACTCACCTCGACAAGCGTATCAAAACCCTTGTTTCTGGAGGTAGCAATACCATTTCCCTTCCATTCCTTCCTAAGACAGACGAAACAATCAAGGTATATGATACTAAAGGAAACGTAGTAGCATCTTCATTCAGTCAATCTACGGTTACTCTTACCGCTACTCCTTCTGAGGACACCGTTTACTATGTGGGTCTTCCTTACACCATGACCTATCAATTCTCTGAGCAGCTATTCAAGGCGCGCTCTGGAGAATCTAAGACCCCTTCATCGGCCTCTAAGCTTATGACACGTAACGGTGCTGTGTTCTATAACGATACTAGCTCGTTCACTATCAAAATCACTCCAGAAGGTAGAGCAACCTCACAAGCGGCGCTGGCTGAGGAATATGATTCAAACAACACTATCACTTTAAAATCGGGAGACTTCCGTTTTCCTGTGTTCACAAACCCTGAAGGAGCTACTATTGTAGTTGAAAGTGACTCAGCATTCCCTGTTAACCTTAGTTCGGCAGAGTTTGAGTCCTTTGTGCATAGTCGCTCCAACAGATATGGATAACAAAGTTCTAGCAACATACGGTAAATGTAGAGCGGTGGTTGCAAATACCCACCACGCGGAAGCGCTGGCGCCTTTACTCCGTAAGTATGACAGAATGGAAGTGGGCGCGTATGGGTTTGAAGATCCTAAAGATGTATTATTGTCGGCACTGAGAACCGACGATATAACTATCGCTGCGCTTGATGGCGATGATATGCCCTTCGCTATGCTAGGCGTGGGCACCAATGAAGGTATTCCTTATATATGGCTCTTAGGCAGCGAAGGTGTAAAGGAACACTCCTATATCTTTGCCAAAGCATCTAAACAACTTTTACCTAGTATCATGAATAACTATCCCGTGGTCATGAACTATGTTCTTAAAGACTATACAGCCTCTGTTAAATGGCTGAAGTGGTTAGGAGCAAAGTTTATCCGTGAGGTTGAAATCAATGGATACCGTTTCTATGAATTTATAATTATTAAATAATATGGGCTTACCAGTAACACTATTAACAACCGCGTTAAGCATTCAAGGGCAGCGTGATGCCGCTAAAGCGCAGGAAAAAGTACAGGCCAAAGCGACCGCTGCCGAACAAAAGCGACTGCTACAGCAGATGTCGGCTTCA
>Ga0098042_1000158_pt1 | contig 24584 bp, 13 predicted proteins | sample 9_EtaG_FD_75066 | JGI IMG/M metagenome (GOLD analysis project Ga0098042, IMG submission 75066) | Marine viral communities from the Subarctic Pacific Ocean - 9_ETSP_OMZ_AT15188 metaG | ecosystem: Environmental > Aquatic > Marine > Oceanic | place: Pacific Ocean | collected 2015-01-10
CGTACATCCGTAGATGAACGGCACGCAGCTGTTGTTCTCAGTGTTCGCCTCCTCATTGTAGTTAAACATGATGGGATCTGTACACCCAAACACAACGTCCTCACAATCAGCTGGATCAGTGGCATCCTCGTTGTAGTTGTATGCCTCTGAGTCCTGACACCCCTCGACCTCCAGCTCATCACAGACTCCATCGCCGTCAGCATCGTTGATGCACTCGTTGTCGCATCCATAGTACTCGATAGGAAACGTGCAGTCACCGTCAACGTTTGCTTCAGGGTTGTAGTCGCAGGCGAAGCTAAGCGTGCAGCCCATGATAGCAAGCTCGCAGAAGTCTCCGCACACAGGCACACCATCGTACTTGAACGGGAACTTTTTGATGGCGTCTGACCATGGGTTGGTTCCGCCCTCCATGAATACACCGTTGGGTCCATCGAAATAGAAACCACACTGTGAAGCTGTTGTCTCAGCGTTGCCCTGCGTAAAAAACATGACCCTGACTGCCTCTCCAGAGTAAAGGGGAATCTGAATCTCTTTCTCAAACTCATCGTTAGGATGCATCGTAAGAGGCCCCCAGATCTCGTCACCTTGCTGCACGCCAATCCAGCTGCCAAACCATCCATCACCTGCGCCGTCTGTAAGTGTCAGAGTAAAGTCACAGTTGTCCTCTGTCTCTAGTGTGTTGGCATTCTCATTGAAGTTAATTGCTTGATGATCAGTGCACCCCAAGATCACCTCTGTCTGACAGCTGCCATTGTCGATCACGGCGCTGGCATCATATTCTGTAAACCATGGGTCCGTACACCCTTGGGGTATGGGCGGGAAGCATGGGTCGATCACGATAGTATCACTTGATACTACTTCGTACTGCGTGGTGTCGCCTACGTAGTACAGTGTCTCTCCACATAGGTTGGAAACAAGTAGGTTGCCATCAACACCACCATAGCAGCTACCACACATGCCATCACCAAATGTGTCGTACACGTTTACCTTGAACTCTGAACTAACGGGCAGACATACAGCCTCTACAATGGGAGCCCCTACAATAGAATAGCCTGACCCCTCTGCAACGACCTCACCATCTGGGATTGTGATTAGATCCCAGCTGATCTCAGCTGCATAAGTATCAGGCGTAACGGTGACAAGGATGTTGTTGTATCCTTCTTCGCATTGCACAGGAGGGAACTCGCAAGGCGCAGGGGCATTAGCCCAGGGATGGTAGTTCAGAGCTCCCTGCTGCATGCATCCAAAGATTGGTGGGGGGCATGCCAGCACCTCAAACGGAATGGTTTGCTCTGAGGCGTTGAAGTCGTACACCGTGGTGTCTAAGACGCAAGTGTTGATTGAGAACCAACCCTCACCAAAGTCACAGCAAATGCCATCACCAAAAGAGTCGTAGATAGTAAAGGTATAATCACCTACAGGCAGAGGAAGAAAAGCCTCAACATAGGGATACTCCCCCTGAAGGGGTGCAGATCCTGCAACAATTGCATCGCTGGAATCACGAAGGAGCCATGTGGTTTCGTTGCCGTATGCATCACCCTGTATAGAGATAGAGACCCACCCTGTCTGAGCAGTGGCAAACAAAGGGAGAAGCATAAACAACAAACACCTCATGCCTTTCTCACATTTATCTTGCCGCCAAACTGATTCATGCGTGGGTTCACCGCGCCGCTTATTTTTTTAGATGTAACAGGCTGGATGAGCTCATTATAAATGGCATCGAACACACCCCTGTTTGTTTTGTACAGCTCCTGCATAGTGGGTCCAAGCTGTTTCGCCAGTTGATCACCCTTGCCAAGCACCATGTCATCTATTCTTGCCTGAGTAAAGATGTCATCCACGTTTTCTTTGAAGATTTTTTGTGCAATCTTTTCTGCTTCCGCAGCCTCCATCCCAAGTTCGCTGAGTCTCCTTTGCATGTTTATGAATTGCTGAGATTCTTCCCGCGATGCCTCTCTTAAAGCTCTATTAGCTTGGTTCTGAACCTTCTGCTTCTGCATACGCTGCATGTAAGCCGCAGCGTCATCCGCAGTTTTTGCAGCATCATCTACTGCTTTAGCTCCAGAACCCATCAACTTTTTGTAAAGCTCTGGGCTTTTTTTCATGAGTTGTCTGATGCCCTGGACACCTGCCTTAACCGTTGCGGGCCCACCCAAAACATCTAAGAGCAAGTCTGGTCTCATGTTGACGGGCCCATCTTCAAACCCATACAACTGCATTGAGGGGCTTGCAGAAAAGCCAAGGTCTGCCCTGTCAGCTGCCAACTGATTTGCTAAAATCTGCTTGATTGGATCGTGCTCACCACCATGTTCGTACCTGACCTTCATGACTTACTTTTTTGCCTTTTCTATGGTGCGACCAGCGAAGTATGCACCAAATGCTGTTAGCATTAAAACCTGCAACAAATCTACATAAGAATCCTTGACGTTAAATGCGACGTTGTCCATGCTGTCTATAAACATAGTCACCATAAACATGCTCATCAATGCGATCAAAGTGACTGGTCTGATAAGCTTAGCCAGCTTGACATCGCTGCCCATATCAGCCTTCCATCTTTCAGTCACGTTGTTCTGGAACTGGATCTCTGCATCGACGGCAGCCACCCCTTCGTCAGTGTTGACATCAGGATCTTTATCAATAAGATTTTTTACAATACCAAGACCGCCGCTGTCTGGCAGCAAGTCCCCAACAACATTGAGCACATTAGGTGCTTTTGACTTGAGCCACTTGCCCAAGCCTGTGTCTTTAATCTTCGTAGTTTGTTTCTCCAAGGCCATCTCTCATTTCTTTTAGTTTGTTTTCAATCTCTGATTCAGAAAGACCTGCGTCTCTCATTGTTTTTTCATATCCGTTTGCCACAGCTCTGTTGAACTGCCCTGCGTTTCTCCACCCAGCTTTGATTATTTCCTTTTTTTCATCTTTGCTCAGCCCCCTTGTCCAGGTCTGCGACTCTATGTGATTTTGTACTTGTTGTTGAGAGATCAAGGGAGGGAATACATACCTGTCTTTTAGGTAAAAGCCCAGCTCCTTTTTTGGTACGCCACCTCGCTCCAACATCTTAACGATATCTTTTTTCTCCATGTCTAGTGTTGTAACTAGATCCACTGTTCTTTGAATGTTGCCCTGCGCTTCGTTGTTGTGGTAGATGTACTCTGCTGCCCTCTCATCAATCTCCCCAGGCATAGTCAGCTCAGGCTGTGGCATGGTCAGATGCCACACTTCATTCATCTCATCTTGGGCATATGAGTCCCACTCTCTGATTGAGTTTGCCCCTGCTACATCAAGGGGCATGTAGCTGACACGAGCTCCAAACAGAGCATACACCGCATCCCTAATGGTGTACTCTTTGTAGCTGGTTTTCTGAGGGAAGTAATCCTGGAACGCATCCTGGGCTTCTTCAAGTGGGTGACCGTTGGGCAACTCCTCACCTTTCAAAAGTTCATACGTTTCTTCTATCGCTCCAGCTCTCAAAAATTCAGCAGCGTTGATGGCGACACCAGGTGCTGCACCTTTGATGAAGTGAGCAAGCACATTGTAACAGTTTCTAGTGCCTCTCGCACTGTCATCCATGCATGCTGAAAAGAGCCCTCCAAATCCTTGCTTCTTTTCAGTTGGCGACAGGCTGATGATTTCTCGACCGTTCTCATTTCTGTTTCCTACAAGGCCACTGACAAAGCGTGTTGTAACATCTTGATCAATGAAAGGCTTCACCACTTCGCCAACAGCGGTCATCATGTTGTCCATCAGGTCTTTATCGTCTGGATTAGATCCAAACAAAGCTCTTATTGGTTTCATGACCACCTCGTGAGGCAGGGCGTAAGACGCATCCATGAACATGGGTGACCCGTCTTCAGTCCCTAAGTACACCAGCTGAGACAGCTTCTGCCATCCAGGACCAAGGGCTCTGATCGCTTGGTCTTCCTGGTCCGTCATGCCAAGCTTGTCCATGCTGTACTCAGACAGAGCATAGCCTGTTACACCAGATGTCAACAATCCCATAGCCCTTCTCATAGCCATTCCTGTTCTACCTGCTTGGTAGTCTTCAGCCATAAATCTGAATTGATTGGCCGTCGTTCTGTACATCTCGTAAGGGAACGAGACAAACGAACCAGCGGCAGGGAACCTTCTCAACTGCTTTGCACCCTTTGAGATATAGCTGTATGTGGGGTAGCCCCCTCTTACACGAGCTGCTGCTTGGGCTTCTGCCTCAGCCACGGACATACCAGAGTCAACAAAAGCTTTTCGCTCTTGATAGTATCCATTGACCTTATAGAAGTCGTCACCAAATGCGTACAGCTTCTGAGAAAAGTCTTTGATACCTGTCCTCCCTTTGCCTTTCAGAATCCTTTGGATATCACCACCCATGCTGTCGTTGATAAAGGCCATGAGTTCACCAGAGTTGGCACCATCATTCAAGATACCCATCTCGATGAGCTTCTTTCTTTCTGCCCTCCATACAGAGTCAGCATACTTACCCTTGCCTTTGATTCCTCGCTTTGCACTGGCACCCCACGCTTGCGTGACAGCATCCATGGTCTTTCCAAGGTTGGCTGGGTTGACAGGGAGGTGCCCGTTCGCCATAGCCAGGAACGTGCCACTCACCAGGTTTCTTGATGTGGTGGTGGGGGAGAAGACAGTCTTACCAACCTTGACAGCTGAGGTCACTGAAACAGCAAACTTCATGATGTCATTGTCAATGCTCTTCAGGGGCATCAGGTTATCAAAAGCTGTCTTAAATCCTTCAGGCACAAAGGTTTGAGTAAGTGGCAACCAACGGTCACCGTCAGGAACCAAGGGCACCATGCGCCCCATGTCTGAAGTCATACCAGAGAACTCCTGTCCAAAACGACTGATCCCAGACTCTTTTAGAACCATGGACAACTCTGTTTGCCATCTTGTGTTTGCCAGGTAAGAGTTGAGCTTAGATGTGGTGGTCAAGTAAGCATTCATTGGGTCTTGAATCTTGCCCAACAACTGCTGAATTGGCTGTGCCAAATCATTGTTCTTAGCCCTCAGAAATGGTGCGTCAATGGCTCCAAGAATACCAAACGATGTTCCCTCTTTGCCCCCCTTCAATCCCTGCAGGTATTGCCCAAGCTGTTGGTCAGCAAGTTGCAATCTCTGTTGCTTTGTGAGGGGTGTATCTGAGGTAATATCGTTGTCAAACTGATCTGCAATAAACTCAACAGCATCGTCGTATGCCTTCTTAATGTTAGCTGGCATATCCTTGCGGGAGCCCAAAAGTATATCGAGTCTCTTCCCACCATCCATGAACAGCTCATAGGACTGTGTCAAGTACGCCCCTTTGTTTCTTTGAATCTTTTCAATCAGCTCCTGACGCGCCTTCATGCTTTCAGGAGACCCAGCTGGCGCATCTTGCAGTGTTTTAATAAGTTGACTAGACAGGCTGTCTACATGACTTCTGAAGTATTGCAGCTGATCTTTTTGCTGAGGCGTCAGGTCCATGAGTCTAGCGTCTTCCATCTTGGCTTTGCCAGTCAAGACATCATACATAGCTTCTTGAGTAACCTGCATCTCTGCCTTGCTTCTCTTCCTGCCAGCAAGACCCTCTGGTCTTCTTACCTGCTTCAGCAGTTGTCTCCAAAGTCTAGCATCAAACTGAACCTCATCTATCCATCCTGAGTCCAGCCTCTGCTTTGACCTTACAACTTCCTCAATGTTTTGGTTGCCTATACCGCCACTGCTTCTAAACCACTGATTGAATTTCTCTCTGGCCTTTTGTCCAAGGCGTCTCAGGCCAGCCATCCTGTCATTCATTTTTGCGTAAGGTGACAGCGTAGGATCTGGCTCTGGCTTTATTGGGATAAGGTCAGTGTCTGTTCTTTGTTGTGGTGTGGTGAGCTCATCAAGGACTCTTTGATCCTGCTCTCTGGTTCTCCCTTGTTCAGCCCGTTGATCTTCTCTCTCTCTTACACCACGAACCGTGCCTTGGAACTTCTCAAACTCAGCCTTGTTGCTCCCATATATTTCATCAAGCCTTGAGAGCAATGTGCTTGCATTCTCTTTGTATTGCAGCTTGAGGTTGGGGTCGTTTGTGTTCTTGTAGTTCAGCTTCAAACGCTCCAGTGTCAAAGAGGCGTTGCTCACTTCCAAGAAAGCATCAGGGTCTTGCTCGTGCAAGTATGTTAGATAGTCAACGTTGCCCTGGCGCAGGTCTGCTACCTTTCTTCTGTTGTTCAGAATAAACTGATTGGCTTCCGCAATAAACCTGGGGTCTCTTGACTTGGACACCTTTCTCTGATACTCCAGCACCTGCCTGTTCAAGGCACCCATCTCTTCTGCATTCAGCGGCACAGTTTGTGGAGTAGCAGCAGTGCCCCTGATAGATCTTGCCGCGCTACCCACTGTGTGCAACAACATAGTCAGCGGAGCTGTGCTAATGGTCATCTCTATTGCATCACTCGCCGCCTGCTCAAAGTCAATGCTCCCTCCCTTGAGTGCTTCATCACAGTTCCTTATGAACATAGATGTAGCCGTGGCCATAGCGCTCTCCCCAAGGGCAGTTCTCTGTCCATACGCCCACCCCTTGAACCAGCTCTCTGCTTCGAGCTTCATACCTTTCTTGTAAGAACCCATCAAGGCCCTGTTCAGTGAAAGGTTTACACCAAAGTCAGCTGCAGCAACAGATCCTAAGAATCCCCATCTCTTGAAGTAATCAGTCTCTATTTCGAACTGCTTCTCCAGCTCCGTCATGTCATAGGTTCCAGCTTCTTTTGCTGCTTCGTAGTAGTTGTACTTCTTGCCGTCTTTGATGAACGTATCAAACGTTTTGTCTTCTTTGATCAAGTTTGCCTCTACCCCCAATCCCAAAAACGTAGACATAGCTGCAGAACCTGTAATCCCCAGCTTTTTAGTAAGAAGCATAGGGGCCAAGTATGGTGCGCTCTCTGCTGTCATCAAAAAGCTTTGCTCCATAGCACTGGCAAAGTCTCCGTTTGCCAGGGAGCTTGAGACATTGAGCTGATACTCATTCATCTTCTCATTCAGCTCCTGCATCTCTTCTTCACTTCTCTTAAGATACAGGTCTACCTCTGACATCATCATCTCGCCCACATTGACAACGTTTCCGTTTTCATCTGTGTATGTCTCAGTAGCCCCTAGCATGCCACCCCCTAGGCGTGACAGCAAATACGTCATCCCATCAAGTACGCTGACGGAGCTATTTGTGAGCTTATCTACTGCCTCCCCCTCAAACTTAATCGTGCCTCTAAATCCAGGCTTTACCTGAAACAGTGGTCTATTACCAACTTTGTTGTCCCCAGAGAAGTCAATCGCATATCCTGTGCGCCTCTTGAACTGCTTCTCCAAAGAGGCCAGCTTGCTTCTTGATGCGTTGGTGAGCACTTGTTTCCCTTCAGGGTCTTCGATTTTTTCGTTGTACTCTACAGGCAGAGCATCCACAAACGACTTGCCATAATAGTTGTTGACGTAGTCAACCTCCAGCTCTCTTCTCTTGGCATCTACTTCCTTCTCAACCTTCTTCATCTCTCTGTTAAAGAGATCCCTCTTCATGCCTATGTTGTAAGGGTTTGGCCCCCTGTCTGTAAAGTCGTCCTCAGAAAACTTTACAAACTTCTTCATCCAGTCCTTGTTCTCAAGCAGGGCACGCTCCATATCCATGCCCCCCTCAACTGCCTTCTGCGTTCTTTCATCAAGGACGTAGGCTATGGCCAACCTGTCCAACACCTCACCGTATCTATTGACCGTGGCCTCGCCTGGACGTATGATGTCCCCCAACAACCCTTCAGGTAAGAAGCCCTTGTACAACTCGTCAGCTCCTTGCTGACCTAGTGCCTGTACAGGACGAGCTGAAGCCATGGCAAACTGATGGAATGTATCAGCCCCCATGGATCGAAGTATCCTGTCAAGCTCGTAGTCTTGCTCAGCGTTGGCAAGTGGTGTAGGATTGATCCTGTATGCACCGCCAGCTGTAGCCCTGTATCTGTTGGGAGGTCCGTCAGCTTGTGCAGACGCCACGTTCAGGCCACCTGGAAAAAGATCTTCAATTGCAAGGTCAAAACTAGTTACAGGAGAATCCAAATCTCCACTCTCTGGCTGCTGAACCTGAGGCGTATCTGAGGTAGATTCCGTAGAAACCTCCTCCGTACTGGATGCCGCTTGAGATGCGTCTTGACTTTTTTTTTTAGGACCGTCAGTGTACAGGGAGGCCATATAATTTCTAGCTTCTGGAGTGTCGTATCCAGCGCCAGTTATCAGCCTAAATGCTTTGTTCTGAGAGAATCCAGATTGGGAGTACTGTTCGTACAGTTTAAGCAGTTCTTCTTCCATCTTAAATTCCTGTCGTGTAAATGTTTCTCAAAGGCTTGTCTCCAAGCTCAATGTCACCAGCTCTCTTGTACTCGTTTACAATGTTTTCTTCAAGCGCTCTGAATCCGTCGCTGTACTTATTATCATTGCCAAAGATGGGGACGATAAAGTACTTTGCTTCTGGTTTCTTTTCCCAAAGTCCCACGTTAAAGAGATCTCCATACAAGTCGTTTAGGTCTTCAGTATCGTTGAGATCAAACCCAGGTACTGCTTGTCCCACATCGTCAGCATTGACTCTCTCAACAAGCATAATGCCAGCGTCTGCAAACATTCTTACTGTATTTACTTTCTCACCGTTGAACTGAAGATTGATCTCTTCAGGGAACACCATGTCTATTCTTTCTTCACCCGCGAGGCTCTTAAGTTTATCAGCATCTTCTCCGTATAAGCTATACCTAGCTTGCTCTTCAGGAGTAAAGTTGACATTGTCTGGCAACCCTGCAGCTCCGCGCTTTTCGACATTGGCAAACAACAGATTGTTGTTCGTGCCTGAAGATGCCTTTGGAATGCTAAGATTAAAACCACTTCTTGCCTCCAAAGCTTTTTCAAGAAACAAGTCTTTGGGGCTTTGGCGACCCTCTACCTCTGCTAAGCTTTGACCAGTCTGTTGGTCTGGCTCAAAGTCTTTGGGATCATATTCGTCACCGTACTCTTGCTCATACAAGGCTATAGCAGACTGCTCAAACTCTGCCTTAGAGTTGTATGCCGTTGTCATACTCGTAAGCATCGACTGAGATGCCTGATCTGGAGTGATTTTATTTGCAGCGTCGCTGTTGACCTGTCTGTTTAAAGATGATTCGAGATTTCTAAACGCACTCAAATCTGCAAAATCCAAAGGCGTTACGAGGTTAGGAACAGAATCTGGCAAATAGTAGCTTCTGTCACCAAGAAATGGGTGAAAGTATTCAGGGCCAGAGACAGCAACCTTGGCGTCTGGATTGTTTTGAGGGACTAGGTATGTCACCCCATCACTGTCTGTCTGCTCTGTGTAAGGCACCTCCTCCTGCATAAATCTATTTGCAGTAAACTCTCTAACGCTTCTTCCCTTGGGGTCTACGTAATCACCAACAGCAGTTTGATATCCATTGACGTCCTCTGTTCTGATGTTTACAGTTGAGTTCTCCCAGTTTTGATCCCTAGACCTCAAGTCCTCCAGGCTCAGAACAGGTGAACCTGTACCACCCCACTTTCTTTCTCCCTCCATGTACTCTGTATACTCGTCCCTTCCGCTATTTCTGCCCGTCCTAACTCTTGCGTGATAGTCAAAGGTGCCATATATCCTGTTTATCCTGTTCACTTCCTCACGCATTAGTCTATCAGACATTTCCTGTGTTGGAGCGTTACGAATCCTTCCTAGAGACTGTTGAAACTGAGAGTCAAACTCTTTATTGTGCTGCATAGACCACCCCTCCCTCTTTCCGTCAGCTACTTTATACAGCCTGTTAAGCTGTCCTTGACGCTCTTTCATGAGCGCCTGGTCTCGCTGGGCTTGCGCTGCAGCCATCTGCTGCATGCCAGCAGCCATCTCTTTGAATGGTGCAGCTACAAGCTCCTTAACACTGTTAGGAGTGTATTTAGGTACAAACCTGGAGTTGTTGTTGATCATGTCATTTGCATTGCAGCCTTGTCATCTTGGAACTGAGGCTGTCCTAACACTTGATCAACTGACTTGTACATGTCCATGAGTTCTTCCATTGTTGGCTCTCTCTCCTCGTCCTCTATGGCTTTTTTGACAGCCATGTATGGTTGCATCATCTCTTCTGCTTGGATGTCGCTGATGATAAACTCACCACCCATAGCCTCAGCAACCTTATTACCCTCCTTGTCGATCATGTCGATAGGATTTGTTGAGTGGGATGGCTCACCAGGCAGTGGTCCTTGAACTGGAGGCTGTCCTCCTTTGGCACCCATGATCTGAGCAAGCACCTCGCCACCCATCTGGTATTGCATCATGCCACCGCCTGGATATTTCATCCCATGCTCCGCCTCTTTGCCAGTGATCTTTTCAAAAACATCTGGGTGATTTTCTTTCAACTTCTTGAGCCCAGGGTTCATCTCGCCCCCATCTTCGTATTTACCTCCCATCATGTATTTAGGTATTTTTGTTCCGTGTTCAGCCATCAGTCCAAATGTTGCAAGGGAGCCAAGACCCCCAGCAAACTGGCCAAGAGCATTTTGACGAGCCATCTTCATGTCTTGCACATTCTGCAAAGCAGTGGCTTCAGACGCTTGAGCTTGCTGCAATTGATTCAATCCAAGCTGCCTTGTAAAAGCATTGTTGCTCAATGCTTCTTGAGTGGCAATATTCTGTCTTGCGCCACCCAGGGCTTGAAGTCCAGCTATCTCCCTCTGTTGATCTGTTAACCCAAGGTTGAGCTCTCCCTGCGCCATAGCTCTGGTGGTGGGGTTTATCCCAGCCAACAAACTTCTCTCTCCCCCCTGCTGCAAAGCACCAACTGCTGTGGCCCCCTGTCTCAACAGCGGGTCTGTAGACGTCCTTGTTCTGGACATCTCATACAGCTGATTGTAAGCGGGATCAAGGGTCAGGTCAAGGTCGTAGCCACCACTGCCTGCCTTGTCGTAGAAAGCCTGTATGTCGTCTCTGGCTACACCAGCGGCATCAATAAACTCCTGTTGAGCTGCTGGACCTGTCCCAAACAAACCAGCAAGACCACCAAGCGCTGAGCCGCCAGCGGCCACACCAAGAGACTGCAGATTTAATTCAGCCGCAGTAGCAGCCGTTCCACCATTACCATATTTTCTTTCTTTCTGGTACGCCATAGCTACAAATTTATGAATTTTGACCTAAACTGTGGTCGAGTCTAGTGGGTTCGTAATTTATGTTGAAGGCCAAGCATTCAACAGGCTTCTTTGAATCGTTAGTCAAGTACACATTCATGTACTGCCCTCTCATAAAATCACCGTTTGTTAAGGCTGGTGTCTCAATGCATACGAGGTCTGATATAATGTCGTTATCACTACCGTCTTGCATCCACTCAAATGGATAGTTGTTAGCAGCAGACTCAGTCACAAACATCCTAATTCTAACAGTCTGGTCCTGCGCATTCAAGCTCTTTATATAAGCGTACCCCTCTGCAACAGAAGGTGTGTTTCCTTCTATGCCAACTAAGGTGTCACCCTTGATGTAAAACAAACCGTTTGCAGTGGGCACAACAACCCAACACGCCTCCCCAGCTGTAATCTGTCCATGCTGTTGGAGTATATCTGCATCCCACTCTAAGAATGTATTTGAAAATACTGGCTGTAAAACATCAATATTAAATGCAATTCCATCTGCCGCTGTAAAGGCACTGGAAAGGTTGGCCGTTGAGTTGGCTGTAGACGACAGTATGGTTGCGTATGAGATGCCTTCCTTTCTCACAAAATCAGGCAAAGAGCTGACCTGATACTCTTCGTTATTCTCTCCTGTAAAAGGGTTGTTATTTGTAGTAACAAAGCCCCTCCACTTGATGGAGTTGGACTCAGCAGAGATTGACTTAAATATCTTAGTGGAACTAGGGTTGTAGTTCGAGACAAAGGCCACCTCCATCTTGTACTGAAATCCATAGAAGTTGTTGCGATCCTCGTTTGAATCGTGCAACCAGAAAGAGTTCGATGTCAGAGGTGATAGCGCAGAAGATGAAGGGTGCCTTCCATTTGTGGACAGCATCAGGTTGTCTACATACCCATAAGAAGTGGGGCTGAAGCTGTACCTGGTCCTCCACACCCTGTCTCTATGAGAAAACGCCAGCGTTATACCTTCAAAGTGACTCATGATGGGATGTAGTGTTGAATGTAAGACTGGTAGTTTTCTTCGATGGTGTCGTCGTTAAGGGCTACGTCATAAACCCTGAGCATGTATACATCAATACCTCTTGGCGCACTCCACCCCCCCTGACAAGCCTTACCTATCAAAAAGTTTCCAGGTCCCAAGCCGCTAATGACTTCACCATTAAGATCGTTGTCATTTATGTTGGGAAGTCCTATCCCAACTTTTGTCGTGTTTGTGCTTCTCAATACTCCGTTGATATACATTTTCGCTATGCTGTTCTCGCAATCAACTGAAACTTGAACAACGTTCATGATCTCTTGCTCGTTGGTATAGTTATTGTATACTGTAGAAGGAATTGCCCCCGTCCCGTTAAAGTTTTGACCATATCCATTTTGAATGCCATAGTCGTAACCTGGAATGCTCAAGTCAAGGTTTCCGTAAGAACCATACTGAAACGCCAACGAACTAGCCCCATCGCCTTGGCCAAAGTAAGAAGATGAAGCCAGCCCCTCATACGGAGTAAAAATGTTATTGGAGGCACCTGCAACAGCAGAGTTAGAGTATCTCGTTCCAAAGCTCCAGCCCCCGCCCGCATAGTTGTTGTAACCTATAAACTTACTGCAAGCATACGAGTTGTCACCATCTGTGGTCGTGTATGCCTCACCTGGTCGATATCCAGATGCACCCATGATTGATGTACCCAACCCAGCTGCATCAAAAGCGGCATTGTAATTGATTTGTCCGTGACCTCTAAAAATGTCTACCTGACTATTGAAGAAAAACCCTGTATCACTAAGATCATTTGTACCACCGTCAACGCCAGTAACGTCTACAATGGTCTCCATAGGCTGCTTCGTATATCTGAAGATAAACTCGTAGCTAAAGTTTTGATCTGTATCAGGAATGAACTTGTCTCTACGAGTAATGGTTCCATCCTGGTCAAATTCAACACCTGGTCTTATAAAGAACCTGAGATCATTGAGTTGCGATTCGTCAAACTCCTCTACAAGTGTTTGAGCTAGAGGCCCGCGCCCAACGGTAATGCTTCCGTCACTGTTCTTGATTGGCAGTGGAGTCTCTCCTGTGCCCGCCAAGAAGTGATAGTCATTTTCAGTTTGATCCCTCCAGATAGCGTCTCCGTCTTGATATGTATAACAGCTGAGATTAAGAACGAGACCTGGAACATCTGGCAAGACACCACCAGCACTTAAGTCTGGAACTATTTGGCCAACGTATTCACGAGCCAACAAATAGTCCTGCTCATCTACAATGCCATCACCGTTAATGTCAAGGGCAGCGTTGTAGAATGGGATGTTGGCAAACAAAAAGTCTATGTCATCAAAAGATATGACGCCATTCTGATCTTTATCTAGATTGGCTATCTGAAAAGTGCTTTGCTCAATGGGCGACTGAACAAGCGTTAAAGATGCATTGTTTTTTAACTCAAGTGTCTCTTGATCCTGAGCCTCAGCCCCAGTCGAAAGACGGTAGTGCTCCATAGATGTCACCTTTGTAAAGGTAATCCCACCTATGTTGTAAAGGGTTTCTTGATCAAACTCCAGTACATCAATCCCACTTGTAAGCTGAGGGAAGCTAACACTGCAAATGGGTACTCTTATCTGTTGATCCTGTCCCCCTACTTGATTTGCACCTATTGAAAATTCAAACTTTTTCTCTTCTACGAGTTCAGAAAACTCTGCACCAGGTGCTTGAGTAAATCTCAACTCAGGATTTACATTATCTATCATCCCTGAAATTTCAATCTTGTCTGAATCTAAGATTGGGGCTGTAGATAAGGGAATGGATATTTCTGCTTCCAACAAAGCTCTTGCACCAACGCCAGAGAAAGAGTTAGAAGCAGCTTGTATTACGCTGTTCTGGTCAAGGGTCACACTCCATATACCCTGACCAAGAGACACAAACTGTTGATCAATCAAGGTTCCCCCCAGATAGATAGCAACATCAACAAACTCCTCTGGAGTAGTATCAATAGATGTGACGATGTTGGCGCTTACATCAAAGGTAACTCCTGACAAACACCCACCTTCTTGCTCTCCGTTTAGGCTAGACACAACAACCTGAGCTGTGGCTTCTCCTATACTATTGCTCAGAGCCTGTATCGTTAGTGTGGTAAAGCCGTTAGAGGGGATTGAGTAGTTTTCCAGAGTTGCTGAAAAAACATTGGCGCCTAAGGCATTTGTGGCACTGACAACAGGATTGTCTAGGACAAGATCTTGCCCGCCAACATTGGCTATAACAAATGTGCGAGTATCAATCTCTCCCTGTGGGATATCAGGGAATACACAAAGACCAAATCCGTTGTCGTCAACAGCAGCAGAACGAAGGCATGGTGAGCTGAGATCAACAAATACACAAGAGCCGTCGTTGATGTTGGCTTCTGAGTTGTAGTTAATAGCAGATGGGTCCGTGCAGCCCAGCACATTCGTAGATTCATCACTTGTTGTTTCGATGACATCAGCTGGGTCCAACACAGTGAGCAGGTACTCCTGTTTCACTGGATCATATCCACCCACGATCCTTACGTCATTGTTGCTGTTTGATGACGACTGAGCGATTGCTCTTCTAAACTTCGACCTAAGGTAGCTGGACATCTGAACATCAGAAATGTTTTCCAACCCCTGCCCATCGACAAAGCGGAACACCTTGCCAGAGCTCTTGTGAGCAAAGTAGTAGGTGTTGTCAATCCTAACAACTGATTCAGGGTTGTTGTCACACCCAGCTGTTACAGAGAAAACCTGCTCCTTACCAAGTATATCGTTCGATGCAATCAGCTGTTCCTGACCAACGACATTTGCAAGTATGGTAGCTGACACTGGCACCTTGGTGCATCTATCTTGCTGTATAACAAACAGATTGCCACCCAGCTCATCTATGAAGTTGATGTTTCCAAACCTTTCTTCAAGGTCTTTGAAAGGAAACAGCGATGCATTGAAAGAAGAGTAGTTGAATGCGTCTGACTCTGGGTTGCTTTTCTCTGAGTAGATAATTCCAGCCTCTCTCCTTACAGTTTTTGCATTTGTGGAAGCAACGTTCGACCTTCCTATAGACTTGATTTTTGATGGAAAGAGGTCAGTTGATCGTGGGCTTTCTAACAAAAGGTTTTGAAAGTTGCTACTAAAATCAGTTGCCCCATCAACTCCGTCTGTATCTACTGACAACAAGTCTGTCCACTGAGTGTCTTCATGAAAATTTAAATTTGTAGCTGTTGGCCTAAAGAAAACATCCCCCTCATAAACCAACACAGGGTTTTGAGAATAAGTTGATGCCCCATATGGGTTGATTTGAAGATCGTATACATCTCCAATTTCACTGTAAACTTGAAATTCTACTCCTGCAGATTTTTGAGGGCTGAAGATTTCAAACACCACATTTTGATCCCAAAAAGAACCACCGCCCAATAAGTCAGAGAATGCAAATCCTTCTGCATCTTCATTATTTGATATGACTACAAAATCCCCAAATAGCTCTGCTCCTGGATCAACCTCACTGGCCACAAGGGGGTTTGTCTCTGACTGTAGTGGGTCAAAATTTCTTAATTCAACAACCTCAAAAACTGCGTTATTAGGGTATTGCCTCGTATCAGAGTCACCGTAAGAAATAATTCTCAGCTTGTCGCCCTCTGTAAATTTGTAAACAGACAAACTTCCATCTTCACCTCTAGCTCCAAATTCCTTTGCATATGAAATAGAGGATGACTGTAGCAAATTTAAAGACACATATATCTTGCCGTTTTCTAGAGATAGACTCGCTTCTTGATCTTCCTCACTTATGTTGTTAGTGGGCTCTATATAGGCGTTGTTTGTTGTGTATTGAATAAAGTTACTTATGGACTTATTTCCACCATAAACAATCTGATATTTTTGAGCCCATGACGGAGGAGAGCTTAACAGCCTTATGCTTACTGCCGCTGTTCCTTTGCTTTCCCCTCTTTCATTTAATGAAAAACCTTCTACGTATACAGATCCAATGGGATTTACAAAAGACCTTCTTCCGTGAACATCATAAAACACCACTCCAAAATCATGATCTGAGCTAGATTTAAAAGACCTCCTGTACAGATTTTGTCCAACATAACCACCACTTGATATTGTGTATTGAAATGTTGGTGTAGACAAGAAATTTAAAAAACTGTTTTGAAGAGCAAAGGTGAAGTTTAGTCCTGGGTATTGATCCCAAGAGCGGTCCTCGTCAAAAGTAAAGGAGGAGTATCTGTAAGAGTACAACTCACTGGCCCTACATATAAATACACTTGCAGATGAGTCTGTTCTGACAACTCCACCTGGAGGTCCTTGGATAAGAGGCATTGTTGTTCTACCCCCATAGTCTGTGCCACCATTCTGAAATTCTCCCTCAACAGACAAAACAACATCTTGCTCTGTTGGATCAAGAATAACCCCAACATCTCTAATCCAGCTGTTAGAGTGAATTAGACCCGTAAACCATGGGCCAGTTATGGAAATTCCTTCTGGTGCAAAACCTGTAAATGGATAATACGAACTCACAAATCCATAAGCAGAGCTTGCAAAATTTAAACCCTTTAAGACGGGGTTGATTCCATCGCTTTCGCTTGGGTGTTCATGATTTCCAGAAAAATTATCCCCAGGAAGATCACCACCTGGACCTCCCTCACCACTCATCAAGCTAAATATTCTTCCGTCAGGAATAATTCCGTTTTGCTCATAAACCTGCTCAGGAGACTGACTTGTAATAAAGTAATTAAAAACAGATGAGGTTCCTTCTGGTGAGGGGCCAGGGATAGAGGGTAAATTACTAGCATACCCCACAAACGTTTTAGTGTAATGCTGTGCGCCCTCAAGACTTCCAGAATTTATTGGGTGACCAACATTTGAAAACGCGCTTTCTACTCTTACTTCAAGATCTGGAACATTAAAGTCAAACGCACTTAATTGCTGTTGGAACACATGATTCTCCGTATCAACAATATATGGCCCATAGTTTGTGCCGCCGTCATAGATGCTTGACGCATAAAAGTTATCCAGTGACGCTTCTCCAGATGCAACTTGATCCATAAACGATGGACTCAAAAACCACCACGGAGATCTTGGCATCCACTTTCTAATGGCTGTCCAAAGTTCCAGTCCCTCAGAGGGAATATTGTCAAGTATAATTTTATACTCTCTGGATCTTTGACTTGCAACATTTTCTAAGAACTCAGGATCAGGTGCACTCTCCTCTTCGTCTGCTCTTCTCAAGGCAAACGTAGCGCTTCCCTTTTTAGCAATCACTGCACCTCTACACTTGGGACCGTATGGACCTCCAGGTAATCCTGAAGTGTTGTTACTGACCATACTGATCAGCTTTGTCATGTTTGATCCCTCTTCAAATCGCTGAGAACTCTGCAAAGGCAGATCCCAATTTATCGTAGAATAAGGATTCTTTTCCGCTACCTCGAAATAAGTGCTATCATAATCCGCAAACCCAAAAGACCCTCTATCTCCAAAAACTTTATCAAGAATTACATAAAAAGCTGCTCTTAGAGTGCTGCTATCTGAGCTTTGAATGCACCGTAATCTAACGCTAAACTCTAAGGGTGCTGCGGGAATGATAAACGGATTGGCAGCAGAAGTACCCAATGCTACTGTTGTAGGTGATGGCAGATTGCCTGTAGAATCTACTGTCTTCCATGTAACGTTAGCGACGCCTCCATTGTTTTTGAATGCATTAAAAGAACTCTTATACAAAGGCGGTGCTTCTCCTGAAAAAGAGGAATCACTGTCCAGGCTTCCTAGCGGAGTTATATTTAAGGCGCCTGCTTCTTCTGGCGTCTGATGAAACTGATTATAGGTACTGTATGGTCCAGTCTGCAACTCACCATTTGCGATGTCACCGTCATCATTTTCAACGCCAAGATGTCTTGACTGATGATACGAGTTTGTGGCGTTATATAAGTGAAAATTATTGGTAGGCAAAAATGACAGCGAAAGCTTTATAGTGTCATTAACTTCTAGTTCAGGGAAATCATTGTCTTCTATGGTAATCCTAAAGCCAGACATTTTTTGAACAACATCACCTTCGTTACTTGTGTCGTGAGTATCAGATATGATTGATTTTTCAAACTTTATGGGAGAGCCAAAATTTTCACTACCTCTTTCAGCATATTCAACGGTTAGTTCAGCCTCAATAACCTCGTTAGGATATCCCTCCACATAGTTCCCATACATCAGTCTGTTGTCCACTACAGCCTGAGCCTCAGCCTTTTGAGGTACACTGTCAAAGAATTTGTTCTCTTCTTTTTCTGAAACAGGAATGCCAACAACGTCGTTCTTGAAATTGAACACAACGTCACCACTAATCTGTTTAGCCTCGTGAATAATTTTGTAAGGACCAATGCCCTCTTGGGCAAGGATGTTAACTTGCTTTACTCCTGTCCAGTTGCCTGAGAATATCTCTGATGAGATGATTATTTGACAGACATTGTAAAGCGCATGATCAGGGTTCTTGTTGGCCCCCTGAAACAACAAGCTAGGAGTAACAGCTATCTGTGATTTTGGAGAGATTGCTGACGTGCTTCCATCGTTGTACACAACCTGGTATGCAAACTTGAAACCTTCGCTTTTTTCAAAGTTGTTTGCTCTGCTTGATGTATCCTCGATCCAATCAAACGTTGGTCTTGAGAGTGGAGTTGGCTTGCAAGCGTGACAAAACTTGATCTTCTCTATATCTAACGCACTGTTTGATGGCACAGAAAAGTATCCTCCTTCATCAGAAACAAACTGAACTTCGTAGGTTGCGTCAGATGATGCGGCCAAATATCTGCCAAACATACTTGGCGCTACATTCAGCTTCTTAGGCTCATTGTTGTTGTCAGTGAAGTAAAGATGAAAATCTTTTTCAAAAGTTTGCTTGTCTGAAACCTTAACGGTAAAGCTGTTGTTCTCCCCCCTCAAAGACTCAGCGACCAAAGATGGCAGGTTCAGCGTGTTTCCATAGATAACACTACCCTGGACAACAGAGTGCTGATTGAAGTTAAAGAAGTCTCCTTTTGCGACACACTTGATTGCACCCTGTCTGTAAGGATCAATGTCTGTCAGGGTAAGATCTGCTATACCGTTGGTGTCTTTGTAGTACTGAGCATACTTTACAGGCAACGATAGGCGACCATATGGGTCATATACCCACACACCCTGCTGACTCATATCTTCATGATACACAAAGAAGTAAATCAGCTTGAGCTTGTGGTCTGTGGTGCTGCCAATGATTTTGAAATCCCCCTCAGCAATCACATCTTTTTCTGTGTGAAACCCTAAGGCACTCGTTCCTCGCAAGTTTTTAATTACTCCTACGTCTCCGTACTCAAACCCTTCAGTGGCCTCCTCATCCGTCATAACGACGTTTACAGCATCAATGAATGCTGTTGAGGGCACCAGCTTATAGTCCGTACTCTTGTCAAGAGCGCGGGGTGTAATCTTATTTACTGCCATTAGTACTTGGGTGCTTGCTTGAAGTTCTTTCTGATGGTCTTCAGAGCTTCAGTCTTGGTAAACTCACTCAATCGAGCGTTGGCTTTTCTTCTCTCGTTGTAGTACTCAGACCTTGCTCTTTGCTTTTCTGCCATGGGCACGCTTGACTTGCGCTCTACAATCTTGTAGTACATGTAAGAACGCAAAGCTTCTTCTGCATAGACGTGGACCTCAGGGTCAGCAGCTCTGGCTTCGTCAGCCACATACTCCATCACCACTTCTGTGTAATCGTTGTCTGTGTCAATCTCAATCCTGTCTTGGTCAAGGTTGATTCTGTACTCTCCAAACATGCGACCTCCGCCTATACCGTAAAGTCTGCCCAAGCCCCCTTCATACAGGTAGTTTTCAAAGATGTAGTAGTCTCTGTCCCCTACATCTGATGGACTTCCAGCGCCTACTGTTGCCGTCTTCTCATCTACACGGTCGCTAATCTCATTAAGACCAATCTGTAATGGTCCAGAATAAAAAACGTTTTTCAACGTGCCATCCTTAGATGCATCATAATCAGAAGCCCCCGTGATGCTTGCAGGTGGAGACCCTCCGTAAAACCCAACATCATCTTTCACTGTGTCGTCAGCAGTTTGCATCCTGCGAGACATGTTCAGATTTTTGTTGTGACCAAATGCATACACCACGCCGTCGCTGCCTACCACCCCCAGCTTTGTGATGTCAACAAAGTCATCTGGCAAAGGCACAGTGTTGTTGGTGGTGTTGATGCTCAGCTTGAGAGACTTGATCTTCTTACCAAGATCAAAGCCTATCTCTCTAATACCTCTTAAGGCAAAGTTTCTGATCGCGCTATCAGAAACATTGTTTGCGTAATCATCACCGTCAGAGGTGATTATAAAATCCCTGACTATGTGACTAAGCGGTACTTTATTTTGACTCATCTTCTAGCTTCTTCTTGTGCAGCGACTTGCGTCAATGCTGCGTCATTCAAACTGATGCCAATCAGTTTTGCCATCTCGTAGACAAGCTCTGACACATAGTGATTTGGCAGCATAAAATCAATCGTGGATGTAGGATCGTAGATCTCCAGCTCTTGCGTTGATCCAGTATTCAGTGCAATCCACTGAGGATCAGAGTCAGTGTAAGAACCTGTGCTGGTAATCCCTCCAGGAGTTCTATAATATATCAGGTCAATTTTTGTAACTGCACTTCTTGGATACACTTCAATTTCATCTGATATCAAGGCAACTGGAAATTGTTGTGTAGGACCAGATAAGCGACTGCCTAAAATCTTATCCATCTTCTCTACATCGTATACAATCTCAATGTTTGTTTTATTGGTATTGTATCCACCCGTGTTTGGGTTCCCATTGCTTATGGAAATGATACGAGATAAATTCGCAGGCTTGAAGTATATATTGTTAATCGCAGTGGTCGTAGCGACTGGCAAATTGTACTCTCTGGCCACAAAGGGAGATAGATCCTCAAGCGTTCTTTTGCGAACAGACTTATCTCTTCCTGGGTCAAGGTTTTGACGACTGATTCTCTTGGCATCTACAAGCTCCTCAAACAATTCGTTGTAGATGTTCTGCTGAGCTATGACAGCAAAGCGGTTAAATACGGCAGGAGTGATAAAACCTTTTTGCTCTTTGTTGGCCAGGTTCTTTAGTGTTCGATATACTTTGTCAATACTTGCCATGACACAAATATACGAAAACAAAAGAGGCCCCGCAGGGCCTCTCTTTATGCTAGACGTTCAAGTCTTTCCTCTAGTGTCGCTAGGACTGGCGATCCTTTTTCTGTTAGGCAGAATCTTGCCAAAACATCCAGGGGCTCTTGGCCAACAGGCACAGACACAATCATGCTGTTGCTGTCAAACCACTTGACTGAGTCGCTGGCCATCTTGATGATTTGATAGTCAGAAGCTTGTTGCAAAATAGAACGAGTCCTGACCTGTGGCGAGTCAAATGATTCAATAAACTCTTGCGTTTTTGTTTTAGCAATACGAAGAAGATTATATCTAATATCAGAAACAGGGGCGTTGATGTTGACACCAAAGTACATTGCCACTGGCAAAAGGTCTTGGATGTCCTTATCACGCACCATAGATACAGCGTCAGTCAAGAAGAACTCTTTCTTCAACTCTATCTCTGCGTCACGCTTTTTGTCTACAAGTCTGAAGATGCTTCCTCCGTTAGCTTCGTTAAAGGGATGCTTCTCCATGAACATACGCAGATTAGGCTGCGCCTTAGGGACAAACATCTTGCCATCACGAAAGATTACAGACTGTCGCGTTGCATTCTCTGACTGCTCATCTCGCCATATAGATGGCTCATTGGGGCAGAAACGAAGCTCGCGCACTGTGTCTCTATCTGAGTCAAATACAGTGACGCCCTTTTGAGGGAGCATGTACACGACCCCTGATTTACGCATAAGCTCAAACTCTGCGTTAGGGTTAACAGCTTCTTTGCGCTTAATAGGCAAAGTCTTTTTTGCTACTGGTGCAGTTTCTACAGCAGGAGCTTTTGGTTGGGCTTTAGGCCGCCCAGGGCGCTTTTTGGTTTGTTCCATTAGGATTTAATTAAGATGATGATGTGTATTTCTTTGCTAAGTCGATCGCCAACGTAGAACAGGCTGACGACCCTATGTCCTTTGCAATAATTCCTAGTCTAGCTACATTGCCTTGAAATTTTTCTCCGTAACCTCCGTTACCAATGTGATCAAAAACAAGATCTAAGTCTGTGCGTTGTTGATTCCCCTCTGTGTTTGCTGGAATGAAAGCCACTACAGAGCCATCATTGTCATACACAGCGATGTTTGAAAAGTCATCTCTTCTAATAACAAAGACGTATGCCGTTCTCTGTGTTTCTTCAGATTTGTCAACCTGAACAATAGGAGTTGCTGATTCGCCTTTTATGAAGTCTCCTTTTTCTGTGGCAAACTTGAACTGAAAAAATCTGTTGTTCAGGGCATTCACAAACATGAAGGAAAGTCCTTGACCAGATGCTGCACTTCCCTGAAACAAGAACCCCATCTTTGGGTTTGAAGCTATGTCACTGGTGCTGAGCCCCACAACTGCATACGCAGTGAAAGCCCCTGACTGTGTGTAAGTGGCACCAAGTTCAAATGTATCATTGCTCCCTATGTCAGCAGCTTGTGTAGCCAAACCGTTATTGGCCCTGCCTGTTGTTGTGTCAAGAGGTATTGTCCCTGTAATATCACCACTAGCTATGTTGTAGCTCGATCCACCCGTTCCGCTATGTGTCCAGGCATTTACGTTTCCGCCTGACTCTCCAAGACCACCTTCATTGAAGTCGATAACAGGCTTGTTTCCATCTCCAAAGTCAATATCTGCAATGGTATTGCCAGTGCCAAAGGCTGTCCCTGACGTGCCCCCAATAAATGTTCTCTTGCTAATCTCTTGTGTGGTGGTCACAACTGGGAGTTGCTTGACCTCTGACACCACATCTGTAAAGGATTCTATCTTGGCTTCCTTGACATTGGTCTGCCCCTCGACAGCATCAAAACGCATGACGTTTGTTTTGACGCGATCAGAGGAGATGAAGTTCAAGATAGAATCTATCAAGGCTGCTTCACCTCCCTGCTCACACGCGACAGATACTGTTGTCTTTTTAAATGATTCCCCATCGAGAAGATTGCTGTCCTCGTAGATCGTGGCATCATTGAACACAATGTTCACCTTCCCAAGCGATGCTGTCATAAACGCCAACTGGTCTGTAGACACAGCCAAGATGTCCAGTCCCTCCCCTGTATCAGAGGTTGTAGCTGACGTTGCGCTAACGTCACGACGCTTAAACAGGAAGAATTTTTTCATTGCATTAAAGGTATCGCAAATATAAGCAAAAAGAAAAAGGCCCCATAAGGGGCCTTTCTCAATCTGTAAATGACTATTAAGCCAAAGTAGGAACGCTAGCCACAGCGTCAAGAACCAAGTGACCAACCACAGACCAACGACCGTCAGCCATGCAGAAGAAGTCAATGTAGCTACCAATATTCACGTCATCAACAACTGTAATTGCAGTAGTGGTGTTTGCAATAGCAACCACGTCACCATCACCGCCTGCGTTGCCCGCCTGGCTAGTAAAGATGTTGCCTTCAAACGTGTCAGATCCTGCACGAGTAAAGACTCTATCACTAGTAGCTTGCTCAACAGACCAAAATGCTCTAAAAGCAGATCCCTTAAGTGCAGCAGGCATAGTCACAACTCTTGAAGAAGAAGCATCTGCATTGCAATTGAGGTATCTAGTTGATTCAGCAACTGTTACTGCTGCATCACCAGCTTCTTGAACAGCCAGTTCTTTAATTTGACCAGCACATTCAACGCTATTCACTACAGCCTTTTTGGCTTGCAGCTTATCAAAGTGTCCCATATTTATAGGTTTTTTTTGTTTTTGTAAAAAGAGAAAGCAAAGGGGCTGGGGACTTTCCCCAACCCATTCGCATTAAGAGAAAAGTTGAAAGTCAACAATTACTTCGTATTTACCTTGAGTGTTGACTACGTCGTCAGTCGTGGTAACTGTAAAGTAAATGGTTCTATCATCTGCAGCAAAAGCATCTCCAGCTGGAACAGCAGGTCCAGACGCATCACCAACGGAGTAGCCTCCGTTCCAAGTGACACCTGTTCCTCCATTCAGCTGAAGAATAAAGTTTGCAGGAATGGCAGTTCCTTCATCCAGAACAGCATCAGTTGCATCAGATGCAATTTCATTGCCGCTTTCTGTAATCCCAAGCTCAACACCAACACTTGTATTGGTGGCAAAAGCTGCTGCATCAATCTGTCTGTAGTATGCGTTTGTCACAAGGCTGTTGGCTGGTTGAAGAATTTCAATCACAGCTTCGCCGTTTTGAACAAAACCATCCTTAACCTCAACTCTCGTTGAAGTGTTCAGTACTCCTGATTTTTTATGAGAGTAAATAGGCATAATGATCTAGGTTTTAATAGTTAAACAATAAGACTATTAACCCTTGATCATTACGTGCTGGTTAGCAGC
>Ga0098042_1000167_pt1 | contig 24118 bp, 37 predicted proteins | sample 9_EtaG_FD_75066 | JGI IMG/M metagenome (GOLD analysis project Ga0098042, IMG submission 75066) | Marine viral communities from the Subarctic Pacific Ocean - 9_ETSP_OMZ_AT15188 metaG | ecosystem: Environmental > Aquatic > Marine > Oceanic | place: Pacific Ocean | collected 2015-01-10
ATTAACGAAAACTTGAACAACGAAGTGTTCATCGAACATCTTTGGTTCTTGATGGGCGGTGCAAATCAATGAATATCTTTGCTCTTAGCACAGACCCTACTATTGCTGCTCAAGAAATGTTAGATAAGCATATTGTGAAGATGCCCACGGAAACGTGCCAAATGCTTCACACCAATGTTCTTTACAAGCAATTTATTCATGAGCATGGAAGAGAACCTAAACTTGCAGAGTTGAAGGATTTTCATTCACGCATCGGCTCGTATTTGATGAAGCCTGCTATGCTCAACCACCCCTCAACCCAATGGGCGAGGGAATCCGAGAACAATTTCACATGGCTTTACTATCATGGACTTGCTCTTTGCAAGGAATATACGTTTCGTTATCAGAATCGTGTGCATCGCACAGAGAAGCGTATTCGTGATATTGAAGAGTATGTGAAAGGTGATTCATCAAAAGCAAGCCCTGTTTGGATTGCGATGGATGACCAATATAGACTAAATGAAAAAGAATACTCTAACAGAAATCCTAATTGGACAGGTTGGGATTTTGTTATCGCATCTTATCGTCACTATTACCTTGAAGGTAAGTGGGAGTTTGCGAATTGGAAACCCGTAAGGGGTGAACCAGAATGGTGGCCTAAGCATCACGCCATTCTCAAATATAATGAGAGAACTACTGCTTTTAACAAGAAGTGGAATGCTAATTTTAAATTGAAGGAGATACCAGAATGACTTATAATTTTGAATGTGATGTATGTAATGGAGAACGTTATAAGGTGGTCCCATCCTCTTGGGATGATGATGTGCCTATGCGTGTTGAATGTGATGAATGTAGGGTTAATAGCATCTTGCTAACCACTATGTCTTATCAATTGACCAAGTTGCTGACTAATGCCTCCATTGAGAGCCTAGCAGCGATTATTTCTGTTGCATTTGTTGAGAGGAACTGCAACGATATGGACGTGTTGAACCGTGTTGAGAACATGATTCACACAAAGGACCACAAGAACGCACTTAGCGTCATGGGGGCCTATCTATCTTGAATACGGGGGCGCGTGGTGTAATGGATAGCATCTTGGCCTTCTAAGCCGAGGATGGGGGTTCGATTCCCTCCGTGCCTGCCTGTATTTGAAAAAGGTGATTAAAATGAATTTTATATTTAGATATTTAAGAAAGAAGATTCTTCAAGATATGGAAGAACAAATTAATACTATTATTGATGAAAGGTGGGGGAGCCTTCAAGAATCTTTAGAGGTAATCCAATTAGGATTATCTAAGAATAGACCCCCATCTAAGAATAAGCCCCCGTGGAGGGAAGTAGAATGAACATGATTAAAGATAAAGTAAAGCCTGTTGAATTTCGTAAGGTAATGGATGAGGAACTTCCTCCTATTATTATTACGATGAATGAGAATGATGAACCAAAGATGGTGCTAAACATGTATCATCGTATTTGGATTAGTCTGCACCGAAAGACTATCGCAGGAATTATCAATGTCTTCCCTGAGAAGATTGACGAGATTCTCGATGATTTCCTCTCTGACCAACGAGCAAACGAAAAGATGGATTGGGATTGAAATGGGATTTAGAAAGAACGATGAAGAAGCACAAAGGCGTCGTGACCTCCGAGCAAATGAAATTGCTTTGGAGTATGCGAATAAGAAAGGCATTACTCCTACAGTTATGATGGCTAGTGAAATTCACACCATTGGTATGCCTATTGCTTTTAACTGTTCGACTTGCATGGAAGAAGGTATTGATGCCGTGGATTCACTATTAGGTATTGCTCATCACACTAACCCAATGAATGATGAAGGTTGGTTTGAGAACCCAATTTTAGATGTTCAATGCCGCCGTGGTCATGTAGGGCACATTAAACTAAATACTATTCTTCATACCGGCAAATATCCCGTTCACATTAAGTTTTTGAATGGTGGTATTGCTTGGCTTGAAAGCGGTATTGCTATCGGAAACATTGAAGGTCTTAGAGAACAAGGCCGTTGGCCGTATAGTGATGATGATACAACAATGGGGTTGATGAATTGAAATTAAGAAAACTTGGAACAGGTCATTGGGACCGCAAACTTATTCAGCGAATGGTTGAAAAATCTATTTCTGATGATAATGAAGAAGCGGTTCGTGAATGGCGAGCAACAGGCGATTGTTGGTGGCCTAAGTATTACGACACCAACATTCCAGATTGGGTGAGAGAATCCCAAAATGGTCCGGGCTTTTGTTTGTGTGGCCATACGATTTATTACCACTTCGCAATCGAAAACACCCATACAGGTGAAATTGAATGTGTTGGTTCTGACCACATTAACGCTTACATGATTGCACGGAACATTTCTGAGGAACTCGACATTCCTATTGAAACTGTTAGCGATATGCAGATTCAAGCGTGGATTAAGGAGCGTATGAAGAACATGAAGGCAGATGCTTGGTGGACAGAATACGGCGATTGGTTCAATGGTTTGATTGAAGGTCTTCGTGAAGTTGACCAATGGCATAACTTTATTGGAACAGGAGAATATTCTTGGGATAGCGAAACTGAACGCAATATTGAAAAGATGAAGCCTCGAAAGAAGGCTTTAGGTGTTAGGAATACTCATGGTTATCAAATGGCCTCCGTCTTTTGGCGTTGGGATAATCCTGATAATAGTCGCAATCAAATTGGAAGCCGTGGTTATCCAAATGAAACATTGTTAGCAGATATTGTGTTTCTAGATGCGGCACACAGGCCTGCATATCTAAAATGGAAGGAAGCATATGATATACGACGTAATCAACGCATTGAAGAAGTTAAGGAAATTCGTCGGTTGCGTGAAGAAAGGCACAGACAACGACAAGAGCAACAAAGAGAACGAAACCGGCTCCGTCAGATTGAGCAGAAACGTTTGGCTGAGATGAGGGAACAAAGTGAAATTCGTCTTGATATTAGTCAGGCATTGGAGATTGATGAGCATATGAATCATCCCAACGTCATTAATATGAAAGAACTTTATGGTGTAACACATGCTTGTTCTGCCGTTTGTTCCTCAAGAAACTATCTTAGAAGATATCATAGGATTATTTCTATGGTGGTTAGAGGTAGGGACATTACAGGGTATATTAGTAATCTTCAAAGCATTTATGGCGCAACCCTCCGCGCTACAGATGAACAGATTACACGAATCATGGAACTAAACGGAGAAATCCGAGGTCCATGCACCTATAGCGATGCAGACCGACTGATTGCTTCGCTTGAAAGGAGGGAAAATAGTGAGGAATGAGCAGGGCGGCTCTTTCTCATCAGTCAAGGTTCATAAGGGTTGTAGCCTTGGAGACTATGCAACGGAGGTTGTTTATAATGATTAAGTTAAGGATTTTAAATGAAACAGGACATACAGAAGTAATGCTCGCGTCGGAAGAAATTATTGAACAAATTGATACACACCCTACACATTGGGTTTTTATTGATGGTGAAATGGTTAGCCGCGAACAGATTACTACTCTTGATTGGAATACAGTCGAGAGTGTGGATTTAACTCCCGCAATTGTGGGAGGTGCATTCTGAAACACTAGTTTCCGGCTGCAACCCTTTTTAGGGGGAGGAAGACCGCCCATAGTCTTCTTCCCCCACTTTTATTCGGGAGTGTAACCTTTATGGTTGCGCTCCCCTTTTTTTATTGAGAATCATGGACTTAAAAAACTTAATTTCAATTGGCGGACTAAAACTAATGCTAGAATTAAACGGATGGAGTTTGAATAGTCCTGTTGTGTTTGATGAAGTAGCCGCCTTCAAACCAGACTTTTATCCTGAAAGCCACGTAATTGCTTCAAGCAAGAAGGGCTACATTTATGCCTCGGGACAGACTCGCGTTGAATACGCGGGGGCTGAATACACAGACGTAAATGAACTGATTGCTATTCATGGAATTGAAGCAATCAAAAACTTCTCTGAGTGGGTTTTCCACGAAGAAAAGGAATGGGTAATCACCCGCGATGGGTCCGATTTTATCTATTCCTTTACTACCCTCGACAAACTACCTAAAACAACAAAAGTGAGGTGCTGAAACATGAACACAGAAATTTTATCTGATATTACCGTGCATATGAAATACGCAAAATATAATGAGAGTTTAACTCGTCGAGAAACATGGGACGAGATTGTTACTCGAAACAGAAATATGCATATTAAAACTTACCCTGACCTTGCGGGTGAAATTGAATCTGTATATGAAAAATTTGTGAGGGCAAAGAAAGTTTTGCCGTCTATGCGCTCTATGCAATTTGGAGGGAAACCCATTGAAATTAGTCCAAACCGTATTTATAATTGTGCTTATATGCCTCTTGACTCCTATCTATCTTTTTCTGAGGCTATGTTCCTTCTTCTCGGTGGAACGGGGGTGGGATATTCCGTCCAACGACATCATATTGAACAATTACCAGAAATTCGCCATCCCAAAGCCGACCGTAAGCGTCGTCACCTTATTGCTGATTCTATCGAAGGGTGGGCTGATGCTGTAAAGGTTCTAATGGAATCTTATATTGGCATTAGAACATCAACTCCTGCATTTGACTATTCAGATATTCGGCCAAAGGGTTCTATTTTGAAAACTTCTGGTGGAAAAGCACCCGGACCTCAACCTCTTCGTGAATGTCTTGTTAAAGTTGAGGGTATCCTTCAAAACATTCAAGATGGAGAAAAACTTAGTCCTATTAATTCTCACGATATTATGTGCCATATTGCTGATGCAGTTCTTAGTGGCGGTATTCGTCGTGCGGCTATGATTAGTCTTTTCTCTGCTGATGATGCTGAAATGATTGCATGTAAATCTGGCTCTTGGTGGGAGAACAACCCTCAACGTGGACGTGCAAATAATTCTGCCGTTATTCTTCGACACCGTGTAACTAAAGAATTCTTTATGGATTTGTGGAAGCGCATTGAAGCAAGTGGTTCTGGTGAACCCGGACTTTATTTCAGTAATGATAAAGATTGGGGAACTAATCCCTGTTGTGAAATTGCTTTGCGTCCATATCAATTCTGCAATCTTACTGAAGTGAATGCTTCCGATGTTGAAGACCAAACAGACTTAGAATCTAGAGTGAAAGCCGCTGCTTTCCTTGGAACACTTCAGGCAGGGTATTCAGATTTCCATTATCTTCGTGAAGTCTGGCGCAAAACTACAGAAAAAGACGCTCTTCTTGGAGTATCAATGACGGGTATTGCTTCAAACAGGGTTGAACATCTCGACCTCGAAATGGCTGCCTTCGCTGCTAAGTTGGAAAACAGCCGCATTTCTAAATTGATTGGAGTAAAGGAAGCGGCTCGCGTGACTTGCGTAAAGCCTGCCGGGACAACTTCTCTTGTTCTTGGGACTTCTTCTGGTATTCATGCATGGCATGATGAATATTACATTCGACGTATTCGTGTTGGAAAGAACGAAGCCATCTATGGTTATCTTTCTGAACATCATCCTGAATTGGTGGAAGATGAATTCTTTAACCCAACACAACAGGCAGTAATTTCTGTTCCACAGAAGGCTCCAGAAGGAGCAATTACTCGTAGTGAAAACGTATTTGAACTTCTTGAACGTGTGAAGAACTTCAGCATTCGTTGGGTGAGAAGTGGACACCGTGAAGGTGCAAATACACATAACGTTTCTGCGACTATTTCGATTAAGCAGGATGAATGGAACGATGTTGGCGAATGGATGTGGATGAATCGTCACTATTACAATGGTTTGTCCGTATTACCTTATGATGGTGGAACATACACCCAAGCACCATTTGAGACTTGTGATAAGGAAACTTTTGATGAATTAACTAAGGCTCTTCGAGGCATTGATTTAACTCAGGTTATTGAGATGACTGACGAAACTAACCTTTCTGGTGAATTGGCTTGTGCCGGTGGAGCCTGTGAAATTTAGAAAGAAAGATAGGAAATTGTTTCCTTTACACGTCCTTTGTCTAGCGGCGAATGAATTTAGCAAAGAAGAGTTTGCTGAAATAAAAGATGCGGTTGAGATTGCTCGTCGCCTCTATGATGACGAAGAAAGAATCAGAAGAGTTTGGGAAAGCCTAACAAAAATTATGTGGAGATACCCCAAGTGTATTGATGAAGGATTCCATACATTCTTTAACTCTCGTATTGAACAATATAATGAAGCCATCGAATATCACGATGTTAATTGTAATAGCCAATGTAAATTATGTGTGGTTTTATCATGTGTAAAAAATCTAGAATTTTAAATGTTGCTCGTAATAAGGCAAAGGAATGTGACTACTTTTATCGCCTTGGTGCGGTAATTGTCCGTGGTGGAAAGATTCTTTCTATCGCAAGCAATACCCGTAAAGGACACGCTGAAGTGAACGCTATTAAACAGGCAAGTAAAACTGAAGGCGCAGACATTTACGTTACTCGCCATACGCCAACAGGAATGGCTATGGCGAAACCATGCGGTAATTGCATGGAAGCGATTAAAGCGGCGGGCATCCGTCGTATTTATTACACTAGCCGTGATGGGCTACATAAGGTGATACTATGAAAGAACATGACCCTGAATATACAGAAAATACCCGTGGGTATAAAAAAAGAACGGCTACACGATGCCGAATCTGTGGTGGACAACTTCTACACCCTGAAGATTTTAAAAGAGAAATGCACGAAGATTGTGCGAAGAAAGAAGATAAAACAATTTACATGATGTGATAATATGGAAAAGCAATGTATTTCATTTTATATTTACAAGCCTAACGATTCAGGGCAGTATTATACCGCTAGAATTTATTTTGATGGGACTGACACAGACAGATATGTTATTGGAACAAATAGTCTTAACATTTACGCAGACCGTAAGAATACACAGAACCCCCTGCATTTTTCAATCACAAAGAAGATGAAGGAAATGGTCACAGCAATTGGTAAGCATTTCAATGGAAGTGCAAAATCATTTAAGTTTGGTTCTCTTCCAATTGTTCTATCTAAGGAGGAGACTAAGTATCAAATTAATGGTCAAACTAAGTCCCTTGCTGAGATTTCAGATATCCTTGCTCGTGTTCTGTATAAGAGTATCTTTGAAGAAGACCCTGTTAAACTCATGCAATATTTCATGAGTCGTCTTGATATGCCTGAAGCGGTGTCTTATGTTATTGAAAACCGCTTACCTTATTTCTTCTTTGAGAACTTTAGAAAGATTGAGGTTCGCTTGAATGTGATGCAGATTGATGATGATTCTTGTGCAATCGAGATTGCTGATGGTATTTGGGGTGAAATTAGTTTCAGGGATTTAACTACTTATTATAACTACTATGTTCTAGGAAAGAAGCGTGGTTCTTGGAAGAACCTTTCACCTCAGAGTCTTTATGAGCGTCTAATGGGACACCGACCAAAAGATTCAGATGTTAAGGTGATGATTGAGTTTTTGAAGCAGAACCGACAACAAGATATTGTTGAAAAGCGTGCAATTGAATTAATGCACGACCTTGTGAAGCAATACCCTGAAAAGATTAAACTAACATATGATACGGACGGAAGGGCAGTAATGTATGTTCGTGGTCGTGGTTATGATTGGAAGTTATCAGAAAGCACATATAAGTCTGAAATTCAGAACGTTAGCACATATGTCTGGCAACCGAGCCATACCACATATGATGACGAAGGAAATGCTATTAAGCAGAAACCTACATGGCGTGGTCCTATTTGCATTGATAATATGGCGCGAGGTTCTTCAACAGGCGACCAATTCGCGGCTAGGGCTTTGGCTCTTCTTAACGATACTTTAACAGTAACAATCGTTAGCACAATTCAACGATACCTAATTGCAAAACAAAATGAATATAGAGTTGATTTTAATGCGGTGTGATGAATGCGGTTCAAGACAAACGTCTTTTGATGAAAGACTTGGTGAAAGGGTTTGCGACGATTGCGGTTTAGTTATCGTTGTTGAACAGTTTGAAGAAACTGTTCGTGGCTATGGTGTTGGTGATTTTGGAAACTCTAGAATTGGAGATAAGGGTCACTTAGGAAGTTTTACAGACAAGAGGATTTCAACTGTAAGAACAGGAGCAGGTCATCATATGACTCGCGGTGTTTCCGATACCGAAAGAGCAATTTTGAAAGGTATTCAACTGACTAATATGGTGTTTGGCTCTTTGGGCTTTCCATCTGTTCTTAAAGAACGAACCGAACAGATTTATCGTGAGTGTTTCCGAAAGCGTGTCTTTGGTCAATATGGTATGGAAGTGCGAGCAACTGCTATTGCTTATTACGTTATGAAGGAAAATAGAACTCCTGTTCCTCTTTCATTAGTTTGCCAAGAGTATGACGTATCTCGTAAAGCAGTAAATAGATTGGTTCGTAGAATTACCAAGCACTATGGAAATAAAACTGTTAATCAAAACACTACAGACTTTGAAGTAAAGAGGCTCGCCCAACTAGTCTGTGAAGACCCAACGTTTTCTAGCCTGTGTTGTGAAACGTTGGTTCATTTTGAGAAAGTGCTTGAAGCACTAACAATCAGTAAGAGTAAATCATTTGTGGCGTCCATTGTTTATATGACGAGCATTATGTATGATTATAAAATCACAGGACAGGCAATCGAGGACTACGCCTTTGTGTCCCGAGCGTCTATGATTCAAGAAGTAAAACGCTTGATTAAACCTTTTGGATTCAAACTTCCAAGAGAAATCAAAGGCAAAACATTAAACGATTTTGAGATGATTTAAATGAAGAAAATTTTAGTAATTGGAGCAGGTGGAATTGGAAGTTTCTTAATTCCACTTCTCGACAGAATTAACGAATACAACATTACGGTGGCTGACCCTGATAAGGTGGAGACAAAGAATCTCCTTTATCAGAATTACCTACCTTTAAATGTTGGACAGAATAAGGCACAGTCAATGCAAGACATTCACAATAATGTCTCAAAGGCTAGCCCTTATCCGATTTTAACTGCAAAACAAATGGAGGGTTATGACCTCGTTGTTTCTTGTGTAGATAACCTAGGAGTTAGGCGCACTCTTTACAACACAACCCTTAAGTGGTTGGACCTTCGCGCTCAAGGTAGGAATGCGGCACTTGTGACGCATAACGCTGACCCTGCGCTTTACGATTCTCTCTTGGCCGGACCTGAAGGTTCTTTTTCGTGCCAAAGTGAGAATTGGGATGGTTCAGGAGCAGGTGTGAACCTTATGAACGCTATGATTGCAGGTGCAGGCGCACAATGGATTCAGAAGTATTTTAACAATGAAGACACGAAGGCGTTTATGACTTTTAATATTTGAGGTGAATAAAATGAATTTTACAGAAGAAGAAATTAAATTTATGCAAAAACTACGAACGAAAAACATGGGCTATGGAAACATCGCTCGTCGGCTTGAAGCCGTTTATCGAAAGAAGCCTACGGTTTCTCAGGTAAAGCGAGCATTGGCGACCCCTGAGCAAAAGCAAGCAGATACAGAAATTGCTGCTATGTCTCTCCCTAACAGCCTTAAGGAAGTTGTGAAACTCCGAGAGAATGGAGCAACATATAAGCAGATTACTGAGCAAACAGGCTTTTCTTATAAAAAGGTCAAGAGTATCTGTGATGTTTTTGTTGCTAATAACTCTAATATCTCTAAGTCTAATATGACTAGGTATAAAGCAGAAAAGATGAAGAAGGCCAGAAACAATAGATGGACTGATGAAGAAACTTCTAAGTTGTTTTCTTTAAATCAACAAAATGTCTCTTGGAAAGAGATTTCTGAGAAGTTGGGAAGGAGTCAGAGGGCTTGCAAACAGAAATACATGTATGAAGTTAAGAAGGGCCATCTAACTTCTAAGTCTGCCCCTGTTGAGAATACTGAATGGACTACCTTTGAAGATAAGGCCTTAGTTTTCTCTATGTGGTTTTATAGTGAGCAACCCTATGCTTATGAACATATTTCTGGACTTGTTTCAAAAGATAATAAGAGGACAGTAACAGATTGTTTGGCCCGTTACAATCTTCTAAAGGAGCAAAATCAGATTGAGTCTATCTTGGATGAGGAACCACCAAATTTTCCATTCCTTAATACTTTTTCTAATAGTGGTCGCATTAAGCCAATGCCCTTGCCGGAAGAGGTAAATGCAAAAGAAGCATCTAAAGATAAAAAGTGGGCTAACAACCGATGTAACTATACTCCACAACAGGAGTTGGGAATTATGGTTGATTTCCCTAACCTGAGTATTGACGAAATGCGTGAAAAATACCAAAGGGACTATCGCGCTCTTGCAGGCCGGTATGAAGACATTTGGGATTCAGAAGAACCTTCAAGAATCGCTTTGGTTATAGAGGCTTCTCAGATTGTTTCTGCCCGTAAGCGGGAAGAGGCGGAAAAGCAAATTGAGCCGCGAATGGGATGGTTTGAACGCCGCCGTATGAAGCGTGTGGCGCGTAAGGCTGCGAGGATTCAGAAGCGATTGAACAAGATGGCTACCAAGTATGGTGCAATTCTAACAAATGGAGATGAATGAAATGGGTAAGATTAAAGACAGATTTTTTGACGAAATCAATTCAGATGATGATTCTGGATATGAAGATTATGAACTTGCTGATGTAGCAATCAGGAATGCTTGGGAAACCTGTAAAGAACATTACGGCCAAATGTCCGACACTCATCATCCAGAATTAAACGAAGCAATCTGGGACTGTTCGACAATGTTGTTTCCCGGTCTTGAAATTCAAGTTGTGATTGATGGGACAGATAATCTTTATTGGTCCGTTGGCTCGCCCGGATATGTTGATTTTCCCGCACCTCCTCTCGGAATGAAATTGCCGATTAAGTGTTGGATTCATACCCATCCTTTTGGTTCTGCATATTTTAGCGGAACCGATTGGCGAACTATTAATTCATGGCGCATTCATATGCAACGTGCCGAAGTCCTTGGAAACATGGAATGGGGTGTTTGGGATGGTGAAGCAGGTCATCAATACACCCATATTAAGGTTACAGAAGACAGTAACCTACTGCTAACAAAAATTGGAAGTGAAGAAGAATGAAGAAATTTGAAAGAAAACAACAAGAACGCGGACAAGCATTTACTTTGGACTATACTCGTTCAACGCGAGCATATCCAAATGGAACTGCAAATGTTAAAACCATTTACGTTAACGAGGTAACTGAAGGAAGAGGTGGAAAGAAGTTCACCAACACCATTCAGATGCTTGTTCCTGTTGAACCTGTTGAATGTTCAAAGCGTGTTAAAGAACATAAGGCCCGTCATCCGAACGATGTGAAGAAAACATATGATGAAATGCATATCCCCGGAAATGCTCGTCAAGCAAAGGCAGGAAAGCGAGATAAGCACCTAAAGGAGTTCTATAAAACTCATGTTTATGCTTACGTTAGGCCCGGAGTCCGTCGTTGGATTCCTATTCCTGAACTTAAGGAGGAAAATGAATGAACTACAATATTGTTAAATCAGTTGGAAACTATGCAGTAGTTAAGATTGAAAAGACTCAAACTACGTCAGGCATTGTTTCATCCCACGGTAACGTAGGAATGTGTATTGCTTGCTCAATGGATAGTGACCTTAATAATAAGAAGGTAATGTTCAATGGGCGAAAGACATATGAAAAGTATGGAGATTTTATGTTTGTTCCATATGCAGATATCTTTTGTGTGGTGAACTAAATGTGTGGCGCTATTCCAATCGAATGTAATTCCTGCGGAACATGGTATAGATTTGACCATGAATGTAAGGAGGAAGAAAAATGATTACTACAGAGAAAGAAGTAAAAGAAAAACTATTGCAAGGTATTAACATGGTTGCTGACGCAGTTTCGCCCACCTTTGGACCACAGGCTAAAACGGCGATTCTTCAGGGAAACCCGCCCGTCATTATCAACGACGGTGTAACTATTACGAAATACGTTAAGCACGATGACCCATATGTTCAGATGGGTATTCAAATGGTTCAAAATCTTGCTAGCCAAGCACAGGATAAATCCGGTGATGGAACAACTACTGCCTGCATTCTTGCACGCTCTCTATGTAATAACATCTTCAGCCATTACTCTAATATTGAAAATATGCGAGTATTTCAAGATGAACTTGCTACCATTTCAGAATTTATTGTTAGTAAAATTAAAGATGCGACCCAACCAATTACTGATGAAGACGTATATGGTGTAGCATTTATCTCATCAAACAATGATTATCAGATTGCAGAAATGATTACAGAAGCAGTAAAGGCAGTAGGAAAGGACGGAGTGATTACTGTTGAAGAAGGTAAAACTTACAAGAATGAACTGATTATCAGAGAGGGCGTTCGTCTTGATGAAGGCTACCTTAGTCATCTGATGGCTAACAAAGAAAATGGAACTTGTGAATTTGAGAACCCTCTCATCTTTATGTCCAACCTTTCTTTCCGTAACTTCCAAGATTTGCTGCCTATGCTTGAGATTGCTTCTGTTCAAAAGCGACCTCTTCTTATCATGTGTAAAGGAATAGAAGGTTCTGCCATGAATAACTTAGTGGCAAACATTATTCAACAAACTGTTCAAGTGGCTGCTATTCTTGCGCCTAACTTTGGTGATGCACAGTTAGATGAATTGGGCGACCTTAATGCTCTTGTTGGAGGAAAGATTTTCAATAATGAAAGCAACGATGACCCGACCTTAGTTTCCATTGGAGATTTTGGTTCTTGTGAAAGAGTAATTGTTTCAAAAGAATACACAACAATTATCGGTGGCGATGGTGATGTTCAGTCTCGAATCGAAACGCTCCGTTCAATGGCTGAAGATATGGAAGGATATGATAAAAATAGAATTAAGCACCGTGTTGCTCGTTTGAAGGGAGGTGTAGCGACTATCCAAATTGGTGCATCTTCCGCTATTGAAATGCGTGAATCAAAGGAAAGATTAGATGATGCGTTAAATGCAACTAGAGCCGCCCTTGCTGAAGGTATTGTTGGGGGTGGAGGCATGACTTATGCTGATATCGCAAACGCAATTGCTGAAACTGCGGGACAAACTCTTTCTATCGTAGATAACATGCTAATGGATGCTCTCTATGAACCTATTCGCTGTTTGCTTGAAAATTCAAACATGAAAGAAGAAGTTCTAAACACTTGGGTTCTTGGTGGATTCAATGCTCTCACCGGAGAGTTTGGGGACTTAAAGGAAATTTATGACCCGGCTAGGGTTGCTAGAGAATCCTTTTTAGCCGCTATGTCCATTGCCCGTCTGTTCCTAACTACATCTGTAGCAATTACATTGGAGGACTAAATATGCCACAAGTTATGCATCAAGAAATATTAGACTACATTACTTGGTTAGAAGGGCAAATCCCTGAAGGATTAGAGGGGCAATACCCTTTTCATAGGTTATACAAAAAGAATCTCTTTATGGCCTCCAATGGTAAGTTTTACTTTATTCATAAAGATGATGGACCGGGGAGGAAACATTGATGAAACGTGCAGTTACAGTTACATTACCTGCACCACATGATGCAGAAATTAATTGCCCTATTTGTGAAGGGAATAAATGTAAGGTGTGTAATATGACCGGGAAGATTAAATTTCAGGTCGCACCTAAGATTCCTATTCAAAGGGCGCACATCATTAAATACATCAACGATAATCTTAATGATGTAGCATTCGAATTAAGTAGAATGTTTGGCCTTGTTCCTGAAGTCTCAACAAAGGAAGTTGTTGAAGTCAGTAGCGGCCAATATGAAATTGTGCAGGTATCTTCAATTGGTGGAGCCTGTTGGATTGCTAACCGATTAGACCAATTAGAAGCGCCACGCTATTTTAGAACGTGGAAAGACCTAGAAAAGTTCAAGGAGGAATCAATTTGACTGATGACGGATTTGAACTGATTGGAACTATTCCCCGAAACGAAACTGATGTAGTTAAGGTTCGTAAGGGTAACTATTATAAAATCGACGTAATTGATATTCGTTGGTATAAGGCAGATAAGATTTCCCGTAAGGGTATTCGCCTTAATCGAGAAGAGGCTACATATCTTCTTAACATTCTCAGGAGAGAGTTAGATGACTGAAAGAAAAATTAAACCTAAGCGCATCAGCGATGTGCAAGCAAAAAAATCAGCAAGAGCAGCAAACGCCAAAAGACAATACGGAAGTGGTGCGGTAGGCAGATTTGTTACTCATGCTTCTTCATTAGTTGATTTATACGCACTATATGTTGAAAAGAGTATGGACGTTGCACCCGGTAAAGGACGTGGTTGCAGGGTTCAGACATACCATTTAGATATTGCTTTTGCTAAGATGCAATCGCTAATGAACGAACTTATTTTGGAGAGTGTATTAAATGAATACGAACAAGATTTACCTAGTGACGACGAATGATAAAAAGTATGCAGAATGGTCAAAGAAAATGGCTAGAACTCTAAATAAGAGTCCGCTAATGTTTGAACATTTTCAATCTCAGGCTACTGAGATGCGATATGCAAATTATCTAGCAAAGGCTTCATTCGTTTGTTATTGGGAAATTCAGACAGATAATAGTTTAGCGAGACTTGCACCCGCATTGACTCAGGCTACGTTAATTCAACTAACACATCGTTTTGTTGAGCAGGAAAAATTTGAAGAAGTAGAAGTTACATCAATGATGATGACCAACTTCCTTCGACTACTTGGGGGTCTTGATGATGTATCGCAAGATGAAGAAGAATGAATGGATTAAGGTTGCAAAATTCCTACATTGGTTTTTTGTTTCCGAAGAACAAGAGCCGAAAGACTACACAACGATTTCGGACGATATTAAGAATTTAATTTATACAGTAAATAAAGAGGTGAATTTTGATGACGTGGAAAATGATGAGCAACCTATTGGAAGCAACGGACCAAGCCCTTCCAAGCAGACAAATCTCAATGATTTCGAAGGCTCTGGAGAATTTTGAAGATAAGAGTAGTGTTCTTGCTGTTCTTGCTTTAGAATATCCTTCAAACAACATTGGTCTATCAAGAGCAAAGAAGTGGATGGCGAAGTCTTTTGATTTACATGAAGAAGAAATCGATGGAGATATGGTAGTCTATGAGGACTTGGGTGATGTTGTCTATTATCTAGATACTTCAGCAGATTCAGAAACGGGAACATCTGTAGCAACAATTCTTCGAATGCTAGGAACCGATTGTTCAGGAATCAACTCAGATTCTAATAGAGCAATCAATGACCTAATTGTTTCGCTTTCTGCTATTGAGCGAAAGTGGTTCATTCGATATTGGCTACGCACACCTCGTAATGGTATTAACTCTGGAAATGTCGTAAAGATGCTCGCAAAGCATTTTAAGAAGACACAATCTGAAGTAAAGAAGCACACTAACTTCAATAGCATTTCAAATGTTTGTGAATATTACATGGGTGGAATGGAACCACCTATGATTCTAAATCACGGAACGTTTGTTGCGCCGATGTTAGCAAAAGCCGTTCCTTTGAATAAGTGGCCGAAGAATAGGATTGTTGATTATAAATACGATGGTAACAGATACCAGATTCATAAGAAAGGTGATAACGTTATCATCTTCAATCGAAAGGGTAAGATTGTAACTAACCAATATCCAGATATTGTGGAAATCATTCGTGGTTATGATTGTGATAACTCAATCTTTGATGGTGAAATTTACCCTATTCATGGTGACGGTTCGCCCGCACCCCATCAGCGTTTGGGAACCCGTGTTCATTCCAAAGACCACGCAGAAGCCGTCAGGAGATGCCCTGTAACATGGGTAATCTTCGATTGTTTGAAGATAGACGGCGAGGCCGTGTTGGGCCTTCCTTACGCTCATAGGCTTGAAGTAATGAAGGAGTTACCTAACCAAGCCCACCGACAATTTGATGGAGATGCAATCGCTTTCTATCATGAAGCGATTAATGCAGGATTTGAAGGCATCATCGTAAAAGATGCAGATGCCGAATATCAGCCCGGAAAGCGTTCTATTTCTTGGGCTAAACACAAGCCACCGCGAATTGATTTAGATGTTGTTATTGTTTCAGCATCGTATGGTGAAGGAAAAAGAGCAGGTGTCTTTGGACGTTTTGAGATGGGAGTTAAATCAGATGGTGGTTATTCTCCTATTGGTTGGGTAGGGACAGGTTTTTCTGATTCTGACCTTGTTAACCTAACCAATGCCCTTAGAAAGAATGTTGAAAGTTATAAGGGCAATATCTACTCTGTGCTACCTCGCGTAGTTTTGCAGGTAAGCGCAGATGTAGTAACTAGGGATTCCGATGGAAACATTGGACTAAGATTCCCTAGAGTAACTAGAATCAGAGATGATAAATTCGCACAAGATGTGAATACTCTAGAAGAAGTTGAGAGGATGATTTAAATGGCAATTAAACACAAGAACTTTAATTACTTTGTTTGGAATGATAATTCAGTTACACGTATTGCGGAGTTAAGAAAACATGAAGTGGCAAAGGCGCTTAATTTACATAAGAAGCGTCTAAAGTCTGGCTACATTGTTCTTAAGAAGTTACATGAACAACGACTGAAAACCTTACCGGGTTCTAAACCAATTAATACAGAAAGGGTTATGCTAAGAACCATGAAGATGAGAACTAGTAGGCCCGTAAAAACCTCAAGCCGAGAAGTTCGTCTTGATGCAATTATTCAAACGGCTTTGTTTCTTTTGGATAGTGAAGCAGATTTTGAAGCAGTAAAGAACTGTCTAAAGCAAGCAGGTGATAAAGATGATTAAAGAAGGACAATTTACAGTAATTGATGGTAAAACTTATCAAGTGATGCGTATTGAAGAACAAACTGCACATCTTCAGAATGTCGAAACGTATAAAGGGCGACCGCGTAAGATGTTGGCGAGGTTGGTCCCTTATTTCGCTGAAGACGGAAACCTTATTGTGCCTGAGCCTGTGACCGAAACTGCGATTCCAACGCGAAAACTGACTTCTAAAGTCAACATTAGAAAGATTATTGCAGAAAATACTGAGATGCAAGTTTCAAAGAATGCAATTATGTGGCTACATGAACAGTTAGAAGGAATTTGTGAAGCCCTAATCAGTCAAGCAGAATTGAAAGCCGAGTTCCATAATCACAAAAGAATTGAACCGAGACATATTCAACATGTCCCAATCCCTGAAAGCGCACCAGATTATGTATATCTGAGTCATGATGATTATGTTAAGGATGGAATCTGATGTATTCGGAACCCTTAGTTACTGAATGGCTAGAGAAATATGATAACGTAACGTCTTTTTCTTTTATGGTATTCTTTAAACTAACAGAAGAAGAAATGATGTTACTTTCTAAGGGTTTAACAGTTAGACTATTGTTCCTAAGTAAGAATGGTGAATTTGCATTAGTGCATGATGAAGTGGATGAAGAATTAGCAAAGGCATTAGGGACATATCAAGGAATCAATCTATGCTTTATTTTTCCCGGAGACTATTCAGACTTAGAAGAAATGGTTAGAAGCACGGTGTTAGAAGGACTTGAATTCTTAAGATTAAAAGGTGAATATCTTGGAATGGCAAAGGTGAAAGACAATGTTTAGTAAAGAAAATCTGGAAGGTATCTTTCTTAGTTTGGCTAAGACAGAAGTTTCAATCGAGAGGGTTGATTCATCCAATATTGGTTACAGAGTTAGACTAAGAGTAAATCTTCGTTCTGATTCTGAAAGATTTTTACTAGGTATAAAAAGAAGTCTTCTTCAACATGATATTGATTCCGTGTATAAACAAAGTGAACATAAGACTAGACCAAGACCAATCTTAAGAATCGGTGGGATTAAGAATCTCTATAAACTGTGTGAAATTGTTTCACCAGATTTACCGGATTCAAAGCACGAATGGGAACCATTTAGAGAAGCAGTATCTTTAGTTTCAAATGGTCAGCATCTTAAATTAGAAGGAATCGAAGAATTATTTAGAATTAAAATGGGAGAGAATTGGAATGGGGCTGACTAATACAAAAACAATACGACCAATCTTAATTACCGGCAAACCCGGATATGGAAAAAGTATGAAGGCTAAAACCTTCTGCGAGAATCCAATGTTGATGTTCGCTAACGAAGTGGACACAACAGATATTGGTTCTCATCCGAAAGAGGATGGAATCATTATTGAAGATGTTCATCATAAGCCAAACAAGGATGACATTTTACATATCCTTCGAAACTATCGAGGACAGGTAGTATTAACTTCAATTAATGAAAAATCTGTTCCTAAGGAAATTAAAGATATGTGTCAGATTAAAAGAGCAGGACGAACGAATCACTTAGCCAATCAGATTCTTTCTATTGCTCCAAACTCTGAAGAACCTGTTAAGAGCGACATGGATGTTTTTAGTCTATGTATGGAGTTCTTAAAGAGTCGAGATAGAGATGAAGTAATGCATAAACTCAAATTTAATGCTCATTCAGATACTCAAATACTTTCTTGGTTGAGCCAAAACATGCATCCAAATAGACTTATCTTTGTGGATGGCTACGTTAAACGTAGGTGGTCAAGCGATTACTTCTGGGAAATGCTTGCATATTCTCACGAAGGAGGACACGTTGGAAGAATGAACTTTCCGAAAAGGTTCAACTATTCTAAGATTCCTTACATCTGTAGAAAATTAGGAGTAAGGGATGAAAGGGTTCTAAGACAGTTACTCAAAGACGAAGACTTCAAAAATTGGGCGAAGTCGAAACTAAACAATTCAGAATGTCGTATGCTGAAGATTGGAGAAAAGAAGCGACGAAAGAAGACGGACCCTGTTCGTTATGATACAGGGACGCTAGATAAATTTATGTGATTATTATGCAAATTAAAAAACATCAGAAACGAAATAAAATGATTGTTGACGGTTGTGTGGAAATTATCTTAGAAGAAGGTAGGCCACTTCCAACTTCAACTTTAACAACTATGCTGAGATTTAAGATGCCTAAGGGTTGGCTACCAAAGTCAACGCGGGTAACTTCAAATGTTCTAGCAAAATGCGACTATGAAAAGAAACTCAGGTGTGTTCCTGAAGATATTAATAGACCGAAGAACAGAAGGTTTCTTTGGACTGTGAGAGATGAATGGAGGGATTCAATTGAAAATTAAGGTTAAAGAAAACCTATTTGGAAAAATTACGGTTAAGATGGAAGGGACTTGGGAAGAGTTTGCTCCCTTTATTCTTAAACCCCCAACTAAGGCTATTTATAAGAAAAACCCAAAAACTTTTAAAGATCAAATGGATAGAGGGATGACATTAGTTCAATTTATGAGAACAGTAAATCATAAAAATGTTTTTATTTCAAAGAAAGAATTTATTGAAAACTATCAAAAAATACATAATGTCTCACTTGCCTCTACTTATGAGCGATTTCGTAAAGTTCAAACAAACTTTGATTCAAGAAAAGAAGGGCGCTCGGTATTTATTAAATTGAGGGATTAAAATGCTATGGACAGAAAAATATAGACCAAACAATCTAAACGATATTGTCGGACAGGAACACTTCACAATGGATGCTAAGTCTTGGGTGGAAGAACGTAATATGCCTAATGTATTATTGTTCGGTAATCCCGGAAATGGTAAAACTGCGGCAGGAATCGCTTTAGCAAAGACAATGCTTGGCGATGCTTTTCGAGATAACTTCATTGAAGTGAATGCGTCTGATGACCGACGGCTAGAAACCGTAAGGACCACTATTAAATCTGTGGCGCAAAGTGGAACTATTGGCGATGTTCCTTTCCGTATCATGTTACTTGATGAAATGGATGGGATGACTTCGGATGCACAGAACGCTCTTAAGCGAATCATGGAAAGATATTCTTCGAATATTCGTTTCATTATTACCTGTAACGATAGAAATAAAATTATCTTTGCACTTCAAAGTAGGTGTGCAAATTACAGGTTCAATCCTTTGAGCCACGAAGTAATTCTTGAAGTTCTTCAAACTATTCTGAAGAAAGAGGAAGTCGAGCGTTTTAGCGAAGATGAATTGTCGTCCTTTATAGCCGGTGGCTCCTTGGACTTAAGGAGGGCGATTACTGAAGTCCAAGCGGCTAAGGCAAGTAATACCTCACTTCAAAAGCAAATTGAAATTGGTCTAGAAGAATATTCTGAAGGACTCGAATTACTATTAACAAATAAAAATTCCGCCCTTCTGCACTTGCAGAAATTGTTAGTTCAAGGTAGGTCAATCAAAGAAATTTGCATCGGCTTACACGACGCAGTAATCAACAACAAAACTCTTGAACCAAAAATCAAGTTTAAGTTCCTAAGAGCAATTGGCGAAGCAGAATGGCGGTCCACAACTATGACTCCGAAGGTATTACTTTCGTGGATGGTTGGACAAGTATAAAACAAAAAAATTACCTAAAGGTGAATAAAATGAATGAAAAAACTAAAAAAGAAATCGCAGATTCCCTGCAATACATTGGGATGACGCAAGAAGAAGCAGAACAAAAATATGAGAACATCTGTAACGAAAATGGTTACGAATTGACCGACCCTCTGGGTTTGGCTCTTTATCGCAGTTTCGTTATGCAACACCGACGTTCTCAGAAGCGACCAAGTAATTCTGGCGGGGATTCTCTCGTTAAGAAGTGTTTTGGTTTCTTCGTAGGTCTTGAAGCACCACGCGATACTCTCGCTTGGAAGCGCCGAAAGGCTAAGGAAGAATATAACCGCGATGTGGACAATGCTCTAGAAAAGGGTATTGTTGCAGTTGCGACTCAAAACGCACTTGGAAAGTGGACCGTTTCGGCATATCGAAAGGGTGAATATCAGGAGAAGGTTATGACTAATCTTCCTCCCGGCGCAGAAGAAGGAAATGATGGACAATACTACATTCCTCTTGATGATACCGAGCGATACATGAATGGTGCTGAAAACAAGAATTTCGGTAAGCCTCTTGCTCCTGAAGAATACCGTCGTCAAGGAATCTTTTATGGTTCTGTTGATGGTGGCGAAATGGAAATCCGTCCATTCTCGTATAAGCGAAATCCATGCTTGGAGTTTGCACCAAATACGTTTGAATGGGTTCACTTCCTCGCTATCCCAAATGAGAACGGCAATCTTTACGGAATGACCGATACGACTCTAAACAGTCTTATCTTGAACAGTTCGTTATCTCCTGATAACTCTGATTACCGCGACATGTCTAACTTTAACGTCGAAGATTTCCTCGTTGATTCTTTGAAGGACAATGTTGTTTCTCTTGTGGACCTTGACCGAAAGCACATGGAAAATCTGCAAAGGCCATATAATCAACGCTTTATCGTGACTGATGGCGTGGTCTGTAACATGAATATGACTCCGACTTCCAACGGAAACCGGATTCTAAACATTACCGACCTTAACGCTGAGTTTGATTACGAAGGTAATGGTGTAGTTACCTGTTGGATTCCAGAACACATGGAAATTGATTTCGGTATCGGTTCATCCGTTATTGTTATCGGTAATACTTCGCAACGAACCGTTGATGGCGAAACCGAACCTGCAACCATCAATGCTTCTGGCCTTTATGTAATTGAGCGTAAGGGTTCAGTCGTTGAGGCTTCTCCTGTTGTGGAAGAAGCCTACGATTGGTTCTGATTTAAACTACCGTGTAAGCGTGGCGGTTGAATGACGCTCAATAGGGTGCAAAGCCCTCCCTTTGGGGGAAAATAAAATGATTAAAGAAAATAGATATTTTTTACATCCGAACAATTTTGTTGTTGACTTATTTAATGTTGACTTCATCACGTTCAGAGAAAACGAAAAGAAAACAGGCGAATATTGGATTAAGTTTCATATTGGCTCAAAAGAATGCAGATATAAAGCAGACGGACAGAAAGAAGTCGCAGAAATCCTCAATATTTGGGGAGATATCCACGGCAAGAATTTAAATGTCGAAGAATTTGAAATTGGTGGTAGTCATGGGACTTTCTGAAAGAAAAAACACAGAAGCAGCAACGGGGTCATTTAAAGATAGACTTGAAGCACATAAAGCAAAACAGATGCAGGATAAGAAGTCCCGTATGGTTTTGGGTATTTGGGGAGAACCAAAGACAGGAAAGACAGGTATTGCTCTCGATTTTCCTGACCGTCCAATTTATGTTTTAGATTGGGACATGGGTGTTCAGTCCACTTGGATTGAACATCACGATGCAACGGATAGAATTACCGTGTATTGTCCTATTGAAAAGACTAAGGAAAATGTAACCGACATTAATCTTTCTGAAAAGAACTCTCACGACTTTATCAAGTATGTTCGTGAGAAGATTGATGAAGGAGAAAAACCAATCTTTGTTATTGATGGCGTGGACTCTTGGTTTGAAGCCTGTATTTTGAAGGTCAATCCTAACCCTACTGTGGTCACAAAGATTATGCCTTTCCAATATGGTGCGCGAAACAAGACCTTCGAGCATTTGATGATGGCTATTTATCATCTTCCGTGTGATGTAATTTTCATCACGCACGAATCAGAAAAATATGTGGATAACTCACCCGTTGGTGTGCAACCAAAATGGCGTGATTGGGGCGGAAAACTTGAGCAAGAGATTCATTGTTACCGTAAGAAGGTAAAGGGTGAAATTCATTATATTGCTGAGTTGGTTGGAAGTCGAACCAACGGTAATCTTGTTGGGACGCAATTTACTACGAGACAAGGAACACCACCAAATATTATTTGGAACGGCATTCCTGAACTCCAACAAAATAGAATTTGAGGGATAACATGAAATTGAATGTTAATGCTAATGAATTAAAGGACGCTTTAGAAAATCTTCAGGTAAAGGGCAAGTATAATTCCAGAGGTGGATTAAAGTCTGGTAGTCTTGAAGATATTTTCTATATGTCTGCAAAAGATGGGAAGATTAACCTTTGGTCTGGTAACAATACATTTATTGTGAACATCAGTCTTGAAGCCGAAGTGGAATCATCCGGTGGCTATATTGGAAAGTCAGATGGCTTCATCTCTTTCCTAAAGCGTTTTGATGGTGATGTAAGGCTTGAGTTTGATGACTACATGATTATCAAAAGCGAAGGTCGTCAAGCATCACTACCTAGAATTACTGAATGGCCTCAGATGAATGCAATTACTCGAATGGGTGAAAGGCTATCTGATATTCCATATGCCTTAGACCCAGAAAAACTTCCGTCATTTGGTAAGGCAAACTTTGAAGGAGCCTTTGTGCTGACTTCAAATCAATTTAGTGACGTAATTACTTCGTGTGAACTAGTTAAAGAGGGAATCTATAAGATTGAGTTTAAGAAAGACTCTCTCGTATTCTCTTCTCAAATGTCCACAGAATCGAAGTTTTCACAAACTGTGGAACCTGCGTTTAGAACAGGCGACCCTGCCACTTTGGAGTATAGTGGTCCACTCCATAAGTTTTTCAAGAAAGACCAATTACTGACTTTTTATGTGCTAGACGATGCACCCTTGGTTATCATCGCTGATGACCGAAGGCTCGTTAAGGCTCCACATCAAGGTGTTTAAATGATTATCTGTAAAGCAGCAACAGGAAGACACATCTATAAATCATGGAGAGAAAACGGTGAAAAGAAGACTGAGTTAGTCGAATTTAGCCCATATTTCTATGTTGAAGATGCTCATCCTGAACCGAGGGAATATAAGATATCTAGGACTCTATCGCGTGAGTTTGAGTTTCAAAAGACTGATGCAGTTAGTCTTGACGGAGTATCTCTTAAGAAGGTATTTATTGATAAGTCTAACGACATTTATCGAGCAAAGGAAAGTTTCTCAAAGACTTGGGAAGCAGATGTTCCATATCATTTCCGTTATTGCGTTGATGAAATGGAGGAAATGCCTGAGTATAAGATGAGAAAATGGTATTGGGATATGGAATGGATGCCTAGTGGAGAACATAAAGATGTGATTACTGCAATCAGTCTTTATGATAACTTTACAGAAACATTCTATCTTTGGACTTGGTTCCCAGAAGAAAGGGAAGACTTTGGAACCCCTAAGATTGAAGAGTATGAAAATGAGATGTATGTCTTTTCTTCTGAAAAAGAAATGCTTGAAAGTTTTACGCAGACAATGATTGAGCAAGACCCCGATATGCTTATTGCTTGGTTTGGGCTTAAGTTCGATTTGCCGGTTCTTTTGAAGCGAATGTGTGCTAACGACCTCAACCCTCATATGCTCAGTCCTATTTATACCGTGGACGGCATCAAGAACCGTAAGGGAGGTTATGAATACGTTAA
>Ga0098042_1000170_pt1 | contig 24020 bp, 10 predicted proteins | sample 9_EtaG_FD_75066 | JGI IMG/M metagenome (GOLD analysis project Ga0098042, IMG submission 75066) | Marine viral communities from the Subarctic Pacific Ocean - 9_ETSP_OMZ_AT15188 metaG | ecosystem: Environmental > Aquatic > Marine > Oceanic | place: Pacific Ocean | collected 2015-01-10
GATATAACTGCATTTGCTACTAACAAAGACATTGTAACAGAAACTAAAGAAAAACAATAAAATATGGCTACTAACTATTTATTAAACGAAACACAAGAAAACTACTATGATGATACAGCGGTTGATTATGGTAATTATCAGTTTACATCTTTAACAGATATTATAAATCAATTTATGCTAGCTTATGTTGGTGAAGAAAAAATAATACCTAAGGCCAAAAGAGCCGATGTAGCTTTTCACGCGCAGAGAGCTATGCAAGAATTATCGTTTGATACTTTTAAATCTGTTAAGTCACAAGAAATAGAAATACCACCAGCGTTAACAATGACGCTTCCTCAAGACTATGTTAACTATGTTAAACTTAGTTTTTCAGACGCTTCAGGTATAGAACACGTTATTTACCCAGCTATTAAAACTTCTAATCCATTTGCAATATCTCAAGCAGCTGATGGTAGTTATAATAATGATGGTACTAATTTAACAGAGCAAGACGCTACCAACCATTTGTCAGACACTTGGACTAAGTACAAAGCGCAAACGCCTTCAGAAAATAATCAAGATGATTACGAAGACGATATGTATTGGCCTAACGAAGGTGGTAGATATGGATTAGACCCAGCACACGCTCAAGTTAATGGTAGTTTTTATATTGACGAGCTGCAAGGTAAAATACACTTTAGCTCAAATATGAATGGCAAAACTGTTATATTAAAATATATAAGTGATGGATTAGGAACTGAAGAAGAATTAAGAGTGCATAAGTTTGCAGAAGAAGCTATGTATAAGCATATAGCTTACGGAGTGCTTTCCACTAGAGCTAATACACCAGAAGTTTTAGTTGCTAGATTTAAAAAAGAAAGGTTTGCTGAAACTAGAAAAGCTAAACTTAGATTATCTAATATTAAACTAGAAGAAATTACACAGATACTACGAGGTAAATCTAAACATATAAAACACTAATTAAATGCCAGAGTTAAAAAGAAGTTTTAGTTTAGGTCAAATGAATAAAGACCTTGACGAAAGACTAGTTAAAAACGGTACATATAGAGATGCTTTAAATATAGAAGTTTCTACTTCAGAAGGTTCTGATGTTGGAGCTGTACAAACTTTAAAGGGTAATACCGTTTTAACAACAGCGGTAGAATCAAGAAGCACTTGTGTTGGATCTATAGCTGACGAGCAAAACGATAAAATATATTGGCTAGTAGCTGGAAATGCAAGTGGACTTAGTAGCGGGTCTAATGATGCTGCTATAACTGTTTTTAGAGATTATATATTAGAGTACGAAATATCTAACACTACACTTAAATACGTTTTTGTTGACATATATAAATCTACAGCAGTAACAACTTCTACAGTTTCTAACTCTACAACCATACCAGTTGGAGATGCTACTTACATAAGAAAAGGTATGCAAGTGTCTGGTGTGGCAGGTATGCCTTTAGTTACGGTTACAGATATAAGTAGTTTAAATATAACTGTTTCAGAAAGCGTTACAATACCAGATGCGTCTACAGTAACATTTGAGTCACCAACAGTTGATGAGAATAATCCTGGAAAACCAGGTGGCAGAACTTTAAATTATAGCTCTAGTAGATTAATAACAGGTTTAAACGTTATTGATGGTATGTTACTTTGGACAGATAATCACTCTGAACCTAAAAAAATAAATATAGCAAGAAGTATATTAGGCACAGGCGCTAATGACTTAACTATAGGTAACGGTGCTGTTTCTACGTTTCATACTAGATTAGTTATTACAGACGAAAATAATGATGATATAATAGTAACAGATACTGGTAGTTATCCTGTGTATATGCAAGAGCAATATATAACTGTTATAAAAAAATCTCCTTTGCTAGCACCTGTGTTAGCTATGTCTGATACTTTAGAAGCTAGAGGTGAAACTAAAGGAGTCACAACTACGGCTGTTAGATTTTATGACACTACGCCTAGTCCTAACGAAATATTAGAAGCTGGTGAAACTATAACTATAAGTATAGGTAGCTTGTTAGGTACTGGTTTGCCTGATTATAGAGAGGGAGATGTTATATTGTTAAGTAATACTGGAGCTTCTAGCTTTACAGAGCATAAAATAAGAGCGCAGATAAATGTAGGAGGCACACCTTTGCAAAACGGTAGTTCAAATAATTTTGATGTTACTATACTAGCTATAGATCAAAACGTTCCTGATGCTGATGAAACTTGGAATATTGTTTTAGAGTTAACGCCACCTTTGTTTGAAAAGAAGTTTGTTAGGTTTGCTAGTAGATTCAAGTATGAAGACGGTGAGTATTCTGCTTTTTCTCCTTTTACTAATGTAGCTTTTTTACCTGGTGAGTTTGAATATTACGCTAGCGAAGGTTACAACTTAGGTATGTCAAATAATCTTCGTAGCTTAAAAATACAAGATTTTGTTCCAGAAAAATCTATACTACCTCAAGACGTAGTAGCCATAGATATATTGTACAAAGAAGACGGCTCACCAAACGTTTATACAGTTAAAACTGTAGATAGAAATAGTGCTGAATGGATAGCTGCTGGCTCTGGAAACGGGTTAAATAATGGAGAGCTACTTATAGAATCAGACGTTATATACGCTACTCTTCCAGCTAATCAATTATTAAGACCTTTTGATGAAGTGCCTAGAAAAGCACTAGCACAAGACATGACTGGTGGTAGAATAGTTTATGGTAACTACTTGCATAAATTTAGGATGGAAGGTTACGGTGTTAAAGCTAAAAACATAAGCGTAAACTTAAACACGCTTTTAGAGTTTAATGAAATAGCTGATGTCGGTATACCTGAAAAAAGTTTAAAGTCTTTACGAAATTATCAAGTAGGTATTGTTTATAGAGATATATACGGTAGAGAGACACCTGTGTTAACATCAGAAAATGTAGCGGGAAGCAATAATGTATTGCAAGTTGACAAGCCGCAAGCTATAACCTCTAATAAAATACATGTACATATAAATAGTCCGGCACCTAAGTTTGCTGATTCATTTAAGTTTTTTATAAAAGAAACTTCTAACGAATACTATAACTTAGCTATGGACAGGTGGTATAACGCTGAAGATGGTAATATATGGTTAAGCTTTCCTTCTTCAGAAAGAAACAAAGTTGACGAAGAAACATTTTTAATACTTAAAAAAGAGCACGATGGCTCTACAGCTGTAACTGAAAATTATAAATATAAAATATTATCTATAGTAGGTGAAGCACCTATATTTGTAAAAACTATACAAAAGTTTGTTGCTACAATAACTAATTCATCTGTAGGTAATGTTTCAGACGCAGTGTTTGGTCAAGTGGTGGGTAATAGTTTGTCAGAAGGTTATCCTTTGAAAAACTTAAGTACATTTATGATAGACACTTCAACTTACAAAGACTCTGCTTTATCAGACGCTTTTGAAGTTAAAAATACTTTTGTAAGATTTAGAACTGACACTGCTGCTTCTAAATATTATAAAATAATTGGTATTGTACCAGGAGACGCTGCTGCAGGTACCGCTACTAAATTTACAATAGAAGGTAGATTCGGTTCTGATATAGATTTTACTTCCACGGCTGGTAGTATAGGCACTAGAATATCAGGCTTAATTGCTGATTTTAAAAGTAGAAACGTGGAAGATAGACCAGAGTTTGAAGGTAAATTTTTTGCTAAAATATATAAAGACTTAGGTATAAGACAATTTATAACAAAAGAACTTTTAGACGATGAAGATAGTTTAGTTGTTAGTAAAGCGCTTCCAGTTAGATGGGTTAAAAATGACGGTGTTGATTTTACTGGAATTCCAAACGATCCTGGTCAGAACGGTTCTGTCGGTCAGTTTGGAGTTGTAACTAATGCAGAGTGGGGTGGTGTTGATATTAAAGGTAGCGCTTCTACTGCTTGGCATGGTTTATCTGCTGGATTTGATAATGATGGTAATTTAGGTGGTTTTGGTTTAGACCCAAAACAAGTTGGTAGTAACGTATCAAGTCAAGGCGCCGAGTACTGGAGAGATTTTGCTAGAGTTTATCAAGGCGCTGCTACTGGTAGTGGAGACAATAATCACTTTTTTATAGACGAGGCTTTTTATCAAAACAAATTAAATTCAAAAGGTAATTCTATAGGTGCTAATGGTAGCACTAAAAACACTGGTGATGGTATAAGACCTAACAACAATCCATCTAAAAACATAACAGTAGATCAAGACTTAATAGATATATCGTGGGCAAATATACATCCTTCAGGTTCAACAAATGGTTTTTCTGCCATAGAGTACCCTATAGCTCATGATTTTATTTATAGTTTTTATCAAGTAGGTACTAAATTTAGAATAAAAGATGATCCAGATCAAATAATATATACTGTAGAGTCTTTAGAAGGTCACACAAAAAGAATACAAAACTATAAAGTTCTTGGCCCACCATTTACTAATAGAAACGATCCTGAAAACAAAAGAGAAACTTGGACTATGTCTGTGTCTCCTAGGTTTGGACTTGGCCCTTCTGGTTACCATCCATTAAAACCAAATACACACTTTGAGGTTTCAAGTGGTACTGGTTTAGGTCAGATAGCAGTTGATCGTTTTCATAACAATGTAGGTTCTACAGCTGGTACACCTACTGGTACCGCTAGAGCAGGTTCTAGATTACAGCCTCACGGTAACTCACCTGGTCATACTTTTGAACTACTACAAAACGTAACTAATACAAACTCTCCTGATGATTCGTTTACAGAAAACCCTGCTTTGTGGGAAACAGAACCTAAAGAAGACATAGGATTAGATATATATTACGAAATAGGTAGAACATATCCTATGAAGTTTGATTTTAGAACTAATGAGCAGTTAATACCTGTTGGCTCTTCTATTACTTTACTTACTGGTACAGCTACTAATTTAACTACACAAACAGTTACAGCTTGCAACGATAATACAGTTACAATTAATGGCGCCGCTGTGACAACTGCAACTGGCACTAGATTAAAGTTTACTTTTCCAAAAGAATATGATACTGACTTACCAGGTGCTGTTGTTATGCATGTAGACTCTAACTCTACTTCAAACACTGGTTCAAATGTAATAACTTTAAACTCAGACGTACATCAAACAGGAGAGTTTATATTACCTTATTTTAATTGTTATAACTTTGGTAATGGTAACGAGTCTAATAGAATAAGAGATGATTTTAACGCTCCTACTATAGATAAAGGTGTAAAAGTGTCTACAGTTACAACAGAGCCTTATACAGAAGAAAGAAGAGGTAGTAGTTTAATATTTAGCGGTATATACAACTCTAGAAATGGTGTAAACAATTTAAATCAATTTGTAGCGTCTGATGGTATTACAAAAGATTTAAATCCAAAATATGGATCTATACAAAAGTTACACTCAAGAGATGGAGATGTTGTAACGTTTATGGAAGATAAAATATTTAAAGTACAAGCTAACAAAGACTCTTTGTTTAATGTAGATGGTAGTACTAATTTAGTTTCTACAAATGCAGTGTTAGGTTTTCCAACACCGGTAAAAGGAGAGTATGGTATATCTAAAAATCCAGAGTCTTTTGTTTTCCAAGGCTATCAAGCATATTTTACAGATAAAGCAAGAGGAGCTGTCTTACGTATGTCTATGGACGGATTAACTGTTATATCGAACGTAGGTATGAAAGATTATTTTTCTGATACGTTTAAAACAGCTAATACTAATATTATAGGTACTTATGATGATAAGAAAAGTCAATACAACGTTACGTTAAAAGGTACTAACATGACAGACACAACTGTTAGTTGGAACGAAGGCACAAAAGGTTGGGTTAGTTTTAAATCTTTTATACCAGAGTCAGGGGTTAGTTTTAATAATACTTATTATACTTTTTTTGATGGTGAGCTTTACGAGCATCATAACAACGCGACAAGAAATAATTTTTATGGTGCACAATATAACTCTGACTTTACTTTAATAATGAACGACGCGCCTGGTAGTGTAAAGAATTTTAAAACATTAAACTACGAAGGAACACAAGCTAAAGTTACTCAGTTCCAAACTTCAGTAGTAGATAGTGCGGCTGACGACTTAGATGGTACTTATAATGATGGACAGTATTATAACTTAAACGCTAAAACAGGTTGGTTTGTAGAAAGCATAACTACAGACATGCAAGAAGGTTTAATTAGCGAGTTTAAAGAAAAAGAAAACAAGTGGTTTAACTATATTAGAGGAGCAGCTACAACATTAGAAAACCTTGATACATCAGAGTTTTCTGTACAAGGATTAGGTAAGGCATCTGCTATCAGTAGATCAGATACAGAAAGAACAGTATTTAAATTAATAGTAAAAGAAAATAACGATTAACATGGCAATAACAAATTGTACATTAGCTAACGCAACAGGTGGTACTGACGTAGTTTTTGCAAACGTTGGTGGTTCTGCCATAGGTAGTGATGTCGCAGAGTTTTTTATAACTGCTAACTCTGGTTTTACAGTAAGAGCTGCTAACTTTGTAAACAACACGGGTAGTCAATCATGGTTGACTAGTATAACTTTAACAGATACTGATACTAATTTAACTAGTTTAAGTAATTACAGTTCTAATGGAGACGTGTTATTTCCACACGCAACAACGGCTAACACGGTTAAAGTAACAGTAACTTTAAACACTAGTTTTACCATGCCAACGTCTGACACTACTTTAATATTTGATATTGATGACGCAGCAGGTGAAAATGGTGGTGCTCAAGAAGGTTCTAGAATAGAATTAAATGTTGATGCTATATACGATGTAGTAACTAATCAAACAGTTACAACTACAGCAGCAACAGGTTTTACAGAAAGTTCTAGTACAGCTAGTAGCGTCACTACAGATAATTATAGAGATCACATATTAGCTGATACTGATACTACTGTTTTTACAGCTACGTTTGCGGCGGATGGCGGGAGATATTATTTAAATCCACCAGTACCTGTTATATCAGCTGGTAGTTTAGCAAGTAGATATACTTTAACAAAAACAGATACAACTAATGCAGCTGGTCAAATAACACAAAGAGTTTGGGTTTGCGTTTATAACGGAGATACAGATGTTACTACTAATGACAACCACGATATAACGTTCGTAGGTTTTGGCGGTGAAGCAGTTACCATATCAACAAGCTCTGCTTTTGATAAAGGTGCTACAATAGATCAAATGTTTATAAGACCTGAAAATACTATAATAAATTCAAGTGGAGAAACAAAAACCGTAGTAGTTAGAGGTACACCAACAACTGGAAAATATACTTTAACTGTTACTAAGTTTGGAGAAATATCAGCTACAAGTGTTACAGATACTACTTATGATTTTTCTAGTGATACTTTTACATCTGGCTCTACAAATACAGGTACTATAACTTTAGGGTCTACAGGTGAACAAACTCACGACATTGTGTTTCCTTCGGTTAGTGCTAACGATAGTTATGGTATAACAATAGCAGGAGTAGATACCACTATAGCTGGAACTGTGCCAAGCGCTACTAGTTACGCTGGTGGTAGTCCTAGAATAATAATAAAACAATTTACTTCAAATGTTTCTGTTAACTTAGGAGTTGTATCTACAACTTTTGGACCTGGAGGTAGTGGTGAAACAAGATTAAACACGCTACCAAGTGGCGTTACTTTACAAGACGTACCTACTAGAAACCAAAAACAATTTGAAGAGCAAGAAGGTTCTGGTAAAGCTATAGTTAGAACTTCTGCTAATCAAGTGTCATTTAGTTTTGTAGTTGACACTATATCAGATTTTGTTTATCCAGCTGTAAATGCAATTAGTTTTTCAGATGCTAATTTAGCTGATGAAACTGCTATTAATCCAGACTCAAACGGAGGTACGTCACTAAGACTTTCTGGTTTAAAAGCTACTAGAACTAGTAATACTAGAATGACTTACACAGGAAGATTAGAAGTAGATAACTTTGGAGACACAGATGTAGATATTAATTTTAACTTAGAATCAATAATAACACCAGATAACTAATGCCAACAATAACTTTAACATTTGCAACAGCGGGAGACGCAGGATTAAATACATCAGTTCAAGTTGGTGACGTAGGTTATTACGTTCCTACAACATCTGTAGCTGGTTTTGATACTGCTACGCAGACTGCTATAGTAGAAATAGGTGTAGTAACGGCTGTTACTACTAACTCAGTTACTTGTGATATAGCTACTAATATAGCTAGCCCTACAACAAGTGACTTTATATTTTTTAGTAAAGATAATCAAGCCAATGCTAGTGGTTTAATTGGTTACTTTGCTGAAATTAAATTTAAAAATGATTCAACAACAGAAGCTGAATTGTTTTCTGTAGGATCTGAGTTTTTTGAAAGTAGTAAATAAGAGAGAAAAAGTGTAATAATAATATAACAAAAATATAAAAATATGTATAAGCAGAAAGGATCAACATTTTACAATGATTTAAAACCACCATTTAAAGCAAAAGGTGGAGTTAGTCCAATGAAGAGCATAGGCGCAGGAATAGGTGATATTATAGGTTCTTTTGGTGCTAAAAAAAGAGCTGCTAAAGAATTAAAAGGAGCACAAGCAGAAGAAGCTGGAGCAAGAGAAGCTTATATGAATATGGACTTTTCTAATCCTTACGCAAACATGGAGAATACAGCAGAAGACTTAACTGTTAATCAACAAGCAGCTGATTTAGCTAAACAGCAATTCCAACAGTCACAAGCTAATATTTTAGGTTCAATGCAACAAACTGGTGGAAGTTTTAACGCTGGTAATATACAAGCTTTAGTTGGAGCTGGTCAACAAGCAGCGGCGGCTACAGCAGCAGACATAGGAAAACAAGAACAAGCTAATCAAGCAGCGGCAGCACAACAAGCAGCTAGAAATCAAGCTATGGCAGCTCAAGGAGAAGCAGCAGCTCAAGAGGCAAAAAGAGGTCAAACAGAAACATTGTTTGGTATGTCTCAACAAAGACTAGGTGCAGCTGAAGCAGCAGACGCAGAAGCTAAAGCTATGTTAGGTAGAGGTATAGGTGGTGTTATTGGTGGAAGTATAGATTTAGGAACAAAAGCACTTATGGCAGGTTCGGACATTAGATTAAAAGAAAATATTAAACACATCGGATATTCTAAATCTGGAATACCTACGTATGAATTTAAATACAAAGGATGTGAAACGATTTGGTCAGGTACTATGGCTCAAGATTTAATTAATTTAGGTATACAAGACGCTGTTGAATTAATGGACAATGGTTACTATGCCGTTGATTATAATATGATAGACGTTGATATGTTACCTTGTAAATAAAATAATATGGCAGTAAACAAAGAACTATTAGAAGCTTCAGCAGCTAGAGCTGCGACACGTAAAAACCCAGCGGCACTTCCTGGTCTTCAAAAGGCTGACGATGCTTTGAATGAGTATTTTGATTATAAAATACAAAAGAAAAGAGAGCAGCAAGATCATGAAGACGAGCTTAGAAAACAAAAGGAACTAAGAGAAGATGACGCTGAGTATCAAGATTATTTAAAGACACAAGACACTTTAGAAGAAGTAAAAAATCCTGATAACTCTCCTTTGGCTTATAATGCTGGGCTAGTATCTGCCGCGGCGGATCTTTATCAATCAAGAAGATATGCTAACAACGCTATGGGTAGAGCTTTAGCACAAGCAGGTAAAAACATAGATGGTAGTATAGAAGATTATTATAATGAAAAAGAACTAGAAAAAGAAACTGCTGAAGAAGAAGCTAGATTAGCAGAAGAAAAAGCGCAACTAGAAAAAGACAGGCAAACACAAGTCTTAGATAGTTATATATTACAGAGCGGTGAAAACAATATAAGTCAACATGGTACAGACATGTATAATAGTGTTCAAGATCAAATGTATGATTTAAAAAATCAATACTTAGATGCTTACAACATGGAAGACGGGCCTGAGAAAAATAGGCTTATGAACGACATAAAAATAAAAATGCAAGGGCTAGATAATAATCTTACAAATCATAGTACTCACTTGCAGTCTTATAAAAATAGTATAGAGAACGATGCTTATTCTAGTGTGATGGAAGGTACAGATACTAAAAATTTAATGGACGCTTATTTTACGCAAGGATCAACAGTTCAATACCAAGGTAAAGAATATAACTTTGAAAAAGCAGTAGACACTAGCGGTGTAAAAATGATTTTAACAGATCCAGCAACTAACGAACAAATAGTACTAGACCCAAAAGAACAGTTTGCTAGTACTAATATGTTTGCTAAAACAGATGGCGCTGCTATGAATTCTGTTTTAAATCAATTACATAAAACAGCATCTAAAGGAAGTAGTGAGACGTTGAGTCAAATAAACAACGTAATGAGAACTATATTAAAAGATAAGAACGAATTAGTTTCTTATGCTAATGACACTATACCTGGAAGAGGTAAGAGTATGCGTGATGATTTTAACGATATGTTTCCTAATGGTATAGAAGACAAAGACGGTAATATGATACCTGTTGCAGACATATTTAATCCAAACTCTGCTTGGTTCAAACAAAACAAAGGCGAAGATATACTTAGAGATTTAACTACAGATTATTATACTCGTGTGGCAATAAATGGCTTTAATAGCTACGCTAAAAAAGACGCTCAAATAATAGGCATAGAAGGTTCTGATAATTTAGGTATAGATAATTACAGCGAAACTACTCTAGGAATTAGTAAAGAAGAAGGTAATAAGTTTAGACAATGGGTTAATGCTAATTATCCTGACTACGCTAAAAAAATAAATTTAAGTAAAGAAGGTCCAATGAACAATTCATACATACGAAAAGCTTGGCAAAAATACGGTCAAGAATACCAGATGATGATACAGTACGACGAGTATGAAGATATGATAAACAAGTATTTATAATAAAATAAAATATGAACAAAGAGCGAGTTAAGAAGGTTGTTAAGAAAATGATGGCAGCAGGCGAGTCTGATGCTAAAATAAAACGTTTTATTAAAAACTCTAAAAGTGCTTTTAAACAACGTATATCAGATCTTCCAGAAAATCAACCTACAAATGCTTACACTCTAAACGTCAATTTTTTTGATTTAGAAAAGTATGGTCCAACAGCTTCAACAAATGTTCAAAAACAAATAGAAAAATTAAAAGAAGAAGCAGCGGATAGAGAAGAAGTGTATGAAGTAAGTGAATTTGAACGGAATCGAATTTATTTAGAAGAAGTTCAAAAATTAAAAGAAGAAGCAAGACTGCGACAAAAAGTTGAAATAGAAAAAGCAAATAAAAAAATAAATTTAGAAGATAGATATGAAAACGGTAATATAAGTGAAGAAGAGTTTGACTTAGAGTCTCAAAAGCTAGATGAAATATACGACAACTCTAAAAATAATGATGATTTATATTTTAGTAATTTAAGAGTAAAAAACAAGTATAACAAGGATATATCTGAAGAACAAAGAAAAGTTATTTTTGAAAGCATAGACTATGATCAATTATTAAATGACGAATTCAACAAAGCGCCTAGTGCTGATTATGTCACAAAATTTCAAGGCAAATCTTTGTCTGAAATGTTAGATGTAGATTTTAGTGGAAGTGTAGATGAAGAAGAAAGAAATGCCTACGATAGAAGAAACGCTCACAAAAAAATTGTCACTGATGGATTTAATAGTTTTATTGAAGATGACCCTGAGACATTTGTTCCGGGCGTTATGTCAATTGACGCGCCTATAGAAGAAATAGAAAAAGCAGCACAATTAGAAAAATTAAAATCTAACGCGAAAGATCTTGACAATGTTATAGATGCAGCATTAATACAAAGGTACGCGAGTCAAAACGGTATAGACTATGGACAAGCCGCAGAACTTTACCGCGATGCGGGTGAAGATGATTTTGAAGGAGAAGACCCGTTTGCTAACGATAGATACACAGATACAAGAGAATATTTATTAAATATCAAAGAGACAGATCCTGATTTTTACAAACAAATAAAGGAGTATTATATAAGTAGTACAACTAGTAAAAACTATAGAAGCGACGCTTCTAGACGAACAGGTAAAAAACTTGATTTTGAGTTTGGAAACGTCTTTGATCGTGATGCAGAAGGAGCTGGGTTATTTGTAGAGTCTAGAGAAAGACTTAAAGGCCAAGAAAAGTCTAAAAATATAAGATCTAAGCAACAAGAGGCTTATGAACAAGAGAAAAAAAGATTTGAGAACATAAGTAAACTTGCTGAAAAAACAGCTAAGAGTACTAGTGACCTTAAAAAAAAATTAGACGACATAGAGCTAGGTACTGTTACTGTCAATGGAGAAGTTTTAAAAGACAAAGAGGGAAAAAATGTTAAGCTTCCTAACAGTAAAGAAATACAAAAAATTTTAGATGAAAACGAAAAAATACAAAAAGGTGAGTATAAGACCGAAAAAGAATTAGATGAAGCTAAAAAGAAATTAGATGAAAACAATGAAAAAATTAATAGTTTAATTTCTGATTACCGTAGCACCGCAACAGCTTATAACACCAGTTTAGCTACTACTAAAGACCTATTTAAGTTGCAAAGTAAGTCTGTTGAAGATCAAATGGCCATAGTAGATAATATAGATGATTTTAGTGCTATTTTAGCGATGCAAGAAAAATCATATAATTTTGTTCAAAAAGGATCGGGTTCAATTTTAACTGGTTTTGCAGGTGCTGCTTCTGGGATTGATGAAGTTGTTGTAGGTGGTATGCATGATTTATTACAGTCTGCTGGTATTGTTGATGGTCCTTACGAACCTAAGTATGGTAGAAAAATGTTAGATGATTTTAGAAATTATATATCAGAAAAAACTACTTACAATACTAATTATTACAATTATCGAGTAGGTGATTTTGGAAACTATAAAACAGAGCAATTTGGTAGAACTCTAGAACTAATAGGTAACATGGCGCCTTTACTTCTTGCTACTTATATGACTAAAGGAGCGGCCGGAACAAAAATTTTAGGTATGTCACCTTTGACTATAGGTGTAATAAGTGCGACGTCAGTAGGTGGTGATTTAGAAAGAACGAGACTAGAAATGAAAAACAACCCGTTAGTTAAATACGAAGGTTGGCAAAGATATTCATCGGCTATTATACACGGTGTTACAGAGGTATTATCAGAAAGATTACTTGTTGGTCAAATAGGTAGAGTTTCTGATGCGTTGATGTTAGATGATTTTGCTAAATCCGGTGTAAAATCATTTGTTAAAAGTACTTTAAACCTAGGTACTAGAGGAGTTATGGATTCTTTTCAAGAAGGTTTTGGTGAAGGTGCAAATGCCTTTGCACAAAATTTAAGTGACAAATATTTATTGGGGCAAGACGTAGATTTAATGGATGGTGTTAGTCAAGCTTTTCTAGATGGTATGTTGGTTTCTGGAGCTATAAGCACGCCATTAATATTTAAAAACACTGTTAACCATTTAATACCTAATAAAATTCAAGCTGAATTATCAAAAACTAGTCAAGAGTTATTAGAATTAGAAAAAGAACTTGTAGATAATAGGTATAAATTAAATGAAGACGGCAGTAAAAAACAAAATGTAAAATCAACTTTAAGCCCAAAAAGAATAGCACAGATAGAAGCTAGAATGAACGAGCTTGTAAATAAGCAGACAGAACTACTTGAAACTCAAGTAAAAGGTAGCGTTAGCATGTCTACGCAAGATAAACAAAGATTACTAGATATTAGAGCTGAGAAACACAGATTAAGATCAGAGGCAAACACTGTGAACAATGAAGAAGGTTATACTAAAAAACAAAAAGAAAAAAAGCTTCAAGAATTAAAATACGAGTTTAGTAGATTAGAGAAAGAAAGAAACGATATACTAGAAGCTGACACTCGTACAGACGAAGAAAAAATAGCTGGGTATGAAAAATATAAACTAAGTATACAAAACAAAATAGTTAGCTATAGAGGAAGAAAAGATAAGGATCGAGACGTAGAAATGATAGAGCTCGAAACTAAGGAAGATGTCGAGACTTATATGAACGAGCAAATGTTAGAAGAAAATTCTTATATACAAGCTGAAGTCTATGCTGCAAAACGTCAGTTGCGACAAAACAAAGATTTTCGTAGCAGTGATATACAGACTAGACAGCACTCTGAACTTTCTCCAGAACGAAGATCTCAGTTAGAAAGTATAGTAAAAGAAGGAGAGGCTATAATAGAAAACAATTTAAAAGAGTCTAAAAAAGGCTCTAATCAGTTTGGTTTTATACATACAAAACACAACGGTGATTTAGTATTTGGTATTAACAAAGAAACTAGTTTAGCTAAAGGTGGAAGAATAACAACCGCCGCTCACGAATTTTTACACGCTACTTTATTTAATACTTTAAAAGGAGACCCTAGAATACAAAAATCTTTTGGCGATGCTTTAACTGGTTATGTAAACGGTAAGTTTGGAGGTGTTAACCAACAGTTTTTAGACAGAATGCAACCATATATAGGTGATGCTAATATGGGTGAAGAGATGATGACTGTTATGTCAGAGTCAATATTAGACGGTACTTTAGATTTTAATGAAGGGTTTTTTACTAAAATAGGAGATGGATTAAGAAGATTTTTTCAAAGAAGATTTCCTAATACTTTAGGTAAAATAAAGTTTGATAGTGGTAAAGATGTGTATAATTTTATAAAAGACTATAATGACAGTGTAGAAAAAAATTATACTAACAAAGCTATTGAAGATGTAATGGTTAGAGGTGCTGACGGTAAGTTAGTACCAGGCGTTAATCCTGTACTTAAACAACAAGCTGGTTATACTTACTCAAAAGCTAACCAGTTAGACATGATGCTTAAAAAGTATGGTGATAAAAATAGTTTAGTACAAAATGCTATAGCACAAAATGAAAATGGTGATTTAGTTGAAGACTTACAACAGTCTGAACTAGGCGAAGCTATGGGTGGTATGATAGAAACTATAACTAGGAGACTTTACGATGGTATACCTAAATCAGAGGTAAATAAAATAGAACTTACTAGAAAAAAATACAAAGACGCTTTGTTAACCGAGGCCGTAAAAATAATAAGTAAAGAGTATGATCCTGCTAAACAAAAACTTGATAAATTTATAAGTAGTAGATTAAATCTTAGAGCTAATGATTTAGCAAAAGATCTAGGTGTTCCACAGGAGTTTACTACAGAACTAGGTGCCGCTAAAGACGTAACGACACCAGAAGATAAGGTGCAACAAGAAACTATTGAGACTAAAAAACTAGGAGATAGATTAACTAAAGTAGATCCTGAACTTAAAAAAGAGTTAGCTGTTATAAAGAATAATATTATAAAGCAAATAGAAGCTAATCCTAATTTATACAAAGATAAAAACTATAAGTCTTTAAAAAATTTAGTTAGCAATGAAGTTCAAAGAATGTTTGGTATAATTCCTAAAGTAGGTAACTTAACTAAAGGTGATGTTAGAAGTGCTCAAATGTTTATCAATAAACATGCCGATGCTTTAGTCGCTATGCTTCCTCAAGGTTTTACTTCAGATCAAACTTCTACTGGCGTACAAAATGTTTTATTAAAAGAATTTTATAATAAACGTTCTGTAAGAGCTAAGACAGGACCGGGTTTACAAGTACAAGTTAAAAAACCTAATTTAAACGTTAACGATTTTACTAGCGTGTTTGGTATAACAGAAAGAGGTAAACCTAATCTTTACAAAAAAGAAAGTAATACTAGCGCTAGAATAAAAGCTTTAGTTGAGCAAACAGGTAAGACTATAACTAACCAAACTATTAGAGAGCATTTACAAGAGACTAATCAACCTGTAGATTTAATAGCAAGACTAGGAGACGGTAAAAGTAAATTCATGTTTTCAAAAAATAAAGCTGTAAACGACATACTACAAAGAGATGGCGCATTAGGCGCAGCTGTAATAGAACGTTTATTTGATCTTACTAATAAAGAAATACATTATTACGGTGGTAATATGACAGCTTTATCTAATAATCAGCTAGCTGGTTTATTACCTCAAAAACAAATAGAAAAAATAGCACAAGACCTACAAGCTTTGTACGACTTAACAGTACCTAGTTATTTAGAAAGATCTAATTTATTTACATCGCCTACACCGTTAGGTTCTTTTGTAATAGACAAATACTTACAACTAAACGTTGAAGGTAGAGAAGGTTATGCTAGTTTGCTAGGTTTAACTGGTGAAAACTTTGTAGCATTAAAAGGAAATAAAACGGCTCAAGAGTCAGCTAGAGCATCTGTTAAATCACTAGCTACTGAACTAGATAGAATATATGGCAAAGGTTTTGCGTTAAGAACTTTATATAGAACTATATCTGCTCCTTCAAAAATACAAGATGGAGAGTTTATACCTGTTAAGCCTGGTAGTAATAAATTAAAGAAAAATCCTAATTGGACGCCTTATAAAACTTGGAGCCAAAACGAAATAAACAAACTTACTCAAAAACAAAAAGATAAACTAGGCCCTTTAGTAGCAGGTGTTACACCAAAACTAGATTCAAAAGGAAGGCAGCAGTCTCAAGACAATAGGTTAGGTTTGGCTGCGAATGCAATAGACGCTGCGCTACTATTGGGAGCAGAGCTAGACGCCAATGGAAAACCTATAGGTTTACCAACGACACCAGAGGGTACTAGTGATTACATGAAGGGTAGTTTAAATAGAATACCACAAGCAAGCAAAAGACCTGGGTTTATAGAACGTCAACAACAAAATAATGAAGATATAAGAAAAGTTATGGATGTTGTTAGAGAGCTTTATCAAGATAATTTTATAAATGGTAATCAGGTTATTTCTTTATTAGCAAACTTTAATGCCAACCAAGAAGGTATTACTAGAGCTTCTGCTATACTAGATTTTATTCCTGTAGATGATATAAACTACTCAAACAATAAGTTAAGGTTAGAGCACATGACACCTGCTTTAACTACAAATTTATATGCTTTAAAATATATATTTGCAGACAACACAACTTCTGAAGTGGCTAGAAAAGATTACAACGATATTATGGATAATTATCGTTTAGCTTATTTACCTGATGTTTACGATAAAATGGTAAACAAGTTTTATAAGTCAACCATGCCTTTTTATTGGACACCTGATGCTAGCGCTTTGTTAAGATATTATAACGCTGAGATGGCTGGTACTTTTGATTTACAAATGGAACAGTTATCTACAGGAATAGTTGTAGGGCCAGAATTAGCTACAGATAAAAAATTAGCTAAACAAGTTGAGAAAGGAAAGTTAAATGCTATTAACAAGTTATTAAATACAGCTTTAACACCAGCTGCTTTAGATAATGCAGGTATAGATTTAAATGAAGGTGCTAGAACAGCTAAAAAAGTATTTATGAATTCTAGAGCTATTAATGAATCTACACCAAGTAGAGGTATGTCTGCTTTTGATTTTGATGAAACGTTAATTGATAAAGGTGATAACACTATTATAGCTAGAAAAGGAAATGATGTTGTAGAAATTAGTTCTGGTAACTGGCCTTTACAAGGGCCTCAATATGCCGAGCTAGGGTATGAGTTTGACTTTAGTGATTTTATAAATGTTAAAGGCGGCGTAGCAGGGCCGTTGATGACTAAATTTAAAAACAGAATTAAAAAGTATGGTATTGAAAACAATTACATACTTACAGCTAGACCACAAGAAGCTGCGCCAGCAATTAAAGCTTGGTTAAAAACACAAGGTATAGATATGCCTATAGAAAATATAACTGGTCTAGGTAATAGTACTGGTGAAGCTAAGGCTATGTGGATAGCTAATAAATTTGCAGAAGGTTATAATGATATATACTTTGTAGACGATGCACTACCTAATGTTAAAGCTGTGGCAGATATGATAGATCAGTTAGACATTAAAGGTAAATCTGTTCAGGCTAAATTTAAATTTAGTAGACAGTTAAATCCAGAAATAAATAAAATAATAGAATCTACTAGAGAGCAAAGTTTAGATTTAAATAGAATAATAGAACAAACAAAAGGTGTTAAAGCAGAAGCTAGATACTCTGATGCTCAAGCTAGAATAAGAGGTAGTAGAAAAGATAGATTTAGTATGTTTAAATTCTTTGTACCACCTTCTGCTGAAGACTTCAAAGGTTTAATATATAGATTACTTTCACCGGGTAAATTAGGAGAGCAACAAATGGCGTTTTTTAAGAAAGCACTGTTTGATCCTTTTGCTAAAGGATATACTTCTTTAAACAAAGCTAAACAAAACTTAGATGCTGGTTATAGAAATATATTAAAAGCTCTACCTAGTGTAAAAAAATCTTTAGGCCAAACAGTCGAGGGTACTAATTTTACTAACGACCAAGCTGTTAGAGTTTATCTGTGGGATAAAAACAATGTAGAGATACCTGGTTTATCTAAAAGAGATCAACAAACTTTAGTTAATCATGTTAAGAGTAATACTGATTTATTATCTTTTGCTCAATCGCTAGAAGGTTTAGTTAACTTAGATACTGGATATTTAATACCTAATGATTATTGGTTAGTAGAAAGCACTAGTAGTGATATACAAACTATAAATGCAGAGGTTAGTAGAGCAGATCACTTGGCAGAGTTTATAAACAATAGAAGAGAAATGTTTGGTGAGTGGAAGGGACAAAGTTTAGATGGGCCTGTCATGAATAAGCTTCAAGCTGTATACGGTAACAATTATAGAGACGCGTTAGAAGATATACTTTGGCGTATGGAGTTTGGAACTAAAAGAGAAAAAGGAACTAATAGATTAGTAAATAAATTTAATAATTGGGCTAACCAATCAGTTGGTGCTATTATGTTCTTTAATATGAGATCTGCTTTGTTACAGACTATATCCTCTGTTAATTTTATTAATTGGTCAGATAATAATCCATTGAAAGCAGCCGCTGCGTTTGCTAATCAAAAACAGTTTTGGAAGGATTTTAGTATGATATTTAATTCTGATATGTTAAAGCAAAGGCGTGCTGGTAACCAAAGAGGTATTAATGAAGCTGAGCTAGCCTCATCAATAGCTGGCGCTAAAAATAAAGCTAAAGCCGCTTTGAACTGGTTGTTAACAAAAGGTTTCTTACCTACACAAATAGCGGATAGTTTTGCTATTGCTAGTGGTGGAGCTACGTTTTATAGAAATAGAGTTAATTCGTATTTAAAACAAGGACTAACACAACAGCAAGCAGAGTCACAAGCGTTTCAAGATTTTCAAGAAGTAACAGAGGAGTCACAGCAGTCTTCAAGACCTGATTTAATATCACAACAACAGGCTTCTCCACTAGGTAGATATATACTAGCTTTTAAAAATACGCCTATGCAGTACGCTAGGCTCATGAAAAAAGCTGTGTTAGATTTAGCTAACAATAGAGGTGATTTTAAAACTAACGTTAGTAAAATTATATATTATGGTATGGTTCAAAACTTAATATTTAACGGACTACAAGCTGCTTTAGGCGCCTTGATAGGTGATGACGAAGAAGAAAAAGATACTGAAACAAACAAAAGAATTATCAACGGTATGGTTGACTCTATTCTTGGTGGATTAGGATTTGGTGGTAATATCATTATGACTGTAAAAAACTCTTTACTAGAATATTTAAAACAAAGAGAAAGAGGTTGGAATGCAGATCACACTTATACTATTTTAAAAATAATAGGTTTGTCTCCTACAATAGGTAGTAAACTAAGAAAAATATATTCAGGTATACAAACAGAAAAGTTTAACAACGAAGTAATAAACGAAATGAGTTACTTTGATATTGACAACCCTGTTTATGAAGCTATAGCCAACGTTGTTTCTGGTACTACAAACATACCTTTAGATAGACTTATTAAAAAAGTAAATAATGTTGATGCTGCTATTACAGAAGAAATATCTACTATAGAAAGACTAGCTTTGTTAATGGGTTGGAATACTTGGGACCTAGGTATTGAAGACCAAGATATAATAGCTGTTGAAGAAGAGATAAAAGAAAGAAAAGACAAAGAAAGAAAAGAGAAAAACGAAAAGAAAAAATTAGAAAAGAAACAACAAAAGGAAAAAGAAAACGAAGTAAAAGAAAAAGAAAACAAAGAAAAAAATGATGATCGTTGTATATCTATAACTAGTAGTGGTAGCAGGTGTAAAAGAGAAGCTATATCAGACGGTTATTGTACTGTGCATGCTAAAGTAGAGCAAGGAGAAAAAGAAGTACAGTGTTCTAAAATTAAATCTAACGGTGATAGATGTAAGATGAAAACTAAAGCTAAAAGTGGATTATGTTTTTATCACGATTAAAAATAGCGAAAAACAAGTAATCTTATAAAAATAAAGTATACTAAAAAAAATGGCAAAAGAATTAAATGAAGACACTAGCTTTCAGGTAAGCATTAAGACTTTAGGCGGCATAGCAGCTTTAATAGCTACTTTAGTAGGTATGTGGTTTACACTACAAGCAGACATTGCAGAGGCAAAAGAGCTTCCAACACCACCAAGTCCTGAAGTTACACGTATGGAGTTTGACATGAAAGATCAAATGATTAGACAAACTATCATGACTACTCAAGAAGACGTTAAAGAAATTAAAAAGTCTATTGAAAAAATAGAAGAAAAACTTTACGAATAATGGAAGAAACTAAAACACCTTGGAGCGTATATGCTATTTACATGTTAGTATTACTGTTTATGATGATAGCGGGCACGGTTAAAGGTCAAAACATTTGTAAGACAGATGTATGTGTGGTTGAGTTTAACGCTGGTTGGAACAAAGCTAATAGTGTAGACTGGTTAGATAAGTTGAATGATTGTGGTGTTCAAAGAATAAATATAGACGAAGGTGATTGGCAAAAGAAATATAATATAGTTGTAGTTCCTACAATTATAGTTTTTAACGGTGAAGAAGTAAAACGTTATCAAGCAGATCTTAGTTTTACAATGGCTGTAACAAGAAAAGAAATACAAGAGGAAGTTGATGAACTAATAATGAGTGACTTTTAAAATGAAAAAAATATTAATATTACTTTTATTACCTATATTAACATTCGCGCAAAAAGAAGTTATCGTACATATTAAAACAGATGGTTATCCTAGTGAAACTAGATGGATATTATATGACTCTGTTTATCAAGGTGATACTATAGACTATGTAGAATATGGTCATTATACACAACCTAACTTTATGCATAGAGATACTTTGTATATTGATAGTGTGGAAAATATATCTTTTGTAATATACGATAGTTATGGTGATGGTATTACAAACGGAGAGTATTATGTTACTATATGTGGAGACACAATAGTTAATTATCCTGTTAGTACTTTTAACAGTGGTTTAATACACAATAGAGCTGTGCCACAGTGTTTACCTAACCCACCTCCACCAACAGGTCTTTGTGTACCAACAATGATAAATATAAATCTCGATCAGTTTACAGATGAAACTAGTTGGGAAATAACAGATACAATGGGTAATGTTTTAATATCAGGAGGTCCATATCCAAACGTTCCTGATTACCAACCACAATACATTCCAACTTGCCTCCCTACAGGTGTTTTAAGGTTCACGATATTTGATACGTACGGAGATGGTTTAGCTGGAAGCCAGTGGGGTGGAAATGATGGTTCGTATTACGTAATGCAATGTGGCGATACCTTGGTGTTTGGTACCACACCTAATTTTGGGACAGATTCCACACACGTATTTACCTCTGATACTTGTACACCACCACCACCAGTGCCGGGCTGTATGGACAATAATTATATTGAATTTAATCCAGCAGCCACAGTAAGCGATAGTAGCTGTGCTACTTTAAAAATATATGGTTGTACTGATAGTACAATGTTTAACTACGACTCAACTGCAAACACTATGGATTACATAGACAGTTGCAATTACACCCTTATACTACATGATCTCGCGGGTAATGGTTGGGTTGGTAGTAGATTAGAGATTTATCAAGATGATACGTTTCAGTTTGTAATGACTTATGGCTTTGATCAAACTTATACTCTACAATTAAAAGCACCTAAGTTAGTTAGAGCTAAGTTTTTTATTAACCAACAAGCTTCGCAAACAACACCTGAATGTGGGTTTACTTTAATAAATCCTATGGGTGACACAGTTATAAGTGTTAAACCGCCGTTTATGCAACCGTTTTTTGTTTACGGTGGTATAACTTATTGTGGTAATGAGTGTATTGAAATAGTTGAAGGTTGTATGGATAACATGGCTTTTAATTATGATAGCACGGCAAATACACCACTACCTTGTTATTACGTGCCTGGTTGTATGTCTCCTGCGTATCTAGAGTACCATATCGATACATCTAACGGGGTTTATACAGATTTTAATATACAGGATAGCTGTAACACATTAGCTGTGTTTGGATGTACAGATACGGCTTCGTTTAATTATGACTTTACAGCCAATGTAGATAACGGTGGTTGTCTACCAGTTATCATAGGTTGTATGGAAAGTCTAGCTTTAAATTATAACCCGTTAGCAAATACACCTGATACATGTATACCTTACATATACGGATGTACAGACCCAACTATGTTTAACTATGATAGCTTAGCTAATACAGATGATGGTAGTTGTGAGCCGTTTGTTTACGGATGTATGGACTCAATGATGTTTAACTTTAATCCACTTGCAAATGCAAATGATACTTGTGTACCTTATATTTATGGTTGTACTGATCCAAGTATGTACAATTACCAAGCATCAGCAAACACAGAGGATTTTAGTTGCGTGCCTTTTATTTATGGGTGTACCGACAGTACTGCTATTAATTATAATCCTGACGCTAATACAGATAATAATTCTTGTATTGAAGTGGTTGTTGGGTGTATGGATCAGGATGCGTGGAACTATGAAGAGCTAGCAAACGTACCTGACACTTGCTTATTTGCTGCTGAGTGTATAACCGGACCAGGTGAACCGTACTGGTTAAACGATCCTTGTTATGCTTGGGTTATAGATGTTGACGAGTATTGTTGTACAAATGACTGGGATAGTATATGTCAATTAACTTACGACTATTGCGAAGGAACATGGGTAGGACCTATACCTCAACGTATATCACAATTAATAATGATAACAGATATATTAGGTAGACCTGCAAGAATAGAGAAAAACAAATTATTGTTCTTTATATATACAGACGGAACAGTTGAAAAGAAATTTATAAAATGAAAAAAATACTATTAGTTATATTAATTTTTTTAGTTTCTTGCGCTGCGCCTAAGAAATGTTGTGGACAAAATATAAAAGATATATTCAAGTTCTCTACGTTTTATGCAGCTGTAAATGGCGGTACTTCTATATCAGACGTAGAAACTTATAGCGTTACAGATGGTTTAGGTATTGAAACAATACAAACTCCTTATGACTATAATTTAACATTAGGTATACGTAAAATAGCTAGGTTTGGTTATGAAAACAGAGCTAATACGTTTTATGATGGTACTGAGTCTAATTATAGCGACGCTGCTACAATAGGTAAAAGAAACGGTACAGAGTTTTTATTTCAGTTAGATTACAAAAGACAAGAAGGTGTAGAGTACTTAGATCAACATCACTTTGTAAGATACGTAGCTAACGACTGGATAGCTAAAGCAGAGTATTTAGTAGATGGCTTTGCAGATATAGAATACTTTGAGACATCACAAAGATATAGGTATGATATTGGTAAAGTAAGTTTTAACATTGGGGCCGTACAAAGATTGTCTGAGCCTTATGGTTATGATCCACTTGCTAGTTGGAAGTTAGATAATGGCAATATACATTATACATATTTAGCTTTACAAGAAGGATATAACGTAGACGTGTATCATGATATGTATTATAATCCAGATGGTGATATAGTAGCTTACTCATCAGATGTATGGGAACAAATTGTAATACCAGAAGTATTAGCTAACTATGTTGAAAAGAAACGTAATGAGTTAGACGATAAACTACAACACTCGTTAGTATTAGGTTTAGATTATTATTACTATAACAAAAGTGTTTGGGTGCACACGTGGGTTAACTTAATGCCGTACCACTACAATGATAAAGACGAGTTTAGTTATCA
>Ga0098042_1000173_pt1 | contig 23941 bp, 26 predicted proteins | sample 9_EtaG_FD_75066 | JGI IMG/M metagenome (GOLD analysis project Ga0098042, IMG submission 75066) | Marine viral communities from the Subarctic Pacific Ocean - 9_ETSP_OMZ_AT15188 metaG | ecosystem: Environmental > Aquatic > Marine > Oceanic | place: Pacific Ocean | collected 2015-01-10
CCACCATTTTGACTATTAAGAGTTAAGGATACATAGGAAGTGCCTTGCGTATAACCAAATGGAAATAATTTATCAGCATTGAATACAGCACTAACTGGTTCGTGATAGAATATTTTAGATTTTGTAGCAGCAACTGTCTGTTTTCCACCTACACCACCAGCAACAGCAACACCACCATTAACCGAAATTGATTCAGCAGTCATAGGAACTTGACTTTGTCCCATAGTAATAGCACCTCTTGACTGACGAACATCTGCATTTTTGTGATTATTCATTATAGCAACAAGAGCATCATAATGTTGTATTTCTTCAAGTAAAGCACCAGTTCCACTTACTACACGAAATGTAGAAATAATTGAAGCAGCACCAACAACTGGATCTAATAGAATTTGACTTTCATTACCACCAGCAGCAGCAGGATTAGTTAATTTAAATTTAATATATGCTCTTTTCATATCAACAAAAGAATCAGTTGGAACATTAATAGGAATACGAACTTCTTGATTTGCTGTGAATGAAGAACCATTTGAAGGAATCATAGTTAAATAATTAAAATCCATTTGAGGACTCATTTGAGGAATTTGGTCGCTATATCTTAAAACGGAGGGGGTCATTGAATCACTTTCCATTTTATACTATTAAATTAGAAAAAAAAAATTTAATTAAAATTTAATTAAATTTAATTAAAAATTAATTATAAAATAATTAAAAAAAAAAATATTTATTTTATTTTATTTCAGTTTAAAATGAGTAGTAGTTTTGACGATTGGTAGTTTAATAATTATAACCACCATTTAAATTATAATCTATTATATTTGTATTTAATTTACCAGTATTATCATTTACTCTTGCTGGATTATCATCAAAACATACTTCTAATAACATTTCATAAGGCATAGTATTATCTAATCCAGTGTATTCAGCATAATTTTGATTTAATATTTGTATATTAATATCACCTTGAAATGGATTTCCTACATATACATAATCATTATCATAATATTCATTACTATAACTGCTATTAGTATTTTTTGTAGGAACAACTCCAATAATAGAAGAAGTCCTTACATTAGATGCTTCATTAGCATTCATTGTTGTGCTTCTAATACTATTAGGGTGAGGAACATTTAAATTAATTAAAAGTGTTGATTGCCCTGCTGTTGTTAATTGTGCTGCTGTTCTTTTGATTGAAAAATATCTTACCTTTATTTTACAATATGCTTGTTTTTGAAAATTGATTAGATTAGGTGCTTGCTCTAATACAGAACCTATATTAAAATTTAGATTAGAAGGTGTAGAAGCATTTTGAGAATTTGCACTATTCAAATAAATTATAAAAACATTTGGTGTTTTCATTATATATATATTAGTAATATAATTTTTTTTAATTAAAATAATTTACTTATCCAATATCCTGCTTCTGCCGTTGTAGCACCGACAGCAGCCCCAATAGCAGTCCCTACAACTGGAATAGCACTACCAATAGCAGCACCAGTTAATCCACCAGTTAATGCTGCTTCACCAGCACCTACTGCTGTTTCTGCTTCTTTACTTGTAGCACCTAATTTTTTTAATCCAAATTCAGCAACACCACCAGCAGCACCTACTGCTCCTCCAATAGCAGCACCTTCGGCTCCCCCTAAAACAGCACCATAAGTTGCTCCACCAGCAGCAGAAGAAAGAACATCACTTCCTAATTCTGTTTCATCTTTTGAAGCACCTAATTTTTTTAATCCATAAGAAGCACCATATTTTGTAGCATCTGCTACTAAATAACTTGCAGCACCAGCACCCATATTTAAACCTACACCTTTCATTGTTAAAGCAGAACCAGTTAATCCAGTAGATATTTTTTCTGTTATTGCTCCAAGTAATGCTCCTTTTGTAAAATCTTTTGGAACTGTCGGCATTTTATTAATACCAGTTAAATCACTTATTTTTTCAGTTGCTGTTCCAGCAAGAAGTCCAACTCCTAAATTAACTGGATGAACTGCTCTTGCTAATCCTTCTCTAAATGTTGGTGTATCTGCTCCTTCTAATAATTTATCTGCTCTTGCACCTTCTTCATCCATTTTTTGTTTATTATCTTTAATTATGTTTTCTCTATCTTCTTTATCTTCCATTACAAATGTTTCTCTTTCTGCTTTTGTTAAACCAACAGTAGTATTACTATGTTCTTTCTTTATAGCATCATCTATCATTTGATTTCTTTGATTTATTTCATCTTCTGTAATCATAGGCACATTTTCTTTTTCTGTTAATTTTCTCATTCTATTTCTAATATCTAATTCCTTCTGTCCTTCTTTAACAACTCCTTGTGCTTTATTAAATAAATCTCTCATTCTATTATAGTCTGCTCTTTTTTCTGGTTCTATAAATTTCTGTTCTCCATATAATCCAGTAATAGTTCCATCTTCTTTTATAGGTGGTAATCCACCACGAGCCATCATCATTTTTATTTTAGTTTCTGGTAATAAAGGACTACTGGTTTTCTCTTGATTAAATTGACTTTGAAGTTTTTGTGTTTTAGGTTCTGGTGGCCCAATATTAGAAACTGCTTGCGTCATATCACCACCACCAATCATTTCTTTTGATTCAACTAATTCATCTGGTTGTGGAGGTTTTTTATCATTCATTATATTATTTATATATACTGCTTCTTCACCAGTAAAAGAACCACCTGCATCATACCACGCTCTCATACCTTTACTTTTTGGAGTATGTCTAAAACCCTTTAATCCAATAGAACCATCACTTTTTACATAAGTATCTGCTATACTTTTTTGGTCTTCGTGTAGCCATTGACTATATGTTTTTCCTTCATTAACTGCTTCTATTGCTGTATGTAAATCTTCATATTCCGCTTGTTTCATTCCAGTATTAAATGTTTTTTCTAAATAATTTAATGCGTTTCCATTACTTCTTTCTAAATTATCTGGATTTGTAAAGTTTTCTAAATTATGTGATTCAATTGGATTTAAACTATTTTTTTTTAAAGGTAAAATACTTTTTACACTCCAAGACTCGTGTGTAGCATTATCACTCAATGCTAATCCTAATGATATAGGGTCTTCTGTTGTTCTAATTACATTTTGTTTTGCAGTTGTTAAACTAATATCATTAGTTAAATTTTTACCCATAAAAGGATTAAAATTAGTTGAAGGTCTATTATATTTTTGACCGAAGTGAAGACTTTTGGATCCGCCTAAACTAAATCCAGTAAAATGTTCTGGTGGTATATTATATTTTTTTATTACTTCTTGTATTTGATTATCTGCGTTTTTAAATTGTTCTGTTTCTCTTTCTTTACCAAATAATATTGCTGCATCTGTATTAATATCATCCATATTATATTTATCAGTTCCTCTAAAAGCCAATTCTGGTTTTCCAGTTTTATTATTTATAACAACTAATCCTTCATTATTAGATAATTCCTTATCAATTGTAAAAGGACTTTCTTTTTGTAATAAATATTGTTCTGCGGCACCAACACCATTTTTATAATATTCCCTACTTGCTCTTGCTAATTGTGCTCTTTCTAATTCATCAACTGTTAATCCACTATGAGAAGGTTTTAATAAATGAGCCAACATAAAACCTTTATAACCGTGTCCTATTTGTTCGTATCCATCATCAGTATCCTCTCTTCTTTTACTTTCTTTTTCTTTTGATTTATTTACTTCATTATTTACAAATCGCCAAGGGGTATATTTTAATTTATGATATTGTTTTACTGTTTCTCTTGTAGGCATAAATTTTATTTCATTCCTATATCTTTTTAGTATTGCTAATTCTTCACTGGTTAAATGACTCATTATATATTCTTATCCAACATATTATTTTTAAAAAATTCATTTAATTGATTCTGTTTTTCTTGATTTTCCATTATTGATTTTTGATATGAATTAACCTTTTCTATTATTTCTTTATTTAGATTATGTTTATGTGTTAGTCTTTCTGTAAAAGGTAATTTTCTAAAACTAACTATTAAATTTATTTCCCAATCTCCTCTAAAAAAATCAACACTTTCACTTTCATCTTGAAATGTAATATTTACATCAATATAATTAATTTGTTTTTGTGTTAATTCACATTCAAATGCCCTTGTTGGTTCATAAGTAAAAAATGTATTTCTTGATAATGTAATTGGAATTTGAGATACAATATTACTATATTTTCCACTACTTGATTCTATTATTTTATTATTACTTACACTTGGTAATCTTACAAATATACTATTACGACCATCTGTTATATCTACTGTTCTATCACTTATTATTCCAGCAGAAGAATTAATAGTAAATTCACTTTGAGTAAATCCTAAACATCTTCTACAAGTATCTGTTCCTAAAAAATTAAATGCTGTATTATTTGAAGGATTACTACTTGTTATAGTTATTTTATTTGTAATCTCATTGTAAGTAAATGTATATGTTAATCCACCAGCAGAAGCATCACCCATTAATCCAGATATTTCAGTTCCTAATTCTAATATATCATAAGAACCATCTGGAATAGTAATTGTTTTTTCACCTCCACCCCCTGCTTCACTAAAACGCAATTTATTATTATTATTATGTGCTGATATATTTAAAAAACTATTTGGAATAATTGCTGATACACATTTTATACTTAATACTTCATTATGGTCTGCTATTATATTTTCAAATAAAACAAATCTACCACTACTACCTTCTGTATTTAAATTAGTTAAATCTTTACTACGAATAGTTATAAATACATCTCCTCTTGTTTTAGTAGCCATATTATATATATTAATTTATTTTATTTATTTCTATTTATATATATTAAATAATCTTTTCCAAATATTGCTAATAAAACATTTTTATCTTTTTCTTTTTTTAAGTCTTGTTCTCTTAACTTCTTTGGTCGTTTCTTTTCAATTTTATTTTCTTCTTCTTTTTTTGGTAATGTATCTGGTATTTGTAATTTCATATACATATTATAATATTTTATTCTTCAATTTGTTGTTTTTCTGCTAATTCATAAAACATACCTTTATAATGACTATAAGTTTGATGACGAATAGGCCAATCTGGATTATACAAACTTTTATAAATATCTGATTCCCTTGCTCTTTCTATTCCCTTTATAAGTTCATTTCTTGTTTTATTATCAGTATTATAAGCATCAATCCAGTCCCCTTCTCTTCCTTTTGCTTCTCCTAACGCCATTAATGCATAAGTTCCTCTATTTACAGCAACTGTTTGTTCTTCATTATCCGTCCAACCAGGAGTGTTCCCAGTTGTTTTCCATTCACTATTATATTTATTTACACTATCTGTTGCTATATCATCTAATAGTTGTTTTTCTAAATTATATTTATATTTATATTTACCATTTGGATCTGTTTTCATCCATTTTTTTCTTTCTCTTTCAGTTAGCCTGTATTCATCACTATTTTTCTTTTTCTCTTCAAGAACTCCAACAATTGCTTGAATAAAATTGGGGTCATCTCTATATTTATCTAAATGTTGTGTATATCTTTTATAATGTTTATTAACCCATTCTTTTTGTTCTTCTGGAACATTATCTGGAATTGTTAATGATTGTATTGTTGGTTTTAATATTTTATAATCTCTTGTAGGTTCTGCTTTTTCTGGTGTAAAAAATCTTTCAAATTCTCGTGGTGGTGTTTCAACAACTTTTATTTTACCTTCATCAACTTTTTTTTTAACTTGTTGTAATATCTCTGGTTGTAATTTTCCTAATGTTTCAAATTTTTCTTCTTCTAATTTTCTTGCTTTATCTTCTTTTTCTTTTTTAACTTGTTCCATTAATTGTGTTTGTTGTATTTCTCTATTTTGTTTTAATAATCTTTTAATTTGGTTGTTTCTATTTTGGTTAGTTGGTGGTTGTAAAGGAATATCACTAAACACACTATTATATGCTTGATTATGAACTTTTTTCCAATTACCCCCTAAACCACTACTCCATCTATCTAATAAATTATAATCATCTTCTGTTAATAATTTTTGTTGTTTCTTTTCTTTTTTTGGTGATATTTTTTGTTGAAAATCATTTAGACTTGTTTTTAAATCTTCTTGATTTTTTTTTATATCTTCTATTTGTTCTTCAACACTTTTATTAGAAGCAACAGAACTTCCAGATAGTTCTCTTGTTAAACTTAATGGACTTGGTCTTGGAGGAGGAGTTTGTAATGGATTTGGTGCTAAAAATTGTTCTTCTTCTTCTTTATGTTTTATAGCAACATTTTCTAATGCTCTTCCAGAAACATTACCCATAATTTGACCTTGTAATACTGCTAATCGTTGTTCTTCTCTTAATGCTCTTTGTTGTCTTCCTAATTCAGCAATACTTGATAATATATCATTTTGTGTATCATCTTGTTTTTTATCAGTTAATTTATTTGTTAAAGTTCTAAAAGCACCAGATTTATCTTGAACTTTTGGAATAGAAGATTCATAATCAATTAAATCATTATCTATATTACTTTGTAAATCATCTAATGTAGCAAGTAATGATTCATTTTCTGGTGCCGAAGTTATTAGACCTCTTACATTTGTTCTTATCATATTATTTTTAACATTTCTTAATATACCAAATGCTTGACCTGCACTTAATTCACCAGTTCTAACTCTATTTCTTAAATTTAATCTACCTTGTTGAATACTGCTTAAATCTCTAAAATAACTTGCTCTTGCTACATTTTGTTGAACGCTTTGTTGTAAATCACTACTACTACTACTAACTGATGGTGCTGGATTAAATGCTTGTGATATAGGAACTGGTTGTGCTGGTGATACTACTGGTGGTGATACTTTTAATTGTAATGGTTGTGTTGGTGTTGTTTGTGGTAATTCTGGTGTTTTAATTTTATCAGTTAATATTTTATCAACTTCTGCTACATTTCTCTGTATAGTTATTTTTTGTTGCTGTTGTTGTTGTTGTAATAATAATGATAAAAATTTATCTGTTGTTGATTGTGGTTTTATGGCTTTAACATTTTGTTTTGCTGGTTTTGGTTTATCAACACCAACATCTAATTTAGTATGTGATTTTAATACATCTCTTTTTTCTTTACTTTTTGCTAATGGGTTCTTTGGTTTTTTCTTTATTAAATCTTTACAACCATCTTTTATTTCATTAATATCAGTTTTATCTTTCTTTGATATTTTTTGTAAATGTTTCGCACATTTAGTTCCTATTTTTTTATTTCCTATTTTTAATTGTTTTACTATACTATTTATACTATATATATGTTTTAATTTATTCCAAGAATCTGAAGGTTTAACACTTGATAATAATTTTTTATCAAATTCATTTAATTTGATAGTCATATAATATATGATTATAAATAATTTTTTGATTTTATATTAAACTTTGATTTAAAACCATTAAATATTTGTGATTTTCTACAATCTACAAATACAAAATTATATGGTTTAGAATAGACTCTATCTATTATCTCATTGAATACTGGTTTATCACAAGCAAAAAATTCATCATATAAAGTCATTAATTCACTTTTTGTATTACGACAATCAAAGATTGCTAAATGTGTAAGTTGGGATCTAATCCATCTTGGAAGTTGCGACATTTTCTGTGCTGTAATCATAATACTAATAGCACCAGATTCTAATTGTTCGCCAGTCCTTTCATCTAATAAAGGTCTTCCTATATGTCTTCCGTTGTTGAAAATTTTTTTCATTATTACTGCTTCATCACTACTACCAGATTTTATTTCACTTCCTAAATCATCAAGAATAATTAATGTTCTACCTTCCATATCTTCTTCATTTTGTAATCTTTCAAATATAGTTGGTAAATCCTTTATACTTTGATAAAATCTATCATCTGGTAATTTAGGTTTATTTGCTTGACTTGCTCCACTTGGAGATACTATAAATACATTAGAAAATCTTTTATTATATATTCTCTTTTTTCCCCCTGCTTGTGTTAATGCTTGAACTAAATTACTTTTTCCGCTTCCACTACGCCCTATTAAACCCATTCTAAATATAGATGCTGGTAATGGATATGGTATGCCTTCCATTTCATCATCACAAGCATATTTAAATACTGCTGGTTCAACAGCATTTTTTATTTCTGTTTCTTCTAATAACTCATCCATATTATATTATATTATTATATAAAAATATATGTTTTTTATATTTAAATGTTATTACGATTATTTTCATTTTCTAATTCTTGTTGCGTCATCACTTCCCTCTTACATTCCATACAACCTAATTTTATACTACTACATCTTGAATGAAATAGGGTTGTTAAAATTGCTGATAAAGTAGTTCCACAAACAGCAATAATTCCAACTAATTCGGCACCAGTCATATTATATATATAAAATAAAAAAAAAAAAAAAATTTTTTTCATTTTAAATAGGTTTAAAATGAGTGGTAGATTGGTAGTTTGGTAGTTATTAAAAATATTTTTTCATAAATTTAATGTTTTATAAAATTTAAATTTAAAATTGATTCTGCATTTTATAATATTAAGACTATAATGGCTACAAGTGAAAACTTACATACTTATCTTAAATATATTACAGATGGGTGGGTTGCGGATGGTGATGCGTTTTTGGTTGAATGGGATTGGAAAAATGATGAATTAAATGAATTAATGACTAATGAAATGTATTATACTCCAAAAGATTATGGTGATAGAGCAAATTTTATGTGGTTAGAAGAAGTTAAAAAACATTATAATTATAAACTTGGTGAAAAAATGTATATATTTTTAAAACATAATGTAGATGGGTCTTTCCTTCTTTGGAAACATAATAAAGATGAGTGTTATGATATGTATATAGATGAAGAAGGATATGTAAATTTCATTCATTATTATTATCCTTTTACTACTTATAATATGAAAAGTAAAAATGGATATAGTGATGGGATTGAAAAAATGTTTATTAAACCAGATTGTGTGTATAATGATAATATTTATAAAAATTTAAAAAAATAATTCTCCTACCAATCGTCCAATCTACCACTCATTTTAAACTCAAATAAATCTAAAAAAACTTTTTTTTTTTTTATTTTTATAATCCAAATGCCTGCAACATTTGTTTATGTGTATATTTAACTTCTGGTGGTTTTAAATCTTCTTTAACTTCTTCTTCTTTTTTTGGTTCTTCTATTTTTGGAATATCAATAGGTTGTGCTTTCTTTTTATTTCTTCTTCTACTAATAACAATTTCTTCATCACTTGAAGATGAATCTTGTTCTATTACAATTTTCTTTTTCTTTGCTTTTCTTTTAGGTTTTTTTACATATTCAATTTCTGGTTCTTCATCTTCTTCTACTTCTTCTACAATTTTCTTTTTTGATTTAATTACTGGTTCTTCTTTAACTTCTTCTTTTATTTCTTCAACAACTTGTTTATTATTTTTATCTTCTTTTGCTTTTGCTCTTTTTGCTTTTATTGCTTCTTGTGCTTTTTTAAATGCTTCTTTTTGTTTTTCACTTCTTTCTTTTTTTGGTTTTTGTATTTCTGTATTAGTTTCTTCTTCCATTTTCATATTTTCGTTTATGGTGTTTTCGGTAGGAGTTTCGGTGATTTCGGTAATTTCTTCGGTATTTTTTACTGTTTTTTTTTTCGGCATTATAATATATATTTAGAAAATAATTATAAATAAAAAATATATTATATATTAATATAAATGAGTATTAGGTCATTAAATGGATTATCTACAAATAATGTAAGAAGTCTTAATGGATTAGAAGGAATAGGAATAGAAAATATTATTGGCGGTGATGCTATTGCTATAACAACAGCAACTGGTTCAAGAACTATTAATGTTGATATATCAAAACAATCTGCTGTTGGTGGTGCTTTTGCTGATACTGATTTATTTTTATTAGAAACATCAAGTGGTGTTATTAAAAAAATTACTGGTGCTAATATGAAAAGTGGTTCATTTAGTAGTAATTGGACTCGTAGTGGTGGTAATATATTTCCTACTATTACTGGTGATACAATAGTAGCAAATGATAAAATACAAATTAATTCATTAGCAGATGCTACATATTTAGATACTTTATTAATCACAAATACAAATGCAGGAACAGATATATTAACCTATAAATATCAAATAAAAGATAATGGTTCTCTTGATGCTAAATTAAATTTTAAAGTTGATTACTCTCGTGGTGGTGGAACATCAATAGATGTATTTGATATTACATACGATGGATTTTTACAAGTAAAAAAAAGATTAGATGTTGCTAATGGTTTTTTTGCTAATAGTGGAGAAGAATATAATTTTTTATCTACTGGTGGAACATTAGCAAATACTAATTTTTTTAGTGGAACATCACCTATAACATATAATTCTTCTACTGGTGCTATTGGAACAACATTTACACCAAGTTCTACAACAAATATGAGTGGTAAAACATTTACAGATTTTACTTTATTTGATGAATGTATAGGAATAAAACAAAAAACTAAAACAGACCCTATTACAGCGAATAGTGCTGGATTTATAAGAATGTTTGCTGTAAATAATACTAATTTTGTTAATCTATGTTGTCCTGCAACTCTCGCTGGTAATTTTGATATGATATTACCTACAATTACAACTACAACAACACTATTAGGGGAAACCACAACACAAAATGTATCAAATAAAACATTTACAACTTTAACTACTTTTAATAATAGTCTTGCCGTAAAGACTGCTGCACCTAATACAAATGTTTCTGGTGCTGTCCGTTTTTTTGAAAGACAAGATACTGGTGGAAGTCATTTTACAGATTTACATACTGGGGGCACTACTCATACTTTAACGGCTGATAGGAATGTTTTTCTACCAGATGCGACTGGGACTATTGTTTTAGACAGCACTAATTTATGGGAACAACACGGTTCAAATAAAATTACACCAAAAGATACAAGTTTAACTGCTATTGATTTACCTAATAATTGTTCTATTAGAAATGAAGGAGATAGTAATCAATTTATTAAATTTAGTAATACAAGTTCAACTAATGAAACAATACAATTAGCGTCTAATCAAGTATCAATAGAAAATATATTAATGTATGCTGATAATCCAGCATATTATTTACGATTTCAAAATGGTATATTAGAAAGCACATTTTTAAATATAGATTTACCATTAAATTCAAAAATAAGGAGTGCGAGTAATAGTAGCAATTTTATAGGTATGGAAAGTGGTGCTATTTATATAAATACTAATTTAGACATAATTGAAGGCGGTTCAATACGAAATGATTCAGACCCCACAAATGATTTTATAAGTTTTCGTAATAATCATTTATATATAAATTATGCTATTACAGAGGTAATACAAGGAGGTAAGATTGCGAATGCTTCAAATTCAAGTAATGATTTTATACAGTTTAATAATAACGAACTGGCGATAAATCATAATACCATTACCTTCAAACAAGGAGCGAGTATAAAAAATGCTTCTAATTCTTTGAGTGGTTTTTCATTTGAAAGTGATAAAATAACATTTGCGACACCAGTTAAAATTATTAGTGAATATACTTTTCCGTTTCCAGATTGTTATCCTTTGGAGGTTGAAGGTTATTATCCAGCACCAGATACAACTGGTAGTGCCCTTTATTACCAAAATATACCAAGCCTTGGGGGTCGTGCAATCGCAATTAACGGATCCGTAAATATGGGAATTTATACGGAATATGGTCTATATTGCCACACTGGGACTGAAATTTGGGTTGCTTCTGATTCAAGAATAAAAAAAGATATTGAAAAATTTAATGGTGGATTAGATTTATTAAGACAATTAGAAGTTAAATCATATTGTTATATTGACGGTAAAGGCAAAAATACAAAATATAAAGAAATTGGTTTTATAGCCCAAGAAGTAAAACAAATTTATCCAAAAGCAATAACTCAAAACCACGAATATATACCTAATGTATATAAAAAAATAGAATCTATATGGACTGATTTTGAAGATAAATTTAAAATGAAAAGTAATGATTTAAATAATGTTGTTGATGTAGATTATAAATTTTTTTGCTGGAATGAAGGTGATAAATTTGAAACAAAAATAACAGCAATAGGTAATAGTGATAATACTTTTACTTTTAAAAAAAAATGGGATAATGTATTTTGTATAGGTAATAAAGTAAATGATTTTAATGTTTTAGATAAACAACAGTTATTTGTAATTAATTTTAATGCTACACAACAACTGGATAATATAGTTAAACAACAACAAGAAGAAATAAATACTTTAAAAAGTGAAGTAGAAATATTAAAAGACTTTATGAATGAATTAATTACATCAAAATCATTTGCTGACTTTAAAAAAAAAATATCATAATAATATATGGTATTAACTTATAAGCAAAAGTTTAATAAAAAATATGGTTTTAAAAAAGATGAACCACATAATTTAAAAGAAATTAGTAATATAACTGGATATAAATATAGTGGAATAAAAACAATATTTGAAAAAGGTGAAGGCGCTTTTGAAAATAATCCACAAAGTGTTAGACCTAATATGCAGAAACAGCAATGGGCTTATGCAAGAGTATATGCCGCATTAGATCCAAAATCAAAGGCACATAAAATTGATAAAATCCATTTGAAAAAAAAATAAATAAAAATAAAAATATTTTATAAATTATAAAGTTATGACTTTAAAAAAATTAACAGAAGAGCAAAAAAAAAAATTAGAGAAACATAAAGTTCATCATAGTAAAAAACATATTGCTTCAATGAGAATGAATATGATGAGAGGTGATTCTTTTGATGAAGCACATAAAAAAGCACAAAAAAAAGTTGGTAAATAAATATTTTAAAAGTAAAAATAATCATATTTTTTTTTCTTCTATAATATATGAAGGGGACTGGTGATAAGAAAAAATTTATATTAAAAAAAAGTAATAGAAAAGGAAAGCGATTTGAAATTATTATGAGCGACAATAGTCATCATTTTGGTAGTGATGTTGGTGAAACATTTATAGACCATAAAGATGAAAAAAAAAAATCTGCTTGGATTGCAAGACATAAAAATGATAAAAATTATAATGTAAAAAATAGTGGTATATTTCATAGTAAAGAATTATTATGGACTGAACCTACATTAGATAAAGCAATTAATAGATATGAAAAGAAATATGGTGTAAATATTATAAAAAAAATATAAGTATATATTATGAAGATAGTAGAAGTTGAATTAGAAAATAATAATGATATAAAACTAATTGACTATTTTGAAGATGAAAGTAAATTAACTGGTGAAGATTTTAGACAACAAATACCAGTATGTAATAATAATACTTTTGATATACAACAATTAAATTATATTATAGGAAATGTTAATATATGTAATATTGATAAAACAAATGATTTAAGAACACATTTTATTATAAATAATCGTGATTTAAATATTAAATCAAAATTAGAATTATTAAAAGATAATTATAAAAATTATTGGAATTTACCAGAAGATTTTTTATTTAGTATAGCAAGAGAAAAATTAGGAGAAAAATGGGATTATGAAGATATTAAAAGAAGAAGAAAAGAATGGATTGCTAAAAAGAAAAAAGAAGAAGAAGAAGATAAACAAGAAAATAGATTTGAAAGAGAATTAGAAAAACAAAAAAAAGTTGAAAGTAATTTTAAATGGGAAACTAAAACTTTACATTTTTAATTATGATTTCATTTTCTCTATACTTTTTATATTTATTATAGCGGTATAATCACCACAATTAATAGTATGCATCTTTTTACAAAAATGATGTGTTATTCTACGACAACCTAAATCTAAATTCATATCCCATATACCATTATACCACATTTGTATAATAATTTTATTAAAATCATCATCATCACCATCACCATCATACCCCCTCAAATATTTAATACAATTATGTCTATTATCTTCACCAATACAAAATTTTTGATTAACCATATTACATATATTACAGTCCTCACAGTCCTTCTCATCACATTTATTTTTATAAGGAAATGAATATATTACATCATAAATTATTTCATAATATACACTCTTATCATTATTATTTATTTTTTTTAATTCATTCATAATATTAACATATTCATCATCACTTAATTTTTCTTTACAATTATCAATAAGTTCTAATAGAGTTTCATATTTAGAAGACATTTATATTAATTAAATCCAGAATCAATTTTAAATTTAAAATTTAAATATTATATTAATATATAAAAATGATGACTCGTGCGGATTACGATAAGTTTTTACAAATGTATGGAATACCACCCAGTGATGAAAAATATGAAGAATATAAAAAAAGTATAACTAATCAATTAGTTAATAAACAAATGACTAATTTAATGAGTGAAGTAAAACAACCAATAAAAAAACCAACATATCCAGATATGATTATTGGCCCAGATACTGCTACTGGTAATAAAGAGCGAATGGATTTTTATAATAAACAAATGAAAGAATATAATTTACAAACTAAAATGCTTCAAGAAATAAAACAAGGTTTCAAAGATAAATTAGCATATTATAATCAACAAGAAAAATTAGAAAGAGAAAAACAAGAAAAAGCAAAAAGAACAAAAACAGTTCCAGTTAGTAAAGATAAACAACAACAAGTTGATAAAGTAAATGATAAATTAAAAAATTTAACACCACAAGAAAGAGAAATGTATAATATAATTAGAAAATCACAAGAAGATAAAATAAAATTATATGATAAAAGACAAAAAGAAGCAAATCAACATAATGATACAAATAAACCAAAATCTAAACCATCAAATACAAAAATTATACCAGTTCCAAAAATACCAAATACACACCAACATATTAATCATAATATTATGACTTTTCAAGAATATAAAGATTTTAGATTTAATCAAGGTTTCGGTGTAGGACAAAGTGAATACAAACATTATTTAAAAAGATTTCAATTAAATAATCCAACAGAATATTTAGCAGGGCAGTTAAGAGTAGAAAATAATAAACAAGGACATTCTTCATTAGCACAAGGACAAAGTATAGAACAACATAATGATACACATTCTAAAAATTTTGTTAATCATATAGATAATAAATCTAAACCAGTAGCAGGTCAAATACCAAATGTAAAAAATCCTCCACATATTGTAATACACGCATTTGATAAACCAACACCAGCACATAACGAACATAGTGTAGAATCTCATTCAATTTCAAAAGAAGCAGGGACTATGGTAGGTAATCCAGTATCTGCTAATAGCAAACCAAAAGTTGTAAGTGGAGTTAGAGAAGATAATCATTTAAATCCTACACCACAACCAAGTGCTTCTGCATTAGAACAACCAACTATGGATGCTGATGGTATTATGAGATTTCATAATCAAGGAGGAGTTGTTGGAACTTCAACAATATAAAAAAATAAAAAAAAAAAAAAGTTTTTTAAATTTATTTGAGTTTAAAATGAGTGGTAGATTGGACGATTGGTAGGAGAATTATTCTTCTTCTTCTTCTTCTTCTTGAATTACAGTAATAGTATCATAATCATTTTTTGTTTCTAACCATACTTCTATTTTTAATCCTTTATAATCATTAATATTATCATAAATATCATTAATTTTAAATTGTAGTAAATTATATTCTTCTAATTCAAATTGTTCTCTATCTTCACCAATTGCTAATATAAAATAAGGAATAAAAATATCTTCATAATAATCTTGTAATTGTTTGAAAGTTTCTTCTTTTGTTTGAGTATTCATTAGGACTTATGTATATAAAATGCAGAATCAATTTTAAAAAAAAATATTATATAAACATTAAAATTATAAATGAATAATTATTTTTTATCCATTAAATGAATATTATTTAACATTGAAGGAGAAACTTTTTTATTTATTTTATCCATAAATATTTTTTGTAAATATTTTGTTAAAGTATTTTTATTCATTTGTTTTGGTGTTTTTAATCCACTACATTGTAATAAATGTTTTTGTCCTTCTTTTTCTCTAATAGTATATAATTCACTTAATAATTTATTTAATATACTTCTTTTTGGTATTTTAATTCTTTGTTTAACATATTTTTTTTGTGTATCATAGTCATTAAATACAAAATATTTTTCAGTATAATCTTCTTCATCTATATATAAATAATTACCTTTTTCATCAAAATTATTATGTATTAACATATCAGCATATTCATTTTTTAAAGGCATAACAACTTTACCTTTATATAAAATTATTAATATAAGTTTTTGTAAAATATTTGGATCTGTATTATTTTCTTTATATTCTTTTTTTAATAATTTTTCTACCTTATCAATTTCTTCTTTTTTTATCCAATCTTCTGTATTAGTATTTTTTAATTTTTCTTTTTTAAGATTTTCTTTTATTTTATTTAAATATGGAATAAAGATAGAATTAAATTGTTCTATATCATATTTATTTGGAAAAATAGAATATTTAGATAAATGTTTTAATGCAGATAAATAATTTAAAATTGTTATATCTTCAAATACTGGTTTTATTTCTGTTGTATCATCAGCATTTTTTACTACAATTTTTTTACTTAATTTATCTTGTAAATCTATAAAATTACTAATTAATTGTGATACATCATTTAAATGATTACTATCACCTAATAATTCATATTTTTCTAAATCATTCACACCAATTGATAAATATGGAGTTTTTTGTATATCTAATAATTTAATAATATTTTTAACATATAAATCAAATGTGCTTCTTTTTATTTCTGGAACATTAGTTTTACTAAAACAATCACTTACCATTATTTGTTCTAAAAGATTTGTCGTATAACTATTTGGGGTTTCATTTATTTCACTCATTATTACTTATTATATTATAATCAATTTTATTTTTTAAATGTTTTATTTTCAGTTTTAATATTTTAAATTGTTATATTTAAAATTAAATTATGAATATTATATAAATGGAAATAATAAAAAATATAGGAGGAGAACCAGAATTAACAATTGAAGAAATAGAAAACTTAAAAAATAAAGGAAATATGCATAACCGATTATTTGTAGAAAATATGAAAGAATTAGGTTATGAACCAAAAGATTATAAAGATTTTATATGTATAGGTTCAAGTAAAACACACCCAGATATTCCACTGTGTATAAATCCACAATTACCAGAATTAACAAATTATTGTGTATGTGAAAAAGAAATAGTTGAAAATTGTTGGATTTATCATATTCCAAGTGGTAATGTTTTAACAATAGGTAATCACTGTGTAAAAAGATTTTTTCCAAAAGACAGTAGAAAAGGAAAAAGATGTGATATGTGTTTGGCTTTACACCAAAATAGAAAAGAAAATATTTGTAATAAATGTATAGAGAAAAATAATACAAAAAAATTAGAAGAACAAATTAAAAAAGATAAAGAGATAAATAGTAGATATAAAAAATATTGTAAAGATTGTAATATAAAAGTTAATGGATTTGTAAGGTGTTTTAGTTGTAATAAAAAATATCAAGAAAAAAAAAAGAAACCATATTTCACATACAAAAAAGTTTATATAAATTAAATCCTAATCCTATTTATATTATTAAAAAACTCTGGAACATTCTTTAATCTATTAAGAAAATAATTATCCAACATATTATTAGTAATTTTTTGATTGTATATATTAATAATATATTGTGATAAATCACAACGATTTTTAAATTCAAATATGTCTTCACCTTGTTTTAAGAAATACTTATATTTTTTAGACATTCTTATATTATATTGTAATTTATTTTTTAAATTGTTTTTAATATTATATACTATATAAAATAACTACCAATCGTCTAATCTACCACCCATTTATAGAGCAAATAAAATTAAAAAATATTTTTTTTTTTTTTTAAAATTGATTCTAATTATATATTTAAACAACTTAAAAATAAAACTATGAATATAATAAAAGAAACGAAAATGAAAGTAATTGAATATTGTGAGAAAAATGATATTAATTATTGTCCTATTAAATTACTTATTAATGAAGAAGAAAAGGATAAAGAATTAAAAGATGAAGCGTGGATAAATAAACCAAATCCAATTGAATGGTGGGTAGTTCATAAGGATAAAATAAATAAAAGAAAAGCATTAATGAAAAATGAGGATATTAAATGTTGGAATGCTATTATTATGGATACAAGAAATATTATTCAATTAGATATAGATATAGATACACAAGAAGATTTTGATAAACTATCTGCTATGGAACAAACATTTTATAATAAATTATGTAATACATTTGATAGTCATAAATCTAATACAAAAGAATATGGAAAACATATTATGATATGTGATATAAATGATAGTAATTTATCTAAATTACAAGTAAAATATTTTAAAGAACATAGAGGAAAATTAGGAGAATTAAGTGATTATAGTAAATATAAATTAAATAAAAAAGATTATAAATATTTAAAAGATGAATATGGATGGATAGAGATATTATGTGGTAGAAATAGTTGGGTTGGTATTGATGCGGAAATAAATATTACAGAGGGAAAGGGTAAAAATTTTAAAAGTGAAAAAAATAAAGAGGGATTTCAAATATTAAAAACTATTTTACAAGATAAATATTTTAAAAAGAAAGAAGTAGTAAGTGAAAAGAAGAAGAAGAGTATTAAATTAAATCCTAAAAAGACACAAGAGAAAATAGAAGAATTAGCACCAAGTGAAAAAGAAAATAATAATATTCAAGAATTAAAAGAACATTTATTAAATATTAGTCAAAAGACAATAGATAGTTATTTAGATTTTTATAAAATTGCTGGTGCTGTATCATATACTAAAAATACTGAATTATATGAAACATTAAAAGATATTGCTTCAAAATCTAAACATAAACAATCTAATTTTAATAGTTGGTTTGATAATTTTATGAATAAGTTAGAAAATAAAAAGTTTCATAAAGGTATTATATTTAATTATTCTAAAACAGATAATATTAAAACATTCTTTGAGATACATCATAAATATAATTATTCATTATGGATAAAAGATACTCCTAAACAATTAGCAGAATTATTCTTTCAAATTAATGAAGAAAATATTATTGCAAAAGAAGGAGATGATAAAAGTAAATCTATTATATATTGTTATAATGATTTAGAAAAATTATGGAGAAACCAAAGTATTGATAATGACCCAGTTATTAGAGATATGATTAGTGATGATATTGAAGTATATGGAAAAAATGTGATTACTAAAATATTTGATAGTATTACAGAAATAAATAGTAAAATAAAAAATGGAGATATTAGTGAAGATGAAAAAGACCAATTAAAAGAAGATTTAAAAACAAGAGGAGAACAATTAGAAAAAGCACAATTAATTGTAAAGAATATTCAGCATCCTACATTAATAAATAATATTATGATTATGTTATATACAAAACTAAAAAGAGTTCATTTAAGAAAAATGGAGTTTGACGCTAATCGTTATGATTTACCCTTTAAAAATAAAGTAAAGTTAAATCTAAAAACGAATGAATTATCTGCTATTAGTAGAGAAGATTATATTGAAACAATGATAGATTATGATTATGAAACTCCTACAAGTGAAGATTATAAATTATTTGTAAAAATATTTGAAGGTTGTTTTATGGATGAAGAATATGAAGATGAAGAATTAGAAAAAGAACATAGACATATATTAAATGATGTTGTTTATGTTTTAGCAACTGGATTATTTGGTAAGCAAATACAATCTGTATTTATATTTAATGGAGCAGGGGGTAATGGAAAAAGTATGATTATGAATATATATAAAAATGTATTAAGTAGATTTGTAATGGAAGCACAAGGTTCTCAATTATGTGATGATATAAAAGTTTCTAAACCTGCACCAGAATGGGCGGATTTAAAAAATAAAAGAACTTGTATATTTGATGAAATACCAGAAGATAGAGCAATTAGTATAAATACAGCAAAAATATTATCTGGTAATTCTACAATTAAAGCACGAAATCTATTTGCTAATACAGAAACTATTAAAATACTTATTACATTAATTGTTCTTTGTAATTCTAAACCAAAATTACAAGGAGAAATAAATGATGCGATTACAAGACGATTTTATGATATAGAATGGCGATATAAGTTTAAAGCGCCTAATTCGGCAGCAGCAAAAGAACATTTAGGAGAAGAAGATAGTGAAGGTAATTGGACTTATAAAAAACAAAATGGGAGATTTAAATTAGGAAATACAGATTATGAATGTTCTCATTTTCAAGATAGAATGAAAATACCTATGTTAAAATATTTATTAGATTGGATAAAAGATTATCCAGATAAAATTAGTAAAGATGGTAATGAGTTTTTAAAAGAGAATTATGAGTTTAGTAGAACTACAATTAATAGAACCAAGTTATATATGTCTTCTCAAAATATGTTTGAAGAAATTATGGAGGATATGTTAATAGATACAAAGGATGAAAAAAATGTTGTATTATTATCTGGTGGTAGTATTAATCTATATGAAAAATATAGAGAAGCAGAAAGAACTATGGGAACAAAACTAAATGATTGTATTACTATGAAGAAGTTTAAGGAACAATTATTAAATCATCATAAATATTCTTCAAGATTAGGTGAATTATCTAATACTATATTTGGTGGGGTAAAAGGAGATAAATATGGAGATAGATATTTAGTGAAGAAGGGTAATTATCTAACTGGATTTTATTATAGAGATATATATGAAAAGAAAGAAGAAGATTATAAAAAATTAAATATACCAATTGAAGAAGAACAACAAGAAAATAATATTTCAAATCTTAATCTTCATAGTGAAAGTGAAAGTGAATGTGAAAGTGAATGTGAAAGTGTAATGTATAGTGATAGTGAATAAAAAAAAAATATTTTGCTGATAGATTTTGTAGATAAAAACTTTTTTTTTAATCCAGTAAATATTTTAATAGTAGTGGTGGTATAGAATATTTTTCTAATAATGTAGTATTATCTGGTTCTTGTATATTAGGTCTATTTTCTCTAAATTGTTTAGAAATTGCTCCTATTCTCATTCCGTGTTTTGGATTACCAGTGCAAACACATCTTTTATCTTCTAATTTTTTATTAGTTAATATCTTTGTAGGTTTTTTATACTTGTATCCAAAAGCACAATAATCCACAGAAACATACTTATCTAAATATTTTTTATTATCAACATAATTCCATATATTACTATAAAATGGATTTTCAATAAAATAATATTTTGGTTTGAAATATTCTATTATTTCAATTGTTTTATTTATATAGATTTTATTTTCTTCTTGAACTTTACCTAATTCTTCTAAACTACTCCATTTCATTTTTTTTTTATAATCCTTTTGAGTTTTACCTTTTGCTATTATATGGGTATATTGTAAATTACTATATACTTTACATTCTGGCGAAGCCCATATAATATCAAAATAGTTTGTAGGAAACTCTTTATAATTCCACTCCATTATATCTGTTAAAATATCTGGTTCATATCTTTTATCAAAATCTAAACTAATAACTTCAACACTTTCATTATCTTTATAATGTTTTGATATAGAACCACTACCTTTGAATAGTTCTAATACTTTCATATTATATCAATTATTTTATTTGTATAGTTTAAACTACAAAATATTAAAAGTATTGTTATTAGTTTTATGATATAGATAATTATGTTATACAATCTATATATCATTATTAGATATTTATTTTTATATATGAGATATTATTTATTTAATAAAATATAATATAATGTATGAAAAGTAATTCAAGATTAAAACATAAAACAACTGCTGTAAAATTTAAAGACGACGATTATGAAACTGGTGTAGAAATATTAGAATTGTTATTACCTTTTATAGAAAATTATAATATAATATACGACCCCTTTTATTGTAAAGGTAATGTAATAAATAATTGGAAAAAATTAAATAAAATATGTATAAATGAAAAGTTAGACGCTTTTAATAGAACACACCCAGAAGAATATGATATTATTATTAGTAATATACCTTTTAGTTGTAAAGAAGAATGTATGGAATTATTTTTAAAATTAGAAAAACCTTTTATAATATTAATGCCGATTGATAGTCTTGGATCTAAATGGATAAAAAAATATTTTGATAAATTACAATTTATTATACCAGAAAAAAGATTACATTTTGAAAAGGATAATGTAAAAGGTAAAGGTAGTTGGTTTGATACTTGTTTTTATTGCTATGGTTTAGATTTAGATAAAGATATTATTAAATTATAATTTATGGTGGGTTATTAATACATTCAACAGAACATTTCACACAACAAGGTATGCCGTCATTATTTCCAAATGTTCTTGTTTTACAAATATTATTACAGAACTCACATTGTTCTTCTTCTTCCCAATATGTAGTATTATTTTCAAATAATTTTATTTCATAACAAATATTTTTTAATTCAAACATTAACATTTTTCTATTTGTATTTATTAATAATTCATTCATAGAACTTTTAATATATTTGTTATTGATAATTTCAATAATGTCGTTGTTAAGATTTGAAAGAGAAGCCATTAAATTAAACTAAAATAATATCAATTTTGAGTTGCGATTTTTATGCAAAAATAAATAGGACTTATACAAAATTAAATAGGGGTTTATTGTATATATTGTAATTTATTAAAATTACTACACATACCTTTTATAGGTTTATAAGCGTCAAAGTTCTTATAATACCTTTTTAAATCATTTACTCTTTCTTGTTCTTCTTCTTCACTACTATCATAATTTCCATAATAATGGTCGGTATATAATACTGAAAATAAATAGTCCAAAGATTTAGGATAAAAATCGTTTTCCATATCTATAAAATATTTACCATTCATAATTAATTTAACAATACTCATAACTTTTATTTTTCTAAATAAAAATAATTGTATATATTTAATTATATCCTTTACATACGGTATTATATGTGTATTTTCACCATACATATGAGTTTTACAATTTTGTAAAATATCACTCGTCCATATATAATTTTTTTTAACAATATTAATATACTGTAATTTCATAATATTATTTTTTTTTAATTTTTTTAGATATTCATTTACTTCTTTTTCAGTTTTAAACTCTTCACCAGTTGCTTCACCGTCATACTCTATACAATAATAATTTATCTTGTTTGAAACCATAGTTTTAGTAATTCTATTTAACTGAAAATAATTATTAATATCCATACATTTCGGTTCTTTTTTTTTAATAGACATTAATTTGAACTCTACTACTATCAATTTTGAAAATGCAGAATCAATTTTAAAAAATAATTTTGTAAATGTTTAAAATTATAAATATAATATTTTTTATTCTTCTTCTGTATCATAGTCTGTATTAACCTTAATACATTCTTCTACAAGTTGAACTTTTTTTCCATTAATAATAGTATAACTATCCTTACATACAATCTCTGCTAAATTACCCTTACCCCTTAATTCAATATTGAATTCTTCCTTTGTAAAATATCTATATCCAGTTAAAATTGGAATATCCTTATCCACAATTTTATCCTTTCGTTTTCCAACATATTTTCCATAAGCATTTTTCCAAGACTTACTTTTTTTATCCTTCTTATTTATGTAATAAGATTTAATAGCATAATATTTAATTGGAATTTTAATACCAATTGTATTTAATAACATATCTTCTATCATATCACAGTCATTAGATTTCATTATGATATTAAATAATTGTTGTGTTTTATTCTGTTCTTGTGCTAAATAAAATTTGGTATTATTCAAATGAGAAGCAACAGAACGCTTTGCTTGTATTTCTGTATCAAGGTCTTCTTGTGTATATTTTTTTTCTGCTGTTTGTGTAGAAGCCATTTGGGGTTATGGTTATAAAATGCAGAATCAATTTTAAAAAATAATTTTGTAAATGTTTAAATTATATTATGTGAAAATTATTTTCATATTTCAGTTTAAAATAAAAAAAAAAAAAAAAAAAAAA
>Ga0098042_1000174_pt1 | contig 23874 bp, 22 predicted proteins | sample 9_EtaG_FD_75066 | JGI IMG/M metagenome (GOLD analysis project Ga0098042, IMG submission 75066) | Marine viral communities from the Subarctic Pacific Ocean - 9_ETSP_OMZ_AT15188 metaG | ecosystem: Environmental > Aquatic > Marine > Oceanic | place: Pacific Ocean | collected 2015-01-10
ATTTAAGATAGCAGAGTTTACACCACTTGCCCCAGTTGCGACTGATAACTGTGCTAGAGTTCCGTGAGTAGCGTTGTTAGTATCTACCGCTAATCTGTTAGAAGAGACACACGCCTCTACGGTTTCTACAGCACCTTCTATTTCTGAAAGGTGAGTTATCATAGTAGTTTGGTTAGAACTAGTTGAGACATTTGACTGGATTGAACTGGTTTGTGTGTCTATGTTTCCTAGGTGAACTTCGGCGGCCGAGAGAGTAGCTTCGGTAGCAGCCCCACTAGGTAATGCTGAAGATACAATATCTACTTGAAGCTCAGAACCACTTACACATCCAGCGACCGATGCGGTAGAAGTATCAATAGTTCCTATGTGTGCTTCGGCGGCCGAGAGAGTAGCTTCGGTAGCAGCCCCACTAGGTAATGCTGAGGATACAATATCACACTGGAGTTCAGTTCCACCTACACATCCTTCTATAGTTTCTACAGCACCTTCTATTTCTGAAAGGTGGTTAATCATAGTGGTCTGATTGGCGGCTGAAGCGTCTCCGCCACCACCACCACCGCCTCCACTTACAATATCTACTTGGAGTTCAGTTCCACTTACACATCCAGCGAGTGAAGCGAGTGAAGTAATCATAGTGGATTGGTTAGTGCTAGTTGCCCTAGTTGTATCAGCATTTGAAATTACGTCAACTTGAAGTTTGTTAGAAGAGACGGTGCTTTGAATACTGGATAAATTATTTTCTATATTCCCTTGGTGTGCCTCTATGTCTGTGAGAGTAGAATTAGAAGTGCCTATGCTAGTGTTAACTGTTCCTAAACTTGTGTTGATTACTCCTAAATCACTAGTTCCTCTCATAGCGTCAATCTTTGAATTAGTATCACCGAGGGTAGAGTTAACAGTTCCTAGTGAAGTGTTGATTACTCCTAAATCACTAGACCCTCTCATAGCGTCAATCTTTGAATTAGTATCACCGAGGGTAGAGTTAACAGTTCCTACACTAGTGTTGACTGTTCCTAAACTTGTATTGATAGTTCCTTGATTAGTAATCTGTGTAGTCTGATTAGCAGCTGTAGCGTCTCCTCCTCCAGTCATAGAAACAACGTCTACTTGGAGGTGTCCGTCTGTATCACACCTAGCTTGACGCTGTTGTCCGTCCGTAGCACCAGTTTCACTTGCCATCATTTTACTATCCAAGTCCGCTACTTGAACGTCAATATCCAAGTGTCCGCTACTATCTACACTTATAGGAACGTATTTGTTATTAGCTACATCCTTTCCGAGAATAAGGTGGCCCGACATATTTAGATAAAATAGTATTAGAAATTATTTACAGCAGGACACAACATTCCGTTTATATTTATGTTTATTAGCGAAGTTGCCCCAGTAGAAGATATTGGATTTTGTCTAACATATAATTCACTTCCCCCATTTACCTTCGTATCTAATCGGTAGGTGAGTTGCTGATTTGCCGTATTGATTTGGAATGTTCCTATAATGTAATCTATTCCAGCGGCTCTTTCTATAATTTCAAGATTAGTTCCTACGGAGAACCCACTAATGTTTATATCGTTAACCACTAAGTGTTTTAGTGTTGGAACTCTATATCTAGCAAAGCGTGAAACATTCTGTTGGGGTAGAAGGCGACCGAGAAGTTGACTTGGTGTATTATTGGTATAAATTGAAATTGACCCTTGATTAGCTGCTTGACCTCCAGCATTAGAAACCTTGATTGAGTTTACGGCGACCCCAGTAATTCCTAAGTCTAACGCTTGTGTTCCTTGTAGGATAATGGTGTAAGTTTGTTCTACTCCATTACCGTCTACATATTCCATAATAACATCCCTAGCACCTACTCCGCCGATACCGTCATCATTAGAAGTGGATACCACGTAGAGTGTTTCTGGGGCTGCTGGAAAGTAAGACATAGCATCTAATCCTACAGTTTCTTGTTGGTGTTTATCAGTTATTCCTAATATATTGATTTTCTTAAAATCTTGGTGAATTCCTCTAACTAGGTCTAGGTTAAAGTCATTTGCGTTTCTACTTAAAGCACAATTAGCATTTATATCTATCTCAGAGTTTAGGAATGTTTGTGCTTCAAAGTTAGGAACAGCTAATCCACAAGTTGTCATAACTACACGGCTTTCATTCACAGCATCATTATTAGTAATCTGGATTTGGGCGAAATTACCTTTTATGGTGAAACGCTTGTAAAAAGTTGAGTTAGCAGACACGGCCTGCTGGTAGACAAGGTCTGCTGAGGCAGGACTACCTCCAGACCTCTTATGTTGTTGAAATACGCTAATAGTAATATCTGTTTTTGCCTTTACGGCAACTGAAAATAAAGCGAACTCCGCTACTTGAACGCTAGCTGTATGAATACTACTAGAACTTGGTATATTTCTTTTACAAGTCAATGAGGGGATGATTTGTGTGATAGGCGAGGCAGACGACATTATATATATTATTAGATTAGATTATTAGATTATATTATGGAACATAACATTACAGAACAGAAATATCTTGAACTTTGTGATGAATTTAAATCAGTTATGGGAGAAAAGGATAAAGCGTTAGAAGCACTTAGAACTAACTGTAAAATTCTAGGTAAGATAGTTGCCGAGAGCTACGGAGTAGTTAAAATTATAGATAACACGCTGAATAGTTTGGAAAGCAACCTAGAGAGTGTGATAATGGTAAAAAAGTTGATTGAGGTTCTAAGAACCGACCTCAGCGACACAGTAGAAGAAATGATTGTAGCAGATTTATAGAATGAGTTTTTGAGACATTCTCATTTTATAAAATTGATTTTTTTTTTATTAAAGAATTGTTGAGTATATTAAACAATGAATAATTACGAATACAGAAGAAAAGAGAAGATTTTCTTTGATACCCTATGGGAGAAGTGGGGTATTACACGAGATTATTTCAGACTAAATTATATCTACTGTGGTGGGAATAAGCAAGGACGCCACCGAAATTACTATATGAGGGTATTTGGTGAACCGCCCTCAAGTCAGTGGGACGAGGGAGGTAGTTTACATCACGACAATTGTCATTGTTCTACTGCGATAGTGGAACAATGCTTTGTATATAATAAGAAATTATACGATAAAAATAAAGAAGAAGGTCTAGAGCCCCTAGCAGACCGAAATAATTTACCTATCCTTATAGCACTCGGTAATGAGTGTATCAAGCGAGAGTGTCCTAACGCTGGTAGAACTTGTGGAGAGTGTGGTGAACCTCATAGGAATAGAAAAGATAACCTCTGTAAAGATTGCCGTAATCCTAAAAAGTGTAAGACTTGTAAGAAGAAAATGCCGAAGGTTCTTCCGAACGGTAAACCCAATCCTTATCCACGGTGCTATCCCTGCCAACAAGCTAGGAAAAATGTATACTCAGATTTCAGTCGGTTTGCTTAGTCAAAGAACAGAACTGTTATATTTACCCTCTCTGGTGGGTCAAGCTTAATTACATCTAGGATGCTAGGATTTCCTCGGTGTTCTTTATATTTCCCTTTCTTGTAGTTGTATAATGTAGTCTTACCGATATTAAATTCTTTTTGTATCTCCTTTGCTGTAAGAAATCTTTTCTCTTGCTCCACACCATTCTCATCGTTGTATCTAACCTTGTAGTGGTAAACATATTTGTTTACTTCCTTACCCATAGTTTATGGTTCTATTTTGTTAGGAACTGCTGAACGAAATAAAATACTCGGCTGTTTAAGTAAATCCGATTTTTCGGTTTTTGATAAATTGATTTCAAAAAATAAATTACTGATTTATTAAAAGAATGAGCGAAAGTAAATATGAAAAAGCGAACCGATTTGTAGTTAACGCCTTGGTAAGGTGTCCTCAGAAGTATGGTGTGGATGACGGCAGTCTTGCGGTTCTAGACCGCATTAACAAGAAGATAAAGGGGAACAATAACTTTGCGACTTCTTGGACGAACAAGAAGGGAGCTCTTAACAAGGGGCGACGCTTTCCTAAGACTAGTCTTGCTGGACTTGCGAGACCTATCCGAAATGTCCTAGCTCAGCAGTATTATTGGGACTGTGATATGGAGAACGCCAGTTTCACCGCGATTGCTAATGTGATAGCTGGGTGTAAGTGGACGGCACACTTTCCAGCGATTATGTCCTACCACGCTAAACGCGAAGCCGCACTGGACGCTATGCGACAGAAGACTAAGACAACTAGGGATAACGCGAAGAAAGCGTATATCTCAGCTCTGTTCGGTGGCGATATCAGTAATTGGAACTACCTACCTCTGAAGGACATATCCACAGAAGCGAAAGACCTCTTCCTACGTCTCACGACTATGGGTAATAAGGATATGAATAAACTTCACGCCAACATAGTAGCGGATGACGAAATTAAGAAAAAGTCTAAGCATAATATCTCAGGCCAATTTCTCTGTAATATTACAACGATGTTTGAGAGAGAGGCTCTAGAAAATGTTCTACAAGTAATTACCAACCTAGGTTATTCCTACGGTGCTACTATGAATGACGGTGTCTTCATAGAGAGACACCCAACTAAATCACCCCAAGATATCATTGCTGAGATTAACAAGAAGTATCGTGCCTTAACTGGTGATATTCATCCTATTCCAATTACCTTCCATTTTAAGGAGTTTAAGGAAATCTTAGAACTTCCACAAGAAGTCTATGACGCTAAGAACTATGGAAGCGACCCAGAGCAAGTCGCCGAGTATACAGCGATTAAGGATGAGTTTGAGCTGAAACACTTTAAGTGTATTAACGACAGTCATTACTACAAGATTACAGACAACAAGCAACTCATTCCATTCACAAAGGACAGTATGAAGGTGTCATATGAAAACCTAAATGACTGGCGTGGAAACTGTATGACTGGTAGTAAGCAAGAGACTAACTTCCTATCCAACTGGTTTAACGACCCAGCGATGCGAACCTATGATGAGATTGTATTCCGCCCCACTAGGAAGGCGTTGCCACCCACACAGTTTAACTCCTTTATGGGGTTTGACATAGAACAACTGAACCAACGCTACAACAACGAACACATAGACTTCACCGAGCAAGACCGCCACGACTGCGAGCTCATAAAAGAACACATTCGGTATCTCACTAACAACGGAGACGCAACCGCGAAGGAGTGTTATGAGTATCTAATGAACTGGTTGGGTGCTATCCTACAAGACCCAGAGAACAAACCGCAGACAGCAATAGTCATTAAGTCTATCGCTAAGGGTGTAGGTAAGAACGACTTTACATATCTCCTCAGCAGGATGGTCGGCAACGAGTATTACAACCAATCCGACAATCCAGAGCGAGACCTCTTCGGTGGCTTTAATGACCTCTTTGACAAGAAAATCCTAATTAACTTGGACGAAGGCGATAAGAAGTCCACGCAGAAGTTCTATGAAGAACTGAAGGCAAAGATTACTAACGACACTAGCAACATCCGTAAGAAGTATAAGAGTGTGAATTCTAACGTTAGACTATACGTGAACTTCATTTTCACCACGAACAACGATGGGGTTCAGATAGATATAGAGAGCCGTCGGTTTCAGTTGTTTGAATGCGTAGAACCAAAGCGGTCTAGGGAAGACCCACACTGGTGCGACATCCGCCGAGCTCTGCGTGAGTGCGTAGGTGGTATGGTATTGTTCTACCGAGAACTGATAGAGCGAGATGTCCGCCACTATGACTTCTCTAAGACTATAGAGACACCTTTTCTGAAGAGAGCGAAGCGGAACTGTTTGGTTGCCCCACTAGCATTCCTAAAGACTATCTTTAACTACGAGAACGAACTGAAGCACTACAAAGATAATTACTCCTATATCTTTGTTAACACACTCTTCGCACATTACAAGGACTGGTGTAGGAACAACAACGAGACCTTCACCCAAGCAAAGGACTTCATAGACGAGCTAGTAAAACTCCCAAACCGTATCTGCGAGACGAAAGACCAAGTCCGTAATGTGTATCTAACAACCAAGAAGAGAACTCTCTTCATTAACCTCGGTAAGTGGAAGGACTATCTTATTAGCAAGAACCTCATAGAACTAGAGGAGGCGGACACCCAAGCGGCCGAGCTGATGAGCGAAAGCGATAGCGAGATATCCGATTTGTAAATCGTTCAGAAAGTTTACCTTAAAAAATAGGTAAGGTCATAGGTAAGTTTTTTTACCATAAGAAAACCTTATCATTATTTTATTCTCTTATAACAAATTCCTTATACTAAAGTTTACCTATTTTACCCCTTTTTTTATGAAAAAGTTTTCTGAATGAAAATCATTTTTTTTTTTTGGAAATCAAAAATCGTTTTTGGTTTGGGAAAGTTTTTTTCTAAAAATAGGTAAGTTTTTCCGTATTTTTTTTATGGAGGTAAAAATGAAAATTCTAAGGTGAAAGAAAAATAAGAGACCATATTTATGGTGGGAAAAGTTTACCTATTAGTTTACCTATTTTAACTTTCTGAACGATTTATAAATTTAAAAATTTTCTAAAAATTATATATATATAATTTATCAATGGAAATGGAAATAGAGCCCAAAGAAATTATAGACATAAGTTCCGACCGAAGCGACACTGAAGAAGGTATTGCTGAAAAGACTGCTGAAGAGGTAGAAGAAATCTTTATAAAAGAACCGAAGGAGAAACCTAAAAGAAAGTATCAATTGACCGAGGGACAGATAGAAGGACTTAGGAAAGGGCGAGAGAAAATGCGAGAGAAGCGTAAACAACGTATGCGAGAGGAACTGAAGAAAGAAATGGAAGCAGAAAAAGCTGAACCAGTAGAAATGACTGAGCCAGCTAAGAAACAACTACCTAAGTCCTTAGCAAAGATAAGAGCGAGATTACAGCAACGAGAAACACAATCACGAACAGAGAAACGAAACAAGTTTGAAACTATGAAAATGAAAGTATTAGAAAATATGAAGACGGTAAAAGAGTTTGACGAACTGTCTGAATTGTTAGAAGAGATTGACGATGAAGATATAGCCGATGACAATAGACTAAAGAAAAAATTGAATGATTTATTCAAGCGTATTGTTCCAGAAAAATCCCTGCTCTAATAGAACTTCTTTTGGTGTATAATCTAAGTAATCTATAAATTTCTGAGTGGGGTGAATTAGTTTACAATTTGGGTCAACGCACCAGCGGAAGTCTTTACAAATCTTTGTTCTAAATTCTGTATGTTTATAGGAGCATTGTAGTCTTTCACATTTACACCCAAATCTACACCACTTTCTTTCTGTATTTATCTTAGTCTCCCTAGTTTGTATTTCGGCGTCAGTCCACCTATCATCCTCTGTAGGTATTCTAAGAAAGTATTTAGCATTAACTATAAAATTTACTTCTTCTCTGTTTCTTTTTGCGACCTCAATGTGTGGATTTGTATAGACGTTAACGGAAGTCATTGATATAATAAATGGAGAAAAATTTTTCTACTATTATTCTAGATATGTCGGACTACGAGTTTAGCGATGAAGAAATTGATTTACCGAAGGTTAAAAGCGAAAGAGAAGAGAACCCAGACCTAAAAATTTATCCAGTTAAGATAGAAGAAGATAAACTAGGTGAGGACAAATCATTTTACCCCTTGCCTTCCACACCACACTTTAACGTATTTTTAGGACGCATTAGAAGTGGTAAGTCAGTATTACTACAAAATATGTATCTATCTAAGAAACGATTTTACGGAGGCCACTTTGATGTTAGAATTCTAATATCGGAGAGTGCTAAGAACGACGTTCAACAGAAGAATATGTTAGACGAATTTGATTTTTTCTTTGATGAATATTCAGAGGAATTACTTAGGGAAATCTTGGATATGATTGAAATGGATAAAGAAGATAGAAAGTATTTACTATTGATTGATGATGCTATGAGTGAGAAAGGTATTAGACAGAACAGATTTGGAAAGGACGCATTCACTTCTATGATTACTAGGTATAGACATATTGGGTCTAAAGTGTTAGAAACTGAAGGGCGATTGTCAGTATGTCTAGCTCTTCAGTATTACAAATTTCTTACATCAACTCTTAGAAATCAGATACAAGGATTTTTTATATTAGGAGAACTCCCAGACAGTGAATTAAAAAAGATAGCTGATGACTATTCATTTATGGGCGGAGATAGAAAGAACTTTATGGAGTTATTCAACAAGACTAGAAAAGAAGAATGGGATTTTACTTATATGAATATTCCTAATATGGAAATGTATAGAAACTTTGATGAGCTAGTCTGGAGCAAAAAAGAAAAATCTAACGATAATATATCAGACAAAGATGCCACCGAAGACAGTGAAGAAACCGACACAGAAGAAGCAGAGAAAGACACCGACAGAGGAAGAACTATTACAGAGGAAGCAAAGAAGATTGGAAAGCCTAGCAAAAGCAAGGGCGGTCAAGAAAGCAAAAAGGGACGCAGAAAAAAAGGTGGAGGAAAAGGTGGCCGAGGCCGAAAAGACAGATTACGCCCATTTCAAAGCGAGCCCACCGAGTGCCCCAGCTGAGTATAGAATTAACTTACGCTCCTACCGTGTAGCAGCCATTCCAGCCCATAATTGATTTTATTTTCTATTAAATATATATAACTAAATATGTCCTATATGTCTTTACTCCAAGAACACGCCAACCAGTTAGGAAATCATATAACTAACAACGAAGAATTACAAAATGTAGCTGCTAGTCAGAAAGCACAATCATTAGCGGATAAGTATAATGAAATTCAAGAACATTATAACGCTGGAGTAGGTGCTATATCTACACTCAGTTCTGCTTTCCATATGGGTAGAAAAGTTTATAAGGGTTTACAAAAAGCAAGGGCAGGAACTTCAGTTGAGCCGCCTACGGCTTCTACAACTCAAGCAACACCAAACGCTCCTACCGACGGTGAAGCGGTTGACCCAGCCGCACGACCACCTGGAGCTCCAAAACCAAAAAAAATGAATGTTCCTACTGATGTAGAGGACACTAGGGCAACCTCAGCGGCTACATTCCAAGAACGAGCAACCTCAGACCCAGTAGCACAAGGAGCAAATTTAACTGAAGAACAGTTAAAGGATATACCCCTTAATCAAGTCCAACCAGACGGAAGTATAAAGGCTACTGGGCCTACTCCACGAGAACTTGAAACCCAGACTGGAGCAAGACCAGCACAAGCAAGTTCTGGAAATGGAACACAAGCGGAAGCACCAGCAGGTGAGAACAGTAGTGCCCCTATGACTGACGCTGATAGATTAGGAGCACCTAGAGCTGGAGAACCAGTTAATTCTTCAAGTGGGGGACAACTATCTGTTAGGTCAGCAGAAGGTGGTGTTGAAGGAGCAGAAGGATTAGGTGGTGATTTAACTGAAAATATAGGAAGTCAAGTAGCCAAGAAAGGATTAGGAACTGCTATAAAATCAGCAATTGGTGGTATAGGTTCTGAAGGATTAGAAGCTGGAGCGATGACCGCTTTAGACGCAGTTCCAGTTGTCGGCGAACTAGCCGCAGTCGGTATGGGTCTCTACTCACTATTCCACGGATTAGGTGATAAACCACCAGACGCAGCTACAGAAAAAGCTAAAGCACCTACTGGAGCGGAAGGAGCCGCTATTGACCCCTCAGCCCTTTTAGGTAAGGCTAACTAATCGTCCTCATCATCGGTTTCTTCTCTATTAAAATCTTTATCTTCAATTTCCATTAAGACTGGTCTTAGAACTATTCTAGCATAGCCTGGACTTTCAAAGAAATCAAAGAAATCATCTTCTTCTTTTACTGCTTCTAGTAAAGCATCAATGTCTACATCTAAACTAACTAAAATCATTTTAAGAATATCATAATCTTCTTTTAAATCTTCATCTTCATCATCCTCCTCCTTTTCCTCATCTTTTTGTCCTCTTAGTTTTTCTTCTAACTCATAAGCAGTAGTAGCAAATTCTTCTCTTTCTTCAATAGCATTATCTAACATTCTATTTAATTTTTCTATTTGGATTTCTAAAGATTTTACCTTTACAATCTCACCTTTTTCTTTTTCTCGTGCCTCTGTAAGGTCTGCGATTTCTTTTAAAAGTTTAGAAACATCAGCAAATTCACTTGTAGGTTCTGTTGGAACTTCTACTGGCGTAGCGGTTATTGCTTCTCTTAATTCCTCTTCTAATTCCTTTTTTCTGTCCTCTACTTCATTAAGTCTTTCTTCTAATTCACTAGCACGTTGGAATTGTGTTTCCTTTTCGTCTATCTCTTCACTTAATTCATCAAAAAGTTCATCATTTTTTTCTTGTAATTTTTTTACTTGTTCTTCTAATTTTTCTATTTTTTCTTCGTCGGTAAGTTCTCTTCTAAGGTCTAATGCTTCTTGATTTAAAAATGGATGAACTAAACCCTCTCTAGCTTCATCTCTTGCCTTATAAGGTTCTACTATATACACTTCCTTTTTAATTTTTTTCTTTCCGTTCTTCACAATTTCTATTTCTTTTACCCTTCTATATCCCACTAATTCATACTCCCCATCTTCATCTTCCCTATATACTGCCCCAGTGTCTTCCTCAAGTTCATAATCTTTTCCTTTAAATTCATAAGAAATTGTGGATATTGTATCAGACCCAGTATCCTTTTCTGTCCCCATAAATACAACTTTTGGATTGTCTTTTAGATATTCCTTTTCTGCCTTAGTAAGTCTTTTACTAGGGTCTCTTGCTTTTTGTTCTGGTTTAGGTTTAGGTTTAGGTTTAGGTTCTTCATCATCTATATCTTCTAATCCTTTTGAATGTCTTTCAAATTCATCAAATAGTTTCTTAGCTTCTTCTGTCTGTGTGAAGCCTGCCCCATAAGCCATTGGTTGAAAAACATTCAAAAATTTTTGTTTGTATTCTGGGTCAGCAGCTATCTTCTTTCTATCGTAGGTAGGTATTGGTAGAAGTTTACCGTTCTTTTTCTTTAGAAGATTTAATGCCCCATTATTCCTATCCATCCATATAAAACCACCTTCTTTTTCATTAGCACTTTCGTATACACACATATCATAAACACCATCAATAACTTCCTCCATATTACAAAATAGAACTTGAGGGTCATTTAAAAATCTAAGGTAGAAGACAGCACCTCTCATCATAGTAAATAGATTTTTCTTAAATTCTTTTATCTTTTTGGTCTTATTCTTAACAAAAAATTTATCAAGAAATTCATCTAAATCATATTGTTTATCTGGAGTTCCCATTTCAAATAAATCTTCTCCAGCTTTATTAAAAGTTCCGTTTTCTTTTATAAAATCACCAATATCTGGGTCTTTGTTAGCAATATAAAATAATGCTAATGTTTGACCTACATTCTCATATTCATAACTCTTCAGTTTAGGTAGAACTTCTTTTGTTATAACTCCTTCTGTCATCTTCATAAAAGAGACATCCCCATCTTTACAGTGTTTCTTAACCGCCTTTTTATAAGCACCAGCCTTTGTTTCAGCATTAAATATTTCTACCCCTTTATTTCCTATCATTACTGGTATCTTGTCAAATCTAGCCAATTTTTTTAATTCTCCGATTGTGTATCCAACAAATTTACCATCTTTAAATCCCAACTTAGCAAGTTCTTCATCAGACATTTTCTATATTATATATATGGATAAAAAACTAAGAAAACAGCCCAAGGATAAGGCAACTGGTCTTCCTAAAAAGTATGTTCCTAAAGGATTAACTAAAGCAGATAAAGCAAAACAAGTTCGCTCCATAAAAGAAGGTAAGGATAGACCCAAACTTAAGTCCGCTCCAGACAGTAAGCGTTCTAAACACGTAGTCGCATTTGAGAAAAAATACGGTAAAAAAATTACTGATGATGGTTTCATCAGTAAAAATCTATTAAAGAGAGAAGGCATTCGGCAAATACTAAGTAAAGGCCGAGGGGCATACTATAGTGCTGGTAGTAGACCTAACACTTCAGCAGCTGCGTGGGCTAGGGCTCGCCTAGCTTCGGCTCTTCTTGGGAGAAATGCGGCCAAAGTTGACCGTGCTATCCTAACAAAATATAAGATTTAGGCGTATGTCATAGAAGGATTAGACATTCTCATTTTAGTTTCTCTGGCTCTGGCTAGACTTCCTCCACTAGCATTCTTAGCCGCACCCACAGCCTTTTTTTTTGGGGCGGCTCTGGCTTTTTTTGGAGCAGGTTTCTTAGCGGCTGGTTTCTTTTTAGCTTCCTTAGCAGCCTTTCTCATAGGTTCTTTCTTATCTCCGTCTTTATCCATATCTAAAAAGTCTGGTTTCTTCGCTTTCCCCATTTTAGGTTTCGCGGCCATTTTGGGTTTCGCTTTCGCTTTTGGTTTTGGATTGCTGTTTCCATATTGGCTAGCTGGCATAATATATATATATATATATTATAATTTTATTTTTACTAAACTGTCTAAAACTTTATTAACCTCACCTACGTTAGACCTTCGCCCTGCTTTGGCGTAGAATTGTTTTAGTTCCCTATCTGATTTAAATTTATTTATCAATTTACCTATCAATGTGTGAGTATAGCCTCTAATTAGATTTCTAGTTTTTGTTCTATCAAATCCTCCCTCATTATCTTTCAATTCTTTCAATAGTCTATTACCTAATTCGTTAGGTGGTAAATTTGGATATTTAAGTCTATATTCCATATGTAAGAAAGTCCATATACAACAGAAACCACCAGTGTCTTTTATACCACTACTAGAACGCTGAACGTTTTGTTCCTTTGTTCCGTCATACATCTGTAGCCCAGTTTTACCTTTTTCTACAAATCTAGGGTTTAAGGATGCTAATACTTTAGGTGGTAAGTAAGGACAAGTCTGGCCTGATGGAATATAAGTCCAAGGCTTCTTGCTACTAAATTGTTTAGTCAAATCTCTTATAGCATTGTCAAATGGTTTTGTTCCAGTTCCGTGTGGTTCATAGTGTTCTACAGTTTTCAAATCTGAATTTATTAAAATACAATTAGCGTGGCCCGCTTTAAAAGTCATAATAGCCATAATGGGAACACCCCTTGCTTTACACTGTCTAGCTGCGTTAACAATCAATTTTTGGATTATTGGATTTCTCAAATCACTTAGACTTAGAATAGATGCTTTTTTTGCTAGGTTTAAACCCCTTGTTTGTCCTTCTTGTTCTGTATCTACTGGTAATTTAAAGAAACAATCGTTTTTAGACCTCTCAAGAACTTCATAATAAAGAAACATAGCAATTGAGTTATAACACTGGAAGTTAACTGGTTCATTTCTTTCATATTTTTTTAGTTCGTTTATCAAATCGTCAAGACTATTTTGGACTTGTTTAACTACTGGTTTTTTGGGTTCTTCTGGTTTCTTGGGTTCTACTGGTTTAGGTTTGGGTTTCGGTTCTACTGGTTTGGGTTTCGGTTTCGGTTCTACTGGTTTAGGTTTTGGTTTGGGTTTCGGTTTTGGTTTGGGTTCTACTGGTTTCGGTTTCGGTTCTACTGGTTTAGGTTTCGGTTTTGGTTTTGGTTTGGGTTCTACTGGTTTCGGTTTCGGTTTGGGTTTTGCTCTAGGTTCTTTTGTATTCATTTTAATGTGAGAAAATCTTTCTTTATTCTTTAACATTACTGCTACTAATTCAGCTTTACTCATTTTAGAATATCCTCTAATATTTGTGTTTCTTATCTCTTTCTTCAAAGTAGATACTGGGTGTGAGTTCAGTATTTCCGCGGTAAGCATATACTATTTATAAGGAAAATAATTCCCTAATAAGGTCTGCTGGTATTCTGTATCGCTCCTCTTGTGTCTGATTTGCTCCGCCAACTCTGTTGCGTCTTTCTACATTTCCTAAGTTAGTAGAATGTAATTTACCTATCATATTAGGGCATTTACCCTCGCCTTGACAAGTTTTAGGTATAAAGTTAGTATTGTTAGTCCATATATTGGTTCGCTTCTTGTATCCCCAGTTGCTGTATTGGCAATAGTCCACGGTATAGTAATGTAATCCCTCCATAATCTCTCGGTCTTTCAGTCGTCCGCGTGGGTTTTCAATAAACCATAATGTTGGTTTAAAGTATTCTATTATCTCTAATGCTTTTAGAACTAACTTGTCTGCTTCTAACATTGATATCTCTTGTTGTTCTTTGGTGTAAAGTAATCCTTTCCTTAATCTCCCTAACCAACAGTCTTGTAGTTTAGAATATTCTACGCACGGCGGAGAAGCCCAGACTATATCAAAGTAATCTTGGTCGTATTGTTTGTAGTCAAATTCAAGAATGTCTACTTGATGTGTAGCTGGAAGTATTAAATCAACCGAGATGCTTTCCCACCCCATTTCTCTCGCAACTTTACCTACAGAATGTGTCCCACTAAATAATTCTAATACTCTCATAGTTATTTTTTACTCTGCTTATTTTCTGCCTTTTCTTCCGCAATAACATTTTTTTCTACCATTTGGACTGCTTGATTGTCTATGACAGATGCTTCAATAACAGTTGGCTTTCGGACTGGATAATCAATTTTTAAGAGAACACTACTGTTAGGAGCAAGGGTAGGATTACTTAAGTCTGGATTGAGAATATTGATTTGTATTGAGTTGAGATTTACTGGATTACTGAGTGTGTGGATTAGGTCATTTCTGTTGAAGATAAAATCTTGATTAGCAAGATTACTTTTTGGAACTGTATCTAGAAGAACTACTGGAGAACCATCGTGAACTACATCAGTATTACCACCTACATTACTAGTGATAAGAAAATAACCGTTATTACTGAGCGTAGGTAGTTCTCGTGCTTGGATTTCTTTTCCAGTGGTTTGAACTGGAGCCATTACCGCGTAGTCATAAAATGAATATTGGTATTGGTAAGTTCTACTATGTTGGAGTTCTCCACTGCTTGGGTCAGCAAAAGCAACTTCACAAAACCTATTAGGAACATTTATATCAGTATTATTATAAAATTGAACTCCAGCATTTATAGTAGATACATCAAACTTTTTATCATCTCCAGATGCTCTATCTTCTTTAGCGAACATAGTAGAAACTTGCGTGATAACTGAGGATGAAACACCTGCTCCAGTAGTAAAACCTCCTACTGTTTCTTCGGCGTGGTTGTAGAATTTTACCTTCTCATAACTATCTGTAGAACAAATTTGCTCGTATTGAAATCCTAGTTTAGCCCAAATGGTTGTGGCCCACGCGGCTTTTGCTTCTTCTTTGGTTCTAAAGAATTCGTCAAATGTTAGGAAATCGTCGTAAAACTCAATTTTTCCGTCTGGTTTCTCTACAGTTCTCATTTTCTGAGCGGTGTTAAAAGCCCAGTTTCTCATCATAACTCCACTAAGTCTTTGGGAAAGTGTGTTAAGATTGTTATTTACCGTAGCAACATTAGCTTCTATCTGAGTTTGGTCGGCGGTTTTCTCATAATAAAACAATTCTGAATAGGTTGTTGGAAGGTCTGGAAATTTAATATGGTTTATATCCTTGTCTGTGTCTACGGTTCGTTGAATGTAATAACATTCTGCTGATGGATTATCTAGTTTATTACCTAGTTTATCGTAGGAAGGTATTTTTCTAGGTTCGTGGAGGTGGGACATTTTGTAAAGACTTGATTGACTATCATAACTTATTTCAAAGTTAGTTGTTCCTACGGTCATAGCACCATTTGGAAAGAAATTTGTATCATTAAAAGTATTAAAATCAGCTAATCCACTATTTGCGTTGAAGAATGGATAAGTTGACGGTGTTTGCCCTCCTCTTCCAGCTTCAACGTCTTGGAAATACATAGTGTTAGGAAACCTACCTTGTCCTACTGCTCCGAATTGTGTATAGGGAGGGACTACTGAGTTGTTCTCAAAACCGATACAATACTGCGAATGTGCTCCTTTTTGTGAATTGAAGTTGGAAGCTAGAACGTCAGACCTATAAGCGAAGAGACTGGGAGCGAATTTGGAATTATGACCTTGGGGGTCTCCAATATTATAATGAAAAAATCCATTAGTTGCTGGAGTTTTGTCAGTCATTGTTGGAATAACAATAACATTATTTACACCTTGTTTAACATAATCAATACTTTCTTGAAAAAACTTTGGTCTAACAGCAAAGACAGAGGGTATAACAGTATCACTAGCGGTTAATGCTCTTATTCCAGTTGGACTGTATAAGAAATGTTCTTTTACATCCAATTGTGTATCACCACTACCTCCTTCATTATACCAATCCGTCATTTGTTGGGCTGTTAAATCATATTGAAATGCTCCAGTAAATTCTAATCCGTCTATCTTACTTTCGTAGTTTTGGACGGTGTTTACTTGCGTAATACCACCCCTAGGTAGATAGTGATTTCTAACCATCATACCGCCATTAAAATCAAACTCTTCCTTAACTCCGTCTGGTTTAAGTTCCCCAGAAAATCCTTCTGGCGTGTGTTCTACTTTTACTTGTCTAGCAAAACCACGGTTAGTTAATTGACCGTCAAAAGTTCCGTCTTCTTTGTCTTTCTGAAATCTTGTCTTAGCTAGATTGTCTGGAAGTTCTGAACCGTTTAACTGAGCGTTGATGATGTCCGCTAGTTTTTCTAGTGTGTAAATACCTTTTTTAATTTTAAGGGTAGATTTACTTAACAAAGGGATAGCATAACTCCAACCATCAGTTTCTAAAGATAAATCGTCCGATTGTTTAAAAGGGTGGCCTGGTGGTGCTTGGCATCTAGCTAGCGTTAACAAAGGCATTATGTTCTCAGTTCTACCACGTTCTTCACTAGTAGCCCATTTGGCGTTAGTATAGTCTGTATCACCGTCATTTGTGTATAAATCTAACCAATTGTAAAAAAAATTAAATGGGGCAGCTATGTCAAGGCCTGGGGGATTATCATTATTAGCTTCGTCTGGGTCATCCATTAAGTTTCCAGTAGCTGGAACGGTATATTGACTATCACTCATATAGTATCCGTAAACTAATTCTTCTTCAATATCCTCTTCTATCTCAATAGAACCACCAGCAATTCCTTTCTGATTTATAAAGGAACTTGCGACTGATATATTCGTTCCAGTAGGTAGGGAGAGACCACCGTTGATTTTGTATTCCCAGCGATTATTAGTTGTGCTATCAATAACTTTAGAGTTAGAGGCATTTGCGTCTATGTATATAGAGTTCATTATATAATAAAAAGAGAAATAATATGTCTTTAATTACAAATTTGAAACATTTATCATCATACCACCGTTAGGCTGAGACATAACATTTACAAGTCTAGTCTGTCCTACAAAGTAGTTGACATCAAGAGTTCCAATCTCACTCTCACAAGCGACTGGAGTTCCAGAGACTTCACTAGTAGTCTGAGCGACTGGACTTCTCTCGTAGATAACTCTGATAGGATAGTTTCCAATCATTGTTCCGTTTCCTCTAATAGCACCAGTTCCGTGTGATTTATCTAAGTCTAAAGCGAGAACATTAAACTTACCCAATAACTGGCCTGAGGGTGGTGAGAGAAGTGAGGAGCAAGTGTTTACATCCTTACAGAAGAATGGTTTATCTAACTGAAGGTCTTGTCCTAAGTTGTAGGATAACTGGTTGTAATGCTGGAGTGGTGAGAAAAGTGGTTCTGGGAATACATTTACACCGTTAATATTATACTGGATGGTCTGTCTAGTAATACCGTCAGAACGCTGGTCTAAGAGAACTCTGTTCCAACCGTTTGCTGATGCTGGGAGTTTCTTAATCTGCTGGAGATAATGGAGTTCACTATCTACGGCGTTAATGCGGTGTTCTATCTGCTGGGTGTTCTTGGCTCCAGCGGTGTTGGCGGTTGTAGCTGAGATTGTCTTGTCTACTGAGGAGACATTCATAAAATCTAATGTGAGACCGCCTTCTCTCTGTGTTTCGGCACGGTAGTCTTCTTGGACTTTACTGGGGAAGATTAGGTAGTCAATTAGGAGTTCTACTTCGGCAAACTTAACATCACCGTCGGCGGCTGCGAGAGTGGCGTTAGCGTTGTAAGCATTAGCACTCATTTTATTACACCATTCACTAGTGCGACTTTCAAATTCTACCTCCAAGAACACCTTATAATCCGTGAATAAAAATAGGGGGATATTTCTTTCTTCTAATGCTGGGATAAGCATTCCTAAGGGAATAGCGGTCTTGATATTATTATCGGCATTGTTGGTGATTGCGAATGAGTTGATTGAAGGATTTCCGCCAGAAGCAGAGGAGTTATCAAAGAGACCGTAGTTAATTCCAGATGTAGCATTGTTAGGGTAAATCTGGCCTGTCTGACCTAATCCACCTTGGGCTGAGATAGCTGCGGTGGTGTCTTGGAGAACTTGGGTGTGAAGCTGGTTGGCGAGATAGTGTCCCATTTTCTTTAATCTGCTGTCTGGTCTCATCTTTAAGAGGTGATTTAGTGTAGCCCACATACCTACGCTATCTAGGTCTTGGATTTCAAAATCTCCGAAAAGGAGGCGAACACGCTTTACGCCACCTAGAACACCGTTGAAAGTGTTGGCACGAACGCCAGCTGCTGAGACAGTTCCGTCCTTGGCGACTGGTTTAAAACAAAGTAAAGTATTCTTATCCAAAAACCCCATAGTGTCAATTCTAAATGTATGCTTATAGGTGTTTCCAGTAGAATGAAGTGGTTCTAAAAATTCAGTTCTAACATCCATAACATTGTCTGGTGAAGTAGCTGTATAATTTGTAAGGTCAGCGAGGGAGGCCATTGTATAAATAGTTGTTAGAAAAAAATTCTGTAGATATTCTATAGAATGGCAAAGAAAAAACCTACACCGATAATAAATGCGAAAAAGAAAATGAAAAAGGAAGACGGCGTGGCTCTTGGAAGAATTGTTGGTAGAAATCCGCTCTCTGATAAGGTTATCAAAGATGCTAATAAAAAAAAGAAAAAGAATATTGAGGAAATTTTCATAAAGAAAAAGAGTAAAAGTCTTTAACCTCTTCTATTCCTAATATTCATAGGGTTTGGTTCTTCGTTCTCATCGTCTCCACTAGGACAATGAATGGTAAAGTTTACTACCGATGAGGATAATTGTTTAGCAAGTCTTTCTGTTTTCATATCTACAATTGTAATCTTGAAGGAGTTTACAGCAATAGAATTGTTTTTTAATTCACTTGTCTTAGACTGAAACGGTTCATACGTAGCAACAATCTTACTATTAGAATTATCAGCACTAACAATATCCGCTGAGGCAAATGGTGAAGGAATGTTGGCTACAACACTCTTTCTAAAACCACCGTTTAGTTTATCACTAGTATTTTTATAATTATTACACGGTAAGTCTATGAAGATAGAATAACCCTCACGCCTCCAAGGATTAGATATATTACTACTGTGTAGAAGACCAAGATAGTTATGAAGATTACCGCTATCACCAAAGTCTGGATTAAGAATAAAGTTAGGATTTAGTTCTAATTCTGTAGCTGTTTTTCCCCTTGGTATATTGAGTGCTTCTTCTAATTCCTTTGAGAAGGACATTGTGTATTTCAATATTAAATGATTTCCCACTTGTCCCCCAGTTCGTGTCATAGGTATTTGAGGGAAGCGAATTGAATTCCAACCTTGATTTTCATTAGTCATTCCAACTACAATTTGATAGGGCATTTGACTTGTTGTTTTTTCTACAGCATTAGGTGCTACACCGTAGTTTACACCAGTTCCTACTTCTAAGGTCTCAGCCAAATGGCGTCCGTGTAGTTGACTATCATAAATCTCTTTCATTGAATAACTTGTTGTCGCTGTTCCATCATTAGTTAATGCGTAAACCCTATAAAAACTTCTACCGTCATTTTTTCTAATTGCTTCAGAAGCGGTTCCGCTATTCCAATTTCCCATATATTCACTCTTTGTCTGATATAACTGAATGAAAAATTGAGGTTGTTCTTCTTCGTCAAATAGGTCATAAACTGGGTGAGAACAGACTACCTCTACCTTTTCTATTTCGTAGAACTGATTATCAACGCTCTCTGGGCCATCATCGTTTTCATCAACGCCTTGGTAGATTTCTACTTGGCCTGTATTAGGTTGAACTCTTATTCCTAACCAAACTGGTAAGTAATTTTCCCCAGTTTCATCTCCCATTGGGCCAACTGCGTTGACTGGATTTACACCGCCACTTCCATTAGCAAACAATCTAGTAGCTCCTTGTCCTAAAGTTTTGGAAGCATCAATATTGTAAAATCCTAAGTGAATGTCTCCTACTTGGTCTCCAGTGGTTTCTAAACCTCCAGCGTAAATAAAGTTTTCAAAATTATGGACTGGTGGTTGATTACTAGATTTATAGTAGCGGTGAACGTATCGGTCTTCTGGGTTTATAATTGCTCCACCGTCTAATTCTCCATCACTTCCACCGCTTGTCTTTTTAATTTGCCTATTGTTTACTACTTCAACATTAGCTTGAAATTCTCCACCGTCGTCTATATCTAAATAATCTTCTTCTACACCTTGGTCTTGGTCTCTGTTTGTAAAATTATAATCAATTCCAAATGCTAAGTCTTTCTGTGTGTGGTCTTTTAAATCTGTATTTACCCCAAATCCTTGGAATTTATTTACTTTACATTTACCACTATCCTCTCCTATTTCCAATCCATTAGTAATCGTGCTTGATAAAGTATTTCTAAAATCTTGGTAAGAGTATACTCCAGCAGGTATTTTCAATTCTAATACATTATTATATTCAGTAGGAACTCCAGCTGGGTCTACAGTTTTTACAAATGGTTTAGCTGCGGTTGTGCCGTCGTTTATATTGTATTGTGGGAGACAATCTGGGTGGTGGGCGGTGATAGTTATTGTCTGTTCTTCGTCAAAAACTACCTCACCTGCTCTAACTAGTTCGGCAAACTTAAATTCTAATATACTGTTCTTCATAATCTTTATAGGGTCTTGAAATCTAATAGTATATTCAAAACCATTATCACTAGGACTTATCAAGTTAAAGTTCTTCATAAGGTATACTATAATATTAGAAAACAATTCTTACCGATATTACCTATTTTTCTGAGCCAAAAAAAAAAAATAGGAAATGAAAAATGATTTATGAAAACAGAAAGCAAAAATTGTTTTCCGTTCGGCAAACTTTTTCCAAAAAAAATAGGTAAACTTTATAAGACCATAAACAACAAAAAATGAGTTCTACCCACTCCATATATCAGTCTCATAAAATATTACCTATAACCTTACCTATTTTTTCTCATAACAATCATAACATTCATACCCCTCAAAGTCGCTCTCGTCGTCCCCACAGTAGTCTCCGTCAAACCACTCCGCGTTTGTGAAATCACACCCACAATCCTTACACAAGTATCGTCGTCCCTCCTCGCCGTCCATATCCAACCACTCCTTACCGTCGTCGCGTTGGAAGTTGTAATCCACCCAAAACTCTAGGACTTTCTCCTTCAGTTCTGGAAACACCGCTTTACTCATTCGCAGTCGGTTCTTCACAGTCTCCATTACCGTCCAGAAACCACCATTCTTGTAGGTGTTTATTTCAGACTGGTTATTGTAGAGGTATTTAACTAGAAGTTCTTGGACTAGTTCTATTTCTTTAGAATGAGTTTCTTGGAGGGGTTGGAAAATCGTCTTAAAATCTGTGTGGTTCGCAAGAGTGTTCGCCATATCGGTCAGTAGATACTGAATATATATAAACTAAAAAATAATTCAATTTATTAAAACTTTTATTCTTTGGGTGTATCTCACACCCCCAAATTACACAAGGCACTTCTCCAACTCTTCTATCGTGAAAGGGTCTTCCAACCCACCGTTCTTCTTGATGACGTCATCAGCCCAGTCAGCAACCTTTATCCAACCGTCCTCACCATCGTGCTTCATAGGAATGATGACACGCTTATCCTCCACAGTATGCGTCTCATACTTAGTGAGGTCTTCGTCATCGTCAAGGAACATACGGTCATAAACACGCATCATAGAAAGCGGAAAGAGAAGTTCTAATCCAGTAGTTGGAATGAAGACACCATTTTCACCATCATAGGTTTTTGGGTTAAGACGCTTAGTGGCCTTACGCTCAAACATATTGAGAGCGTCCATATCCTCCAACAGTCGCCCATTACTCTGGAAGATTAGCTTGAGGTGATTTGCCATATTGAGATACTCGCCGTCGTTCTCGGCGTTGTCCTCGCCCCAAACTAACATAGCGTCAAAAGTGTCAGTGGCTGTGTCAATCGCCTCCAGCATCTTAGGACGGTCGCAGTTGGTAGCGTAGAGAATGACCTTAGTGTAGTCGTGGATGAAGCGGGCTGGGGGGCATTTGTTAAGAAACTCGGTGAGGGTAATACCCCTCCTTTCAGCTGTCGCCCTAGACCTCTGGTTTCCCTCGTTAAGGACTTCCAAAATCGCCTTGAGATGCTTCCTCACGCTCTCACGCTGGTTAGAACGCTCGGCGAGGGTAGAGGCAATGTAGGTAGCGGTAAACTGGAGCATCACCTTCTTATCAGCTTTCATTTCGTTATATGAACTCCTTGATATATCCACGTGAATTTCGGTCAGCGGAACAACGGTAGCGTTCTCTCCAAACTTATCGGAGACCCAAGACCCAAACTCGGCATCGTTGGGGATGTTGTTCTGGAAAGCGGTCTGTTCTGTGTCATAGTTCGTATTATCAGCGTTCATCATATTGTCTGTAAAATCTGATAAATAATATAAAAAATAAATTTATTCAATTTATTTGTAATTTCAGAAATTGGGTGTATCCACTCACCCAAGGAATTATTCTACTTCCATAGCTTCTATAGATTGTTTGACGGTCGCCTTGACCTGCTGTAGGAATTGTTTAAAATGATTAGTCTTAGAACCTTTGGAGACACGGTAGAGGTGGCCTTTATGGGGGTATTTGATTACGGTATGCTTATAAACTACGTGATTTTTTTCATAATGAGAGAACTTATAACCAAGTTCTTCCAGTTGTTTTTCGTCTTTCTTGTTAAGGGGCATTTTCGTTTGTTTTGTAAGGTAATACGGAGTTGATGTTCTAGACTATATAGTCTCTAAAAAAAATCAATTTATTAGAAGTTTGGAACTTTGGGTGTCTTTTCCTACCAAACTAGGACTTTGGGTCTACTTCTACACCCAAAGTCCAAAAGTTTAAATAAATTGATTTTTTTTTTGATTTTATTGATTAGACAGATTAACAGCATACAAAGCAAAAGCAAACCACACACTCACTTACATTCTTACAAAAATGATGTCTACTATGACTTACACGCCGACCGACCAGCTCCCCCCTCCGCCTCAGTGGATGCTGGACGAAGTCGCTGACGCCGAGCAGGCTCACCTCACCGACCTAATGAACCAGTGCTTCACCATCCGCACCTTCCGCAAACAAGTTCTCCCCATTTACTACAAATACAAGTCCGCCACTGGCAAGATTATGGGGGACGCCATTGAGGCGTGGAAGGAGGGTCAGATTGCCCTCGCCAAATTCCGCAAGGAAAAGGTAATGGGATTTGGAAGCGTCCCAGACTACTTCCTAGTTCCGTGGGAGCGGAATGACTGGGAAGTCAGCCACGCTAACAGTTTCAACAACCTCTACTGGGAGAGTTTGGAGACGCAAGTCTACAACGACGGAGACTGGCGGCCGCACATCTACACTTGTCCTTCTAAGCAAATGAGGAAGGCTATGTTCGCCTTCACACGGAAGCAGGTCAACGATTTCCTCGCCACGAAGACTGGTAAGGTCTACGCAACTCGCTCTCGCACCTACCACGAGATTATGGATACTTGGAGGATTACGAGGGAGACTAGCAAAGTCAGAGAATATGGGCCTGAGTTCAATATGATTGAGACCTACAGTCCTCGCCCTCAGCTCTACCGCGGTTTCTGGGAAATCCTAGACGCTTGGAAGGCAATGAAGTTCAAGAAGATGGAGGGCCGTGAGGCATACAACATTCGCTACCCAGAGGGCACTGCCTACGCTCAGTAAAT